>Ga0082335_1000482_pt1 | contig 101209 bp, 150 predicted proteins | sample Subgrocontami58m_FD_72375 | JGI IMG/M metagenome (GOLD analysis project Ga0082335, IMG submission 72375) | Subsurface groundwater microbial communities from S. Glens Falls, New York, USA - GMW37 contaminated, 5.8 m (SPADES assembly) (version 2) ... | reverse complement strand
AGCCCGACCGCGTCGTGCAGCAGGTCGCGCAGGGTGAACGTCAGGCCGGCGAAGTACACCCCCGCGGGGGCCAGCAGGCCGAAGCCGACGGGGACCGGGCCGAGGTGCACGATCGCGAGGTTGGCCGCGAAGATGGTCCCGATGAACGCGGCCATCAGGCCGCTGACCCGACCCGACACCGGCCCGATCCGCATGCCCGGGCCGCTCACGCCGCGTACTCCGTCGGGTCCGCGACGCCGGCGAGGTCGAAGGCCTCGCGCCTCTCGGTACACGTCCCACAGCGCCCGCAGTGGACCGGCCCTCCCTCGTAGCACGACCACGTGGCTGCGAACGGAACCCCGTGGTCCGCACCGACGGCCACGACGGCCGCCTTGGTGACGTTGAGGAACGGGGCGTTCAGCCGAATGCCCGGCGCGTAGTGGCACTCGCGCGCGGCACCCTGCATGGCGCGCACGAAGTCCCCGCGGCAGTCCGGATAGATCGCGTGGTCCCCGGCGTGGGCCGCGTACGCGACCTCCTCCGCGCCCGAGGAGATGGCCCAGCCGATGGCCACGGCCAGCATGATCATGTTGCGGTTCGGGACCACCGTCAGCTTCATGGTCTCGTCCGCATAGTGTCCGTGTGGAACCGCGACGTCGTCGCTGGTCTGGGAGGACCCGGCCAGAAACGGGCGCAGCGCGGTGAGATCGGCCACGCGGTAGGGAACCCCGAGCACGCTGCAGATGGCGCGCGCGGCCTCCAGCTCCTTCCGGTGACGCTGCCCGTAGTCGATCCCGAGCGGCAGCACCTCGTGTCCGGCACCGCGCAGCATGTAGAGGAGCGTCGTGCTGTCCAACCCGCCGGAATAGATGACCACGGTCTTCATCGCGCGCTGATCCCCCATTGTCAGGAAAAGAACCCCCGCTGCGAGTCCTGCTGCGACACCACCAGGGCCCGCGTGAGCCAGCCGAGCTGCCGGCCGATCCCCAGGCCCTGCATGGGCCGGAGAAACTTTACCCGGTCACCCATGACCTGAATCAGCGGCACGGCGTACAGGGACCCGGCCAGCAGCGTGACGGTTGCGCCGGTGGCGACTAGACGCGGAAGGAGCTGCCCGGCTACACCGCTAGCCCAGCGCAGTCGGCCGGCCTTGTCGTACTCCGACAGGACCCGCTCGTACGGCGCCGTGACCTGCTCCGGGGCCAGCAGCCCGTGGAGCGCCGACACGATGAACCACGGGTGACCACTGCGCTCGGCCCACGCCCGGGCCTTGCGAAACCACGGGGACACGTACAGGTCCCGGGCCGGGGCCGGCGAGGAGCGCTTCTGCTTTGCGCACGCGACCAGCACCACGTCCCTCAGCGCGCCACTACCCATCAAACCTACATAACCACCCCGCGGGTATCCCGGCTAGAAATCTAGTCAAAAAAAATGCGGGGGAGCCAAAGGGTAAGGACCCCGTGACTCCCCCGCGGTGGGAGGCCGAACCTTTTTTTTCAGGCCGGCTTGACGTACTTGCTGGCGATCATCGTGTTGCGACCCTTGAACCGGCAGCCGTAGCGCACGCCGGGCCCGACGTTGCCGTAGTACCGGAACACCTTGCCCTTGTCCCCCTTGCGCAGCCACTCCGCGCGGCTGCCACCCAGGTACACGACCTCGGTCCCCTTCGGGATGAGCTTCTCGCCGGCGCGCGGGACGTACTTCCCGCTGTCGATGCGCTCGAACGCCGTCTTGGCCGCCCACTCCTTGCTGCCGCTGCGCTCGGCGGCCGGCTTCTTGGTGACCTTCGCCGTCTTGGCCGCGTCGGCCTTGGCCTTCTTCGCGGCCTTAGCGGCCTGCTTCTCCGCCTTGGCCTTCTTGTCGGCGTCCGCCTTGGCCTTCTTATCGGCCTTCACCTTCTCCGCCTTCGCGGCCTTGTCGGCCTTCACCTTCTCCGCCTTCGCGGCCTTGTCGGCCTTGGCCTTGGCCTCGTCGGTCTTGACCTTCGTGCTGTCCGCGCCGTTCGCGTCGGCCGCTTCCGCCGCCATGCCCGGCTCCATCGGGAACATCTGGTCCACCGCTCCCATTCGCTCCATCGTCGTCTCTCCTTTGTTCGGGGTCAACTGCCTCTTATCCACTATATCGAGCGGAGCACCATGAGGGTCGTCACGGTCGAGCGCGGCGCGCACCTGCCCCTCCACGCGCGACCACGCCAGCCGCAGCCGGGAAATGGGGACCTCGAGCACCTGTGCGAGCACGTGCTCACGCACCGACGCGAACGTTTGCTTGCCGCGCCCGCGATGGGTCCACTGCCGGCGGAGCTCCGCGAGGGTTCCCGCCGCGGGTTCCAGGAGCTCGTGCAGCAGCCGGCGCTCCACCTCGGGGAGCAGGCGCTCGGCCTCCTGCAGTGCGAACTGGACCATCATGGTCCGCAGGCCGTCCTCCCCCACGGTCTCAGCCATGGCCCGGGCGCCGTCACCCAGGGGTTCGTCCAGGCTGAGCACGCGCACGCCCCCACCCCCGAACGCGCGGCTGCGCGTGTAGGCCGTGATGCACGCGCGCGAGACCGTGGCCGTCCCCATCCGGCCCAGGTCCTCCGCCGGCACGCGGTGCCGGTGGCGCCGCCAGTTGCGCCAGAGGTTAAGCAGGCCGTCCTGGATCAGGTCCTCCTGGGACAGGTACGGGTGGTGCGACCCCCGCGCGCTGGACCCCGTGACGCGCTTGACCCACGGCTTCATCTTGACCAGGTACTGCTCGAACGCGACCTCCTCGTCCCGCGTCGGTGCGAGCTGCGCGCTCAAAGCTGGGCTCCCCCCTTGCCGGTGGCCAGCCCGCGCTTGGTCTTCTTGTCCTCGCTGGGCTTCTGGCTCCCGGCCGTTCGGCACTTCCCGCATCGCCACGCCTTGGACTTGGTGGGCACGGACGCCTCGTGCCCGCACTCCAGCTCACACCACTTGGATTTACCGCGATCCGTGATGACGCGCTTAACGCTTCGCAGCGGACCGTACTTCTTGACCAGCGCGTCGTTGCGATCAGCCAGAGCCTTGGAATCTTTTGGTACCGGCGCGCGCGTGCGCTTGGGAACCGGGACTGAATCCGGCTCCGGGGCCTGCGGCTTGCTGACGGCCACGCGCCCCGACCCGAGGCACGCCGGACACTTCTCGCCGGGCGACTGCTCGCCGAGCCCGGCGCACTTGGTGCACTCCGCGTCCACCGGCACCTGCACCGGCCTGTTCAGCCCAAGCATCTTGTCGATCATGGACTGGGGGCGCCACCCCTCGCGCTGTCCCAGCGCCAGGGCCGCGCACTCGGGGGAGCAGTAGTTCTGCGTCGTCCGGCCGGACAGGACGAGCTCGGGCACGAACGTGCGCGTGCACGCCGGGACCCCGAAGACCTCGCGCGCCCGCAGGCAGGACCGGCGCCGCAGCTGGTCCAGCGCGGCCTTCGCCTTGGCCACCCCCTTCTCGTCGCCCACCTTCGTGGACTCCTTCAGCTGTGTCTTGGCCTGCTTGACGACTTCGCGCTTCACCCGCGCCGCAATCTTGGCCACCGATGCACCCTCCTTGTTTTTGGAATCGTGGGAAATCCTACAACACTAGGCCGGTGAGTGTAAACCTGAATCCTTGACCCGGGGCCACCGCGCGCGGGTGGCCGTGCGCAGCGCGCGCAGGGTCTTCGGGCGCCGGCCGGCGCGCTCGCAGCACACCCGGCAGACGCCCTCGAGTGGACCCCACCGGCGCTGCTTCATGCGACGCTCGAACGTCCGGTCGCGCCCGCGGAGCACGCGCCCGACCAGCACCTCGGAGCCGGCCTCCACCGCGACCTGCACCACCCGCGCCCCGCGCCCGGTCCGGTGGTGCGCGATGCGCCGCTTCACGTGGACGGCCCACCCGACGTAGTGCCGGACGTGCCGGTACGGCGGGTCCAGGTGCAGGACGTAGACGCTGCTCACCGCCAAGCCTCCACGAGCCGACGGTCGTCGCGCCACGGCTCGAGATGCTTCTGGCACCGCATGAGCACGCCCTTGCGCTCGAGCGCCCGTACGGTGGCGAAGGACGTGGACCACCACGGGACGTCGTAGTTCCCGGAGTGGCGCCCCTGCATCATCCGCATGGAGACGACCTCGGTGTCGGGTGTCGTCCAGAACCCCCCGCGCAGGCGCACGAGCACCCCGGTGTGCTCGCGCACGTAGTCCAGGACGCGCTGCTGCTCGGGACTCAGCTTCACCACGTTGTTGCCCACCGCCGTCCTCCTCTGCCGGGGGTTGGGACCCGGCTCCCGCATTACACGGGGGGCGAACCCCCGTGCCCTCTGCGCTCTCTACTTCACCGTGACCGGCACCCCGTTGACCGCGTGCACGTCCACCACCATGTCGCGGTGCGCGCCGGTCAGCCGAAACCTGATGACGTCCGCCACCTTGGCCGGGTGGACGTCCGTCCGCACGGTCAGCACCACCCGGTACTCCCGCGCGCTCATGCCCAGCTCCAGCCCACGACCAGCGGCGCGAAGCCCAGCCCCCACTCCGCCCGCCCGAGGGCCTGATCCAGGTCCTCCGCCTCCAGCGTCACGTGCACGTGCTCGGTCCCGCGCTCCGTGACCGTGAACCCGGCCCCCTCCAGGCGGTCGGCGTACTCGTTCACCTGCGTGGGTCCCGTGTAAATGCGCAGCTTGTAGGTCACGCCTTGGTCCCCTTCCGCAGCCGGGCCACGCGGGCCAGCCGCTCCACGATCACCACGTCCCACCGGTCGGTGGGCTCGGTCTCGTTCAGCACGCGCTCGGCGTAGGGCTCCCCCAGCTCCCGCTCCACCACCGCCTTCCACGCCACGTTCCGGCGCGGGTGGTTCTCCGCCGACACGAGCAGCCGCCCGCGCTCCACCGGCTCCATGGTCTCGCGCAGGCGCCCCAGCATCACGGCCTCCGCCACGTCGGCCTTTTCCTTGAGGTCCTTGGCCGCGTCCCGCGCACGCTTGAGCCGGCGCTGAAGGAGCAGCAGCTCCCGGAGCTCCGCCTGCGTGATCATCGACCGTCCACCGGCGGGTGCTTCTTCTCCCGCCACAGGTCCCCGGGCCCGTCCGCCCACAGAAGGTGCGCAATGTCCCCCGCCGCGTCGCAGTGGTAGACGTGCACCTCCGCCCCAGCGTCCCGCATCCCGCGCACGTAGAGCTCGCAGGACCGGTAGTCGGCCTGCATCACCCGCTGCTCCCGGCCACCACCCCCGACCGCCAGCTGAAAGACGTTCGCAAGCCCCACCTGGTAGACCAGCGCCACTCTCTTGATCATTACCGTCCCCCCTTCACGGGTTCCCCACCGATTGGCTTCCACACCTCGTCATCATCCTCACCGCGCCGGCGGCGGCGCGTGCGGCGCGCCAGCAGGGCCACCGCGAGGTCGTGCTCCCCGTACTTGTGACACGGCGCCGTCTTGTGCCCGAGAAGCGACTCCAGCACGTGGCAGTACTCGTGCGCCTCGAACATCAGGTCCCTCTCGCTCGGCAGGGCCTCGACCGTGCGGACGACCTTGAAGATGCGCCAGCCGTCGGGCGCGACCCGCTCCTGCTTGCAGCCCGCCATGTTGTCGGCCCCGCGCGGGCCACCGAACAGCCCCCCGACCGCGACGGCCTCGTAGCAGTGCCGGCGCGCCTCCGCGCGGTTCACCGTCACCACCACCGTCAGCAGCGGGTAGTTCCCGGTGGTCCACCCCGCGGAGGTCACCCGCGTGGTCGCGCAGCCCGAGAGGAGCAGCAGCGCGACACCCGCCGCCAGAACGACCTTTACCAGAAACCCAAACAGCTTGGCCGCGACCTCACGGTCCGTCATCACCTACCTCCCTCCCTGCCCGGGGTTGGGACCGGGCTCCCGCATTGCGCCCGGGGTGCCGTCCACCCCGGGCCCCTCTGCGCTATTTCACGTCCCCTCCTTCTGGCAGGCGGGGTCGTCGCACACGACGTAGCACCACGCTGGACCGTGCTCGTCCTCTTCACGGTGGACATGCGCGCTTTGGTTCCGCGCGCTCGCGATTGCTACGCGCTTGGCCTCCTCCGCGTCGTGGTGCTGCGCGGGGTCGCCGGGCCGCACGGCGTGGCGCTCGATCAGTCCGCTCGGGGTCGCGGTCGTGTCGTAGATCGTCGTCATCATCCTGTCCTCCGTTCGCCCGCCGCTCGTGCTCGATCGATGCCGCCTCGGCGTCGCTCCCATGGTCCGCGAGCCCACTCGGTGGAGCAGGGCGCGGGCGCGGCACGACCAGCACGGCAGCGGCTTAAGTTCTCCGGCGATGATGAGCCCACCGAGATTGCATGTGCAGGCCGTGCGACACCACTCGAGCGGCTGCACCTTGTCGATCGCGTCCTTCAGGGCGAACAGCCGACCGGCCGCCCCCTCCGGCAACGCGTGCCGCGTCTTCTCGTCCATCTCCGCCTCCCCCGCCGCGCGGCGATCGTCCTGCCGGCGGCGCTTCTTGGACCCGGTTTTGGCCTCGGCGCGGCGGCCCCAGTGGCCCCCGCCGTTCTTCGCCCCCGCGTGCTCGGTCCTGCGGACCCGGTTCGCCATCACGCCTCCTTCTTAGCGCGGCGCCGGCCACCGCACTTCGCGGGCTTCGCCTCGGAAGCCGCCGGCCCGTCCGGCGGAACCTGCAAGGCCGCCAGCGCCTGGACCGGCGGCACCTCGCTCTGTGGGTCGCGCACCATGACCAGCGTCTCCTTCGCGCGGGTCACCGCGACGTAGTGGATATTTTTTTCCTCCTGGTCCACGCGCTTGCCGCGGCAGTAGAGCGTGTCCGCGAGCACGAAGACCCGCGGGGCCTCCAGCCCCTTGGCGCGGTGGACCGTGCTCAGGACCACGCACGGTCCGCGCTGCTCCCCGAACATCTCGTCGATCCGCGCGAGGAGCTCCGGCACGCCGGCCAGCCCCTCGCTCAGCGCCTCCAGCGTCTCGTACTGGTCGTACAGCACGTCGATGCGGGCCTGCGCTGACTGCCGCTTGGTCGCGCGCAGCTTGTCGGCCTCACGCTCCAGCCACACGTTGAGCCGGGCCAGGAGCTCGGGTACCGCGTCGGTCTTCTGGCGCCGGATCAGCGCGACCAGCGCCTTCGTCATGTCGCGCCCCTCTATGCGGGCGCGCTTGTTCATCCGGTACAGCGCGAGGCAGTGCTTGGCCAGCGGCGCGTTGAGGCGCGAGAGGATGAAGTCGCTGGGCTCGGCGTCCCGGAGCATCTGCTGGGTCGTCGCCCGGAGGACCTGGCCCTCGGGCGCCGTCGGGGCCGCGATGAAGTCGGGGCACAGGGGCAGGGCCTCGGCCACGACCGCCTTCGGGCACCGGTACGTCACGGTCAGGGGCAGCTCCAGGGCGTCCAGCACGCCGCGCAGCCGATCGATGGCGTTGCTGTCCGCGCCGCGGAACCCGTAGATCGCCTGCTTGTCGTCGCCGACCACGGCCATGCGCCCGCGGCACAGGCCCATCGCGAGGGCCAGCTGCACCGCGTTCATGTCCTGGGCCTCGTCCACGACCACGAGGTCGTACGTCGGGTGGAGCCAGCGGTTGGCCACCGGCAGCCACACCATGTCGTCAAAGTCGATGGTCCCGTCCCGGTCCGTGGCCGAGGCGCAGGCGTCCAGCGCCATGACCGCGAGGTCCTGCACGGTGATCTTGTCCTCCCACCCGTTCTCCGGCACCACGCCGAACGCGTAGGCCATGTCCACCACGTCCTCCACCCCGGGGGTGGTCGGGCTGGTGTTCTTGATGACGGCAGCCAGGCGCTTGATCAGGCTGGCCGGGTAGTCCGGGGCGTTGTCCGGGCTGCCCCCGCGGGCCGCGGCCCAGGCGCGCTTGGCCAACCGAAACCCGCGCTCGTCGTCCACGCGCACGCCCGACCACTGCCGCCGGATGAGGCCGAACCCCAGCCCGTGCAGGGTCTTGGCCTGCGCGCGGGGGTTCCGCAGCCGCGCCGTCAGCTCGTCCGCGATGCGCTTGTTGAAGGCGCACAGCATGATGCTCGTTTCCGGCGCGAAGTTGATGGCCTCGAGGATGGTCGTGGTCTTGCCCGTCCCGGCGCGGGCCCGCACCACGAGGTGCCCGGCCCCGACCCTGAACCACTGGAAGATCGCCCGCTGCTGGTCGCTCCACTCGCGCCCCATGGGGGCCTCCTTTTCGTCCCGGGCTTGGGACCGGGACTGCACATTACACCGGGAGCCGGCTCCCGGTGCCCTCTGCTAGAACAGCGCCTCGCGCAGCTTGACCTCCGCGAGCCACTGGCTGAGCGTCCGGCGCTCCAGCCGGTAGCTCGGGGTGGCGTGCACGTACGTGATCCACTGCTCGGGCTCCCGGAGCACCCCGTCCAGGGTCAGGCCGCTCCGCGCGGCGTCCGGCACGTCGGGGGTCTCCAGCCGCCGCACCGGCTCGATCCCGACGCTGAACGAGTGCCACCGCGCAACCGTCACGTTGCCGCGGTGCGTCCCGTGCTTCGTCTTGTACGTGAGAGTCACCACGAGGTCCGGCCAGCGCGCGTCGTGGAACGCCACGTCGTACCGCAGCATGTCCGCGATGGCCTCCACCTGCCCGTCCCCGGCCCCGAACGGCAGGCCCCTCCCGGTCAGGCCCCGACGCTGGATGCGCCACACGTGCACCTGCTTGATCGTGCGCTTCGGGTCCACCTCGGCGTCCACCCGCAGCTTGCCGGTGGTGTCGTCGTACGCGAGCTTGCCGCGCAGCGCCCTGGCGGCGCGGTCGGCCTCCCACTTGTCCTCGCACTGCACGCTCACCTTCATGGGTAACTGCTCCTTTCCGGCCGGACTTGGGACCGGCCTGCGCATTACCGCCACTGCCCGTCCCCAAACGTGTCCCTGATCCACCGCTTGGGCTTGAGCGTGAGCACCACGAACTCCGGCATCGTGGTCACCGCGTCCAGCTCCGCCACGTCCCGGACCGGCACGAACTGCGGGTGCCGGCACGTCCCGCACGACACGCTGAGCATCCTGGGCATCACCGCCCGCCTTTCTTGACCGGGCACACCCACACCGCGGTCTCGTCGTGCTCCTCGTTGTGGTAGAGGTGCACCGTCCCCCGCAGCTTGCCGCCGAGGTTCCGGGCCAGCGCGTCCATCGGGTCGGTGCGCTCGCCGAGGTACACCGGGAAGGCCCCGGCCTTCCGCAGCTCGTCCTGCAGCACCTCGGCCTGCGCGTCGTCCTCGCGCATGGCGGCCAGGAACTGCGCGTCCACCTTCCGCTTCAGCTGGGCGTACGTCATCACTTGGCCTCCTCAGCCCGCGGGAACGCGTACCGCTCCACGCGCATGAAATTGGACTTCTGCTCCAGCTTAGTGATGAACTGCTGCATGCCGCGCTCGCTGCGGAACGACTTTTCCTTGGTGGTGAACTCGCCGCGCCGGTTGGTCTCGGTCCACTGGATCGTCCACGTACCCATTACCATTAATGGTTCTCCCTTTTCACCAGCGTGGCGTACGTCTTGTCCATCTCGTACTCCTGTACCCGGAGGATGGCCCCGCGCGCAATGACCCGGAGCCGGCGCTCAAACCCGGCCGGCGCGAGTTCATCACCCTGCTCGTCCACCTCGTACCCGCTCAGCGCGACCGGCGTGTCCCTGACGACCCGGAGGTAGCGTCCGCACCGCTCGCTCAGCACCGAGCCCCTGAACCACACCTTTACGTACCGGACCATGTGGCCTCCCTTGCGCCGGGGGTTGGGACCCGGCTCCCGCATTACACGGTGGGGCGGGCCCACCGTGCCCTCTGCGTTACGACTTGGAGTGCACCTCGCACCGCCCCGCGATGATCGGGCACGTGGCCGCGGTAAACGCTGCCGCATGATCCGCGCGCCAGCGCCGCTGCCATTCCGCGTTGCGAGCGTCCTGAAGCCGACCGGCTTCGACCCCCACCGCAGCGTTGTCCGTGGCCGCGTGATCCGCGCACCGATCACCCCGCGTCGCGTCCTTTGTGCACTGCACCGCGCGCACCAGCGGCAGAATGCCGTTAGAGTACTCCGGCCCGGTCACCAGCTTGAGGCCGGCGCAGCGGACCCGGTCGCGGCTCTCGACCGGCACGTTCACCACCGGGGCCGTGAACACCCGCGCGTACTGCGCCTGGGCCCACGCCTTGGCCCAGAGGGTACCGACCCGCTTCAGGGCCAGCGCCTGCGAGCCGTGGAAGGAGTACGCGATCAGCTTGCCGTCGTCCTTGCGCTCCACCACGACCGCCGCCACGTACTCGTGCTCCGTTTTGCGTTCCGCGATCAGCTGCCCGTCCACGATCACCTGCGCCTTGAACTTGGCCATGGTAGTCGTCTCCTTTGGGGGTGCACTGCGTCCTCTGCCTTTGGGTCCCGACTTGGAACGGGCCGCGCGGTGCGCGCGGGTGGCATTACGCTCGTGGCGTACCCGGGGACGTGCGGCCGGCGGCGGTCATGTGATGACCCGCCATGTGGTGGCCCTGGTCCCCGTTCAGCTGGCGACCCGTCCGGCGCCTCCATCGTGCGCCTTGGGGTGGGGGTCTGGCCCTGCGTCCGCCGTGGTCCCCCTTACCGCCCCGCCGGGTTTTGCTGGTCCCGGCTACCCACCGCGTTCACTGCAACTCCCTACCTGACACCACCATTAAACCACCCCCGGGGGTGTTGATCAAGCGAAAAAATCAGGGGGTTTTATTGGGGTTTTCGCGTGTTTTGGCCCCCGCGCAACGGTGGGTCAAGCACAGATCCCGGCGCGCACCGGAGGAACATTAAGGCGCCCTAATACCCGCGCAGGATGTCCGAGACCAGCGAGGCGGGGCCCGCGCCCGCGCTCCGGCGCTCCAGATCCGCCCCGGAGCCGGAATCCTTGCCGCCGACCCACGCGCCGACCTGCACCGGGAACCCCCACGCGCGCAGGTCCTCGGCGTACAGCCGGCCCCGGGCCTGTGCCGCGGGCTCGTTGTCCAGCGCGGGGATGACGCGCGACGGCTCCAGCGCCGCGATCAGCGCCAGCTTCTCCGGCGTCAGCGCGACGCCGAGGAGCGCGAGCGCGTGCGGGCGGCGGTCACGGTCGTCGCGGTGCCAGCGCATGGCGTCCCCCGGACCCTCCACCAGCAGCAGCTCCGCGCCGCGCAGCTCCGGCCGGTAGTTGAAGAGCATGGCGGAGGCCGGACGCCCGCACTCCTTCATGTAGGCCGACGTGCGGTACTTCGGCTCCTGCCCCGGCAGCAGCGCGCGGGCCTGGAACGCGACCGGCCCCGGCATGCAGATCGGGATGACGATGCGGCGCGCGTAGGGCCCTGACCAGCACGAGCCGAGGCCCCACACCGCGGCCTGCGACCAGCCGAGCCCCCACTGGCGCTGTAGGAACCCGGCCGCGCCCCGCGTGAGCGGGGAGGTGGGACTGAGGTCGCGCAGCCAGCGGACCTCCTTCGGGAAGGTGACCCAGTCGTCCCCGCGCTCCGGGACGGGCGCGCGCGCGGTGGGGGCGCCACGGAACTCCCGGAGCAGGAACTGCCAGGCCTCGGGCCGGGTGATGCGTTCCACGCGAGCGACCCACTCCGCGGCCCCGCCGTCCAGGCGCTCATTTGCCGCGCACCCGAGGTTGAAGCACCCGGCCGTCCACCCGGTGACGGAGAGCCACCCACGACCCTTGCGCTCGCCGCAGAGCGGGCAGTCGAAGGTGCGGACGCCCTGATCGTAGCCGCGCCCGCCGGCCGTGTTGCGGATCGTGACGCGCCGAGTGAGGTAGCGCTCCAGGTCCACGGTGAGCCGCGCGGTGGCCCAGCCGGTCACAACAGTAGAGGAGGGAACGCCGGGAGTTGAACCCGGTCACCCGGCTTGTGGCCAGAGCTCACGTGGCTTACGTTCCCCGTGGCGAACCTACCGCGTCCAGCCCTGCTGCTTTGGCACCGGAGGCGGTGTGCGTGGATCCGGCGCGCGCAGGCGCTCGGCCATCGCCGCGTCGCCGATCTTGGTCAGCTCGGCTAGGGCCTCCCGCTCCATCAGCGCCGCGTTCTCGCCGACCTGGGCCGCCGTCATCTTGGCCTCCCCCGGCAGGGCGGCGTCCCACCCCAGCTCCAGCGTGACCTCCTCGGCCTCGTACTGCTTCGGCTGCCACTGCCGGCGCCAGCGGATGAGCAGCCTCACGCGCTGAGCTCCTCCTCGATGGCCACGTGGTCGTAGGCCCCGAGGAGGAGCGTGACCTTGTGGTCCGGGGTCTCGGTGCTGTAGTGGGCCCCCACGAACGCCAGCGACTGGTCCCCGACGATCGGGTTGGAGGAACTGCGCCACACGGTCGCCTTGCCCGACGCCGCGGTCACCACGGTGATCTTGTACTTCACGTCTCACTCCTTTTGCGCCCATCCACGTAGCCGAGGAACGCGTCGCGTGGCAGCGCTCGGGCTACCGGCCAGCCGTACATGATGTGGCCGACCTGGACGTTGAGGGCCGCGCGCTCCTGGGCCTGCTCCGGCGTCGTCCCGTCATTGCACAGGACGATCAGCCGCGACACGATGCGCTGGTCCCAGGTGAGCGGCCGCGGGTTGTGCTCGAAGGCGCTGTGCATGTTCGCTATCCCTTCACGCAGAGGACACCCTTGAGCACGTGCACCACGTCCACCAGGTCGGCCTGCGCGGCCATGACCGCGTCTATGTCCTTGTAAGCTGCCGGCGTCTCGTCCAGCACCCCGGCATCCTTGCGGCACTCCACGCCGGCCGTCGCGGCCTCGTGGTCGGCCACCGTGAACTCCCGCTTGGCCCGGCCACGCGACATGCGGCGCCCGGCCCCGTGGCTGCACGACTGGAACGACTCGGGGTTCCCCCTGCCGCGCACGATGTACGACCGCGCGCCCATGCTGCCGGGGATGATGCCGAGGTCGCCGAGGCCGGCGCGGACCGCGCCCTTGCGGGTCACCAGCACCCGCTCGCCGAAGTGGACCTCCTCGGCGACGTAATTGTGATGGCAGTTAACGACGACCTCGCACGCCCCGAGCCCCGACGCCCAGTAGGGCGCGCTGCCGCTGGGCGCGAAGGCGAACGTGTGCTTCTGGACCGCGGCGAGGACGGCGCGCAGCATGACCTCCCGGTTGGTCGCGGCGTATCGCTGTGCCCACCCCACCGCCTCGACGTAGTCGTCGTACAGCGGCGTGCCCCGCGACAGCCACGACAGGTTCGGGTCGTGGCCCTGCGGGAGGCCGGCCGCGGCCTGTGGGAGCGTGGCGAACGCCATCTCCAGCGGGTGCGTCGCGACGTACTCCTTGGCCTTGTCGATGAAGTACTGCCCGATGCCGTTGCCGACCCCGCGGCTGCCGCTGTGGAGCATGACCCACACGCGCTGCTCCTCGTCCAGGCACACCTCGACGAAGTGGTTGCCCCCGCCGAGCGTCCCGAGCTGACAGAGTGGCGTCTGGCGCCGGCTCCTGACCGCCAGCGGGTGCTTCTGGTGAATCGCCGCGTAGCCGGCGGCTAGCGGATTCACACCGCCCGCCCACTCCCCGAACGGCGCGCGATCCTCCCGGTGGGCGCCGAACCCGACCGGCACGCCCCACTCTATGTCCGCGCGCATGGTCTTCAGGCTCTCCGGCAGGTCGGACGCGGTCAGCGGCGTGCGCGCGGCAACCATGCCGCACCCGATGTCCACCCCGACCGCGGCCGGCACGATTGCCCCCACGGTCGCGACCACCGACCCGATCGTTGCGCCCATGCCCCAGTGCACGTCCGGCATCACCGCGAGGTGGCGAAAGATGAACGGCAGGGCCGCCGTGTTCCGCAACTGGTTCAGCGCCTCGTGCTCGACCTCGACGCCGTCGGTCCACATCTTGATCGGCGCGCGCCCCTTTTCCACGATCTCCCTCATTCCGGGACTCCGCGTAGCATCCGCTCCACGAGCGAGCGCGCCCTGAGGATGTTGGCCGAGTCGTTCCACAGGCGGCTGCGGCCGGACGGGTGCGGCAGCATCACCGCCTGAAAGTCCGGGTCCACGCTCACGACCGCGAACGGTTGAAACGACTTGGGTAAGAATGCGTCGGCCACCTTGGCCCCGAGGAGGATCAGCGGCCGCGGGGTCCGGCGCAGGATCTTGGACGCAGCCTCACGCGCCTGGCGCGTCGACCACGCGCCGAGGCAGAGGTTCACCCGGTCGAACGCGCGCAGGTACTCGCGCTGCCCCATGTCGAGGATCAGGTGGCAGAGCCGGTGGCCGGCGCAGCCGGGCGGGTCGGGCCACAGCGCGTACTGTGGGTCCGGCCCATAGGGATTGACCTCGCCGACGAGGAGCGGCCTCACTTCTTACCTCGCAGCTGGTCGTGCTTGTCCAGCATGGCCTGCAGCTCGTGCGGCGTCTGCGCCGCGTAGGTGATGCCGTCGCGGGCAGCCACCTTCGTCGGGGGCCCGAGGTACTCGTCAGGCTGCGCCCACCAGGCCGGAGTGTTCGTGTGCTTGCGTCGGCTCATCGCTACTCCCTTGTATCCGCGCCGTCCCCCTCCGCCTGCGGAAGGTCAGCCACGGGGGTGATGGTCATGCGACCGAGATCCACCGCGTACATCCCGCACGAGCGCTCGTCCTCCTCCTCGCGGAGCGCGGCCGCGTAGAGCCGCCGCATGCGGGCCGCACGGAGCTCCGCGTCCGCGCAGATGGCGATGGCGCCGTCCAGCACCGCGATGACCTCGAAGGCCTCCGCGATGTCGGTCTTCCGGATGAACTTCTTGTCCACCGACGCGCGGTTGACGAGCGCGGCCGACCACACGACCACGCCCTCATTCTTGGCCAGCGCGCTGATCTCCCGCGAGGTGCGCGCGAGCTCGTGCCGCTTTTCCCGCTCGTTGCGGGAGGACCCCATGATGTTGAGGTAGTCCAGCACGGCCACGTCCACGCGCCCCCCGCGCTTGCGAATCTTCTCTATCCACCGGGCGGCCTCCGCGCACGCGTTGCTCTGCTGCGGGGTGGACTCCCACACGTAGAGCTCCCCACCACCCGCGGCCCGCAGCCCGCGGATCGCGCGGTCCAGGAGCATCGGGTTGTCCTGCAGCTCCTGCTTCGTGGCCTTGGCGAGCGAGCGGTCCGCGCGGTACAGCACGCGCTTCGCGCGCATCTCGTAGGAGACCATAAAGGCCCCGAAGCGGCGGCGCACGGCCCCGAGCGCGGTGGTCAGCTCGAACGTGGTCTTCGCACCCTTTGGTGGGGCCAGGAAGTAGTACGACTCCCCAATGCGTGGGCCCCCGGACAGGGCCTCGTCCAGTCCCAGGAGGCCGGTCGGAATCCGCTGGCCCCCCTGGTCGTCCGACCCCCACTCCCGGATGCGGTCGGCGGACCCCCCGACGAGCTGCTCCACCTCCGCGGCCGTGCCGGGCTCGTGCGACGCGAGCTCCTCCTCCACGTACTTCCGGACCACCCCGTAGTCGCGGTCCGGGTGCTCCAGCATCTGCGCGGCCTGCACGAGCGCGCGCGAGTACCGCTGATACATGGCCCAGTCCCGAATCTGCTGCTCCGCGAACCCGTGATCCTCAGGCAGGGGGACGGCCGACACGGCCTCCCACTCGGCCAGCAGCAGCGTCCGCTCCTGCGCAGTGACGCGCGCGGCGTCGCGCCGCACGAGCTCGTCGATCGCCGCGGTCCCGGGCGGGGTCCGGTGGGCCTCCCAGTACTTGACGACCTGCTCCGCGATGCGCTGGCGCGGCGGGCGCAGCTGGGCGGACCCGAGCCCCCCGAACATCTCCGCGCTCAGCGCCCCGGGGATGCGCGCCGGCCAGTCGCGTTGGACCGCCAGCGCGAGCACGAGCTGCTGGAAGCGCTCGCTCCAGGTCGGGGCGGCCACCCTACGAAACCTCCACGCCATGCGCGGCGCAGTAAGGATCGTACGCGCCAGCGCAGGCGCACCGGGACCGCTTCGGCGACCGCCGACGCGCGTAGTAGAGCATCTGCCCGGCCCACACGGTGTTCGCCAGCGTGATGGAGATCCCACCGAGGAAGCTGAGCCACTGACCGAGGTGGGGGTAGTACGCGAGGTGCCAGAAACCCCACGCCATGAAGAACGCGGTCGGCCCGACCCGAACGCCGCGCACCTGCTTGTCCCGGTACAGCGCGACGACGTTGGTCCAGATCATGACCGACCCGACGAATTCAAACAGGCTGTTGATCAGGTCCACGTGTTTACAGTCGCCTCCTCAGCGACGGGCCGCTCACCTGCACCAGGCGGAAGTGCGCGGGGTCCAGCAGCCGGTCCGCGCAGCGCTCCCCGAACCGCTGGGGAAACGCGCTCACCGGTGCGTTCACGGTCACGATCAGGTGGCGGCCGAGCTCCGGCCACCGCAGCAGCCTCAGCACGACGGCCTCCTTCCAGTCCCCGGCCGCGTCCACGTCCAGGTCATCCACGGCCAGGGCTACCACGCGCTCGCGCAGCTCGTTGAGCAGCTCGACCTCCACGTCAGCCTCCCCGCCGCGGACCCTCCACGCCGTGCGCAGCCGGTCGCGCAGGTCGGCCCACGTCTCGAACCACACGGGGGCCGGCCGGCGGCGGAGGCGCCCGGAGGTCACCTCGGCCTCATACCCCGGCGAGGTGACGACGTTCCACAGCCCGCGGTCCCCGTGACCCCGGCAGGCCATGACGCGCACGGCGCACGCCGCGAGCCCACTCTTGCCGAGGCCGGTCGATCCCTGCAGCACCAGACCCCGGGGACCGGAGCTCAGCGGACTCCTCACCGCATCAGCCCACTCCTGTACGGCGTCCCGCACTCTGGCCGCGCCGGGGAACCCGTCGAACCGGTACGCGCGCATGGCCTCCGGCAGGTTGGTCGCGGCCACCCGCGCCTGCCGCGTGTTGTGCGCGAGGGTCAGGGACTCGAGGTCATCCAGCTGGTGGTCCGTCATTCGGCCTCCTGGCGCCGCAGCATCTCGTCCACGCCCTCCTGCCAGTCCACCATGTCCTTGCCCGTGCGGTAAACGAGGTGGTTCGGCGCATCACCCGCGGACCGCGCAGCGGCTAGGTGGGCCGGAAACTTCAGGCCCCACATCCACAGCAGGTCCTTGAGTCCAGAGAAGCGCTGACCGGCGTCCCACTGACTTCTCGCGTAGTCGGCCACGGCCAGGAGGTCATCGGGCGTGTACCCCTCCGCCAGGCGCTTGCGCATGAGGCCGAGAACCTTTGGTCCGTACGGCTCCGCAGTGGAGTTCGTGACTGAGAAGTTGATCCCCATCCGGCGCCGGGCTCGTTCCATCAGCGACACCTCCTCGTGGCGCTGCAAACTTCCGCGGGCCGTAGTCCCCGAAGGGGACTTACCATTTTCAGTAGACCCAACTATATATTTACTATATGCACTTGGAGAAACACGCCGCCCTCGTGGCGCGGGAATTAAGTCTTCATGGTTTTCCCAGCCGGTACCTGAAGACTTAGTTCCACCGTCCCCTCGTAGGCCGGGAACTAAGTCGTCGGACGTAGAAACACCCCCACGAGGGGAACCGGGAACTAAGTCTTCTCGTGGAATTAAGTCTTCATGCCGGCCCGGACCCAGCCACGACTGCACCGGCAGGAGGGCCCACAGGCCGCGTAGCCTTGGCGCGATCAGCTTCAGGTCGGTCAATTCCCGACGGGCCGCGGTCACGTAGCGCGAGCCGAGTCCAGTGGCCTCCACCAGCTGCCCCAGCGTGCAGGGAAACGAGCCGTCTGGTTCCACGGTGACCCGACCGCGCAGCAGCCGCATGGCCCAGTACACCCGCAGCCCGCGGTCGCTGATGGTCTGCAGGAGGGACCTACTGCGGGCCAGGGACGGCTCCGACCAGGGCGTGACCCTGCTCGCGGTACAGGCGCACGCGCTCCAGGGTGTGGAGCGCGAGGTGGTCCTTGTCCGGTCGGTCGGTCGGGGCGCCCCCGTCGGCGAAGTCGTACACGTCCACGGTGGTCTTGTCCGCGCGCGGGCGCAGCGCCCGGCCCAGGGCCTGCAGCGTGTCCACCTCGGACTTCCCCCCGGCCGCGTTCACGAACGCATCTATCTCCGGCAGGTCCACCCCCTCGCGGAAGAACGGGGTCGCGATGAGGAGCGCCCCGGTCGTAGCAGCCCGGAACGCCCCGAGCACGGCCTCGGCCCGCCCGGTCCCGACGTCGTCCCGGTCCAGCTGCCAGCACGGGTACTGCCGGGACACCGCGGACCACCAGTCGTGCAGGGCGCGGGCGTGCTCCACGATGCGGCACAGGACGAGGACCCGGTGGCCCTGCTTGGCGTGGTGCATCGCGATGCGCAGCACCCGCGCGTTCCGCTCCCGGTTGGTGGTGATCCCCCGCTCGTAGAAGGTGCCGTACAGCTGACTCCCCATCGTCTGCAGCCGGCGCGGGTCCCTCTTCCAGTCCGGGAGCACGATCTCGCGGACGTCCTCGTAGGACGGGTAACTCGAGGCCGGCGGACGCACGAAGCGGATGGTCGCGCGCGCCAGGTAGCCCTGCTGCGTCAGCGCGGTCGTGTCCGTCAGCACCACGATCGGGCCAAGCGCCCCCTCCATGTGCAGAGCGCGGACGGGGTCCTTGATGTTGACCGCGGTGCCCGACAGCCCGAGGCGGGTGCGCGCGCCGACGCACGCCTTGGCCACCGCGAGCCACGTCGCCGCGCTCGCGTGGTGGCAGTTATGTACTATGAGTCCCAAGCCTACGATGTAGGTGTGGGCGCGCTCGACTTCAAGGTTGTAGACGTAACCGTCTGGACACACGCCTCCAAATGTTCCATCACGTCCCGGTTCGAGAACCTCAACACTGTCCACCCGGCGCCTTTCAGGAAGTCTTCTTTCCGCTTGTCCCGGGCCCGTACCATCCGCGATCCGTGGCTCCCGCCGTCCACTTCTATCGCGATCTTCTCGGCTTTGTTCGCCACATCCACCTTGTAATGACTGGGGAGCCCCCTGAAAGCCGGACGCCGCCCCGTAGACACGACGACTTCCACTGGCCAACCTAATGCGTTGGCAAGTGCTTGCTGGGCAGCGGGGATCGGTTTCCCGTTGCCCCCTTGCGTCCGCGGCTTGTGGCCCATTGCTCGCAAGGTGGAGGAAACTTTCGCCCGCGACGTTGGGGACCTCATTGGGTTGTGCACCCGCATTCGTTGGGAGGCGCAACGTCGGTTCGTCGCGGCCATCGTTCTTGACGAGAGCTGTGCACACCACAGGCGCCGACACCGCTCGCTGCAATAGGCGCGTCTCACTGAGCGCCAAAGGTGCCGGGTTCCCTTGGTTGTGACTTTGGTCAACTCGCCACACCACGTGCACGTTACTTGAATCTCCGTCGGCCCCCACAGGCGGCGAGCCAGAGCCTTGAATTTCGCTGAAGCTTCCAGCTTGGCCTGCGTTGTTCGACACGTCGCGGAGCAGTATGCACGGGCCGATCTTCTGTAAAGCTTTCTCGCTACAGGTGTTTCCACCCGCGTTGCTTTCTGACATGTCGTGCACGGAACTTCTAATGGTACTGTCATGGTGCGTCCAGCATAACACAACGGACCCGGCGCAAAGTTTACCCGCAGCTACCCAGCCAGTTTCCGTCAAGATTGGGTGGTTCGGAGTGCAGACTATCTTTTCCCCGGAGACTGTGAGTCGTACCAAGCTTAAAGCGCGACTCCGCATGGTGTGAGTAACTTTGGCCATGACGTAACTGTCCTGGTACCACGCGGGGACAACGTCCCCCACCTGAATAGATGAGATGGGTACATTGCCAACCATGGTGGACCCTGGAAAGCACTCGTCCTCTATCAGCATGTCGAAGTCCCGGAAGTACGGCGCGGTCACCGAGTTCTTCAGCGAGGCCGTGAGCCCGACGGTGACCTCCCCCAGCTGGAACTCCCCGTCCCCGACCACGCCGAGGGTGACGGTCGGGAGGGACTCGCGCAGCTGGTCCAGCGTCTGCCGGAGCAGCGCCTGCGTCGGGACCACCCACAGCACGCACCCGCCGTGCTGGCGGGCCATCTCCACCCCGATCTTGGTCTTGCCGCCGCCGGTCGGGCACTGCAGGATCAGGCGGGGGACCGGCAGCGTCCGGAAGAGCTGGAAGGCCTGCAGCTGGTACGGGCGCCACTCTATGGTGGTGGGTGGTGCGAGTGGGAGTCGCTGCTGCGCGGTCTCCCGGGGCTCCACGAGGGCCACCCGGTACTTGTGCTCCTGCAGCACGCGCTGGACGCGCGCGAGGAGGCCGGTCTCAAACGAGTTGCCGGGTCGGCGCAGGAACTTGGTGCTGCCGTCCCAGCCAAACTTGGAGGCCCGGCTGTACTTGGCCTTCGGGTTCTTGACGGACAGTGCGGTGCTGACGAGCTCCACGGCCTCGTCGGGCCCGGTCAGGACCGAGCGCACGACGCCGACCCGGATCGTGCAGTCCGCGGTGTCCACGTCCCCTATATCCTGCGAGGTGGGTTGTATGGCGCGCACCGAACGCGCTACCATAGGGACCTCACCGTGCCTCTGGGTTAGCTGCAGCGCCCCGGGTCCGGCGGCCACACACCGCCGGACCCATTCCCCTCACCGGCCGTCACAGGCAGGTCGCCGTGTGGCCCTCGACGCGAACCCCTCTGGGGCAGCGAAGCTCGGAGCCGCCTGCGCTACTCGGCACCTCCGCGAGAGTTCCCCGCTTTTCATTCATGCAGCGCTCGAAGTCTGGACCCTTGGCTGCACCAGTCTCCCTTGCGCAAACCGCTCGCTGCTGTACGTTGTGGTAGAACGGAATCGCGATCGCGGCCAGGATGCCGATGATCGCGGCGACGATCAGCAGCTCCACTAGCGTGAAGTCCTTCGGCCGCCACTTATCGTCGCGGAAGGCCCACCGCAGGTAGCTCGCGATGGCCCGCCCCGCCGCCCGGAACAGCGGCGCGGCGAGCACGAGAACGACCGCGAGGATTACGACGATGGCCACAGCGCGCACCCGGTCTACTCCTTCTTCGCGGGCGTCGGCATCGGGACCTGGAGCAGGACGCCGGCGGTGCCGCTGACGTGTGGAACCTGCGAGCCCCCGGCCTTCCACGCCTCCACCGCCTGCTGCTGGACGAGGATCGGGGTCAGAGACGCGGAGACCTTGGCGTTGTACTCGGCCTGGGCCGTCCCCTTGGTCCGCAGCGCGTCGGCCTCGCCCTGGGCCTCGGCCCGGACGGCGTCGGCCTCGCCCTTGGCCTTGGCCGCTCGGGCGTCGGCCTGCTGGCGCACCTGCTCCACCTTGTGGCGCTCCTGAAGGGCCTTCTGCTGCTCGATCTGCTTGTCCTCGACCGACTTCATGTAGGCGCCCGACGGGGCGAAGTTCACCAGCTTCACGCCGTTGTCCGCCACGATGATGTGGTATGGGAACACGCGCTCCTTCAGCGACTTGGTCACCTCGACCCGCAGCTTCTCGCGGTTCTGGATGATCTCGTCCAGCGCGAAGTGCGCGGTCCCGGCCTTCAGCGAGTCGTCCAGCGCCGGCCCCAGGATGCGCTCCTTGTAGGCGTGACCGGCCTGGCCCTGCCCGAACATCTTGTGGCAGTTGGCCCCGTCCAGCGAGTAGTTGACCACGACGTCCGCGTGGACCTCCTGGATGTCGCGGGTCGCCGCCGCCATCTTCAGCTTCTGGAACGCCTGCTCCTGGACGCTGATGATGTCCATGTTTGTGCCGAACGGCTCGTACCAGTAGAGGCCCGGGCCGTAGCACTTGGCGTCCATCTCGCCCCAGCGGGAGAACACGGCGCTCTCCCCCTGGTCCACCTGCCCGCACGCGGCGCCGAGCACCAGCACCACGGCCAACATCATGAGCGTGAACAATCGCCTCACCATCGCGCTCTCCTTTGAATGGGGGTTGTGAGAGGGGAAACACACACTAAGGGATATCCGTTCGGTTCCCTATGACCCGAGGTGCCACTTGCCGTCTATGATGTTGATCAGCGCTCGCTTACCATTCGGGTAAATGACGCAGTGGGTGTGGAGCCAGCCGCTCGGGTACCCGGCGCCGTAGGTCAGGTTCAGGAGGCTGCTGGTGCCGACCTGGTAGGCGCCGTCCATGATCCCGGGCGAGTGAGCGTGACCGATGACCGACCGGACGCCCAGCTTGCGGAACCCCTCGCGCGAGCCCCGCGTTCCACCCGGGCCGCGGTCCCCGTGGTAGCTGACCTCTATGCCCTTGATTTGGTACGCGTGGTCCCGGCGGAGGAACACCGTCTGCTTGGCGGTCTTGAGCTTCTTCATGCCCCAGTAGGCGAAGGGGTCCCGGACCGAGACGCCCGCGGGGGTCCACCGCGTCTCCGTGGAGCGCAGCACCGCGAGGTACGTCTCCGCCCAGAACATGCAGTTCTCGGGGTCGCGCCGTGGGTCGGTGTTCTCGACCCACTCGCGCAGGAAGTCGTGGTGGTTGGAGGCGACCAGGACGTTGCGCGCGTCGGCGGGCGTGACCCGGTCGATGAACTCGAAGGTCCGGTTGATCTCCGCCTCGACGTTCCGGCGCCCCGAGTGGTGCTTCACGTACTCGTGGAAGGCTCGGCCGCGCTCGTGGTGGTTGTTGGACTGGCCGTCGAAGACGTCGTGCCAGACCAGCTGCTCGGGCCGCAGCGACTTTACGATGGAGTCGGGAGCCGTGAAGGTTGCGGCGACGACCGCCGGGTCTATTACCTCCACGTGGGTGTCTCCCATGACGAGAGCCGGCACTCGCTCGTAGCGCCGTATCTCGTCCCCGTCGTACTCCGCGAGCAGGTCGCAGAAAGAACCGTCCTTGGTCATGTTGAGCTGGCGCAGGTGAAACGCGTCGCCCTCGAGCTCGACCACAATCGCACCGAAGGTATGGTGGAACTCGCCCTTCTTGCCGGCCTTTGACGGGATGTAGTTCTTTTTGGTGACCGAGCCCGTCGTGGACAAAACCTTGGGAAGCTTCTGCTGCGGCGTTGGGATCGTCAAGAGCTCCAGCTTCGGGTGGCCGACGATTCCGGACCGGGGTCCGGTGATCGTCTCCAGGCCGTCCAGGGGACGGGTCGCGGTCGGCTGCATCGCGATGTCTCCGAGCAGGACCAGGTGGCGGTTCAGGTCAACCCTCCGGTTGATCAGGTAAGGCAGGACCTCAGCCGTCCACCAATCGTCGTGCTGGGCCTTCGCGGACCACATGCTCGTTGGGTTCTTGTAGCGGTACGGGATTACCAGGAGCTGGGCCCCGCGGTCCCGACAGTAGGTAATCAGGGACTTCATGGCGTTGGCGTGAACCGGAGTTGCGTTCTGCGCCGCGGTGACCACGTAGATGGCCGGGCCCTTTCGGCTGCCGAGGATCGCCTTGCGCAGCGACTCGGCGGTTTCCTTTGGGACGCCGCTCATGGCCTCCAGCTCGGACCCGACTGCGTCCGTTCCGTGCCACGTGCACTTCAGGCGCTGCGCGACGCGGTGGGTGTAGCGCAGCCTGCCTCCTCGTGAGGAAGCCCGGCGAAATACGGGTTCGTGGCACTCCGGGCAGAACGTGGTGTGACTCGGCGTGCGCGCTGCTGCCAATACTTACCTCTTCAAAAGATATATCCGAAGGTTGACGGTGTGTTCTATGGCAGCAGGAACCCGGCCGCGCACCCGATCCCCGCGCCGACGAGCGTCCCGATGCCGGGGAACACGGCGCTGCCTCCGAGGGCTCCAGACGCGCAGCCCGCGATGGTGCGCGCCTTGCGCGTCTCCCGGGCGGCCTCCGCGCGCACATCATCCACGCGGGCCTTCCAATGGTCGGCGCGCTCCTCGTCGATGCGCGCGAGGTCGCGCAGCTTGTCGGACTTCTGGCGCTCCAGGTCCAGGAGCTCGCGCAGGGCCGCGCTCTTGGCCTGCTCCAGCTCCAGGCGCTCCTGCAGCAGGGCGTTCGTCCGGCCGAACTCGCGCCCAGCCGCGGCCTCCCCAAGCAGGCGCACGTAGTCCGCGCGCGGGGACCAGAACCCCTCGTCGGACTCCTGGGCTCCAGCGCCGGACGGGAAGACGGTGAGCGAGATCAGGATCAGCAGGAGCGCCCAGGCGAGCACCCACCAGTTGCGCTCAGCCGCCGTGAGGAACGCCCCGAACGCACTGCTGCACTCGTACTTGGTCAGTGGCCGCCCGTTCCACGGCCGCCACCGCTCCACGTCGCCGTCGAACACGGGGGGCAGGGAGGCGGACCAGACCTTGGCGAGCTGGATGGTGTCAGTCACCGCGGGCGCCGCGCCGGGACGGCCTCGTAGCCGAGCGCCCGCGCCTGCTCCACCACCTCGGGCGCGGTGCCGGTCGCGGCGAGCACCTCGAAGGTCCGGCGCGTCTGGGCCAGCTGGGCGCCGGCCTGGCGCAGCTTCTCGTCGGTCGCGCGCGCCTGCACCTCGATGCGCCCGATGTTGGCCTCCAGGCGCGCGGCGCGCCGGTCGAGGTCCGCGATCCCCGCCTGGGCCGCGGCCTTCGCCGCCTTGCTCGCCACCTCCACCTGCTGGTCCTGCTGGGCGCGCAGCGCGTCCAGCTGGGACGTCAGGGACCAGCGGTCGAGCACGATGGCGGCGACCAGCGCGAGGATCACCCAAAACCAGACCGGCACGTGGCGAAGCAGGCTCACGGTGTCCCCGTGCTGGGCCCACCGCCGTTGGTGTGGCCGTTCCCGTTGCCGTTGGCCTTGCCGTTGCCGTTGCTCCACTTGAGCCGGATCCACTCCTTCAGCAATTCGGGGACGACCAGGATGCCCCCGACGACGCCGAATAGCCACGCCAGGGCCTCGGTCGGCGGGGCGACCCAGACGACCTTGAGGAATCCGGCAATGAGGGCGCCGGCCCCGCCGAGGCGGATGAGCTTGGTCGTGGAGCGGCGCCCGGTGGCCTCGTCGTCCAGGAACTCATCCAGCCGCAGGCGCGTCACCGCATTTCCTCCCGCCGCGTTAGGTCCTCACGCCGCTGGGCACGCGACACGAAGCCGATCGCCCGGCTGTTTCCGAGCAGTACCTGGTGGGGGTTGCACATGCAGCGCGCGGAGGCCCGCTGCTTGATCGGTCGGCGCCTCTTGTGGTGAGCCATCAGGTCCGCTCGTCCGTCTCCGGACGCTCGCGCACCGTCCACCAGCAGTCCTCGCCGGCGCGGATGCGCGGGATGACCTTGGCCTTCAGCGCCTTGAGCGCCGCCCCCGACGCCCCGATCCAGTTGTCGGTCTTGGACGCCTGCTCCTGGCCAACCAAGGGGCAGCCCTCAGTGTCGTCGGCCTTGTTACCTGCGTGGACGCGGATGTACTTGAAGCCCGGCACGCTGATCAGGGTCAGGGTGTCCGGCCCAAACCGCGCGGAGTGCTCCAGGACCACGCGGTAGCGGCCGGTCGGAATGGCCGTCTTGCCCTGAACCTTCACGCGTTCGATCTCGCCGGGCGGCGTCTCGGAGTCGAGGTCCCGCGCCCGGTCCTCCAGCGTCCAGCACTCGCGCGCCCCGTTCAGGGAGAGCTCGCCCTCTGTCGCGTCGTCGGTGAACCAGCGCCGCGTGGCGACGAGGTCGATCATCGTCCGCTGCGAAACGCGTCCTTGACAGCCGCCGCCGAACGCACGACACCCGATCCGAAGCGGTAGTGCAGGTACCCACCCGCGCCGAGCCCGATGACCAGGAACACCAGTGACACGATCACGTAGCCCATCGGCCTATCCCTTCCAGAACGCGAGCGCCTTGGCGGCGGCCAGCAGTGAGGTGACGCCGGCGGCGACCCCGACGCACCAGGTGCGGAAGCGCTCCAGCCCGCGCACGCGCTTCTCGAGCGCGGCCCGCGCCTTGGCCTCTCCCTCGGTGTGGCGGTCGAACGCGGCGGCGATGTCCCGAAAGCCCTTGTTCATGTCCTCGCGCAGGCGCGAGTGCCCGCGGTCGAGCTCCGTGACGATGGCGCGGAGTCCCCCGAGCTGCGTGGCGACCTGGATGTCCCGGTCCTCAGCCATCGCCGTTACTCCCCCTACGCGCGGACCTTGAAGGCGTGGCCCACGAGGCCGATGTCCATGCAGGCAGTGGCCCACGCGGTTATCTTCAGGCTGTTGTTGATGTTGATGCCGGGCAGCACGAGCGTCGGCCCCGGGAGCGCCTGGTCGCGGACGACCAGCGCGTGAACCATGTCGGCGGTGGAGTCCGTGCCAATCTGGAGAAACAGCTGGCGCGAGCACGCCGTTGCGGTCGCGTAGGGGAACGCCCAGAGCCAGACCTCGTCCACGTTGTCGGCGCCGGTGACGGCGGCGTCCACGGTGTGCACAACCATGTTGCAGGAGGCCGCGAGCGCGGCGACCGTGATCGGCCGCCCGCTCGTCGACCCCGAGAGGACCACGCGCTGAATTGCCATTGTGAGCGTCACCCACCCATCGCGGAGAGCAGCCGGTTGCGCCCCCCATATACGTTATTATTCTCTGCCGGGTTGCGCCGCGCGAGGGTCCGCTGGGAGTTGGCGTACTGGATCGGGACCAGCGCGGGCACTGCGCGCGGCTCGTCGGTGAACGCCTGCGCGAAGGACTCCCGGTCCCAGAACAGGTTGCACGCCTCGCGCAGCGTCGCGCTGAAGGTCCCGCGCGCGGGGTCGACCGACCGGCCCACGGCGAGGAACGACACGCCGGTCCCGCCGTGCTCGGCCAGAATCACGTGCCCGGTGAACTCCACGACGTCGGCCACCTGCAGGGCGATCAGGTTGTACGCCGTGCTGAACTCGCTCTCCATCCGCGGCCGCTTCCACTGGTCGCGCCAGAACCGACCGAGGTCGTCGCGCATGGTCGTGTCGTGGACCCACGGCAGACTCAGCGTCTCCGGCACTGCGTCCTCGAACCCGGGCTGCGTCAGGTCCTCCCACGTCACGGTGTTGTCGTACTCGCCGTCCGCCGGATCGTACTGGCTCTCCACCGTCAGGCTGTTGCGAAGTCGCGTGCGGTCAACGCGGTCCAGCAGGGCGGGGGATGACTTTTCCGCGTCGCTCGCGTAGTCCACCGTGTGGTCCACGCTGGGGCCGTCGTCCAGGAACTTCCACTCCACCTTGCCACCCGCCGCGTAGAGCAGCGCGCGCCCCTCGCGCAGCGCCTCGGTGCGCAGCGCGGAGAACGAGGTGTAGTCCAGCGAGAGGGCCCACTCGTACCCCTTGGTTGCGTGCTTGGTGCGCGACGCGGCCCACGTCGTGCCGAGATCTGCTGACAGCACGCCCGGGGTCGTGGCGTAGAGGCCCAGCACGATCGCCTTCCCGATGTCCGTCGGGTTCTCCAGCAGCAGGTCAGGCGTGCCGCTGATCGTCCCGCTGCCGTCGTCCTTGATGCCCTGGACCAGCGCCGTGACCTCCCCGATCGTGGCGTCCGCGGACGACTGCGCGCCGGACTGCCCCACGTCAGGCCAGGTGTAGTAGGCCTCCAGCACCTGGCAGTTCATGGCCGCCGCCGTCCCGTCCCAGAGGAAGCGCCACGTGATGGAGGTGTCGTAGGAGGGGACCGGCACGGTCACCGTGTACTCCTGCCCGTTCACCATCTCGTCCAGGTAGTCTTGCGTCGACCCGAAGTCGTCCAGGCGCAGCCGCGCGTTGCTGACCACCGGCGCGCCGTCCGTCCACGTCATCTTCACGCGCACGGTGACCGACTCGGGCTGGACGCTGAGCCGGCTCTTGGCCGGGAACGTCGTCCCAACCGCGTTGGTGGACGTCGTATCGGTGTCGGACGCCGGCATCGTGGTCGTGGTGGCGACGGTCTTGCCCGAGCCCAGACAGTAGAAGTCGTAATAGTCCGCCTCGCTCGACCCCGCGTCCACGTCGATCACGGCGAACGAGTAGCCGGTCACGAGGTCCGTGGCGGCCAGTGTTGTCGTGGTCGTGATGGGGGACGCGACCTGCACCCCCCGCGCGAAGACGGTGGAGACCGCGTTTGTCCCGCCGTAGATGTTCATCCCGACCGCCAGGCGGAAGGCCTGCGAGCCCGTGCGGACTTTCAGTACCGACGTGCCCGACTCGTGGAGCGTCCCATCCGAGCTGCTGACCCCGCGCGTCAAGCCCGTGAAGGTCGTGGAGGTCACCCCGGTGTACTGGATCAGCTCACCGTTGATGAGCAGGTAGCCGCTGGACGAGAACCCCGTCGTGGACTCCACCGTCGCGGTGGCCCCCGTGGCCGAGAGCTCTACCGTCAGCGCGGTCTTCTTGCCGGCGATCACCGGCAGCGCGGTGATCTTGCGCCCGGTTGCGGTCAGGTCACCGAACAGGACGGGGATGTAGCGGTTCAGGATCGCCGCCGGCGCGGTCGCGAAGTCGTCGGTCGTGACCTTGACCAGCTCCATCTTGTTCTCGAGGGCCAGCGTCACGTCGCTCATGGAAATTTCAAGCTCGGTCCGCCCCACCGCCCGCGGCTCGTCCACATAGAAGACGCCGAGCGTCACGAGGTCGCCCGCCGCGGCCGTCTCGCTGAGCGCCTGGGATACCGTCACCTTCGCGTTGGACCACTCGTACGTGCTGCGCGTGTTCTGAGGCGTCCAGATGTAGTCGCTCAGCCGCGCCTTGCCGTTAATGGCGCGCGAGTTGTCCAGCGTCACGCTGAACGTCTCCGGGGAGACCGACGCGTCTTGGAGGTCGAACCGGCTGGTCATCCGGCCCCAGCGCACAACGTATGGCAGCCACTCGGCACCACCGCAGCTGGCGAGGTGCCGGTCGCTGAACCGGAGCGTGCCGGTGATTGGCTTGGTGAACTCGATCTTGAGCAGCGTGCAGACGTCGGCGTGCGTCTTGAGCGCGGCGGCCTCTGTCGCGGCGGAGAGCGTGACGGCCACGCTACAGCCCCTCGCGGAAGGTCAGCGCAACGACGCGCAGGAAGGTCCCGTCCGCGAGCTTGTGGACGCGGCGCGCCTCCAGGCGCGGGGTCACCAGCTCGACCCACCGCGCGGAGCCGTCCACGTCCAGCAGGGGGAACTGCTTGGCCCCCTCCCCGACGTCCTCGAACCACGTGGTGAGGTTGTCCCAGTCCGCGCCCGGCAGCACGTTCCACGTCCACCCGAAGCCGCGGCGCATCGTCCCCAGCCGCACCTTGCGGACGACGCCGCCGACCGACTCCACCATCGCGACGTTCCCCTCCCGCACGTCCTGGGGCCCCGGGTCGTACGCCGGCTCCACGGAGATGGAGACCGCAGCTCCGAGGAAGAACTCCCCGATGGCCGGCGTGCCGGAGAACGACGGGACGCGGAGCATCCAGTAGCGGATCGTCTGCGTGCCGATCGTCCGGAACACGTCCGTGCCGCTGACCCCCGTGAAGGTGTCGCGCACCGTGTACGTGATGTCGTCCGGGGAGCTCTCCAGCGTGATGCCGACCACGCTGAAGTTGTGGGCGTGGAGCGAGAACTCGGTGAGCGCCGACGGCGACGCGCTGAGGTCGACCTTGATCTGCCACTCCGCGGCCGACCCACCGGCGGTGCACAGCGGGGACTTCGCGCGGTCGTACAGCCGCGTCGCGGTCGACCCCGACGCGATCGTGGACGTCGTGACGGAGGTCGCCGTCTCCAGCAGGTTGTCACCGAGCAGCTTGGGCGCGCTCACCGGCTACCCTCCACGCCACCCCGCCCGGAGCGGATCGGGTTGTTGCTGCCGAACACCGCGCGCTCGAAGGCGGCCAGGAACGGCCCGGCCTGCCGGCGCTCGATCGCGTGCTGGAGAGTCGCGACCAGGTCGAACTCATCCATGCGCTGCCCCATCTCCCGCGCCAGCCGGTCCAGGAACGTGCGGTCCTGGAAGATGCCCTCCTGTAGCAGCTTGCTCAGCAGGAGGCCCTGGCGCGTGTTGACCATGCCGACCTCGGCGTCCCCGTTGGCCATTCCGATCGTCATTGCCTGGAGCGTGTTGACGAGCACGTTGATGTGGGCGGCTGAAGCGAGGGCCTTGCCGCCGAGCTCCTCGATCTTCGCGCCCGCCCGCTCCGCCGCGTCCTCGATGGCCATCAGTACGCGTCCCCCTCACCGACGGTCGGCTGAGAACCCGCCAGGATGCGCCCGGCGTTCTCCGGGGAGAGGCTGTCGATGACCCGGGAGATCGGCACCTCCGCGGGCGCCGAGGTTCCGCTCCCGCGCGCCTCGGCCACCGCGGCGCGCACGGCCGGGGAGTTGGAGTAGGCGCGCGCCTTCGCGTCCCCACCGCTCAGCGACATGGCCCCCTCCAGCCCCCGCAGTGAAGCCGTGAGCACGGCCGCCTGCTCGGCGAGCGTGGCCATCCGCACCCCGAAGGACGCGAGGGCACTGTCCGCCTTCCCGGCCGCGTCTCCAACGCGCAGAACCTGGTTCCCGGCGCCGCGCAGGCTGTCCAGCTGCGTGCGGAACTCTCCCATCGGGCCGGTGTTGACGATGTTCTCGAATCCACCGCCCCGCCGCATCTGCGTGACCAGCTCCCGGACCTGGCGCTCCACCACCGACGGCACCCGCGTGAACGCCGGGGTCATGGCCTCCAGGCGCCCGATCAGGTTCTCCGTGAACTCTCGGCCGGCCTCGTTGACCTCGCGGTACATCAGGCCGCCCGAGTCCGACGCCGCGCGCAGCGCCTGCTGCATGGTCGCGGCCTCCTCGCGGATGCGGTTGATCTCCGACAGCCCCTTCAGCGCGCCGGGTGCGCCCGACACGCCGGCCCCGGCCGCGACGGCCTGCTTCTGGGCACCATAGAGGCCCATCTGCGCACGGACGATCTCGGCGCTGGCCTTGGCCGCCGCATGGACGCGCGCCTGCTCCACGGCCTCCGCGGTGCGCGACCCCTCTCGGAGCATCTTGTCGAGCTCCTGGGTGCGCTTCGCGTACTCGCTCTGGACCACGCGCGTCTGGGCCGCGGCGGAGGCCCGGGCCGCGTCGTACATCTTGCCCTCGGCCTGGTACGTGGCGACCACCGTGTCGTCGATCGCGCGCTGGCGGTCCACGGCCGCGTCGCGGGTCAGCTCCGCGGAGTCCTCCGCCACCTGCTTCCGCTTCGCGCGGTCCTGCTGCTCGGCCAGGGCGGTCTGCTGCGCGAGCTTCTCGCGGATCTTCACCCGCTGGTCCGCGGCCCACTGCTCCACCTCCACGGTGCGTACCATGCGGGAGAGCTCCTGGTCCAGCGCCCGGAGCTCGGCCGCTGCTCCGCGCTCCGCGCCGGCGATCTTGGCGGCGGTGGCGGCCCGCTCGGCATCGGTGCCACGGTTCAGGTTGCGCAGGCGCTGCTCGTGGACCTGCTCCTCGATTCCGCGTACGGCCTCGGCGGCCTGGGTCAGGCGGTCCCCGCGCTCGGTCGCGGCCAGCTGCTCCTCCCGGAGGGCCTGCAGGCGCTGCGTGCGCGCCGACTCCTCCTGTGCGGTCGTCTGGGCCAGGGCCTGTGCGCGGGCGTTCTGCAGCGTCAGCTCGGCGTTGATCTCGTAGTCCGACGAGGCGCGCAGGATGCGCAGGCGCTCGTCGAACATCTCCTCCACGGCCGCGCGCTCCCGCGCGATGATCCCGAGGCGCGCGTCGGCCGCGGCGGCCTCCGTGGTCGTCTGCAGGGACGCCGCGCGCTGGACGAGCTCGGTCTCCCGGGCCAGCTGCTGCCGCTTGGCGTCGAACGCCCCCGCCGTGCCGAGCTCCAGGCGCTGGACCGAGAGCTTGCCGACCCCGACCGCGTTGCGGGACGCGCCGTTGGCGATGGCGACCTCCGCGCGGGCCAGGTCCTCCTGCGCGCGCTCCATCGCGGACTCCGGCGACGTGGCCGCCGACCGCATGGTCGCGGCGCCCTCCCGCCGCTGCCGCACCGCGGCGATCTCGGCCTCGGTGTAGATGCGGCTGCCGGACAGCTCGAAGGCGGCACCCCCGAGGATGTCCCGGCCGCCAGCCGCGCCGGCCAGCAGGGCCTCCAGGGGGTTCCGGCTGTTCCGCCCGAGCGCCTCCACCTGGGCCGCGATGCTGCCGGCCACGTCCGCGACGTACCGCCCCGCGCTGACCAGCGCCGGGTACGTGGCGCGCGACACGACCATGAACAGCCCCTCGGCCGAGAGCTTGAGCTCCTGGACGCGGCGGTTCATCTCCATCGCCGCGTCCTGGTCGGCCTGCGACCACGGCGGCTGCAGCGCGTTCGCGCGCTCCCCGAGCCGCTCCCACTCCTCGGACGTCGCGCGGAAGGCCGGAGACAGCTCCTTGAACCCGCGGCCGAAGAGCTGCATGCCCGTCGCGTTCTGTGCGGCCGCGTCGGTCATGGCCGAGATCTTGTCGCGCACCTCGAGCAGGAGAGCCCCCGGCTCCTTCAGCGCCCCGGACGCGCTGCGGATGGAGATGCCGAGCTTCTCCAGCTGGGCCCCGCCGTTGTCGATGTCCGCCGACAGGCGGAGCAGGGCCACGTCCAGCGTGCCGACGTTCAGGCCGAGGAGGGTGAACTTGTCCGCGAGGTCGTCCGCGTCGGTGACCGTCAGGCCCGAGACCGCGGACAGGCGCCGCGCCTCGATCCCCATCTGGCGGTACTTCTCCAGCGACAGGCCGACACCCGCGGCCAGCGCGGCGAACGAGGCCCCCGCGAGCGCGGTCGGGGAGTTGAGCGAGGTGAGGATGCGGCCGAGGGACACGCCCTGGACCCCGACCCGCGCGAGCGCGCTGTCGAGCGCGCCGCCGGCCTTGGCCAGGCCCGCCTGTGCGGCCTCCGCGGCCTTGAAGCCGGAAACGAAGTTCCCGACGTCGGCCCGGAGGGTCGCGACCAGGTCCGCTACGTTGACTGCCACTACTTCGGCTCCTTGCCCGCGAGCTCCTCGACCGTCACGCTCTTACCCAGCGCGCTGAGGACGTGCATCCACGGCAGCGCGGCCCACGCGCGCTCGTTGTACTTCAGCCGGGCGTAGGCCCGGTGGGCGCAGCGGAGCTCGGCCGGCGTCGCGGCTGCGAACTCCGCGGGCTTCCACCCGAGCGAGTACGCGACCTCCTCCGCCGCGGCGAGCCACCCCGCTAGGGAGCGGTCGCCGCCTCGGCGTTTCCCGCGGGGTCCTCCGCGACGACGGCATCCGGGGACTGCACGACACCACCCCGGATCAGCGCGTCGCTGACGGCCTCGTAGAGCCGGGCGTACAGCTTCCGGTGCCCGTCCGCGACGTGCTTGGCGGCCTCGAGCTCCGCGTTGACCAGGACGCCGACCTCGCTGAGGGAGGGCGCCTTCGGGTCGTGGAGTGCGCCGGCCCAGAGCAGGGCGCGCAGGTCCCGCCAGCGCATGTCCCCCATCTCCGCGATGACGCGGAGGGCCGGCCGGCCGGCACCGAGCGCGGCCTCCATCTCGCACAGGGCGTTGAACGAGTACCGCAGCGGGAGCTCGCGGCCTCCGATCGTGACCTTGATGTCGTTCACAGCACTTCTCCTTTCGCGCGTTGAGGAAGCCGCCCAGCCGCGGGGGTGTCCCTGCCGGTGAGAAAAGGAGGAAACCCACCGGGCGGGGCCAGCGCGGCCACTGGACACCCGCCACCCCATCGGGGCGGCCGTTGGGTCTCTACGTTGCAGCCACCGTGCGGCTCAGGTCACCGGCCGGCATGAACTTCACGACCGCCGTCAGCAGGTCGCCGACCGCGCCGCCCATCGGCGGGTAGCTCTGGAGGAGCCACGTGGACTGGTACCGCGGGTTGGAGTCCGTGCTGCACGCGTTGCAGGCCCGGACCTCGATGCACGTCTGGCAGCCGACCATGCCGAACAGGTTGGCGTCCACGCACGTGTACTTCTGGAAGAACGTGACGTCCAGCGCCTGGCTCTTCAGGCCGCCGCGCTGCTTGCGCGTGCTGTCGCCCATCGCGGTCTCGTCGAGGCTGGCGGCCTCGTACGACAGCGCGAGCGACTGGACGGAGCCGGAGTAGTCCACCCCGTTGACGAGCAGCATCGCGTTCTTGAAGACGATCGTGGGCATGGTGTGTTCCCTCTTCCTACGGCTCGACCGCCAGCGACAGCAGCCACTTGTTTTCCTGGTTGCACGTCTGCGTCCACGCCGCCCGGTAGTACCGCCGCTGCGTGGACGTGGCGGACGCGCAGTTCCACGGGATGTACGACCACTGGGAGTCCCGGCACGTCTGCGACGTGTACGCGATGATGTCGGTGCCGGTGTTCAGCGCCGTGTACCCCGACGAGCTGTTCGCCTGCAGGAAGGCCTTGATGCCCCCCGCGGTGGAGCTCAGGATCTGCAGCCCCGCGAAGACGTTCACGTCGCAGGCGCGCCCCCCGAGGTCCATGACCGTGCCGGCGCCGGCTCCCGTGCACGCGCACGAGGTCCCGGTGACGGTGGCATTCTTGGCGGCGACCGCCCGCGTGATCACAGGCCGATCCCCCGCCCGACCGCCTCGATGGAGAACGCCCGCAGGCTACCGACCTGCCCGCCGTCGATCGGGACCCACTTCAGCAGCTCCGCCTTGAACTGGTAGCCGGAGCCCGTGGAGGTCGCGCCCTCCCCGATGGCCTCGGGGAACAGCGTCACAACAACGTCCTGCAGCGCGACCGAGTCGTGGAACACGGGGTCGACGTTGCCGGTGCACGCCTGGTAGAAGCCCCCGCCCGTCAGGCGCACGGTCTTCAGCCCCCCGCGCATCTTGCGCGTGGAGGCCCCGAAGGTCGTCTCGTCCAGCGGCTCCGCGGCGTAGTCCAGCGCGACCTTGTTGAACTGGCTCTCCAGCTGGTACCCCCCGAAGAAAATCTTGGCGTCGGTCAGCACGATGGCCATCTACTCGTCCCCCTGCTCCCCGCACGCGCACACCCACGCCCCCGGCGCGCCCATGCGCGGGACCTCAGTGCGCCGCCCCGGTGGGTGCGCGCACGGTCCCTCCACCGGCGACGAGGTCTGGGCCTCCAGCGCCGCGTCGCACTGGGCGACGATCGCGGCGGCGGAGGCACGGACGGCGAGGAGCTGCACCCTGGTCATGCTTCTATTTTGCTACGGCGCATGCGCGCACTTCCGGTCCCCCATGAAGTTCACTCACGAGGACGTCGCGAGGTCCCGCAGGACGGTGCTCTGGAGTAAGCGGAACATCTTTCATGAAGAAGTCGCAAGCTCTCGAAGAATTTCAAAATTGACCACGTACAGGTGGCGCCCGGCGTTGTCCTCCTCCAGGAAGAACGGGGCCTGGAGGGCCTCGATCCAGTGGTACAGGACGCCGTTGATCGCCACCGGCCCCAGGTGGTCCAGCGCGTGGTACGCGTCCTGGGCCCGCTTGTGGGCGGTGTCCGGGCGCGCCGCGCGGGCGCGCAGCTGGACGTGCGGGCGCTCGATCAGGGCCGTGCCGGCCGACGCGCTCATGGCGCGCTCGAGCGGCCCGCCCGCCGTCTGCAGCAGGACGAGGAGCTCGTCGGGTGTGGACGGCATGCTGGTCTTGAAGATCTCCGCCGCCGTGCCCACCCCCTGCGAGGTCAGCTTGTCCGCGAGGTCGTCCAGCAGCACTACTTCTTCCCCCTCACGTCGCGGGCGATCTGCACGGCTACGTCCTGGGCCAGGCGCTTGTCCATCCCGCGTCGCGCGTTGTTGGCCGGCGTCTCCAGGTACTTGAGCGGCCGCTGCCCGCGCTGCCCGATGGCGCGCGCGATGGCGAAGGCCGCCTCCTCGGGGATGCCCTTGCGCTTGGCCCACTTCCGGATGGCGTCCACCGGGGGCATGAACGGCGGCCGGCCGACGACCGGCCCCGTCCCCTCGTGGAGGTAGACCGCGTACCCGGAGGCGGCCCCGCCGTACCCCATCGTCACCACGACGCGGGTGCCCGAGACCACGGGGAGTTGGACGTGCCCGCTGCCCTTCAGCGTGCCCAGGTCCACCGGCACGTGGTGCTGCTTGGAGTCCGCCATGATCCGCTCGGCCTCGCGGTAGAGCGCGCGCCCGAGCATGAGGATCGGGCTGACCCGCAGGTTGGCCGGCGCCCCCGACATGACCCGGCTCAGCTTCACGCGAGGAACACCGTGAGGTGGGTCCGGCCGACGTCGTCCGGGTACTTCCCGACCGCCAGGATCTTCGGCTGCCGCGCCCCCGCCTCCGTGGAGTTCACGTCCCCGGTGGAGAGGGTGATGCGGTCGTGCGCCCCGATCGCCGGCGACAGGTAGAAGTAGACCTGGTGCGTGGAGATGACCTCGTCGCCGGCGTCGTTGCGCACGAGGCGCCGCTTGCCGCTGACGCGCACCCGGTGGCTGACCGCCGCACCGTAGGAGGCTACGTTGTAGCTGTCCACCGAGGAGTACGGCTCCACGGTCACGCTCTGCCGGTACAGGTCCGAGAGCTCGGGCATCATGGCTCAGGCGCTCCGCAGCATGTAGGAGTCCAGGGCTCCATTGAACGGGTCGGACCCCCCGCCGTCCCGGCGCGCCCCGTAGGAGACGCTGAGGTCCCCGACGCTGCGGCTGGAGACGCCCAGCGGGTTCGTGTACGCCTGCGCAGCGCGCAGCGCGACGGCCTGCGCGAGGTCGTCCGGCAGCGTTGGGCCGGTCGTCCACGTCGGGTCGTCGGTCGTGCGGCCGGTCGCGGTGCTCGTGGTCCCGGTCGGGCTGAACCCGGCAATGTACTCCACCAACCACGGGCGCGTGCGCTGCCCCGGGCGCCACGCCGGGGAGAGGCCCATGTTAAAGCACGTCTCCCCGGTCACGAGGTCGGCCGTCCACCGCCAGCCCGCGTCGCGGCTCAGCAGCCCCGCGTCCCAGCTCTCCACCCGGTAGTCGGTGGAGCAGATCTCCGTCGCGTCGGCCGTGGACGTGGAGTCGAAGAACCGGAGCACCTTGACCAGGGGGACGACGCCGAGCATGAGCCGGCGCCCGCCCGCGCTGTCCAAGGCCTCCGAGTAGACCTGCTGGGCCAGCGTGTACCCGACCACCCGGTCGGCGTCCCGCGACGCGCGCCGGGCCAGGCGCCCGATGTAGTCCATCTCCTGGGTCGTGGCCACCATCGCGGTGGAGGTGGACCGAAAGAGGACCATCATGACGTCGCCCGTCGTGGCGTAGTCGGCGTCCGCGGCGGTTGTGCAGACCTGAAACACCTAGCCCTCCCAGGCGCGGGCGAGTCGGCCTACGCGGATACCGTTGGTCAGGAGCCCGAGCGCGTAGGTGGCGCCCCCGTTGGTGCAGTGGATCTCCAGCTCGTCCCCGCGCAGGCGCAGGCGCTTGCCGTCCGCCCGGGCCAGGAGGTCCTGGTCGAATGCGACGCTCGGGAACCACGTGGACAGGCGCTCGATGGCCCCGTCCTCGTGCACCGCGAAGCGCAGCGTCGGGCAGGTGAGGATCACGCCGGGGACCCCGCGGCGTGCGGTGCATCCGCCGAGGCCTCTCGCTGCAGGTCATCCAGGGAGATGAGCCGGGCCACGACCGGCGCGTCGGCCTCCACGAGGAGGTGCCCGAGGAGCTCCAGCTTGATTTCCACCAGGTCCCCCACCCGCGCGCCGATGGCCAGAGCGCGGCAGGCGTGGCTGATATCGTGGCCGTCCACGAGCACCTGCCCCGTATGGGCGGCCGGGCTGGGGAAACGGACTACGAAGCTCGCGAACGGGTCGGCCGGCTTCCTGGTGGAGCGCGACAGGATCGCCAGCGCCAACGCGCGCAGGAGTTGAATCACGCCCGCTCTCCGCGCCGCGCCTTCAGAACGCTGCACCACCCGTTACTGAACCGCTCCGCGAAGGCCTCGATCGTGGTGATGGCGGTACGGTCACCGTCGTCATAGTGGACAACCGAGCGCCCCGCGTCGTCCACGAGGCGGGCGGCGAACGGTGGCTCGAAGGATGGCTGCCCGCCCGGGCCGGCTACGTAGCGACCGTAATAGGCGAACGCGGCCTCGGTCGCGGGGTTGAGATCGTAGACTTCCTCGTACACCCCCTCCTCCGCTCCGCACTGAGCGACCGGCTGAACCCCGAGGCGCGGCGCGCCCTCCGGGGGCTTCGGCAGGTCGGCCGCGAGGGCCGAAGAAAACGTTAGCAGGACAAGCACCGCGGCAATCAGGGATCGCATGGTCGAACTCCTTTCACGCCGAGGCCCACGCGCTGACCCCGACGAGGGGCCGCGACGTGCAGGAGCTCGACGTCGTCAGCAGGCCCAGGCTCCCGGTCGGCGGGATCGGGGACAGCACCGTGGCGCTGCACCCGGCGATGAAGTCACCGGCCGTCGTCGGGGCGCCCTTGAGGCTGTAGAACACGCGGTCGCCGCACGAGTTGTTGATCCGTAGGCCCACCGCCGCGAAGTCGAAGGTCAGCAGGTCGGTCGGGAAGAACCCGCCGGTCCAGGAGCTCGACGCGCTCATCAGGTGCCCGGTGGTGTGGAACTTCGGGGACTCGCTCACGGGCTTACCCTCCCGACGCAGCCAGCCGGGCCTGGCGGATGTCCGTCCCGTCCGTGGACGTGGACGTGGTGTAGAGGCCGAACACGTGAGAGCGGATGCCGGTCCACTCGTGAACCTGCCCCGGCGCAACGACCATGTCGGAGCAGGCGGCCTGCGAGGAGGCCACGGTCGCGCGCAGCGGAACGGTCCCGTCGTTGTGGACGCGCACGCGCGTGGCGTCGAACCCGAAGTCCACGCTGAGCAGCGACCCCGTGGAGGTCGTGCCCGCCGCGAGGTCGCTGGCGTACTGGCTGCCGGTGAGCATTTCTGTCTCTCCCCCTACTCGCTCGTCTTGTAGTCGATCAGGACCGACAGCGCCGGCACGTTGTCGCAGGCGTTGAGGCTGGAGGCCCCGAGCATGATGTCCTGGCACGCGGCCAGGCAGGTGTAGGTCCCCAGCGTCATGATGATCGGCACCCCGACCGGCCCGATGGCGGTGGAGCAGAACGTGAAGGTCGCGACCTCCCCGTAGCAGCTCCAGAGCTGGAGGTTGCCGCCGGAGGTCACGGCCGAGAACGCGGTCAGGGGGACCAGCGCGACGCGGACCACCTCGGCCCGGACGCTCAGGCGCTGGACCGTGAACGAGGTCGTCCCGAACCCGGTCCCCGCCGCGGGGTCGGGCGTCGCTCCCACGGCGCTGCGCGTGACCAGCGGCGTGGACGCCTTCTCGCTCGTCACCGACCCCGCGGCGAGGTCGGCCGTCTCGACGTCGGCCGTGATGGTGCCGGCCTTCTGCTTGAAGATCGGCCGCGTCACGTTCCGGTCGAGGTCGACCACACTGTGCTGGGAGCCGGTGACGATGGGCATAGGCTTTTCCTCTACGTCGCTTCGTTGGTGACGACTTCCCCGCCCTTGGAGCGGAGGTCGCCGATGTCCTTCCAGTAGCCGTTCTCCTGCAGCGCCCCATCCACTGTGTGAAGCCGCGCGATGAGCTGGTCCCGCTCCTTTTGAAGCGCCACGTTGCGCCGCTGGACCTCGCCCAGCTTGATGAGCTGCCCCTCCGGCTCGGTCTGGTACCCGTAGCGCCAGCGCTGCTTGAGCAGCGCGCACGCCTGGGGCAGCCGGACCGTGATCCCGCGCGACTGGGCCAAACCCAGGTAGAACTCCACGCAGGCCTTCTGGAAGTCGAACTCGGTGCCGACGATCAGGTCGATCCCGAAGAGGGCGATCTCCCGCTCCGCGTACCGCTCCACCTGCCACTTGCGCAGGGCGAAGGGATCCAGCAGGAGCTCTCGCGCGGCCTCGCGGTCGGCCAGCCGGCGCTCCACGTCCTCCACGACCACGACCCGGCGACCCTTGGCGCGGCTCTTGGCCTCGACCACGGCGACCTCGGGCTCGAACTTGGCCGCGTCCCGCAGCTTGCGGAGCTTGGCCTCCACCTGCAGGTCCGCCAGGTAGATCGCGTACGCGACCTCGAAGGCGACCGTGGAGGTGAAGTAGTCGATCCCGGAGACCTTCTCGATCACCGCCTGCAGCGGGTAGTTCACGCAGGTCGGGATGGACGGCTCGTACGTGCTCATGTAGACCGGGATGCCGGACTCGGCCAGCCACCGCGGGTGGTCCGTCCCCTCGACGTTGTCCTCCCGCCAGTTGGCGTGGATGTCGAAGTGCCGGGTCGCGCGGGGGACGTGGCGGTACAGCTGGTTCAGCGTCCAGATCTCGTAGGTCGGGTCGTCGAACGGCGCGAGGTTGCGGCTGGACGCCGCGAACCCGACGATCGCGAACTTCTTCCGGGGCTCCCCCTCGGCGACCTCCACGACCCCGTTGGGACCGTCGACCACCTTCAGGCTGTAGCCCCGGCCGGCCGGGTGGTTGGGCTGGACCCCGGACCCCGGCTTGGCCTCCTTGTACGTCACGTTGCTCGACATGGCTGCTCGCTCTCCTTCTCGGTTCAGGGATTACTGGGAATGGCGCGAGCCGACGGAGCTACTTCTTGCGGAGCTGCTCCCGGCTCTTGTTCTGCCCGCCGACCATCTTGTCCGCCGGCGGGGCGGCGACCGACTTCTTCTCTTCGCTCATGAGATCGTCCTCCTCCAGCGCCGGATAGCAGAGACCCCCGAGCACCGGGCGGGCCAGGCCGCGCCGCACGAGGTCCAGGGCCACGTCGGCCGCGAAGCCGGCGACCTCCCCCTTGCGGAGGAGACCGCCGCCCCGGTGGCTGACGCGGGCGAGGAGCTCGACGGCGACGGCCTCACCCATGGGCTAGGTCGCGCAGCCCGTCGTGACCAGGATGCGCTTGACCGGCTGGTTCGGCGGGGGCGCCTGCCCCGGCGCGCCGAAGATGGCCAGGGCCGACAGGTCCATGAACCCGCTGCCGCAGGCCGTGCTGTTGATGACCGGCCGCACGAGCACGCGGAGGTACCGCTTGGCCGCGCTGAGGTCGAAGATCGCCGGAGGACCCGAGTAGTACGCGTATCCCGTGGACGAGGACCCGGCGATCTGGTTCACGCCGTCCGCCGTGGACGTGGTCGTGGTCAGGTTGCCGCCGAGCACGTCCGCGACGTCCCGCTGGGCCGCCGTGTACATCGCGCAGGCCGTGGCCGTCGCGGTCGTCTGGCGCCAGAGGCCGCGGTCCACGATCCACTCCTGCGTGGAGAGGTCCGCCCACGTGCCTCCCGAGGCCGAGGTGTGCTGGAGGCCCACGCCGACCGCGAAGCTCTGCACCCGCGCGTTCTCGTCCGACACCCGGAGGTCGACCCACGCCAGGGGCGCGATGGCCACCGAGTTGAAGAGGTGCGTCAGGCCGAGGCGGTCGATCGTGAATCCCGGCCACCAGGTCGATCCCGCGGCCGCGATGCCGCCCGAGCACGTGCACGAGCCGGCCACGACGCCGGTCTCGCAGTTCTGGAACTGCGCGTTGTGCCGGAACGCCGGCACGACCTGGAGCTCTCCGATGTCTCGCGTGATCATCTCTCTCGTCCCTCCTGAGGACCCTGATTCGTTGGTCCCGGCGCCGGGTTAGGGCGCCGGGGTTTCATCCGTCATGCGGGCGGCTAGATGCTGCCCGGCTTCCAGCTCACCTCGGTGAGCACCGCGACCGCCTTGTCGTGCCGCATGCCGAAGTCGTGCTCCGCGATGGCGCGCACGACCGTCTGGTCCTGCGAGAACGCGGCGACGACGCTGGACCCGTCGTAGTACGCGGCGTCCGCCGACGTGTCCACGAGCAGGTTCATCGACTCGCCGATGACCGCCTGGGCCATGTCGGCCAGGTACAGCTCGGACTTGTTCGACGCCGCACCGACGTTCACCGGCACGTTCGTCGTCACGCCGTACGGCCAGCCCCAGAGGGTGCCGCGCGTCGCCATCTCCTCGAGGAAGACCGCGTAGCCGTTGCTGTTGAGGACGGTCTTGAGGAACGTCTCGGTCCGCGGCGCCATGATCCACGCCGGGGCCAGCATCGGGATGTTCGCCTCGAGCAGCTTGAGGATCATGTCCCCCAGGTCGTTGAAGACGTTCTGGAGGGTCACCGAGGAGCGGGCCGCGATGACGTTGTCGGCGTGCGCCCAGTAGCGCAGGCCCTTCGGGCCGGAGCCCGTTCCGTCGTCCCGGATGAACGCCTGGTCCTCCCGCTGCCGCATCGCGTTCACCGTGTCGTCGCGGACGATCGTGTCCGCGCCCGGCGAGCTGTAGCGCAGGAGGTCGTTGGACATCGGCACCAGCGTGACGAGCTTCTTGAACGTCAGCGCCAGCTGGCCCGTCGTCTGCTCGCTCTTGGTCGCGTTGGCGTTCTCACCGACGTAGTACGCCGTCGCGCCGCCCGTCAGCTTCGGGATCTTCGTCGTGCCGGTCGGGACCGGCAGCGTCCGCGCCCGCAGCTTGCGCACGACCGACTGCGCCCGGAGGAACTCGATGACCTCCTGGCTGAACTGGGTCGGCACCAGGAACCCGCCCGCGGTGGCGTCGCCGGCCGCGAGGGCCTTGGTGCGGGCGTCCTCCCACTTCTCGGCGAGGTCCGGGCTGCCCCACTTCTTCAGGATCTCGATGGCCCCGGCCGGGCCCGCCTGCGCGAGCTTGGAGGCCGCCGTCGCGCGCACGCACTTGGCGAACGCGAGGCCCTTCTCGTCCATCGGGACGACGCGCTCGGCCGCGGCGCCCCCCTTGAACATCTGCGACATCTGCGCGACCCACGCGGGCGCCTGCGCCCCCTGGGCCTCGGCCAGCTGCGACTTGATCTGCTCGCCGACCACCTCGGCCACGATCGGGCCGCAGTTCTCGCGGATGAGCGCGACCAGCTCCTGCTTCGTCATGACTCTCGTCCTCCGTCCCTTCTGGTTCGAAACTAGTCCACGCGTCCGCGCGCGATGTTCATGGCGCGGCGGGTTTCCACTGCGATCGCCTCTCGGAGCGTCGCGGCGAACTCCGCCGCGCTGATGTCCTCGAGTCCGTCCGCGGCCTTGATGTCGTCCAAGTCGATCACGTCGTCCGCGGTGAGCTGGATGATGTGGTCTTCATTGGGCGCCGCCACCACCACGAGGGCCGGATCATTGTCCGTACCGCCCCCTGCGGACTGGGCCGGGGGTAGCGGCGCCGCCGCACTGCCTGCGGGCATCAGCGCGTGCCGGTGCCCGTCGCTCTCTTCGGTCTCGCCGCGCGCCAGGCTCGCCGCCGTGATGCGGTGCGAGTGGTCCGCGACCTGAAACGCCATGCCGCCGTCGAAGACCACCTGGCCCCCGTCGCGGGTGTAGACGTACAGCGAATAGTCGTGGACGTGGATCGCCGCGCTGGAGCCCTGGGCGGGGGTGGTGTACCCGGCGGTCTCGAACCCGCCGTAGGCCTTCTCCACCTTGGGGGGCGCCTTGATCGCCGCTGCGGCGTCCTTGGGCGCGTCCTCCACGACCGGGGCCTGCGCGACCAGGGCGAGTACCTCGCCGATCTTCTCGTGGGCCTGCCGGAGCTTGCCCTCGTTGGCGCTCGACAGGACCCGGCCGCGCTTGGCGACGGCTTCCGCGAGCTTGAGGACGGCCTCCGCGGCCTTCCCCTCCTCCATCGGGCACTCCTCGCCCATGCCGCAGGCCCCGTTCTCACCCTCACCGGCCATGCACTCCTCGCCGGCCGGGCATTCGCGCTTGCGCGAGGCCTTGGCAAACGAGTAGGACCGGTTGACGGAGGCCTCGAGCGCGGTGAAGCGCTCCAGGAAGGCCGGGTCCAGGACGGCGGTCGGCGCGCAGCCGACGGCCTCCAGGGTCTTGGCCGCCCACTCGCGCAGCGGCTCTACGTCCACCCCGGCCGAGCGGGCCTCCACGAGGGCGCCCGCGTTGGCGGGGACCGGGACGATGCTGACCTCCAGGAGCGACTGCTTCGCGAAGTTCACGCCCTTGCGCTGCTCGTCGTACGACCAGTCCTCGGGCTTGAACCCGACCGAGGTCGCGTTGAGCCACCCGCCCTTGACCATCCGGAAGATGGTGTCGGCGAACGGGGAGAGCTCCTTAGGCATGAACTCGATGTCGGACGACATCTTGGAGGCCCCCATCGTCAGCGCGAGCGAGCGCCCGATCGGCGGCTGGCTGTAGTCGTGGGCCCACTGGATGACGGGGTTGGCGTTGAAGTCCTTGACGTCCCACCCCGCCGAGTCGATGACGTCTCGGTCGCGGTCGACCTGGTTGGTCGTGACCGTGAAGCGGACCACCCGCGAGTCATCCCCGCCGACCAGCGCCTTGGACGCGATCGTGAACGCCTTGCGGATGCCGTACTCCTCGGGGAGCTCGCCGGACTTCTGGAGCCGAACCATCTGGTCGGAGGTCAGCCAAGAGCGCTTCATGCACGAACCCCCGGAGTCGAAGTCTTCTGTACGCGCATTACACGACTATCGTATTTCGACGTCGGGTGAAGAATGAAACGCCGGGGAAAGTTAAACCGCCCGGGAGGCCGGGCGGTCTGGGGGGAAGCGCTGCGGAGGGGCGGGGACTAGTTGGGCGGCTGGGGCGGCCGACCCTGGTTCCGGTCCACGGCGAACCACTCGCGGCCGCGCTTGGTCAGCTCCTCGTGATGGATCGCGCGGCGCGCGTCGCTGACGACGTCGTTGCCGTACTCCAGCTCCTTGTCGTAGTGGTAGCCGTACAGGTACGGCGAGGACGTCAGCAGCGAGGCGTCGGTCACCTTGATCCCGCGGCCCTCGGCCACGCCTATCCAGTACGTGACGCATGGCAGCTCCAGCAGCCGCTCGCGCGGCGAGCCCCGCCACAGCTGGAGGCCGTACAGCCCGATCTCCGTGAACCCGTCCACGATGGCCAGCGCGATCTGGTACGCGAACGTGCAGGTGAAGTAGTCGTCGCGCAGCCCGGCCGCGTGCAGGCGCTCCATCGGGTACACCACGCCCTGCGGGACCAGCGGCGTCGCCTCTAGGACGTAGCACGGGGTCCGGCACGCCGCGAGGAACGCCATCTCCCGCGCATCCTGCGGCGGTACGGTGACTGGGTGGAGCTCGAAGTGCCGGTCGTAGTGCGGCTGCCAGATCTCGTTGATGGCCCACACGCACCACTCGCGGTCCCCACGGTCGTAGCCCGGGGCCTGCCCGCGCCCGGCAGCAGCGCCGACGATGGCGACCCTGGTGTGGTGGCAGCGGACCTCGCCGCGCTCGCGCGAGGTGATGAACTCGTGGGGGGCCTCCAGGAGGGGCGGTGACTGGCTCATCGGTCGGCCAGCTCGACGGCGAGGAGCGCCGGCCAGTGCTCGCTGCTGCCCCGCTTCATTTCCGCGCCCCGCGCGTCGCTGACGCGGTGTTCCCGAAACGGGAGTGCCGCGCAGCGAAACCACACGGCGCAGACCTTCCCGTCGGGGCCGACCTCGACGTCCAGCCAGGTCGAGCGGTGGAGCGTCCGGTCGTGACCGTAGACCTTGCCATGGAGGAGTTCGTTGACAGGAGGGGCCTGCCCCATGCGCGGCGGAGCGCCGTGCTGCTCCAGGCACGCCACCCCGAGCGCGGTGACCTTGCGGAGCTCGTGCAGGGCGAGCTTCGTACCCTCGTTCTCGGTCAGCGCGCGCCGGGCCTTCGCGAGGTACTCCTCCATGTAGACCAGGAAGGCGCCGACGCCCTCGCGGTCCGCCCCCCACTTCTTGACCTGAAACGCGCGCTCGCCGTCCAGCGCCTCGTAGACTTCCGCCCTCGTGGCCATCAGGACTTCTCCTTCTTTCGGTTCCCGCTGAGCTTCGCGGGCAAAATGTTGGCGGCCTGGGAACACGCGCCGCAGCGCGTCAGGCCGCGCGCGTCGGGGCGGCAGCGGTGGCACCGCATGCGGGCATCGCACCTGCAAATCGTGCAGACACTTACGCGCTGACTAGCGGGCCGGTCCACTGATTGCGACAGCGTCCCCGCTCCATCCTGTCGCGCATGTTTTGCTTGTGCGTTCCTGGGTAAAGGTGCTCCGGACGAACGCAGCGACGATTGTCGCAAGTGTGAAGCGTGTTCATCCCGTTCGCGATTGCTCCACGAATTAGCGCAAATGACACCTGGTGCGCTAGATAGGTTTGATTGAGGAAGGAAAACGACCCGTAACCATTGCAACCATCGTTCGGCCATTCCCAGCATCCCGCCTCCGTAACGCAGACGCGGCTATAGAACTTTGTCGCATCAATCAATTGCGCGAGATTGACGAGGTCAAGTCGCTCCGATGCTCGCCGACGAGCGCGTTTTACCTTGGCGTGGTTCACACAAAGGGAGCGATTCGCCTCGGCAGGCTCGGAGCAGAAAAGGCAGAGGCCAAGCACACGATGGCGTTCTCGATACGCCGCTTGCGGCGTCACCGGCGCGGGCTCCGCCCGAGCTGCACCTGGACTTGGACTTGCCGAAGGGACTCCCGCTTCGGCGGCGCGGCCTGGTCGAGGAGCCTGGTGTAGGCGAAGTACTTCATGATCTGCTCGTAGGGGACTCCGACCCGCAGCAGGGACTCCACCGTCGAGTTCACTCGGCGGCTGCCTCGGTCAGCTCGGTCAGGCTTGACGCGGAGAGGTCATCCTCGCGCTCCGCCTGCGGCGGGCGCGGCGGGACCTTCCCCCGGTGAAAGAAGTCGCAATTGTGGGTTATGATAGTTCCCGCCACCAGTAGTCCGGATCTGCTGTAGAAGGAGTACACATGTTCCGCAAGCAACACCTGCCGAACGAGGACGACCTCATCCACCGTTACCAAACCGGAGAGTCGCTGCTGAAGCTGAGCCGCGACTGCGGTCGCTCCGTCACCATGCTCCAGCGCCACTTCAGGAAGCGCGGTGTGTCGCTGCGCGGGTGGTCCGCCGCGCAGCGGATCGTTTGGCAAGATCGCGACCGCGCAGCTACCGTCGCCCAGTGCTCGGCCGCGTGGCGGGCGAGCCGAGGCGCCCCGGTCCCGGAGGAGCGGCTGAGAAAGATAGCCCGGGCGCGAGGACGAAGGGTTGGCAGGTACGAGCAGCGCGTCGCCCGGCTGCTGCGCGAGGCGGGCTTTCAGGTCCAAACCCAACTGCCGGTGAACCGCTACAACCTCGACGTCGCCATTTTCGCCTCGCGCGTCGCCGTGGAAATCGAGGGCCGTCCGCTGTACTCGCCCCGTGAAAGACGCCGTTTGCTGGAGCGCACGAAACACCTCACCAGCGCGGGGTGGCGCGTGCTGTACGTATACCTGCGATCCCGCTATCCCTGTCCTGTGATCCGGCCCACCAGTGCGGTGGTGGAACACGTAGTCGCCCTCACGCAGGGCCGAGGCCTCCACCCAGCCGCGGGCGGTGGCTACCGGGTGATTCGGAGTGACGGCCAGCCGTTGTCCCGATCGTGTTTCCACCTGGACGGCGTTCCCCAGGTATAGGTACCGCGCGGCGCCCAGCCACGCGTCGCTACTTACTGGGATGGAAGCGGGTACGCACATGATTCTGTTCGCCACCGCCCAGTCGTCGCCGTAGACGCAGTGGTGGTGGGGACAGAGCGCGATGCTGCTCGCGAGCTGAAGACCACAGATCGCACAGATACTCACGGGCTCACCCGCGCACCAGGTAGAACCCGCTGCTGGTCCGCCCCGTCTCGCCCTTGCGGTAGTCGGCGAACGCCGCGAGCACGACGGCCTCGGCCCGGTCCAGCTCGGCCGGAGTCAGCCCCGGCTGCAGGCGCAGGAACCCAAACACGCGCGTCTCGGCCAGGACCTCCTCTATGCGGGCGCGGAGCGCGGCCATCCGGGCCTCCGCCTCGCCGGGGGTCGCGGGCGCACTCATAGTCCCCACGACCGGTCCCACTGCAGCACCGGCGCCCCACCCGGTACGGTTCCGTCCCACGGTCCCTCCCTCCCAGGGAACGCGCGGGTGCGGACGACCTCGTGGGTCGTCGGGTCCCGGTCATACCCCAGCACCAGGTGGTGCGTGATCCGGCCAGCCAGGTCCATGTACGTCACCACGGTCGGCTCGCCCCACGCGTCGAACCACGGCTGCCCCGAGTCCCGCAAGAGGCTGCTCCCGACTCCGTACACCACACCCGAGGGCGCGGGGCTGCGCTCAGCCGCGAGTCGGTACTGGGTATCCGCGGCATGCTGGACGATCTCGGCGAGGATTTTCGGTGCGCTCACGCCGGGGTCACGGCCGGGCCACGCGCAGCTGGCGGACGATCGGGAGGTCGAGGTCCTCCTCAGATTTCGCGTAGTACAGGTCCACGACGATCACGCGCTCGGCGTTGACCTCGAGCTCCAGGAGCTGGGCCTCCGCGGCGCGGCGGACCCGACCCGGCAAGTGCACGCGGCCGAGCTCGGCCAGCGCGTTGGCGACGCTGGTCGCGACGAAGGAGCAGTCATTCTTTGGCACGCCGCTACCTCCCTACTCCCCTATATCCGCGCCGGGCGATTGCGCAGCCAGTCTGTGTTCTCTTCTCCCTCAAGCTGCACGGCCTCATCGTCCCCCTCGGCTTTCCCAATGACGCTGTTGACCCGAGCTTTCGGGAGCTTGACGCCCAGGACTATGTGCTCGAACTCGGTCGCCATCTTGTTCTTGGGCGCGAGCGCGGTCAGGACCTCGTGGGTTGCAAAGACCTGGGAGACTGGGACGCGAATCTTGAGCACCGCGCCGCGCTTCCCTCGCTCCTCCGACTGGTACTCGGCGAACCCGTCCGCAACCTCCATCTCGGTCGTCCATGAGGAAAGGGGATTCTGCTTCGGGTCAACCTTGGCCCCGCGCCGGAGCTTCTGGTCCGTCCCGATCCCCCGGTACAGGGTGACCTGAGTGACGCCGGCCTGCCGAAATGCCTCCTGCGTCAGGGCGTAGATGGTCCGGGCGGCCTCGCGGTCGACGTCGTTGGCCGCGGGCGGCTTCTTGCCTCCAGTGAACTGAAACTGCCCGCCCGCCTCCTCCATGACCGCCGCCTGGAGGTGGAGCGCGTCGACTCCAACCGCGCTGATGTTGGTCCACCGCTGCGCCGCGTCTTGCATGCGCTTGGCGATTTTCGGCGGGACGTTCTCGGGATCTCGGACCCAGGCCCCGAGTCGAGCGACCCGCTGATCCCACGACCCCTCGCCCATGTCGAAGGTCCTCTCCCCCAGCGCCGCCGGGGCCCTCAGCTCTCCGTCGTGGGTCCACGCCCCACCCCCAGCGTGCGGCGCGCCGCCTCCCTCGACCGCCTCGTCACCGCCTTGCTAAACCGCCCGGCGTCGTCGCGCGGGTGCTCCGACTCGTCAAACTCCTTGGCCTCCGCCACCAGCCGAATGACCACCGGGATGCTGCCGTCGGCCGGCATGAAGAGGACCTCGCCCACCTGGGCCTCGGCGTCGAAGAACGCCAGGTCCCCGTCCAGCTCGGGGCAGCAGCCCGGCCGCACGTACGCGAGCGTCAGGTGGGGGACGTACGCGGGCTGGGTGTCCTCGTGGGGCAGCGCGCCGAGCGCGTCGTGCAGGGCCACCAGGTCGTCGGACTGCACGCTGGCGTAGAGCACGTCCGCGTCGGGCTGCCGGAAGCGCCGGACGTCCCCGAGCTTGAGGTGGACCGGCCCGCGGCCGCGCAGCAGCGGGGCGACCCGCTCCGCGGTGACCCCCGGGTCCAGGCCGTAGCGCACGGTCACGTGCGGGTGCAGCTCCCGGCCGCCCTCGGCCAGGTCCCCGTCGGCCACGCGGTCCCGGGCCCACGCGAGCGCGGCCTCGGCGAGGTGCTCCGGCAGCTCGACCTGGGTGCTCGCGTACTCGTGCGGTGCGCCCTTGATCAGGCTCTCGGCGCGGGTCCAGTCGGCCTCACTCTGCTCCAAATGCTTTCTGGGCTTGGCCCCCACCGACTCGCGATAGTCCAGGACCCACGCCGGCGCAAACTTGAAGCCCGCCCGCTTCCAGAAGCGCACCCGGTGATTGCCGTCCAGCACGGTCAGCCGCGACTTGCCGTCGCGCCCCTGGGAAACTACCCGGGGCGACCGGTCCTCGGCGTCCGGGCGCCCCCAGTCAGTCTTGGGCGCCTCTCCGGGCTCCATCGGGCGCCACGTCCCGACACGATCCTCCGGGCCTTCCCCACCGCCACCGGACTCATCACCACCTCCGCCCCCGCCCGAACCGAAGCGCCCGTCCTCGTCTCTCGGGGGGTCCTCCTCGTTCCACTCGCCCTTAGTCCAGCCCGGCACGACCGCCCGGCGCTCCACCTTCTGGAAGCGCAGGACGACCGCACATCTGCAGCCGGGATGCGCCGGTGGGCGGAAGTAGGCCTCGCCATTCGGGTGCTCAAACGGTGCGTCCAGGGAGGTCTCAGCTTCGTCCAAACTTTCACAAATCTTTATGTCCACGCGATCGTCCTGCGCGGTACTCCAGACGCGCGTGGTCTCTTCGCGGTCCAGCAGGCCCTCGTTCGCGGCGGCCTGCCACAGGGCCTCCTGCCCCGCGGAGCTTGCATTTATAGTCTCGGTTCTCGCGATGTTCATGGCGCGGTAGTCCAGCAGTGCGTCGGCGTACTTCGCGACGCGGCGCTCGACCCTGGCCGCGGACTCCCCACCCTCGACCAGCCGCGCGCGGAACTTGGCGACGGCCTCGATCTGCCGGGAGTGCAGGCCGACCACCCGCCGGATCTCCTCGGCCAGGTCGGTCGGCGCGATCCCCTGCTCCTGCGAGCGCAGGACCAAGGCGCGCACGCCGGCGCGGGTGGAGTCGGTCAGCTCTGTCACGAGCTCCGCCCCGTGCTCGCGCACCCACGCGATGCTCAGCGGGTTCTTGAGGTCGAAGCCGAGCGGTCCCTCCTCCACCCCGATGAGCTCCGCCCCGAGCGACACACCCAGCGCGAAAGTCCGGCCGAGCAGGGGGTCCAGCAGGCGCTTGACGGTGTCCGGCAGTACGCGGTCCAGCAGCGCGGCCACCTCCACCTGGGACAGGGAGCCCGAGCGCAGGGCCTCGGCCAGCGCCCCGACGTCCACCTGTGAGGCCGTGGAGCGCGCGGCGCGCCGAAAGGCGCGGGCGACGTGGGGCTCCATGCGCGCGGCAAGCCGTGTCATCAGCGGGTCGCGGTCCGAGGGCGCCTTGTACCGGGACCCCATCACGACACCACCCGGCGCGCGTGGGGGGCCGGTGGCGGCAGGAGGCGACGCTCGCGCTCCACCTTCTCCGCGTAGCTGTCGGCGGCCGGGCGCTTGACCAGCTTCCCGGTGCGCTCGTCCACCTTCCAGGACCCCCGGTGGGCCTGCGGGTGCACGTCCATCAGCTACACAGCAGGTCGCGCCACTCGGCGCGGGTCTGCCCCTCATAGCGCTGGCGGGAGAAGAACTCCACGCACTGATCGAGGTTTTCCTGGGAGTACTCGTGATCGCACATTAGCCGCGGCTCCGCCGGCAGCGCGGGGTCTATGACCAGGTAGAAGAACAAGCAGAACAGGCTCACCGCGCGCCCTCCACCGGCCAGTCGTCGTCGGTCCGCAGCGTCCCCGCGTCCTCGCGATGGCAGAGGTAGGCGACCGGGCCAAGCGCCCCGTCCTCCAGCCGGAGTCTGAGCACCGCGACGGCGGGGTGGTCGGGCGCGAGCGGCTCGAGGTCCTGCACCAGCGCGAGCGCGTGGCAGTCCTCGTGGGCCGCGCCCAGGTACGAGGATGCCGGGCGGTTCGGCGACAAGGCCGCGACCCAGGTGGCGGTGCGCACTGCGCGACCGAAGAAGTCTACCCGCGGCCCGCGCTCCACGCATCGGGCGGCGCCGTCCTTGCGGCACAGGGTGGAGACGTTCTCGGCCGGCACGTACACCGCGGTCACGAGGCAGTGGCGACCGTCATCCCAGCACCCCCGCTTGACGATCAGCGGCCGGTCCTGCCGGACCCCGTCACCCAGCGTCGTCGCGCAGCTCTGGAGGAGCGCGACCGCGGCAAGCGCCAGGAGGGTCAGTCGCAGCATCACAGCGGCCTCAGCAGCTTGGCCGCGCAGTTGGGGCGCCGGCACCACGCGATCCGCCGCGAGCCGGCGAAGTCGTGCCGACCGAACATGCACTTCAGCATCCCGAGCGCGATCTTGAGGGTCCCCATACCCACCTTATATCCCTTCCGGCCTAGAGGAGAAGGTCGCGGATCATGCCGAGGACTGCGGCGTCGTCGGCGCGGACCCGGGCCGCGTCCACGCGGTCCACCCGCGCGGCGCCCCCGTAGGTCAGGCTCAGCCGGGTCACCGGGTGCCGGCGCTCCGCAGAGGTGGCGGCCGCCCCGCCCACGCGCACCGACAGGCGCGCCGCCGCGCGGTGCATCTTGCCGACCCGCAGGCCGCGGCCGCGGAACGTGAAGGACCCGCGGCTCTCGAACAGCAGCTCGCGGACCGACCACTCGAACACCGCCTCGCCGCCGTAGGCGAGGCCCCCGCCCGCGCTGCGAAAGTCGAGCTCGGCCGGAGTGGGCTTCTCGAAGACGTGGCTGTAGACCGGCGCGCGGAAGGCCGTCGTCTGGACGGGCCGCACGCTGTCGACCGGCAGCGGGTCGATCTGGAACAGCTTGGGCGCGGCGGAGTCCTCGGTCGCCCGGTGCTGGAACAGGTTCCGCTGGAAGACGGACGCCATGTCAGGCCACCCGCTTCCAGAACCGCACGACCACGTACGGCTGGAGGTTGTTGTGGGCCTGCCCGCCGCCCGCGGCCTGGTTGACCGCCGTCGCGTCCGCCGTGATGTAGCCAGCGTTCACCGGGGTGGCGGTGCTGGTGTCCACCCCGTACCCGCGCAGGGCGCCCGTGGAAGCGCTGTTGACGCGCTGCGCGTGGCTGTGGGGGTTCTGCACGTGGGTGTGTGCGGGCATCTCCGCGGCCGTCAGCGCGTGGGCCTTCTCCCCACCGACCTGCTCCAGCGCCGCGAACTCAAGCTGCTCGGCGTCGAGCCCGACCAGGGCCCGGCCGGGGCCGAGCGCCTGCCACGACCCGTAGCCCAGGAGCTGCGCGGGGTCGGCGCCCACCACCGCGATGAAGACGGCCCCGACTGGGAACGCCTCGCTCCCGCCCCCACCGCCCACACCGGGCCACGTGCACTGCCGCCACGACGCCGCGGACCCCGCCTCCCACCACGTGTCGGTGTCGGCCGTATACGCGAGGTCCCCCATCCGGAGGCCGGACGCCGAAAGCTCGGACTGAAGGTCGCACGCGTAGGCGACCGCCCCGCGGACGAGCGCGCCGGAGGCCATGAACAGCGCGGGCCGCAGAAGCTGGACCGCGACGGCCACTGGCTTAGACGTCCAGCGCGCCGGCGAACTCCGGGCGCTCGGCCTTCAGAAACCGGTAGACCTGGGTCCGGCTGGCGCTGAGCAGGCCCTTCCCGTCATCACCTGGCAGTCCCAGGTACATGGTGAAGTGCCGGCGCTCGGGGATCGCGGGGACGACCTCCACCACGTTGAACCGGCCGGGGCTGCCCTCCACGGGCTCCTCGCGCGTGACCCCGGGGACCGCCGGGTGGTCGGCGATCGCGTAGTCGCCCGCCGAGACCGGCGACTTCCCGGCCGCGCGCGAGGCGGCGTCGGCGTAGACCGACACGCGCACCTGGGCGACGCCGTGCAGCGTGTCCACCTCCAGGCAGTCGACGCGGTGGTAGGCGCTCGGGAACGACGCGCCTGTATCGGGGTCCGTGAAGCTCTTCTGCAGGGCCATGGTGTGTTTTTTCCTTTCTATGCGATGTCGAACGCCGTCACGTTGACGCCGGTGATGGTGGCCGTCCCACCAGTGATTGCCGCCAGGCTCACGTCCAGCCAGTAGGCCGTCCCACCGGTCAGACCGGTCACGACCGCGCTCACGCTGAACGGAACCTCCTCGTTCGTCACGCCGGCGTCCACGTGGCGCTGAAGCGCCCCGACGGCGGTCCCCGTCAGCGCCGCGGCGTTCGTCGGCGCCGATCCCGTCCCGTACCGGATCTGCACCGCGGCGCCGTCGTTCGCGGTGTTGTTCTTGATCGTCCCGCTGATGATGACGACGACGCGGCCGGAGCGCGTCGTGATAGCTCCCGCCAGGCCCATCATGACGCCCGTGGTAGAGGTCGTGCCCGTCGGGTCCCCCGGGCTGCTGTTGGTCGTCGCGAATGCGTTGCCCCCCACCTGATAGCTCGTCGCCGAGACGGCGCCTGCCTTCGACACCGTGAATTTCGACGCCTCCGCGCCACTCGTCCCGTACTGAAGATCGAGCAGCAGCGTCCCCGCCGCCGTCCCGCTCGCGCCCTCCGTGAATACCGCCTTGACGCCGATGAACGCGACGGCTGCCGCGTTCATCGTCTGCGCGAGATCGAGGATCGGAGAAGACGTTGTCACCGTACTGCCACCCAATCGCACAGACCCGTTCGTGAGCACCTTGATCGCGGCGAGCGAGTTGGAGTAGATGGCCGTGCCCGTACCGGTGATGAACCCCATTCCGTAGGCGGTCGTGTTCGCGAGCCAGTAGCCGTCCGTCGCGCCCGTGCCTGCGTGGACGATCGGCCCGTCCGAGAACGTGTGGTCCCCGGTGCCGGAGATGTAGTTGACCCCCGCCACGCTCGCGCTGCCGAGGGTGACGACGTCGGTGGCGAGACTCGCGGACAGGTATACGACAGAGGACCCGAAATTGTCGGCCCACCGCTTGATCGCGAACCCCGCGCTCGTATTCTCCAAACCGAGGATGCGCTGGTTGGCCGATGAAGCCGTTCGGTCCAGCAATAGATTCGCGGTACTGCTACCGATTGCTCCGACTCCCGCGTCCGTCCCAAATACAGTGACCGCCGCCGTTAAGGCTGCGATGCCTTCGTAGGTCTTCGGCGTCGCGGTCCCGATGCCGATTGCGGACAGCAGCGTGGCGTGACCCACTTGCCCAGCGGCGAGACGGGAGAGCGCGGTGTCGAACGTCCCATTCAGCGCGTCCTGGGTGGAGGCCCACTGGACGGCCGCGCCGCTCTGGAATCGGAGGTGGCCGTTGTTGATGTCGATGACCGTCAGGTTGATTGCGCCGTCCCAGAACAGGGCCGAGCGCGCGGTCAGGCGGCCGTCCTTGCGGATCGACGCCATGCTCGTGGAGCCGGCCTGGAAGTCGAAGAGGAGCGAAGTGGCCGCAGCGGCGGTGACTGTGACATTGACCTTGGCGGCCGTGAACGTCTCGGTCCCGTCGTTCCACGTCGCGGTGATGGAGAGCGCTGGGGACGTGTCGGTCAGCGTCCCTTGCGCGATCGTCAGTGTCTTGGCGGTCTTGTCCCAGAGCAGCGCGTCGCTGACGTTCCACTGGTCCGTGACGCCGGTGTCGTAGAAGAAGAGGCCCTGGTTCGTCCCGCCCGCGGCGAGGAGTGAGTCATTCCACTCGTCCGCCCCGATCGGATAGCTCGGGTCGTCGGCGACGACCGTCTGCGTGCGGTGCTTGAGCGTGGCGGCCATGGGTCCCCCTCCTACCTCGTCGTCACTTCTTCAGGCGCACCGCGGCGTGCCAGGCGCGCGCCTCGGCCTCGAGCGCGTCGGCCCAGCGGGCCCACGCCGCCGGGAACTTGTCCCACGCCTTGGTCAGCCTGTCGGAGTCCTCGCCCGGCTCGAACAGGACGCCGACGAGCCACGCGGCGTCGGCCGCGCTGAGCTCCACCGCACCGCCCTCGTGCGCGTCCGCAGCGTCCTGCACCCGGGCCCACGCGCGCTGGTCCTGCCGCGCCATCTCCGGGTACCGGACCGCGACGGCCCGGGCCAGTAGCATGTCCGCGGTGACCCGCACCCGCTGACCCACCAGCGCTTCGTCCAGCAGCTGGGCGCGCACACTGTCGGCGACGCTCCTGGCCGTGGCCGGGTCGGTCTCCGGGTTGACGTTGCCCAGTGCGAGCGCGCTCTTGATGAGCTGATCGCCGGCGTCGCGCTCGTCCTGCGTCAGCAGGTTGATGCGGTCCTGGCGGGTGAGCTTGTACGGGATTGCGAAGTTGAGCTGCATGGTGAACTCTCCTTTTTTCGCCCAAGTGTCAGGGAGGTGGGGGTTTTAGCTGCGCGGCCCCATGTCGTACACGAGGGCCACCCGGAGCTTGTCGCCCGGGTTGGCGGCGAGGAACGGTGCCGGGACCAGGCGCTCCGACCAGAGCAGCGCCCCCGCGGCGTCCGTCACGTAGTAGCCGTACACGTTGCCGACCCCCGCGGTGAACGACCACGCGATCGGAGCGCGAACGGCGACGGTCAGCTTGCCGTCGGCGCGCACGACCCAGTCGTCGGCCGGCAGGTCCGCCGGTGCGTATCCGCCACCCTGGACCTCCTGGAATGCGGCGAGGTCGTGCTGGCGGACGGGGTGGACGTCATTGGCGTAGAGGTGGACCCGGCGGGCCAGGCCCACCACGGCCCGGGTCATCGCGGCGGCGGCGCGCTCACTGACGGTGATCATTGGATCTCCTACTCCTCCTCGATCTCTTCGACGGTCACGGACGCCACGAGGCCGTCATCGCCCCGCCGCAGGTGGACCCGGCGCCCCTTGCGGCGCGGCGCGGCGAGCGCGCGGGGCCGGAGGGGCCGCCGGAAGTCGGCCGGCTCCACCACCCCGAAGGAGCGGAGGAAGACCCGGCGCTCCTCGGTGTCGGCGGGCAGTGCCGGCGGTGTGCCGGGTGCCTCCCCGTCCTCGGGCTCCTCCCCGGGCAGCGGCAGCCCGGGCGGGAACAGGCCCGGGGGCGGCTCCTGGGGCTCGAAGTCCTCGCGCGGGGACACGCTGCCCGGCACGAGGTAGTACTTGCCCTTGTCGCCCTCCAGCGGCTCGCTGCCGGCCATCTCGCGCCACTCGTCCACGCTCCACGCCCACGGGGCGGTGCGCCGGACGCTCAGGGCGTATTCGTTGTCCTCCTCGATCGGGGACACGTAGTCCAGGATCAGGCGCTCATCATACAGGGGGGCGAAGCGCTCCTGGAGCAGCGCGCGCATCATCTCCAGCCGCGGCACCACCACGTACTTCGCCATCATGAAGTCGGCGCGGTTGATGGTCGCGCGGCTGGCGCCGGGCTCCACGATGCCCATGACCTCGGGTGGCACGCCCCAGCAGTTGCGGATGAGGTTGCGCTCGTCCTCCCGGATCTGGATCATCTGGAGGCGACGGAAGTCGGTCTGCTGGAACTCGTGGATCTTGAGCTCACGGGTGGCGAAGCGCGGGCGGAACGCGCGCCAGAAGCCCTCGTGCTCGGCCGTCCAGTCCTGCTCCAGGCGCTCCACCTGAACCGGCGTCAGCGTCTGGGTCCCGGCCGGGCTGACGATGTAGTCGGGCCGCGCCTGGTTGAAGAAGGACTGCCGCACCGTCTTGGCGGCGTACTCGTCCACCTCGATCTCGTCGGCGAGGGCCCGCGCGAGGCCGGTGCCGCGGCCGTACGGGTTGGACGGGTTGTGCTTGGGCAGCCAGAGCACCTCGGTCTCGGGGACCAGGCCCTGCCAGCCGCGGAAGCTCATGCGGAAGGCCGGGCGCCCGGGCACCGGGAGCTCGCGCACCCAGTCGGGCGGCAGGGGCCAGATCGCGACCGGGACGTTGATCTTGTTGCGCTCCAGCATCCAGAACGCCTCGCCCTCGAGGTCCCAGTAGAGGCACGTCAGGTGCCGCGCGGCCAGGCCGGTCATCATGGCGTTGCCGCCGTCCAGCGCGTCCAGCAGCGGGTGGTCCTCAACCTCGCGCAGCTCGCCGCGCTGGCGCATCGCCTTGAGCGCGGCGGCGCGCTGCGCGCCCCACATCCGCTGCACGGCCTTGGCCCGCGTGGCGCGCTCGTCCCCGACCTTCTTCTGGTACCCGAGCGTCCACTGCACCGAGGCGAACTGGTACGCGACCTTGTCCGCGATCGCGTGGAGCCAGGGGACGTCGGCAAACGCGGCCACCCGCTCGCGCGCGCCGCGGGTCGGGGCCTCGCCCACGCCGGCCGGGTAGATGCCGGCGAGCATCCCGTAGGCCTGCCGCGACGAGGACTCGCTGAAGAGCCCGGCAACGGCCTTCAGGGCAACGCCCGCTCGCTGGCGCAGTGTCGGCATGCCACCATTGTAGATTAGGGGGCGGGACAATCCGGGCGGTCGGGGATAATTGAAGGGCGCCGCTGGGGACTATCTAATCCCTCTCCAGCGGCGCCCCCGGTGCGCTTGTCGACCTGTGCGGTCGTGGTCAGCGCTGCACCGCTCTCGGCGGTGCTGATGTCGTCATTCGGCCCTGTCGCGGACTCCTGAGCCCACCCCGGGTACCATCGGGCGGGGCCGCGGACCCTACTTCATTGGAGCCTCCACGGGGGTTGCAACGACGCTCTTACTCGGCGAACAACATCACGCTCGGCTGTCAACACCCCATTATATCCGGTGGGGGTCGAAGGGCTTGGCACCCGCGAACTTGAAGTACTCGCCGGCCTCGTGGCGCTCCACCCGCAGCAGGCACTCGAAGACCTGCTGGGCGAACAGCTCGCAGCCCTGCTCGTCGTCCTGGAGGGGTCCTATGAGGACCTGGTGCAGGTGCTCGACCCTCCCGACCCGTCCGGTCTCCGCGTCGGGCACGCGCGCCCGGATCGCAAACGTCAGCACCTCCCGGTCCCGCGGGTCACCAAACGGTGGGGTCCTTGCCTGAAACGTCCAGCCCGGCCGGTACGTGACCTGGCCCAGGAGCTCGGCCGCTCGCTCGGGCGTCATCGCAGCCGGATCGGTGGACCAAGCTGCTTGGACCGGGCGCCGGGGAACCAGCCCGCACCCGTGCGCGCGACGCGCTCTACGTCCGACTCCGGGACGGGCTCTGACTCCACCTCCCACCGCTGGGTCTCGGCGCTGAACGACGCGGGGCCGAGCGCACGGAAGCGCACGCAGCCCTCCTCGTCCTGCACCAGCCGGCCGTCGGGCTCGCGGAGGCGGAAGACGGTCCCGGCCTCGAGCGCCTCAAACGTGCTCGGGCGCCAGCGCTGCTCGGCAGTGAGGACCTCCACGGCGCGGCTCACGTCGTCCACGCCTCCTCAGGCAGGAGCGGTGAATGGACCAGCACGCGAGCCCTCACGGCCGGACCAGCGGGAGCATCAGGAACGGCCCGACGATGGAGGTGTGCCGGTGGCCCAGCTGCAGGTAGCACCGGCACTGCGCGCAGTACGTGCAGCCCGCGTCCTTGAGCAGCTGAAAGAAGCTGGCTGCCACACCATGGTCTCGCCGCGTACCGTCCATGAGTCTCACGCGCTCCTTCTCCGTCAGGTGGCTCATGCCGGGTTCGCCTCCGGGGGCAGCCCGAGGTCCGCGTCCGCCGCCGCGCGCGCGAGGACCGCGTTGCCGGCCCAGGCGCCCTCCGCCCAGGCGGTCGCCCAGAGCGGCTCGGCGAAGCGGTCGCCCTCCGGCAGGACGACCAGCCGGTGCACCTTGTAGCACCAGCCCTCGCTGCGCCAGTGGATGCCCTGGACGCTGAGCGCGGTGGCCGCCGGCACCGAGTCGCCGGTCACGATGACGGCGTCCCAGGGCAGCGGCACGTTCGTCACGACCCGGTCGCCGGTCTCCGCCCCCTCCTGCGGGCTCGTCTGCCCGTGGAGCCCGGCCGCGGTGGCCCCCTCGCGCTGGACCATCCCGATCACACCCTCGCGCGCCTGCACCCTCATCGGTACGCCCACGCGAGCGCAATGATGAGGGCCCACGTATAGGCCAAACAAAGCCAGAAGTACCAGTTCACCCCCCTCACGGCGACCACCACGAGCGCACCCACCACCACGCCCCGCCGACTGCGGCCGGAACGAGCGCGAGCGCGGGGATTAGGTCCGCGAAACAGTGCCACCAGTTGCCGGCGGCGAGGTCTGCGAGGCAGTGCATGGGTTGGCTCCCCCCCTCTAGAACCCTATCCGCCCGTACACGATCCACTGCACGGCGAACATCCAGCCGACCGCGGCGGGTACGAACGCGACCCAGCCGAGGGTGATCACCAGGTGTACCCACCGTCCGCGCGGTGGGGCCCGTCGTGGCCGCGCCGCTTGTCGACGCGCTCCACCGTCCGGTCGCTGACCCGCCGCTGCTCCCGGCACCGCTCGGGCCACTCCCCGCCCAGGTACTCGTACTGCCGGATGACTTCCACCTTCAGCCTGACGCACATCTCCACGAGCTCCGTGAGGGCGCCGCGCTCGTACCGAAGCGCTCCGCCGGCCTCCGGCAGCGCGGCGGTCTGCGCCTCGGCAAGGTTGCGCTGGACCTCCTTCAGCTTGGCCTGGGCCTTGCGCAGGCACGTCAGCGCGTCGTCGGTGCGGGCCATCTCAGTCGATCCTCTGAAATTCGTCCCACGCACAGAGCTCCTCGTCTGGGCGCCCGCGGCGCAGGCCAGAAGCGATCACACCGCAGGCGCCGCAGTTCACCACGACGACCACGACGGTGCCGGCGTCGAACCAGCCATCCGGGCGCGCGAGCAGGTGGGTGCCGGGAAGTGAATTCTGCATCAGTCGTCCCGTGTGCAGTAGCACGGAATGATACGCCCCTCTGGGTGCAGCGCCCCGCAGTGGACGCAGCACACCGACGCGAACGCCGCGCGGCGGTCATCGTCGGTCGGCAGCGCGCGGAGGACCGCCTCCAGGGCGCAGGCCGCGCAGACCACCGTGGAGTTGTAGCCTCCCTCGTTCCGAGCCACGATCCCGAGCGGGAGAGCCAATTCCCCGGTCGGGGAGCGCTGCACGTGAGTGCAGTGGTCCGGCGTCGGGTAAGACGCGTGTACTCCGTGGTTCTCCTCAATCTGCCAGGGCAGGCCCTCCGCGTACTCCCCGCGCTCGTGGACCGAGACGACCCGGGTGACCATCACCAGTACCTCTTTCTTACGTCCAGCAGGTAGTCGTTCACCTTGCCGAGGTCCGGCTGGTGCCTGCAGGCGTCGGCCGCGGCCTCGAGGTTCTGCTGCCACGCGTCGCACGTGGTGACGACCTCACCGCGGTCCAGCTCCCCGGCGCGCCAGCGCTGCAGGACGGGGAAGATCGGCGTCTCGGTGAAGTCCACGAGCACCTGCCGGAAGCGCAGCAGCGCCCACCCCTGGTAGAGCACGCGGAGGTACGCGCACGCGAACTTCGCCGGTACACCGTCCTTCCCCGCCAGGAACTTCTTCTGCTGGTTCATAGCGTACCCCAGGAACGCGTCGCGCACGCCCCGCGGGTTCCAGACGTAGGGGAGCAGCGCGCGCAGCGCGCGCCCGTCTTCGTGCCTGGAGAAGGCCAGGGAGCCGTCGTGGTGGTACTCCTGGGTCGCCAGCACCGGCGCCGCGAACACCTCGAGGATCGTCGGGTTGCAGTGCGTCGCCAGCTCCAGGAAGTGGCCGAGCTCCCAGGAAGTATCGTCCAGCTTCTCGCCCTTGGCCTTGTCGGCCTCGGTCCACTGCGTGGTCTTCGCCTTGGCCCCAAGTGCGAGGAGCTCGCGCGTCGCGCGCACCCACACGCCGCGGTAGTCGTAGTCGCTATCCTCGGTCGCCAGCCCGTGCGCGCGGCTGCCGACGAGGACCCTGAGGATGGTCGTGTTCATGGCTAGTACCACAGCTCCCACATGGTGGACCTCGAGTTGAAGCACACGTGCACGGGGAACGAAGCCCGGAGGCGGCGCTCCGCCCTGCGCGCGTGGTCTTCGTAGTGAAACGCTTGACGCTTTTCCATGGCTCCTCCTAGTACTGCACGTCAGGCAGGTAGCTGCCGCAGCAGGCGCACGGCCCGCGCGTCCGGGGTGTGGGACCTGACCAGCTTGTCGGCACGGCGCAGGTCACGGGCTTCCCGACGTGCGCGCCGACTGTGCCGGTACTCGCCCGCACGTAGTCGTCGTACGCCTTCCGCGCGTGGCGCGCGTCCAGGGTGTCCGTCACGACTGCGTCCCCGACCTCCACCGTCCACCGCTCCATGGGCATCCCCCTCCTGAGGACCTATATCACGCGGGGGGTGATCCACCGAGTGATCGCGTACCGGGCGGGGTGCAGGCCGGGCACAGGAACCAGCGGCCCCACGCGCGCCAGAGCGCGTCGGCGTAGGGGACGCGGCAGCGGAGGCAGCGCACTAGCGGAGGGTGACGCCGCAGCGCACGACGCGGTCCCGGGGGTCCTTGAGGTACACGGCCGCGACGGCCGGACCACCCTCCACGCGGGGCACGAGCGCGCCCGCGAAGCCCTCGTTGACCTCCCGGAACAGGGCCGCGGGCTCCGGGACCACCACGTCCCCCTGGCACAGGTAGCCCGGCAGCGGCGTGAGCGGGGTCATGCGCGTGTGGCAGTAGGGGCAGGTCATTGGTCCTCCTTGCACCCGCACAGCTCGGCCCCGAGCCCCGGCGACTCGATCATCACGGAGTAGATCGCGGCGGTGGTCAGCGGGTCGTCGCAGCCGGCGATCTTCCCGCACGCCGAGCACAGGGAGAACGTCACGTCGGGGAAGTGCCCCGGGAGCGTCAGGATCGTCCACTTCACTTCGGCTCCTCGGCAGGGCGCGATTCGCCGCCAGATTCGCCGCCAGGTCGACGCCTCATATCTCGGCAGCAGCTGGGGGCGGGGAGGATTCACACTCTCCGTCCTGCCGGAAAGCGAGCCGGCCGCTCTCTCTGAGCTACCGCCCCGCTGCCGAAATGACCCGGGTGGGGGATTTTCACGCCCCGTCCTCGCGGTCCAAGAGCCGCGCGCTCTAACTGAGCTAACCCGAGCATTTTTTAGTCGCCGTACTCTTCGCTGCGCACCCGCGAGCGCGCGGGGTACGCCGCCAGCGCCGCGCCGTAGCGGTCCCGCTCCACCTCGAACTCCGGCACAGCAGCGGCGCGCACGCCGGCCTTACCGGAGAAGACCCCGGCGCGGCGGAGCGCGGCGGCCAGCGCCGGCGAGGTCACCTGCACGCCGTGCACGAGCTCCGGCGTCAGCGAGACCTCGACCGCCCGCCGGTCCCCGACCGCCTCGGTCCAGGTCCGCGGGTCGACCCCGGCCCGCACGCACGCCTCCGCCACGTCAGCCCGCGTGCACTTCGACGAGCCGCGCAGGACCTCCCAGGGCGGCGGCAGCGCGGCCCAGACCTTCGTGTCGGGGTGCACGCCACCCCCGGACGTCTGGTGCCAGCGCGCGACGTCCGCCGCCATCAGCCGCATCACCTTGCCGGGGCACGCGGCGTCGAGGGCTGAGTCCATGCCGAGCGCGCAGAGCAGGCTGATGTAGCTGGCGCGGGCCCGGTTCCAGCCGCTCGCGACCCGGTTCCAGGTGTCGGAGTCGTTACCGCGCGCGACGATCATCTTCGCGCGGTCGAACTCGACCCCCCGCGCCTGCTGCTCCAGGAGGCCCGCCATGTCACCCAGCGCGGCCCACCACCGCCCGAGCAGCCCGCCGACCTGGGCCGGGGTCAGGTGCCGCAGGACGCGGGCGTCCGGCATGACCGCCGCGACCACGTCCCAGCGCGTCGTCGCGGACCGCTCGCAGCGCGCGAGCAGCATCTCCGCGATCTTGTCGTACGCCCTTGCCTGCGACTGGTTGGTGAACGCCGAGCGCCGCGCCAGGGCCGCCGCAAGGTAGGCGACGAGGCAGGCGGTGTCGGCGTCGGCGCAGAGGTCGGCGCGCGAGAGCTGCTGCGCGAGGCCACCCTTGCCAACGCGCGTCGCCGCGTAGACGCGCTGCTGGGTCGCGTACTGCTCCAGCTTCTGCTTGATCCGCGCCAGGACGCGCCACCGCTTGTTCAGCCAGCGCGCGTTCTTGTGGATGCCGGCGCGGCGGCGGTCCACCTTGGTCCGGATCGCCCGGGCCCGGAAGTCGCGCTCACCCGGCAGCTTGCCGACCGACGGCCCGACGTGGCGGACAAACTCGAGGACCCGCTCGGCGTCGAGTGCCGCCCCCGCCTCCAGGCGGCTGGCGAGGTTCGGCCGGGGGTTCCGCCACGACGGCTCGCGGAGCTCCTTGGCAGTCGCGTCGGGCAGCAGGTGCCGCAGGGACCGGTCGTGGTCGCGCTCGTCCACCATGAGGCGGACCGCGGCGATGACCTGCCGGGCGGCCTGGGTCCTCGGCCGCGCAAAGTCCTGCGCCATGCTGGTGTACGCGCTCGCCCGGCGCCGGAGGCTGCCGCGCGCGGACTGCTCGACCAGCGCGGCCTCCGCCTCACCCAGTGGGAGCACCTGCAGGATCAGGTCGGCGACGTCCTCCGGCCGCGGCCGGGTCCGGACCGCCTGGTACAGCGCGTCGGCGTGCTCGGCGCTCATCATCCCCATACCCACCATATCTAGCCCGTGAGGGTCACGCGCCGCCTGACCGGCTGACGCAGGCCCCCGAGGTCCCCGACCTGGATGCCGGCGCTGCCGAGCGCGAGCTTGTTGAACGCGAGCGACGCGGCGTCCACCTGGTCGTCGTGGGCCCCGTCGGGGAAGTTGTGGAGCTCGGTCAGGAACGCCTCGTTCCACGGCCCCTCCACCAGCCGCACGTTCTTCGCGCCGGCCTGCGCGGCCAGGGCCCGGGCGCGCGCGAGCTTGTCCCCGGTCACCGGCTCCGCGCGCACGATGAAGCCGGCCAACTGCTGCACGGAGAGCTCCGCGCTCTCCTTCCCGCCGGAGCCCGGCTCCTGCTCCACGTGCACCTCGACCTCCGGGCCGTCCAGCTGGGCGCACTGGAGCATGAGGTCGTTCCGCTCGTGCGCGCGCCACTGCCCGCGGACCACGTCCTCCACGTAGTAGATCCCGTCGGCCTCCGCGAGCTTCACGCCCGCGCTGTAGTCCGGACCCTTCTTGTCCCGCTTCTTCTTGGCGTCGGCCTCGGTGGCCGCCTTGTCCCAGCCCCGGGCGCGCCGGGCCTCCCGGGGGGCGGCCGGGACGATCCTGAACCACGACCGGTCGAACACCTGGCCGGCCTCGGCCTTGGCGTTCCAGTTGCCGCCGAGCAGGCGCGACCGCTCGAACGGCGGCAGGTTCATCAGCTTGGCGCGGTACAGCGGGTCCGCGTTGACGAGCGTCGGGTTGTCCTCGAGCTTGCCCGGGATGAACGTGAGCGAGAGCGGCAGGCTGCCCGGCACGCGCGCCTCGAGCTCCTCGCGGCTGCCGGCCCACGTCAGGTCCCCGTCGTCCCCGCGCACGAACCACCGCAGGACCCCGGAGCGCTCCGGGATCGGCAGCCCGTCCGCCCCGATCCACCAGTCGATCAGCTTGCGCAGCCAGCCCCCGACCGGGTCGTCGGCCGGCACCGGGTTGCAGCTGGCCCGCAGGTACGGCCGCACCTGCCCCGAGGGGTCCCGGTTCCGGGACTGCATGTACCAGAACATCGACTCCCCGAAGCTCTCGAGCTGGTCGAACTCCAGCAGCGGGATCTGGGACCCGTCGTACCCCTGCTTGTCCTTGTCGTGCTGCAGGTGGGCCAGCTCCACGCGCGCCCCGCTCGGGAACGTCCACTTCAGCGTGGACAGGTTCAGGTCCGCGCCCAGCCGGTAGTAGAGCTCCTCGCTGTTGTCCTTGAGGCCGCCCGCGTTCGTGATCTCGGGGCTCGTGCGGCGGAACAGGACGGCCCGGAAGCCGGGCAGGTGGCGGTGGCGCAGCGGCTCGATCAGCAGGGCGCGGGTATTGTGGGTCGGGATCATCGCTCGACCGGCGAGGTAGAGACCCGACGGCGCGTCCACGGTGATGCAGCGCATGGGAACCGGCGCCACTTCCTGGCACGAAGTGACGTAGCGAAATCGCGTCACCGGTCTAGTACCGAGGCGCTGGCGGCGCCGCTTGCGCTGCAGTCGAAACACAACCTCGGCGGGAGTCCACGCCAGGTCCCACGCGGGACCACAATCCCGGCCGTAAAGGCGCGCGCGCCTCTCCACAACGTGAACCTTCCAACCGAGCGACGTCACGAGCTCGAAAATCCCGTCTCGGAGCTCCGGCTTGATCGTTGTAATTGAGACTCCCGTACTCCGCGACGCAGTTCCGTCCGTGTCCATGAGGCCCTGCAGCAGGGCCAGCCTCTGGTCCCGCGACGCGCGGAGGTAGGGCGCCGGGATGTGCTTGCGACCGAAGACCCCGGTGCGCTTGAGCACGGTCTGGAGTCCCAAGAAGCCCCAGGTGTACTTCCGATGATAGGACGGCCGGAACCCGCCTCGGGCAAAGGCCCTCATGATGGGTGGGTCGGCGGTCGTCACCGCGGCAGACGTCGTAGAGCCGTCCCCGAGCCAGCACCCCAGCAGGTATGGGTCCAAGGGGAGGTCAGCCTCCGGGAGCTCCAAGGCCCCGGCAACTGGAATGGCATGGTTCACGCGACCGTCATGCGTTCGCAGAGTTGCCGCAATCTCTTTGGTCGTCAATACGGACCCGCGCGGGGGGTCGAGATACTCGTACTGCCGCGCCTTGTTGCGCGCGACAATCATGGCCGTAAACTTTGCGGACTTCTTTCCGCCGGGGCCACCGTTCAGCGCACGACGCGCTCGCGTCATGCTCCGGAACTCGGGCGTCCGCCGCCATCCCTTTTCGCGCTCGGAATAGCTAAAGGTCAGCCACAGGTGGTCGGCTCCCGCCAGGAACCACGAGCCATCATCAAACTCCATGCGGTAGGACACCGGCGCGGGATCAATCTCGTGAACGCGCAGTACGCGACACTGCTGACCACTCTCGTTGAACAACACCTCGCCGCGCCTCACGTCACCCATGGTCGTCCAGCCAGCAGGTGTCGGAAGTGGCGTGTCCAGGGCCAGCAGTTTCCCGCAACCTGCGGCCCCGCCGTAGATCCCGATGTCCGCGGGCGTGGCGAGGAACGCCTCCTGCGGGCCCGGATGCGGGCGCAGCACGATGGTGACGGGTGGGGTGGCCGGCGAGTTTCGATCTCGCTCCCCCGGGTTCACGACCCGGCGCTCTCCCGACTGAGCTACGGCCACCGTCACTCCTCTCAGCAGATGGTTGCGGAGCCGGGACTCGAACCCGGATCGCTGGGCTTATGAGACCCGCGCGGTCCCGCGACCCCCCGCAGTGTGCCGAATGGTGCGACGGGGAGGAGTCGAACCTCCGCGCCCGGTGTTTCAGGCCGGCGCTCTACCGACTGAGCTACCGCCGCACGTTCCCGGTCCTTCACAGTAGCGGCGCGTGGACTCGAACCACACTCGGCGGATTATCGGTCCGCTGCTCTGCCCGATGAGCTACGCCGCTGCAGTTGGCGAGGCGGGGAGGACTCGAACCTCCACCCACCGGGTTTGGAGCCCGGCGCTCTGTCCAGTTGGAGCTACCACCTCGCGTGACGTTGGTGCGGTCGGGAGGGTTCGAACCCCCGACCCTTCCCGTGTAAGGGGAACGCTCTCCCAGCTGAGCTACGACCGCACGTGAAGAGTTGGCGCGGCGAGCAGGAGTTGAACCTGCACGCTTCGGTTTACGAAACCGCTGCTCTACCGTTGGAGCTACCGCCGCGCGTACCTCATGGCGGAAGGCGCAGGGATCGAACCTGCGCACCCTCTCGGGTGACCTCGGCTTAGCAAGCCGGCACCTTGCCGCTCGGTCAGCCTTCCGCGCCCGGTGGAGGAGGGAGCGAGATTTGAACTCGCACGGGTTTCTGAGGCCCTCGCCGGGATTCGACGCCGGTGCCTTACCGTTGAGGCTATCCCTCCGCATATTGGCGCCGCCCGCCGGATTTGAACCGACGTCGCCGGGTTGAGGGCCCAGCATCCTGACCGCTAGAAGAGGGCGGCGCACGTTTACGAACATGGCCCTGTTCACCGCGTCGTGAACAGGGCGAACATTGGAGACGCCGGAGGGAGTTGAACCCCCGTGGCCCGCTCTGCAGGCGGGTGCCTCGCCGCTCGGCCACGGCGTCTCGAGCATGGTGGAGCCGCAGGGAGTTGAACCCTGTCGGGTCGCTTGCAAGGCGTCCCTGGCACCCGTGACCGGCCCCGACCTGGTGCGACGGGCAGGAGTCGAACCTGCAACCAGAGGATTAAGAATCCCCTGCTCTGCCAGTTGAGCCACCGTCGCGAACATGGTGCGCAGGGATGGACTCGAACCACCGCAGCCCGAAGGCAGCAGGTCTACAGCCTGCCCCATTTGCCGCTCTGGTACCTGCGCACGAACCTTGGCTCCTGGAGTCGAACCACGCGCGTGCTGGTTAACAGCCAGCCATGCTACCGCCACATCCGGCAGGAGTGTGTTGCTGGAGCGGGCGGCGGGACTCGAACCCGCGCGCGACTGGGTGGAAGCCAGCGGCTCTGCCACTGAGCTACGCCCGCCCGTATATTGGCGATCGCGACCGGTCTCGAACCGGCAGCCTCCGAATCGACAGTCCGGTGCTCTATCCACTTGAGCTACGCGACCGCACGACGTTCACGGCTACGACAACCTACCTGAAGGGAATTCGGTACGTCCCCACTACGATAACGCGACCGTACCCATATGGGAGAATTCCCGGCGAGGTTGGCGGGGCGTGCAGGGGTCGAACCTGCGACCTCCGGGTTCAGAGCCCGGCGCTCTGCCAGCTGAGCTAACGCCCTGTGACGACTATACCTGACCGCGCAGATAGGCGCGGTGGACCTCGCACGCGCAGGGGTTGCGGAACCGGCGCTTGCCCGCCGTGTCCCCGCAGACCGGGCACGGTGTGTCGGCGGTGGGGTCGGCGATCGGGGTTATCCCCAGGTAGCAGTAGCTCCCGAGAGTCTTCGGGCCCTCGGTCTTCATTCGTTGACCCCCATCTCCATGAGACCCCAGAAGAACTCGGCCCATGACGCACGCGCCGTTCATCTTGACCGTCCCATTGGTCGGGACCACGACCCAGTGCCCGCGGCGGTGCCAGCTCCAGACGTCGGCGGTGACCTGCCTCATCGCAGGAACCCCCGCCACCACGCTGCGAGGACGGCCCCCACGCCGACGAGCAGGCCGGCGGAGGCCAGACCCCACCCCAGGAGCGTCCCGCCCAGGCAGATCAGCACCACCGAGAGGATCAGGAGCGCGCCGAGGACTCTCCTCACGGCCGCACCTCGTGGGCCACGCGCACGAACTTCACGGCGACCCGCTCGGCGTACCGGTCCCCGGGCCAGTCCTCCCGCGCCCGCGAGGAGCCCCGGTTGTACCCCCGCAGGGCGACGGCCCCCATGCCCCCGAACTCGTCCCGCAGGCCGGCCAGGTGGGCCAGCCCGATCGTGACGTTCAGCTTGGCGTCCAGCAGCGCGCGCTGGACCGGGCGCTCGCACGCGAGCTCGCGGTTGGCGCAGACGAGCTCGGCCGTGGCCGGCAGCACCTGCATGAGCCCGACCTCGCCCCGCTTCCCCACCGCGGCGGGGTTGAACTCGCTCTCGTGGTCGATCAGGGCCAGCACCAGGCGGAAGTCGATGCGGTGCCGCTCGGCCTCCGCCAGCAGGTGGCCGGGGAAGCCGGCGAAGTCCCGGATGGTCGCGCCCGGGTTCCGCCGCACGACCAGCTCGAGGACCTGCCGCTCGGTGTCGAGCGCCTGCCGGGTGTGGTCCGCGCGGGCGCCGGCCTCGTACTGCGTGCCGGAGAGGTAGCCGGACCCGAACACGAGCGCCACCATGCAGAGGAAGATGAACGTCCGGAACCAGTCTATCTTTTTCACGCGCCCTCCGTGTTGTCCACGACCAGGAAGTCCCGGCCGCCGAGCGGCCACAGGTGCAGCCGCACCAGCTCCCAGCGCAGGCCCCCGTTCCCGCAGCCGACATGTGGGAGCACCACCGGCAGGGCGGCCAGCTGGGGCTCATACCGCGCGAGCAGGTGGCGCGCGTACGTGAGGTCCTGCACGCTGCGCGCGATCAGCTGCAGGAGGACGGGCTCGCGCCAGTTGTCCTTGACGGGGAACGAGAACAGCCGCCAGGCCGGGAAGGCGCCAACGCGGTTCCCGGCCACGCCCAGCCAAGTACCTACGGCCGCCTGGAACCCGGGGAAGCGGCGCGCCGCCTGCAGCGCCAGCCCCCGGCCCATGACGCACGCCCCGTCCTTGCGGACGGTCCCGTTGGTCGGCACGGCGACCCAGTAGCCGCGCGCGTACCAGTCCCAGACGTCGCCGCTGACTTCGCGGAGGTCGCTCACAGGCGCACCGGCCGCCCCGCACGGGTCGCGCGGTCCCAGTTGGGCTGGTGGCGCCGGCCGCGCAGGCTCATCCCGCAGCGGTTCTTGACGATCCTCACCCCGCCGCGCGGCCCGACCTTGAGGACGAGGTCGGAGAGGAACACGTGGTCCAGGTTGGGCCGGTCCCCCGTAAAGCGCCGGGCCTTGTTCGCGTGCACGAAGATCCACGTGGGCATCACGCACCTCCCGGGTCGTCGGTTTGGCCCGCGCCGCCCAGCCCCACTCCCGGCGCGGGATGCTGCTCAGCTTCGGTCGCTACGATCCGGTCCCCGGCAAGGGCCTTCGCGTCGAGTTGCCGCCCGACACCGCCAGCGTGTGGCGTCGCATCAGCTGGGTCGCTCACTCCTTGTATCTGCCGGACGTCGGTCCGGGGGACCTCGAGCACCCGGCCCCGGCCGTTGTCGGGCACGTACACGACCACCTGCTCCCGCACCTCCACCGGCCCCCCGTCCTTGCCCGTGAGCTCCGTGCGGTTGACGAGCAGCTTGCGGATCCTGGCGAGCACGCCGAGGGCCGGGACCTTCTCGTGGAGCTGCACGTGGCGCCGGACCCCGAACTCCCCGGGCGCCTCCTCGTAGCTCTTGACGACCGCGGCGACGTGGTCGGGCAGGTCCTCGATGCTCCTGCCCTCCCGCAGGAACTGGAGCGCGGCGTGCAGGTCCCGGGCGTCGCTGAACGCGACCTTCCCGAGCTCCTCGATGATCCGCTCGTCGGTGGCCTCCATCGCCTCGAGCTTGCGCCGGCACCACTCCACCACCTCCGGGTCGCGCAGCAGGTAGTGGGCGCGGACCCTGGCCGCGTTGTCGGTGGACGAAAGCCCCGCGGCCAGCGCCGAGGGCCCACCCTGCCCCGGCCCGAACCCCGGGCCCCCCGCGACGAAGTAGTGGACGAACTTCCGGCGCTTGGCCTGCAGGCGGAGGCGCTGGGCCTCCCGCTGCTCCCGCTCCCTGTCCCGGGTCGCGGTCCGCAGGCGCTGGGCCGTCAGGTGCAGCTGCCGCTGCCGCTCGTCGCGAACCGGCGCGGGGGCGGGCAGGGACTTCGGCGCGGAGGGCCGCGGGGTCCGCTTCTTCTTGGTGGTCGGCTTCCGCTTGGACTTCTTCATTCCCGTCAATTATACGCGCGACGACTTCTTGGTGTCCCGCCGGCAGTCGTCGCACACCACGGCGGTGAGGGCTGCCGCGAGGGCCGCGTCGGTGAGGGACGCCAGCTTCATCGGGCACCGGCAGTGGGCGCACTCCGTATCCGCTACGGTGTACGTGCGCCCCGTGTACACGTCCCTCACGGCAGCCACACCCAGCGGGCGGCTCACGGGACCACCGCCACGATCTTGTTCTCGCCGCCGAGCGCGCACGCCCAGCAGGTGCCGTCCCGCTCGTGCTCCTCCATGGCCTCCTCCAGCGCCCGGCCGACCGACCCGGTCCCGGGGCAGCCGTTCTCCTCCACGACGAACTGGGCATCGGCGCCGTCGGGGAGCTCGATCTCGACCTCGTAGGTGCAGCGGACCCGGACGCGCACGGGTCAGCCCGCCCCCTGGGACTCGTAGACCGCCCGCCGCACTGCGGGCAGCGGTCGCCCCAGTGCATAGCGCAGCACCCGACCGTGTCGCCGGGGCGGCGGACACGCCACTGGCACCGTCTTCTTCTCACCCAAGGTCGTCCTCCTCCTGGTCGTCGTCTTCCGGCCGCAGGTCCCAGCAGTCCTCACAGCAGGCGGCGAGCCCGCGCTCCAGGCACCGCCCGCAGGGCCCGACCTCGTAGAGCGCCAGGAGCCGGCGCCCCAGCTCGGCGCGCTCGCGCTCGGCCGGGTAGCAGACCAGCCGGCGCAGGGAGAACCACGGGCGCACCTCCTCCACGTAGGGGTGCCGGGACCACTCCAGGTGGTTGCCATTCTCCGCCAGCACGTGGCAGTGCTCGGCGACGCGGCCGGCCACGAAGCTGCGGTGGTTCGAGGCGAACGCGGTCACGTCGATCGCCTCCCGCTCCTGGACGACCGCCGTGAGCCGGGCCCCGTCGCTCAGCCGCGGCAGCGGGCGGTAGAAGAACCGGCGGCTCACGGGAAGCACGCCGCCCAGTCCCGGAGCGCGGTGCGCACCCGGGTCACCGAGTTGATCTCGCCCACCACCCGCCCGTCGGCGTCCGTCACGACCACCGGGGGATACGCGCGGACGGCGAGCGCCCCGCGGATGCGGAGGGCCAGCGTCCGCGCGGGGTCGCGGACGGCGCGCCCCGAACCCTGCAGCGTCCCGTACAGCACGCCGGAGACGTCCCCCGATGCGGAGCGGTCCGCGAGGCGGAAGACTCCCACCGACGCCAAGTCGTCGCGAGTCTTCTGCGCGCGGAGCCGGCCCCTCGCGCGCGCCCTTGAGGCCCCGGAGCCGGGGAAGCCGGGAACGTCGCGCCGGAGCCGCGCCTTGGCGTCGGACCCCCGGCCCGTGCGGTTCACGGCTTCACCCGAAACACGTGGGGGCTCTCCGGCGTGGCCTCCAGGCTCGGGCGCCGGCCGTAGCGCCCGAAGTACCACGCCTCGTAGCACTCGAGATGGAACCCCGCGCCGCTGCGCTCCTCGACCCGCGGCGCGTACCGGGCGACGAGCATGCGGCAGCGCCCGCAGGTCACGGCTGCACCACCACGTGGTCCTCGGTCGGCTTGCCCATCTCCCTCGCCCGGTCGCGCGTCCACCCGCTGCCGTAGGTCTTCGTCTTGCTGCTGGTGATGCGGACCAGCGCGTCGCACTTCTGAGCGATCTGGAGGTTGCGCTCCATGAACCCGCCGGGACCGGCCCAGCGGCGAACCGTCGGCCGATAGACGGAGATGCGGTCGCTCGGGTCGCCGCCAAAGACGATGTTGAAGTACTCGCGGGCGTACTCCTCGGCCATGCTGTCGACGCCCTTGGCGCCGCCGCTGGTGAACCCGCCGGGCCGGTACTTGTCGAACGCCCGCACGATCAGCCGCTTGGCCTCCGCGTTACCCTCCAGCAGGGTGCTGCCGACGACGGCCAAAATCATCAGTGTACCTCCTCGCCGCAGGTGCGGCAGATGTAATGCGGCCCTCGGCGCGGGTCAATGTCGCGCCGGTACGTGGAGTGCCCGGTGCGCGCCACGTGCTCCGTGAGCGACTCCCTCGGCGTCTCCATCACAGGCACCCCGCGCACACGCGCTTCTTCTTGTAGAGCATGGTGTCGCGCTCGCGGAGGGTCCGCCCGCAGCCGTCGCACCGGACCTCGGGGTTGATCTGGTCCATGACGTCTACGAGCCGGGCCTGGACTGGCGCCGCTCGAGCTCGGCCTGGGCCTGGATCATGATGGACAGCGACGCCTGGATCTTGGCGATCTCCTTGTCGTCGCTGTACCCCACGCGCACCCGGCACAGCGCCAGGTCCTCGTCCTCGTACACCGGCGTCCACGACAGACGGCGCAGCAGCTCCTTCAACTGTGTGCTGGTCAGCAGCATGGTTCGCGCCCTCCTCTTTGCGCCCGGGGTCCCGCACCACCCACCCCTCGCCGTACGGCTCCACGACCAGCGGCAGGTACCCGCTGAGCGCCCGCCCGTGGTCGTACGCGGTTGCCCAGGCTCGCGCGCCCTTGGCGTCGGGGAAGGACTTGACGATCCGGTTGACTACTGCTGGGGCGGCAAGCCCCGCATCGGGGGGAACGACCTGCACACCCACCCCCGTCCCGGGTGGCGAGCCTCCTCCCGGGCGCGCCGGGCCAGCGACGCCATGAGCACCTTGAGCGGGGGTGGGGTCACCCCCGACATGCGCAGGGATTGGGACACGCGAACCGCGGCCGCGCGCAGGGACGAAGTCTTCACTGTCGTGATCCTCCTGCCCGGAAGTATAGGGGCGCGCCGGCCAGCGCGCAACCTTTTTCTCCGGACGGCACCCGTCCAGGGACATGACGAAGCCCGTGCGCCCGAGGTGCTCCACCCGCACCCGCAGCTGCCCGTGAGGGGCGGGACCGAGGTACGTATAGCGGTGCCCCCGCTGGGGGTCCACGTAGGCCCGCCCGACGACCAGGTCCATCACACGGCGCCACCTGCGACGCGCCGGAAGGGGCGCAAGAACCGCTCGCGAGGGGTGCCGGCCAGCTGGGCGAGTTCACGGCGCTGACCCTCGGCACTGCGCCGCAAGTTCTCGGCGTGGGCGAGCGCGGCGTACGGGCACGTACCGTCCGAGTTCAGGGATTCCCCCGGAAAGTCACCGTGCCGGCACACCGCGCACGTCCGCCGATCACCGTCCGCCGGGACCGGCCCGCGCCGGGAGTCCCAGCGAACCATGCCGGGACTCATTCCGCGTTGTATGCGCGGGCCACCTGCGACCCGTCCCGATACGCGCCGAGGTCGGCAGTGTCTCCGCCGACGGACGCGCGCAGGGCCGCGAGGCGCCGCGCCTCGGCCACCTGCTCCGCGGTCCACTTTACCGGCCGACGGCGCGACGGCGGGTCCTTGTGGACGGGGCGGGTCGCGGCGTACGCGTTCATGATGGCGTCGGCATCCGCGGGCGACACGAGGAGTGCGAAGGTGCAGAGCAGGCGCCCCAGCGCGCGCCGACGGCCCTCCTCCTTGGAGTAGAGCCCACACTTCACGTCCTCCGGCGAACACATGGCAACGCCGGCCAGGAACCCCGTCAGGGGAAGGCGCGTGGCGTAATCGTAGCCGCCGAACTTGGCGCCTTCCTGCCGCAGAGGGATCAGCACGGCCTCCGTCGCCGGCCGGATGACCGCCTTCCCGGTCTTCTTGCTGAACCCGGCCAGGACTTCCGAGTACCGGAAGTCGAGCTGGTAGCGGCGCTGGTGCGCGTCCTTGACGATCATGGGAGTTCTCCTTTTGGTCAGCGGCGACTCATCAGCTCTACTAACTTATCCGCTGCAGCGCAATCCTCTTCGTGCAGGCGCCCGTGGAGTTCCTGCGCGTCCTCAAACCCGAGCACCCGCGCCGTGTCCTCCGGCGTAGCCCTGGGCCAGGTGCGCGGCGCGTCGGGGTCACGGGTCGCCAGCACCGCCCCAAGTAGATAGGCGCACACCCGCGAGCGGGCCGCCGGGCCGGCACCATAGATGCCCAAGGCGCGCCGCAGGACCGGCATCGGATGGGCGTAGTGGTAGGCCACCACGACGTCCCGCCACGTGAAGGTGACATGGTCGCTCAGCGCGTCCCACGTGCGGCGCACGCGCCGGAGGTCCGCCGGCTCGTCGATGCTCAGCTTGAGAGCGGACCAGTCCCCCTCCTGCGGGGGGAGGCGGAGGTTGAACACGCGCGACTCGTGGCGCCACATCCAGGTCGTCACGTGCTCCCGCTCGTCCGCGGCGGCCTCACGGTCGGCCCGGAGCAGCAGCTCCGCGCTGAAGACCTCCATGTCGCAGCCGTCGTAGAACGTCGGGGGGTGGTCGTTGGAAGCGTACGCCGCGCCGGTGGACCGAAAGAGGGCGAGCAGCTCGCCGGCCAGGTTGGGGTCCAGCATCGGGCAGTCGCTGGTGAGGCGCATGATCACGTCGGCCCCGGTCGCGCGCTGGGCCTCCACGTACCCGGCCAGGACGTCATTCTTCCCCCCGGGCAGGGAGACCTGGCCGCGCGTCCACCCCACCCCCGCCCCGCGGCAGCGGTTGACGATCGCGTCGTCCCTGACATCGCGGGTCGTCGTCACGTGGACGACGTCCACCCCGGGAATGTGCTTGGCCCGTGCGAGGACGTGCGTCAGCACGGCCTGGCTCCCCACGCGGCGAAGGACCTTGCCGGGGAGGCGGCTGCTGCCCATTCTTGCCTGAATGACCGCCGCCACGAGCATCACGAAACCTCCAGCACGACCTCGCGGCACGACACGTCCGCGCCACCGAATCCCCGCTTAAAGAACTCTATGGCCCGCTCCTTGTCGCTGACCGCAGTCCCCTGCCACCCCAGGCTCGCGCAGGTCACGCCCAGCTCGGCCAAGGCGCGCAAGGCCTCCCACGCGAGCGCGTGCCCGACGTCGGGCGCAGTGTACGCGCCGGAGCTGTAGTACGCGGCCCCCCGGTAGGCGTTCCAGTACGCGGCGCCCCACGTCCCGGCGGCGTCCTCGGCCACGACCACGAGCGCGAGGCCAGCCGCCAGCCACTCCCGCTGCAGGCGGTAGGTCGCGTCGGCCCTGGGATGGTTCGTCATCCGGCGGTGGAGAACCACGTACTGGGAGAACAGCGCGGCCGCCGCCTCGGTGTCCCCAGTGGCCGACGAGATCCGGTACTTGCGCTGCCCCCGGTGAATCAGCGAGCGGTAGGACGCGCGCACCTCCGCCCACGCCGGGACACCGTCCACGACCCGCTGCGCGGCCGCAACGTAGCGCACTCCCCGGGCGTGCGCGCCGAGGCTCTGGTGGCGCGCGTCACAGAATGGGTGCTCCCAGAACCGCACCTTGCTCACGCCCTGCCGGCGCGCTTGCCGGCGGAGTTCCTCCAAGGCAAACCCGGCCGCGGTGGGGGAGGACGAGAGTGGGAGCGGCAGCGGGTCCCCGGAGTACGACAGCTCCCTCACCGGACCGGCCACCCCGGCCACCCGATCCACGCGATGGACGAGCACAAGAGGGACGACGGCCAGCACCACGCCGTCATCGCTGAGCACCATGAACGAGGCCTGCTCGTTGCCCGGGCGAAACGCCAGCTGGTAGTGCAGCCACCCGGAGGTGTGCCAGAACCACCCCCCGGGATGGCTCTGCACGTACGCGTCCCACGCCCGCCAGTCACCGGGGGTGAAGCTGGCTGCCGCGCGAACCCTCACCGGCCCGACGCCACGCGGTAGCGCAAGTACCGGGTCATCGGCTCCTCGGCCGGCATCTGGCTGAGGTGACCGGCGCCGCAGAGGACCTCGGCCTGCCGGATGTTCGCGACGTAGACCGCGGCCTCCTCGGGCGTGCGCGCCACCTTGAAGTCGGCGTTGTCCTCCCGCGTCTCGCGGAGCCGCGCGTGGAACTCCACGATGCGCGCCCCGGCCGCGACCGCCAGCGCGCCCGTCATCGGGTGGCGCGTGTGGTCGGAGTAGCCGGCGAAGTTCACATCCCGGGTGAAATCCGAGAGCAGCGCGCCGAGATTGGCCTGCTCGTCGGGGCAGGGGTAAGCACTGACGCAGTGGAGCAGGCTCAGGTGCTGTAGCATGTCCAGGTGCCGCGCCGAGAACCTCTCGGCAACCTGCACGTACTGACTGGCCGCCTCCCGGGCGCGCCGGGCCCCGCCCATGCCGGCGCTGAGGATCACCGGCTTGTCCGGGAAGTCCGCGTGCATCGCGACGAAGTACACGTCGCCCGACTCGAAGCTGCTGACCTTGAATCGCCGCACGTACGGCGCGACGACGGCGATGTCCTCCGGCAGGTAGATGGTGCACATGAACTCCAACCCCACGACCTCCGCCGCGAGCTGGAAGACCGTCAGCCACTCGCGGGGGAACGCCAGCGCGCGGTACGCATCCAGGTAAGGCAGCGCGCGCCGACGCTCGACCAGCCGCTCCGGCGAGGACAGCCACTGGAACTTGACCGCGTCGGCCCCGACGTCCCGGGCCAGCTTGATCAGGTCCACGGCGCGGTTGATCGCGAACTCGTGGGGGTAGTCGTGGCAGGCCGCGGCCTCCATGATCACGAAGGTCCGGCGCGTCGTGGTACCCGTGCCGTTGGTGATCACGAGTCGCCTCCCGGCGCCACGTGCCGAACGTCCACGGGGGGTGGCCCGACGCTGGTCGGCAGGATCGCGTGGGTCAGGTTGCCGGTCACGACGCTGCCCGGCTTGATGTCGCTGCCGGGCGGCACGACGACCTCGATCATGATCTTCCCGCCGTCCTCCACCCGGACCCGACCGGTCGCCCGCAGCCCCCAGAGGCCGGTGACCCATGCAGCAGAGGTCTGAAACGTCGCCACCTGGATCCCGGCCAGCTTCGCCGGCGCTGAGGCCTTCTCGATTGCCATTTATCTACCCGTCTCTTTCTTACTTCAGCCAGTCCAGGTGTCTCGGCCAGCTCTGCTTCGGAATGTTGGCCCAGGCGAACGGCACCTCGCGCAGTGGAACCTCTATCCGTTTGCCCCACGTAACGGGCAACTGCCCTGAGCAAGGACCGCCAGAGGCGCCGCCGTAGAGCAACAACGACCCACCGCCGTCTAGTACGTTCGGAAAACCGATCAGCGACCCACCACCGTCGAGGACGCAGCCACTCACTGCGTCGCCCGCCACGGAGGCACGGGGCTGATCGGGTCGCCCTCGATCTGGCTCCGCACCGTCCCGTTCTTGATCGCAGTCACCGTTACCTCCATCGCCTCGCGGCACGCCCGCAGCGTCTCCCCGAGCTCCGCGTGCCCGTGCGCCAGCGACACGTTGAGCCCGTCCGGGTGGAACAGCACGCCGCGCCGGGCACACTCCTGGAAGAACAGCGACGCGCGGTGCCGGTTCTTCTTGGGCGTAATTGCTATGTGGCCACTGAGCCCAAACGGGCCCTCCTCCACCTCGTCCCACACGATGCGCGGGTGCGGCGGCTGCCCCTCCATGCGCGTCGGCGCGCCGCACACCTTGGCCAGCGTGTTGTAACGGTCCATGAGGATTCGCCCGGTGATCCACATGTGACCCGTCACGTCGTCGTGCCAGAGCGCTTTGGTATACGGCGGATGCAGGATCGGCACCGAAAGAGGTCTCTGCGCGTACCGCTCCATGACGGCCGACGCCGCCGCGAGCCCGACGCAGTCGCCGCCGAAGGTCCCTGACGCGAGGACGGCGTGCCGCATGACCTCGGCCCTGCCCACCAGCGCGGCGATCGGGTAGCCGTTGCCCATCCCCTTCCCGAACGTCGCGAGGTCAGGCGTGACGCCGCAGAGCGCCTGGTACCCGCCGGCGTGCCAGCGGAAGCCGGTCACCATCTCGTCGAAGATCAGGACGGCGCCGATCCTGGTCGCGCGCTCGCGCACGCCCTCCAGGAAGCCGGGCGCCGGCGCCTCGAACAGCGTCGGCTCCATGATGATGGCCGCGACACCACCCGTTGACGCGACGGACTGCTTGATACGGCCTCCCTCCACCCACGCCTGGGGGCCCTCTGCCCAATCAATCGCCTCGTCCAGGGACCCCAGGTCGTTGTACCTGAACGTCCGCACCAGCCCCTTCATGGCCTGCGGCACGCCGGGGGAGTGCTCGCGCGTCGCCGCGTACCAGCTGTGCCACGAGTGGTAGCCGCACACGAGCACGACCTCGCGGCCGGTGTGCGCGCGGGCCGTGCGGATCGCCGCCTCCGTCGCCTCGCTGCCGGTCTTCAGGTAGCGGACGGCCTCGGCGCACGGGATGAGGGCGTGGAGCTGCTCGGCCACGCGCTCCTCCAGCTTCACGTCGGGCAGCGAGAAGATCGGGCCGCGCTCGACCTGCCGGCGCACGGCCTGGTCCACGTCCAGGTCATGGTAACCGAGGCTGATCGCCCCGAGCGCGCAGATCCAGTCGATGTAGTTCGCATCGTCCGTGGCTCTGACGCGCGCGCCGCTTGGGAGCGCCCACTTGATTCCGGCCGGGTACGCGCCCGGGAACCTGGACCTCATCTTGGACAGCGTCTGGGCGCCCCCGACGACTCGGCTCACGGCAGCACCTCCGGTAACTTGAACTCGAAGATCGGAATGTCCTGTGCGTGGCTCAGCCGCTCGGCCTCCTGGGAGCCGACGTGCACCCACCGGCCCTCCCGTGACACGAGCGGCATGCGCGCGGCACAGGTCGCAGGCGGCGGGCTGAGGTCCGGCGGCCTTGGGCTGGGGGCCCCCGCCGGTCGTACAGCCCCGGGGGTGGAGTTGCTGCACGACCGAGAGCTCCACGAGCTCAAGCGCCCCGCCGTCCGGTCGTACCAACCACGCCGGCTCCAGCGTCCACCGCTCCGGCAGCGCCGCGCCGGGCGCGAGCTCCAGCGCCCAGCCGTCACCCAGCCGCCTGACCCGCCCGAGCGGCGGGAGGCTCAGACTGTGGTGGTCTAGGACGAGGGGGTTCTTGAAGAAGTTCTCCACCAGGATCGGGATGGCGGTGGAGAGCGGAGGACTCGAACCTCCCGCCTCAGTAGCTTGCCCCTCGGTCTTGGCACCGAGGGCTGGGCCCGCCTGCGCGGCCGCCCGGCCGCTTGCTCCCCTCGCCCGCTCCCACGCCAGCAGCACGTCGCCGGCGCCGCACTCGACTAGGCGCACGCCGCCCGAGTCGTCGACCGCGTGGACGTCCCAGATCGTGCGGCGGTCGGCGCCGCCGATGCTGCCGCCCGCGTTCGTGTGGTGGGGCACGTGCGCGCGGCATAGGTCGCAGCGCTGGCCGGCCACCTGCATGAAGGACATGCCCCACATGCCGAAGACCTGGTTCCACACCCCACGGTCCCACGCGAACCCCGCGCGCTGGAACGCGCGCTGCGAGGGGACGTTGCCGGAGTGGATGACCGCGAGGAGGTCCCGCGCCCCGAGGCGCACCGCCTGCTCGGCCGCCATCTGAATCATCGGCGTCGCCAGGCGGTGGCCGCGCCACTCGGGCGCGATCGTGATGCTCACCTCCACCAGGTCGGTCCCCACGTGGTCCAGCCGATACGTCCCGACGGTCCCGTACATGGCCCGGCTGGCGACCATCAGCCGGCGGTCGGGTGCGCCCAGGGAGGTGCGCAGCCACGCGAGGTGCTGGACCTCCCGGACGGGCTCGGAAACGACTGACCACTGCAGCGTGCCGGGATCGTTGCGCCACGCCAGCAGGAGCCCCGCGTCGTCTAGGGTCGCCGGGCGGGCGGTCAGCGCGATCATACCTCGCGCACCATGCGGACAAGCTCCGCCACGTCCAGCCACCGGTGCGGCGCGTCGCTGGTGTAGGCCGCGGTCCGCCGCACGGAGGTCGGGTGGTCCCAGGCCTCGCGCCACGAATGGTGCGCCGGATAGATGACCGCCTCGGCGAAGTCGTTGGTGTAGCCGTCCAGCAGGTAGGTGCGCGAAGGCTCTTCGCGGGACAGCAGCGCCTCGTGCAGCTTCTCTCCGCCCGGGCGCAGGCCGACCACGATGCGGGGACCCGCCCGCATCAGTCCCGCGAACTCCTGCTGCGCGATGCGAGTTCGCCAGTCCCGCTCCACCGCGTCGGCCAGCGCCGACATGGAAGCGGCCGGGAGCAGCGGCACGAAGACCTCCCCGCCCTCCATGCGCTCGAGCGAGCGCATGACGAAGCGCGCGGCTTGTGAGAGCGTGATGATGAACCGGGTCATCAGCGGGTCCGTGATCGCCAGGGGCTCCCCGCGCCGCAGCTGGTCACGCCAGACGTGGACCACGCTGCCGCGCGAGCCGAGGACGTTGCCGTAGCGCACGCACGCGACGCGGGTCCCCCGGGGCTGCGCGTAGGTGTTGCTCTGCACCGCGTAGCACTCCGCGACCGCCTTGCTCATGCCGTAGAGGTTGGTGGCCTCGCAGGCCTTGTCGGAGGACACGACGAGGACCCGCCCAACACCGACCGCCGTGGCCGCACGAACCACGTTGATTGTCCCCTGCACGTTGGTCTTGACGATCTCCTCCGGGGAGTAGACCGAGTGGCCGATCCGCTTCAGCGCGGCCGCGTGGACCACGACGTCGCAGCCCCGGAAGACCTCCTCCAGGCGCTGCTCGTCGCGCACGTCGGCCAGCTGGCACTTCAGCGGCGCGTAGTCCGCGTACCGCTCGGCGAGGTCCCCGCCCTTGACCTCGTCCCGGGACAGCGCGACCAGGCGCGTCACCGGCCAGCGCTCGCGCAGCAGCTCGATCAGCGCCCCACCCAGCGACCCCGTCGCGCCCGTGATGGCGATCTTCACTCTCGCGTCTTCTTCCCCGGGCGCCGGGCCCGCTTCTTGGACTTCTCCACGTACTCGGCCACCGCCTTGCGGAGCTTCGGCGAGTCCGCGAGCTTGGAACACAGGGCCCGCCGCCACGCCGGAAGGTCGGTCAGGTGGCAGATGAGCGTCTCCCAGATGAACTGCAGCGCCTGCGCCGGCAGCACCGCAAGCAGCGGCGTCGGGCGCCGGCACGACTCTTTGACGAGCACCACGGGGACGCGGCCGGTGTCGATCCCGAGGACCGTCATCTCCTCCACCAAGCGCGTCAGCTCCGCGAGCGGCTGCTTGGCCGGGTTCTTGACCTGTGCGGCGAAATGGTCGGACTTGACGTCCACCCGCCCGCCCTCGTTGGCCCAGTGCCGCGTGGAGCCGAGGCAGGCCGCCGCGTCGCGCTCCACCTGCTTCCAGCCGGTCTTACTCACGGCTGCGCGAGCTCCCGCACGAAGTACGAATAACCAGGACTGGGGTACCACACGTCGCCGGCGTGGACCCAGACCGAGCCCGGGGCCTTGGCCTCCCGCATCGTCCGCTCGTGGTGGGCCTCGTTGGACTTGTACACCACCATGCTCGCGCGGTCAGCCCCCATCGCAGCGGCCTTCTTGGCGAGGGCGTCGAGGATCTGGCCGCGGTAGCCGCGGCGCTGGTGATTGGGGAACACCCCGACGACCAGGGCGGCCTCGTCGTCGGTCGCGATCTTGGGATTCAGCAGGATGCCGCCCCACCCGACCATGTCCTCACCCGCCGAGAACGCGAACGCGCGATCGTAGGATATCTCCGTCGGCGTGGAGGGCCAGTGGTAGGCCGCGCGGATGGCGTCGGGCCCGTGCAGCTCGCAGAATGCTCGGACGACCTTGAGCGTCTGCTGCGCGGTGAGCCGCTTGGCCTTGAGCATTTGAGTTCCCCCTCCCACCTTAACCCAGCGTCCCCCGTGCCCACTCCCCGACCTTGCGCTCCAGATCCTGAACGGACCCATCGTTGACGAACTCGTGGTCCCACCCGGTGTACGTCCGGCAGAAGTCCTCGCTGACGTGCGCCGCGCCGGCGTTGTTGATGGCGGAGACGTGACCCGGCCGCACGACGCGGACGACCAGCCCCCCGAGCGCGCGGACAGCCGCGGCCTCGTTGAGGAAGCGCACGTCCGGGGTCACCACGCGCTCCAGCTTGGTGGCGGCCTCCGCATACCGCTTGACCCAGTAGTCCGGATCGTCGTGCCGCCGGACCTCCGTCCCGTACTCCTGCAGCAGGCGCCGCACGGTCGGGCGCTTGTGCTCCCAGACCTCCCACCGCAGGCGCCGGCCCCACCACGCCTCGTCCTTATCCAACTCCCGGCGCCATAGCAGGTCGTCGGGAACAGTTCGCTTCATGGAAGTGTGGCCGCCGGCGGCTGAGTATGCCAGCATCGGGGTCGCGTCGTGGTAGTCGCTGTAGATGGCCGAGCGCACGACCTCCTTGAGGGTCAGGCGCAGGCGTCCCATAATTTCCCAGCGCAACGCGTCTGACATGCGCAGGACTGTGAACCCATGCTCCCGCCGGAGGTACCCGGCGATGACGTCCTTGCCGTGCTCCATCTCTCCACCGATGCCGACGACAACCATGTGGCCTTTACCTCACGCGTTCCACGGGTCTGAGCTCCAGGTAGCGCCTTAAGAATTGAACCTCTGCCTCGCGGCGCTCCCAGACCCGAATCCTGGTATGCAGAGGGCGGAGGCCGGCGATGACGAGCGAGGGCTCCCGCGGAGGGTCGAAGAGGTCGCGCATCTCGGTGATCGCCAACCGGTCGTCCGCGACCTTGACCGAGCGCGGCATCTCCGCCCGGATGCCGAACGCCTCGGCGATCGCGCGCTGGACGCGGTCCTCTATCACCTGCCAGACCTCCCGCAGCTCCGGCAGGCGCTTGAGTCCCCGCGGCAGGTCCCCCAGAACGTACTCGTGCGCGTCGTGGAACAGGCCCTCCAGCGCGTCCTCGGGGTCGCAGACCAGGGAGGAGATGACCGAATGCTGCGCGGTGGTGATCAGGACGTCGGAGCCTCCGACCCAGCGGTGCTGCCCCGCGAGGTGGTGCGCGATGTCCACGAGCTTGATCGTCTTTGGGTCGGGGTCCAGCAGGTCGACGAGCTGCCCGCTCCAGGTCCGGACCGCGTACCTCACGCGCCGGCCGTCTCCGTCGGCTTGAACTGGCGCACGAACGCGACCGTCTTGGCCGTGATCCGGCCGTCCTTGGCCACGAGCACGGACAGCTTGAACAGGTTCTTCACGTCACGCCCGGTTAGCCCCGGGTCCACCTGCCGCTCGTCCCGGGAGCTCCACCCGACCGCGCTGGTCCCGAGCGCCTCCAGCTGCTTGAGCCCGAGGTCCTTCCGGATCGTGATGTTCACGGCGCGCTCTCCAGACCCATCGCGCGGGCCGTCGCAGGGTACCGCGCGGCGATCGCGAGGAGCCGGCACGGGTGCACGGCCCAGCACGGTTCGCAGGTGACCCACCGGCACGTGAAGCAGATGATGCGCGCACCGGCGTGGCAGGGAGGGGGGGCGGCCCCGAGCCGGGACGGCAGGGGGAGGGAAATCCTGCCGTCCCGGTGGGCCCGAGCGGGCTGACCTACGCCGTGCGGCGCAGAGCCCGGCCGCGCAGCTCCTCGCGGACTCGAGCGACGACCTGCGAGAGGTCCTGGTGCTCCCACCAGATGACCGCGCGGAACCCCGCGGCGTGGAGCCGCCGGAGCGACGCGCTGAACTCGCGCTTGCGATCGCGCACGCGGGCGCGCGCCAGGCGCGTCGTGGGCTTCGCGTGCTGCTTGCAGCCGTAGAGCTGGCACGTCTTCGCGAACACCGCGACCCGCTGCCTGTGCCAGCAGAGCGGCGCGCTTGGCCTCGTATCGTGTTCTGCGCACGCGACCTCCGCTTCGCGGGTCAGTCCGGCGGCCCGCAGCGCCTTGACCAGTCGAACTTCGGCGGTTACCTGAAACATGGGGCACACTCATGGGATCACCGTTGGCCTGTTTTCGCTGCTCGTCCAGCGCCCGCGGCTGGGACCGCGGGACGACGTACCGGGTGGTGGCCGGTGGTGACCCCGTCTGGTGGGACCGGCCGACGACGAGTGCCCGGTCGTCGTACTACATCGTCAAACTCGACCCGAGCCCCATCGTGGTCGAGCACGACCGTCCAGACCGCGTCGGCGCCCGCCGTCGCGGCGGCCTCGTGGGAGTGCGTGACGAGGAACCCCGTGCCCCTCATCCGCGCCTCCCGACCAAGCCACTCAACGAATATATCCCGTCCCAGCCCATCAAGGGCGTCCCCGGGCTCGTCCCACGCCTTGAGGGGGAACGCGCGGGCCGACTGCATCTCGGCCAGGTCCTGCAGCGCGGCGAACAGCGCGAGGTCCATGCGCCGGTCCTGTCCGCGCGAGCCGTCGTCCACCGCACCCCACGTCCACTCCGGGCGGAACGTCAGCTGCTCGCGCGTGCCCCCCTTCTTGAGGTCGCGCCGGGAGGAGATCACCATGCGCGCCTCGCCGGCGGTCAGGCCGTGCAGGTGCGCGGCCACGCGCTGGGCCAAGAACGGGCTCACGCCCTCGAACAGCAGGGACCGGAGCCCGCGGTCCCCGAAGGCCTCCACCCAGTAGTCGGCCACCTTGAGCAGCCGCGCCTTGCGGTCGTGCTCCGCGGTCAGGCGCGCGGTCTCGAGGTGCAACTGATCCAGTGTGGCCTGCGCGGCCGCGTTGGCCTCCGCACCCTCCCACCGTCGGGCCTCCACGGTCTCCAAGTCCATGCACCGCGCGTCGTGTGTGAGCTCCGCAGTCTTCACGCGCTCCCGCAGCAGGCGCTCCGCGTATGCACTGACGGCGTCCTCCTGCCGGCGGAGGACGCGCTCGTCCAGGTTCTCGGGGAGGGCCCGGGCAACGGCCTCCACGAGGCGCACGTGACGCGCAAGCTCGCGCTCCGTCTCCTGGGTAACCACGTGCTTGGTCCGGAGGTCAGCCTGCAGCCGCTTGCGGTCCGGCGCGAACGCATCTTGAATACGCTTCTTGGCCTTCACACCCTTGACGTCCCCGCGGCACGCCGGGCACTGCGCGTGCTGCAGGAGGTCGCGAATGCTGGCGTCGTGCTCCTCCAGCTTGGCCGCCGCCTCGTCCGCAGCAGCCGCGGCGCCGGCGTGGTCCGCGCGTGCCGTAGCCGCGGAATCACTCGCGGCCTGCAGCGCGTCCCACCGAGTGCGGAGCGTCTGGACGGTGGCGCGCGTGTTCAGGAGCAGGTCCAGCGCGCGCTTGGCCTCCTCGTACTCACTCCGGGCGTCGGCCTCAGCTCGCCGCGCGGTGGTGAGGTCTTCGGCCTTCGTGGCCTGGAACCGGGCCTCGGCGTCCTCCAGCGTGGCCGCCTGGTCGGCCAGTACCCCGCGCTGCTGCTCTATCTCCCGCCGCCGGGCCTCCAGCGCGTCAAGTTGGACCTGCAGCCACCCGCGCCACTCCTTGGCGCGCTTAAGCTGCTCGCGGAAGTCCACGCCCTGGATCTCGTCCAGCATCCGCATCTGGTCGGCCTGGTCCGCGTGCACGAACCGGTTGAAGTCCCCGGCCGCGAACACGATCGCGTTGCAGAACGTCCGGTACCCGAACCCGAGCCGGGCCTCGATCATCCCCTGGACGGTCGCGTCGTCGGCGTCGTCGGGGAGGTCCCGGAACCCCGCGACCTCCAGGCGCTTCGGCCGCGCACCGCGCGTGATGGACCACGGCCCGAGCGGGTCGCTCAGCTGGGTCACGGTGAGCGCCTGCGCGTCGGTGAAGCGGCACGCGACGACGTCCCCGCGCTTGCCGTCCAGCCGGCGGCCGAACCAGTTGAAGCACAGCGCGTCCAGGACACTTGTCTTTCCGCAACCGTTGCTGTCGGCCGCCGCAGACACGAGGTTGAGGCCCTGGAGGAGGACGAGCCCCTGCCGGGCCAGCGGCAGCACCTGGCGCTCGCGGTACAGCGCGAAGTGCTCAAACGCCAGGGAGTTGACGACCAGTGGCTCGCTCACGCCTTGCCCTCGTACAGCTTGAGGCCGGCGCGCAGGACCAGCGCGGGGTCGTCCACCTCGCACGGGCGCGCGGCCACGTACCCGCGCAGCAGGTCCTCGGGGGACTGCCCGGCGTGCAGCGCGGCCTCGGCGCTGACCTCGGCGACGCGCGGCTGTGGGATTACCTTGAAGAAGCGCGCGTTGGACTCCTTGCGCAGCTTTTCCACCACATCCCGCGCCGCCCCGCGCTCCACCCACTCCCCGGCCAGGATGCGGACGAAGTCCCCCTCCCACGTCCGGGCCTGCTGGAGCAGTACCTCTATGGTGTCGAACTTGAGGTTTGGCCACACGAGCTCCCGGTAGCGTGGGGCGCGCACCGGGTGAAAGTCCACCTGACCAGTTCCGAGCTCTACCAAGAGCACACCCTTCACGCCATCGTTGCGCTCCCCCCAATTCTGGGGGTACGGCGAGCCTGGATAGAAGACCTCACCGCACCACGGAGCGGGGTTGCGCAGCCTAACCGGAGCGCCATGCCCCGGTTCCGCGTGACCGAGACCTTCAACCGTGACGTAGGGCTCCCACGCGGGCGGCTTCGGTCGCCGCACGCGCAGCGCCTGCCCCTTGTGGATGTCCCCGAAGAATCCCGGGAGTCCGAGCTCCGGCCCGCACCCGAACATGCGCGGAGTGAGCTCGCGCTCGAGCTTGACCTCCTCGGGCCCCAGCGCGACGCCGGACAGGAACGCGTGTGCGACGACGGCCTTGGCCTCGGCGAAGTGCCGGGTCTCCAGCCGGTCGTGGTGGCCGGCCGGCACGCACAGCAGCCCGTCCACGACCTCGGGCTCCTCCACCACGCGCGCCACGTCGGCGAACGGGGCCAGCCCGGACCCGCCGACCATGGACACGTCCCCGTCGTGGTTGCCCGGGATCATCAGCTTCTGCACGTCCCGGTAGCGCCGGAGCAGCTGGAGCGACCCGGTCAGCGCCTCCTGGGGCCACAACCATCGTGGGTGCTTCATGTCACCACAAAACACCCACGTAGCTAAATGCTCCCGCGCCAGCTGCAAGCTCTGCTGTAACGCGCTTAGACCATCATGTAACCGGTCACGCCCACCATCCCTGGAGCACGGGCGCCAAGGATGAATATGAAGGTCTGCCGTAATAACCAATTTCATTTTGACCAGCGCTCCAGATACCCAATAGCGCTTTTAAGTACAGACACACTGTCTTTAAACCCACCGAGAGCGCGGTTACAAGACCCACACAGCAAACCACGAAGCTTCCCACTTCTGTGGTCATGATCTCTGGCAAGCGACGCACCCTTTGCTTGTCGTCCCCCACAAATATCACACGGCTCCACGGGACGACCCGGTTTTGGCCGACGCCGCAAGGCACCTTGGCGTATACGTTCTATTGTCTCAGCATTACGGCGATGTCCTAGCAGCGCCTGGCTTATCTTTGCTTTTGCCTCAGTAGAATGTTTCTTACCTGTAAAACGACTTGGTTTACCTATCCGCAACCCTCTAAGTACACGTTCCAGGGACGTGGGTCGCGAACGAAGAGTGCGAAGCCTACGCCGAAGCATGGCTGGGGTTGGTGATTTTCCTTTTGGCCAGCTCATTCTTATCCCTACGAAATGCTACGCGAGGTTCCGCTCTATCTCCTGCAGCGCCACGACCTCGGCGTTGAGGCTCGCGATCGTGTCCAGGCGCGCGGCGCGGGCGTCGGCCAGGTCACCGCGGACCTCGGTGGCCCCCTCGCGCATTTTCTGCTCGAAGGCCTCGCGCTCGGCCCGCAGGGAGGCAACGCGCGACTGAAGCGCGCCGACGCTGAGGCGGAGGAACTTGAATCCTAGCATTGGGGTCTCCTTTTATGAGAGCAGGGCGTTCGCGAGCGCGCGCAGGTGCGCCGGGACGATCACGGGGGCCGGCGGCAGCAGGGTGCGCCGCGGCACAGACGGGGACAGCCAGAAGCGGCCCCACCGCCCGTCCACCAGGACGTCGCTGCGGTGGTCCCCGAACGGCGCCGAGTCCGGCCACTCGGCGATCCGCGCCAGCGCCTCCACCAAGGCGGTCGGGTCCTGAACCTGAGCATCCAGCACGAGCTGCACCGCCCGGTCCACCTGGCCGCGGTCCACCAGACGCACGGCGTCCCCGAGCAGGGCCATCGTGTTCACGACCGGAACTCCGGCCACTGCAGACGGTTGTAGATCGTCTTGAGGCTGACCCCGAGGTGAGCCGCGGCCCTGCGCTTATCTCCACCGTACAGCTCGAGCGCCGCACGGAGGTTACCAATGGTGAGGTCGCGCTCACCGCAGGGCAGGAGGGCGGCCGGCTGCCCGGTGTTCGGGGTCACCTGCACCACTCGGTCGTCCCACAACTCCACCATGCCATAGTCCTTGACGTTGGTGATCGGCAGCTCGCGGCCGAGGTGCTGCGTGCACCAGTCCTGAATGATCGCAACCAAGGCCTCCACGTCACGGTCCGGTCCGGGCGTCAGCCGCGCCGTGAAGATGCGGACGTCCTTGCCCTCGGCCAGCCACGCGCGCACGCGCTGGACCATCCGGGGCACGGGGGCCCCGAGGTGGTAGGGCCCCCGCCACTCGTCGTAGATGGCGAGGGTTCCGTCGAGGTCCACGCCGATCCAACCGCTCACGACGGGGTCCCGTAAGTTTTGGTCAGCCAGTCGAGGAGTTCCAGGGCCTCCGCCGCACTCAGCGACGCGTACGAACTCGCGACGTCGAACTTGCCGACCTCAATGGTCAGCCCGCCGTCGTCGTCCACGCTCGCGCGGAAGCGCTCCGCACTCCACACAGGTCGCTGAGCCTCGTACTCCCGAATCTGCCGGACCTTCTCGACGTACCGCTCCGCTACCGAGGCGCTCACGGCAGCAGCCTCCCGACCGCGCGGCGCATCCACACCGGCATCCGCCGCATGATTGCCGTCTTCCAGTCCTGGGCCCTCTGCTGGTCGTCCTTGCTGTCGCCGGTCGGCACCTGACTCAGCCTGTGCATCCGCCGCGTCATCTTGTGACGCGCGGCCGAGCGGTGGTGGCCGTAGAACCCCAGTGCGCGGGCCTGCCGGACGCTGCTCGTCGGGTCCCCCGGATTGAACGGAAAGCGCGAGTTCCGGCTCACGTCGTGGCCTCCACCGCGGAGTGCTTCTCCGCGGGGTTCTTTTCGGGACGCTTGCCAAGCTCCTTCGGGTTCTTGGACAACCAGTCCAGCCACTCCTGCGTGGTGGCGAACTCCGCGACCTCCCCGGCCACCGTCCGGTGCCGCGCCCCGCGCTGGTCCGGCGTGAGCTCCACCGTCCCCTCGATCAGGAGGCGCTGCAGCATGCCGGCCCACGGGGAGCACCCGCGGCGGAAGTCGATGAAGAAGTCCGTCCCGGCCTGCAGCGTCGGCGCCAGCTTGGTCTTCGTCACCTTGGCGTGCACCCAGCGGCCGAGCACCGCGCCGGTGTCCTTCGCGTACTGCAGCCCCAGGCGCTTGAGCGTGGCCGCCGGAATGTCGTGCATCATGCTCGGCGCCCGCGTCAGGCCGAGCGGGGACGGGGACAGCATGACCTCCAGGGACGCGTAGAAGTGGGGGGCGGCCCCGCCCGGCGTCCGCTTCTTCGGACCGAACATGACGCCGACGTTGTCGCGGGTCTGGTTGAGCATCACGAGCGTCGTGGGGAACCGCGCCGTGCGGTTTACGATCTTGCGCAGGCCGGCCCCGAGGGCCTCGGAGCGCCCGCCGCCGAAGTGCCAGCCCCCACTCTCCGTCATCCCCTTGTCGGCGCTCTTCCCGGCCTCCGTGGAGTCGATGGAGTCCAGCCCCCAGAGGATCGGGATCTCGCGACCGGCCGCGACGCTGCGGATCTCGTCGTGCCACGCGAGGCCCATGTCCACCAGCTCCTCGATGGTGGCCGGCCGCTGGATCTCCAGCTTGGTGAGATCCAAGCCGATGGCCCGGGCGAAGTGCGTGTCGCGCGACCCCTCCGTCTCGCTGCACAGGCACAGGCCCCCCATGTCCTGCACGGACTTGAACATGTGGTCCAGGATCAGGCTCTTGCCCGTGCTGAATTCTCCCGCGATGTGCACCACCCGGCCCTGAGTCGGGCCGATCGGCACGCCGCCGGGATTGCTGCCGGAGCAGATGCGGTCAAGCGCCAGCGAGCCAGTGGACGCGAACACCGAGGGCGTCTCCAGGGCCTGCTCCGCGCTCATGGAGTACCCGGTCTTGAAGCGCCGGCGCACGGCGTCGGAGGCCTTGCTGATCAGGGCCTCCACGCCGGCACGGGACGCTGCGGACTTCTTCGCCACGGCCTACCGCTTCCGCGTGCGCGCAGGGGGTGCGGCCGGCTGGCGCTGGGCCGGTGCCGGTTGGCGTGCCGCCGGAGGTCGCGCGGCCGGTGCGGACGGCTCCGTCGGGAAGTCGTCGGCCCCGTCGCCCAGGCCGTCCAGCCCGTCGCCACCGCCGCCCATGATCGGGTCCTCCTCCACCGGAGCCGGTGCCGCGGTGCGGGCGGCCGCGGCCGGAGCGGGCTGGCGCGGCGGGGGCTGCTGCGCGGCCGGGGGCGCGGCACCCTCCGGGTCCACCCCGTGGAACTCCTTGTAGAGGACCTCCCACGTCTTCGTCTCCTGCTCCAGCAGCGCGTCCAGGTCGTAGATCAGCGTCCACCACCCGGCGAACTTGTCCTTCTCCGCCGGCAGGAACAGCCGCGTCGGGTCGGGCGCGCAGTTGACGACCCAGCGCTGACCCTGCCCCGCAGGCCGGACGAGCTCCAGGTCGTACCCGACCGCCGGGTCGCTCACGTCCCCGCGCGCGAACGACTCCTGCTCGCCGCCGGTCATGATGTTGGAGATGTACAGGAACACCGTGCCCGGGACGGACATCGGCCGCACGTCGAGCTTGCCGTCGTCCCCGAACTTCCGCTGGCCGGTCGCGCCGACCGCCGCGTTGAACACGGCGACCTCCTTGGCCCCGATGCGCCGGGCCAGGTCGCGGTCCTCGGAGTTCGCCGAGCGCTTCAGCTCCTCGGCGGCCTCGCACACCGGGCACTTGTCGCCGTACATCTGCGGGCACCACTCGCGCGTGGTCTTGCCCTCCGGCGTGTCCCACCAGTGCTCCATGGCCTCCACGTAGATCGGCTTCTCGAGCGCGGCGAGGTCGGGCGTGACCTTGCCCGCGCCGTCCACGACGTAGCGGTCCCAGCGCGGCATGAGGCGGACGACGATGCTGTGGCCCGGCGCCACGATGGCCTGCTTGCCGCCGAGGTTCCACACGCGCGTGAACTGCGCGCTCTGGGCCTTGGCCTGCTGCTCCTTGATCTTGTTGGCGCGGGCGAGCATGGCGTCGCGGACGGACTGCGGAAGCGGTGCACCCATGGCGTGTGTTCTGCTTTCTCTACTTCTTGGTGGTGGAACGCGGCAGCGCGCCCGGGGCGCGCGAGCCGGCGGGGTATCCCGTGTTGCCGTGGTCGCGGATCTGGAACATCCGGGCCTCCATCTCCGCGCGCATGTTGGACCCGATGGCGAGCAGTGAATCGCGGCGCTGGAGCATGGTCTGGCGCCCGACGGTGACCTGGTCCAGGTCGAGCTTGGCCTTGGCGACCTTGGCCTCGAGCGCGTGGCGCCGCGCGTCCAGCGTCACCGCCGACTTGATGGCGTCCACCGTCGGCGCCTTGCCGATCTTCTGCGCGAGCGCGGAGGTCGGGGAGCCGTGCTCGTTGTACAGCTCCGCGTCCAGGCGCTTGAGCTGGGTCTCCAGCTCCTCGTACTGCGCACGGGCGAGCGCCTCCAGCATGGCCCACCAGGCGAACTTGCCCGGGTGCTCGGAGAGCGCGTTGTTGAGCCCCTGCAGGTCGATCGGCGCCTGCGCGTCGTGGTTGAGGTCCTGCTCGTAGTCGCGCCCCCCGAGCTTGACGCGGAACTGAAGGAGCGGTTCGTTGGACGATGCGGGCTTACTGCTCATACTGATTACAACCCCTACGTTCCCTATATCTTAGGCAACTCAGTCAGGCCAAACTTCCGGGCCACGTCGTTATATGAAAACAGGAGTCCCATGTGGGGACCAACCGAGAAGTCCACGCGGTAGGGCACGTCCGCCTCCAGGCGCCAGTCGAACGGCAGCGCCGTGCAGCGGCGGTACACGAGCATGGCCGTCGGCTCCAGGTACCCAGGCGCACAGTCACCCCAGCCGGAGTCGTGCACGGTGTTGCTGTGCCAGGAGCGGAACGGCTTACCGCCGGGGCCGGAGCCCCCGTGCAGCCGCCAGCCCGCGGCCTCCGGAAACAGCAGCCCGCGCGCCTCCCACATCGGCGGCACCGCGAGCTGGACGTACTCCCCGTGGTGCAGCAGCGCGATCATCCACAGGCAGTCCGTGGCGTTCATGGACTGCGTCGGCGTGTTGGCCGCCTTGTGAAAGTTGTGGGACAGCGGTCCCCAGAGGCGCTTGTCACCGACCTGGAACTTGGGCTTCCCGTCCACGCGGCCCAGGTACCGCACGCCCTCCGGCAGGCCGACCCACCGGCGGCGGCCGTACCCGTCCTGGCAGTACCCGAGGCGCCCGAGGTGGTCCTGGTCCCACTCGTAGAGCTCCGCCAGCCCCGTGTAGCCGGCGTCGAACGCGGCGGCGAGGCGCTTGGCCTCGTCGTCCGGCAGCAGCATCCGCGCCTCGTTCCACAGCGTCCCCTGCAGCGCGCGCCACGAGCCCCCGAAGATCTTAAGGAAGAACGTCTGCTTGCCGACGGTGTCGCGCTCGTGCGTCCCCTTCTTGTACGTCCCCTCCGGCACGCCGTAGAGGAGCGAGGCCGTCTTGCTGTGGATGTCCTTCCCCTCGCGCAGGTACTCGTACGCGATCGGGTCCGGCCGGGCGCAGTACTTCCACGTCAGCATGGCCGCGCGGATGCACGCCTCGGCGCCGGAGATGTCCCAGCGCCACACGCTGCCGTGCTTCCGCGGGTCCCACACGGCGGCCAGCACGTCCAGCTGCTCCGCGCCCGTCTTCTTGGCCGCGACCGCGGCCTCCACGTCCGGCGTGAGGTGCACGGCCCCCTCCCGGGGCACGATGCAGGACTTGATGCCCTGGGCGACCACCTTGTCCGCGCGCTCCGGGATGTTCTGCACCTGGGGGTCCTCGCACGACAGCCGGGAGGTGCGGAGCGCCCAGTTGTACTTCGTGTGGATCGCGCCGTCGGGGCGCAGTCGGTCGCGCCACGCGCGCAGCCACTTCGCGCGCCCACCCTGCAGCGACCGGATCTTCATGACGGCGTACACCACCGGGTGGTCGCCCGCGCGGGGGACCTTGATGGACGCGTAGTGCTGCAGGAACTCATCGGCGGTGGACGGCGTCTCCCCCGCGGCCAGCCGCTGCCCCGTGGGCTCCAGTCCCAGCCCCTGCGCGGAGTACAGGAACTTGGCCAGCGTGGCGGGGTGAATGGAGTCGGCCTCGGAGTACTTGAGGGTCATGCCGCGCTTCGCGGCCTCGCCCTCCACCAGGGCCTTGTGCGCGGCGAGCTCGGCCCCCCACGCGCGGTCCACCTCGGCCAGGCGCCGCTGGTCCAGGAACAGACCGGCCCGGCGCAGCTGGGACACCGCCGCATTCGCGGGCACCAGCACGTTGGCGTAATAGCTCCAGAGCTCCATGCTAGAAGAACGCCTGCTGCGCCGCGGCGGGCCGGTAGGTCGCGCCCGCCTCGGTGATCTGTCGCTCCAGCGCGGTGAAGTATTGCACGTTGACCTCATGGCACTTGAGCGTGTCGGCCGCCACCTCGTTCAGCGTGTACCCCATCTTCTCCACGTACCGGTGAACAGCCGTCCGCTCCGCGGGCATGTGATCCCGCGCGTACAGGTACGAGTAGAGCCGGCGCTTCAGGCCAAGCTCCCACCACCGGGACTCCACTCCCCGAGGCAGGGACCCACACGCGAAGTAGAACCTCACCGGCACCCCCGGAGAGTCTTGGCCAACCCCAAAACGGGGTGTACAACCCCCAAAACGGGCCCGTACGGGGCGATTGGGGGCTTCCCGGTGTGGTTGCACGGGAACCCCCCTCCCGACCCGCCCAGGGGGAGCCACGGCCGGGCGTGTCGAAATGGCACGATCACAGGTACTCCGCCCGCCGCAGCCGGGCGTCCAGGGCCACCTCCAGCTCCAGCGTGGCGCAGGCGTCGTGCACCGCCCCACTAGCCACCTGCTCCAGGGGAAGGTCGCGCATCCGTCCCTTGTCCACCTCGGCCCAATACTGGCGCTTGCCCAGGACATCCACCACGGCCTTCTCCAGGCGCAGGCTCTCGTGCGTCCCGTCGCTGAGGGAGACGAGCGCGAGCATGGCGTCGCGCGTGCGGCGGACGCGGTGTGCCCACCCGGGGACGACCAGCCCCTCCTCGTCGAAGTGCCCGTTGAACGCCGTCCGGTCGGCCGCAGAGGTGAAGGCCGGGGTCAGCAGCTCGCACACCCGCGCGCGGTGCGCGAGCAGCGGCGCGAGCTCCAGCCACGCCCCCTGCGTGAACGACCACGCGACCGCGACGCCGCGCAGGCGGAAGTCCGGGTGGCACGGGTCGGTGGAGACCTCCTTGCGGCTCGGGAACGCACCCCCGTCAAAGGACTCTATGTCGAAGGCCCACATCGCGCGGTGGCGAGTCAGGCGCTCGGCGAGCGCGCCCAGCTGGTCCAGCGTGGTGACCACCGTGACGCGCACCGCGGACTGGGGCTCCTGCCCGTGCAGGCGCTCGGCCATCCGCCGCATGTCGTCGGTGAACTGCGCCGTGAGTTCCGCGCGCCGCGCGGGGTCCGGCACCTGCTGGAGCGACCCGGGGTGTCGGTCCACGAACGCGTCCCGCCCGTCCGGCGTCCTGATCCACAGCCCGCGCACGCCGCCGAGTCGCTGCCGGGTGTTCCCTGTGACGTGGTGGAGCGGCGCGAGGCCGAGCACGAGCAGCGGGACCCCCGGGTCGTAGCGCGCGAGGTCGCGGGCCAGGTGGGCCGCGCAGCGCCGAGCCGACTCCTTCCACGCCTTACCCTCGAAGTCGTCCCCGGCCGGCCGGCACCGCGCGAGGTGCAGGTACGCGACGCGGTCCGGGTCCACGTTCGCGGCCTGGAGCGCCGGGCGCAGCACCCACTGGTCACCCTGCCCGCCCGGTGCGGTGGTCAGCACGATCAGCTGCGGGTCCTCACAGTGCACCGGGGGGACCTTGCGGTCCGGGGCGTCACTCGGGCACCCACTGCACGGGTTGCCGAGGTCCGCGGGTGTACGGGGAGTTTGTGGTGCTCCGGCAGTCCGCTGCCGCCGCTTTGGTGCGCGGGCGAAGGCCGGCCGGTCGAACTGAGAGAAGAAAGACGGCTGCTCCGTCAAGACTTCTTGGGTACCGGCTTGACCCCGACCATCTGCATATCCTGCCGAGACGAGTGCCCGAAGCTAATGAGCACCCGAGCCCCCCCCGTTGACTGCGGACTTGCTGTGCGCACCCCCGAGCCCGAGGTAAATCTTCACCGCGGTTTGATACCGACGGCCTGACATACGGCTCGCGTAGTGGCCTTATATGACACAAGGACCCTCGCCTGCAGCTTCACTGCAGTGTGTGTGTGCGTTGTCGTTACCGGCCCCGAGATAAATCTTCACGCCAGCAGCATCACGATGTGCTCGAACCGCTTGTCCGCAGACACGAAGTACGCCGTGGTCCCGGCCCCCGCGGCCGGGAGCCAGAACCGACGGCCGACGACCTCGAGCGCCTCCTTGAGGTACTTGCCATTGACCGAGAACGTCGTCGGCTCGCCCTGCACCGCGGCCGGGATCTCCTCCTCGGCGCGCGCGTCGGCCTCGGCCACCGTCAGCTTCAGCGAGTCCCGGCCGACCTCCCCCTGCACCCGGAACGTCGGGGCGGTGGCGAAGTGCAGCAGCCGCTCGAACGCGGCGGCCAGGTCCCCGGTGACGTCCACCCAGGTTCCCCCGCCGCGGGCGTCCTCCCGGACCTTCTTGAGGGCGCCGGCGAACCCGGCCGTCGGGAACCCCGCGGCCAGGAGCGACCCGTACACCGCCGCGCGCTCCCCGAGGAAGAACCACACGGTGGCGTCGCCCTCCAGGCACACGGAGGTCGCGTCGCGGCGGCGCGACCCGAGGCGCTCCAGCAGGTGGTCCGGCAGCAGCAGCCCACCCTTCGGCGCGGGTGTGCGGTACTCCTTCGGGGGATTCAGCACCGAGATGCGGAACGTGTCGGTGGACAGCAACAGCCCACCCTCCGACCAGTACACGCCGCGGAGCGGGGGCTTCGTCTCGTCCCGGCACACCGTGAACATCACACGCTCGAGCTCGCCCCACCACCGCGGGTCCAGCGCCGTGCGTGGGGTCTTCGGCGCCTCCCGCTGCACGTACAGGGACACGTCCTCGGTGCCCGCGGGCCTGTAGCACCCCAGCTGCGCGCGGAACCTCCCGCCCCGGAGACGAATCGTCCCCTCGTGGGACTCCAGCACCAGCTCCTCCACGGACGAGTCGTTCAGCGACGTCACGATGCGGCGCAGGTGCGCGGCCGAGAGGGCGAACTCCCCGGGGAAGGTCCACGGCGTGGTGTGCACCGCGCCGGCGGACCCGGAGTTGGACCGGACCGACGTCCCCTGGAACCAGACCTGCTTGAGCCCGGGCACGAGGTCGCGGTCGGAGGCGAAGTCGCTCGTCAGCGTGATCGCCGGCAGCAGCTCCTCCACCGGGAGCGTGACCCCGGACCCCGGCTTCTTCTTGGCAGCCTTCGGGGCCTCCGGCCTGTCATCGTCCAGGAAGGACTGGGTGATCTCGGTCACCCCGGTCTCGCTGGTTACCCGCATCTCCGGCGCCCGCTTCTTGGCCATTAAACGTGACTCCAGGTTTGTCGTCGGCATATGTAAGAAATCATGACTTGAGAAACCCCATACCGTTTCGCAGCGACGCGCTGGCTGATCAGCCCACGCTTTCCTTTGCCAAGCCCCGGCCCACACACCCGGCGGATCTCTTTCACAACCGCGGCAGTTAGCTTTTTGGCAGCGCGCCCCTTATAAGTCTTGTCCGCCATGTTGGCGGCTTGAGTACCAAGGAACAGATGCGTCGGCTCGCCGCATGTTCCGGTATCACAGGTGTGGCAGACTTCCAAACCAACGGGGATAACCCCACGCACCAGAGTCCAGGCTAGCCTATGAACGAGCCAGCAAGTTCTCTGAAAAGTGACCGTGCCGTAAGCACCCCTCTCGTCATTGCACGCACCTTGCCAGAGCAGGCAGCCATTTGCAGAACGCTTGAACTTAAGCCAGAAGTCTGCCGGCATACTCGCTCGCTGAGGCATTTAAAAAAAGGACTTCTGCGTTGCCCGGCGCGACCAAGGACGATCCACCCAGCTCTTTTCCAGATCGAGAAAAAATAGAACATTAAGCTCGTCGCGCTTCACGTAGTCCGTGGCCAGCTGCTCCGGCGCGTACCCCTTCCCCTCCACGTACGCAAGGATCGCGGCCTGCTCGGCCGGGGCGTACGTCTTGAAGTGGGCCCCGTCCTCGCTCAGCTTCGGCGAACGGTCGGAGAAGGACACGTTGTGCACCTTCCCGCCGAGCGGCACGTAGCAGCCGCCGAAGTTGCCGACCTTGACCCACGACGTGCTATCGACCGAGAACCAGGGATACATCTGCATGAGCGCGATGCTCGTCAGCCCGAACCCGTGGAAGCGGCGGAGGGGCCGGCCCTCATCGTCGGTCAGCAGCTCCATGGAGCGGTCCAGGGACTTGATGCGGTCCGCGGACGTCAGCCCCGGAGCGGCCAGCCCGCCGAGCGCGAAGTACTCGGCGTGGTCCATGAGCTTCCGGAGCCACTTGAGGTCCTCGCCCCGGTGGTACGTGTGGATGAGCTGGACGCCGGACCCCCGCAGCTTCTTCTGGAGGTACGCGTAGTTCTCCCACCCGCGCTCCGCGGCGCGCTCCACCTCGGCCGCGGACGCCGGCTGCCCCGGCTTCCCCGGGATCACGTCCAGGTTGGCGACGACGGTGAACGCGTCCCGGTTCGCGAGGACGAAGTCCGCGTAGTCGTCCAGGTTGATCTCCGACCCCTTGGCCCAGGCCGTGAACGCCCCGGAGTCCAGGAACAGGTCCACTGCCGGCTTGCCCCCACCGCTCATGAACACCTCCGCCCACGGCAGCCGCGCCGGGGTCTCGCGCACGATCGCGTACGAGTGCAGGCGGCGCCGCGCCCCGACGCGGGCCACGTTGGCCTCGCGCGTGCGCTCCAGGCTCCCGGCCAGGTACACCCTCATCGCTTCAGCGCCGCCTTCATTACGCTGCTGTTTCTGTCCGCATAGGTAACGAGCAGGCGCACGCCGCTCACGCGAAGGACCATCTTCGCCACCGCTGTACTGTTAGGTGCCCGGCCAGGTACACCCTCACCGCTGTGGCCTGAATCCTAGGAGCCTGCCGAGGGGAACGGACCGGCGATTGTCACCGTTCCCGTACGAAAAGAGCACCCGCCCCCCCCTTGGCGACCACGGACTTCGTGTGGGCCACGTCGTTCTTGCCGGCGCCGAGATACACCTTCACCGGCGGATCAGCGCGAGGAACTCCGCGCGGGTCTCCGGGTGATCGCGGAAGACGCCGCGCATGGCCGACGTGACCATGGTGCTCTCCGGCTGCCGCACCCCGCGCATGACCATGCAAAAGTGCGTGGCCTCCACCACGACGGCCACCCCGCGCGGCTCCAGGGCCTGCTCGAGCTCCAGGGCCACCTGCTGCGTCAGGCGCTCCTGCACCTGCAGCCGGCGCGCGTACTTTTCCACCACGCGGGACAGCTTGGACACCCCGATGATCTTGGTGGACGGCAGGTACCCCACGTGGGCGCGCCCGAAGAACGGCAGCATGTGGTGCTCGCAGTGGCTGACGAACTGGATGTCCCGCGAGATCACGACCTCGTCGGTCAGCCCGTCCTCGAACGTAGTGAGCGCCGGGGTCATCGCGTACCCCCCGAACAGCTCCTTCCACGCCCGGGCCACGCGGGCCGGCGTCTCGCGCAGGCCCTCGCGCTTCGGGTCCTCCCCGAGGAACTCGAGCATGCGCGTGATGATCTCGCTGCCGGGTTCCTCCTGCTTCTCGTAGGGGTACACGACCCAGTCGCCGGTCTCCTCCACCAGGTAGGTCGGCACCGACCGCGAGGCCGGGCGGACGTGGAGCACCGCCGTCAGGTGGTCGGGGTAGCGCGCGAGCGTCTCCCCGCTGTCGCAGATGTCGTCCACCACCAGGCACCCGGGCTCCGGGGTCTCCAGCAGGACCGGCTCGCGACCGCACTGCTGGGCCAGGGCCCGCGCGAGCAGCATGGCGACCGGGACCCCGCCGCTCGGGACCGGGTAGAGCGCGTCGAAGCGCGCCCCACGCGCGCAGATTGCGCTGGCCAGCTCCTGGGCCAGCAGGTCCAGCTCCGTCCAGGTGACCCGCCGCTGCACCCGCATCAGGCCACGCCCAGCATCTTGTGCGTCTGCAGCGACAGCCGCCACTCCGGGTGATCCATCAGGGCCCGGAGGCAGAGCTCGGTGGCGCGCCGGGAGCAGGACATGGGCTGGACCGTCAGGGAGATCGGCCGGCGCGCGTCGCGCGGGCGCAGGTCCTGGGTCAGGCGCAGGTGCTCGGCGTGCCGGGACAGGAACACCTCGTAGGCCACCACGTCGCGCTCGCTGCCGACGATCCACTTGACCTCGTTGGCCTCCGCGAGCACGTGCGGGTGGATCTGCAGGCGCCCGGCCGGCTTCGGCGAGACGCACACCCAGTCCCACACGCCGGAGATGGGGTACACCCCGGAGGTCTCCAGCGCGGTCTTGATCCCGTGCCGGTGCAGCGCCGAGGTCAGCGCCCCGCAGTCGTGCCACAGGGGCTCGCCGCCGGTGACCAGCGCCCAGCGCGGCGGGTGGCCGTTGACGACGTCCCCCACCTGAGACGCGCTGAGGTCGGGCGCCGGAATCGGCCTACCCTCGTCCCCACCCGACAGCGAGGAGAAATTCTGGTCCCAGCTCTCCGGCGTGTCGCAGAAGATGCACCCGACCGGGCAGCCCTGGAGGCGCACGATGGTCATCGGTGTGCCGCAGAGCGAGCCTTCCCCCTGCACGGTGGGGTAAATGCGATTGATCCTGTACCGCGTATAGTCGCGGCGGTTGAGCGGCCAGTCCGCACCGGAGGGGGCGACCGCGCCGTACTGTGCGGGTGTGAGGACCCGGTCCGCCGCGGGGATCACTCACCGTACTCCGCGCGCGACGTGCACGTCTCGTCGATCACCACCGCCCGAAGCCGGACCCCGGGCAGGTCCACCAGGTGGGCGCGCACGCGCTCGAACAACCACCGCGCGATGTTTTCCGACGTCGGGTGTCGCATGTTGAGCGTCTCGTTCAGGTAGTGGTGATCCAGGTACTGCTCCACGAGCGGCTGCACCGCGGCCTTGAGGTCCCCGTAGTCCGCCAGCATGCCGGCCTTGGCCCCGTCCTGCTGCAGGTACGGCCCGACGACGCGGACGCGCCCCCGCCAGGAGTGGCCGTGGAGCCTCTGGCAGCGACCATCGTGGTCCGGCAGCTTGTGGGCCGCCTCGAACGTGAATTCTTTCTCCAGCACGTACATTCACGCACCTCCGTCATGCATGCAGCGCTTCTCGGCCGCGCACCCGCCGTCCGGCGTCGTCAGGCAGTCCGCGTCCGGTGGGCGGCGCAACCGGCGCCACACCCACAGCGCGAACACGGCCACCGCCGTCACCCACGCCTTGCCGACAACCTGCCCGGGGAGGTACTGCAGGGACCCGAACGCGAGCGCGAGGAAGAGCGCGCTGTCCACCACGAGGCCGACCGCGTTGGACGCGGCCACCGCGAGCAGCCACCGGCGGCGCCGCAGCGGGGCGTACACCGCGAGGTCCGCGAGCTCGGACAGCAGGAACGCCGCCCCGCTCGCCAGCGCGAACGCCGGGGACACCACCGCAGAGCAGAGCGCCCCGAGAACCACAGCGGCCAGGACCCCGCGAAGCCCGACCGCGTCGTGCAGCAGGTCGCGCAGGGTGAACGTCAGGCCGGCGAAGTACACCCCCGCGGGGGCCAGCAGGCCGAAGCCGACGGGGACCGGGCCGAGGTGCACGATCGCGAGGT
>Ga0082335_1000481_pt1 | contig 101364 bp, 106 predicted proteins | sample Subgrocontami58m_FD_72375 | JGI IMG/M metagenome (GOLD analysis project Ga0082335, IMG submission 72375) | Subsurface groundwater microbial communities from S. Glens Falls, New York, USA - GMW37 contaminated, 5.8 m (SPADES assembly) (version 2) ... | reverse complement strand
AGCGACAACGGGACGAGAAAAATAACACTCTCAAAGATCTGCCTATGGCATACGAGAAAAAAGAAGTGAGTCCTTGCAGTTGGTTTGCTACTCGCGAACAGATTATTGCCGAGGATTATAACCTCACGGCTTCACGCTATAAGCCGGTGACAATTGACCAAACAAGTCACCGCGATCCGAAAGAGATTATCTCCGAAGTGCAAAAACTTGAAACCGAGATTGCCGACGGACTTAAAAAGCTTGGCAACAAAATATGATATGGCAACAAAAACATTTCAACTCAATGAGATTTTCCAGTTTCTCCCTAAGTCGCACCGAAAAGCTGGCGATGGTTTAGGGGCTGGACTATATCCATTTTTTACATCAAGCCAACTACAGACTAAGTGGTTTGATGAAGCTGATTATTCAAGTGAGGCCATTATTTTAGGAACTGGTGGTGCGCCAAGTATTCATTGTGCTGATAATTTTTCCACTAGTGCGGATACTTTTATAATTGCACCAAAAGATAAAAACGTATTAGCAAAATACGTTTATTATTTTCTTTCTGGAAACAAGGATATTTTAGATCGTGGCTTCAAGGGTGCAGGTTTAAGACATCTTTCTAAAGAATATACGGAGAAAATTCAGATACCGTTTCCAGTTGATAAAAAGGGCAATCCCGATTTTGTTGAACAACAACAAATTGTGGACATGCTCGAAGAAGCCGAGTCACTCAAAAAGAAACGTACCGAAGCGAGTCAAAAGATGAATGAGCTTATTCCGGCCTTGTTTGTGCAAATGTTCGGCGATCCGACAGCAAATCACAAAAAATTTCCAATCGTAGAATTATCTTCAGTCTGTCTTCGAATTACTGACGGAACCCATCAGCCACCTCATTTTACATCAGAAGGAATCCCTTTTTTATTTGTAAAGAATATAGTGCATGGAAAAATTGACTTTCAGACTGAAAAGCATATCTCTGAAGAGACGTACTTAGCACTTACAAAAAAGGTACGCCCAGAGCGAAATGACATACTTTATTCAACTGTTGGAAGTTACGGTGTCGCTGTTTTAGTTGAAACTGACGAAAAGTTTTCATTCCAACGACACATAGGACATTTAAAGCCTAACCACGCACTCATACATTCTGGGTTTTTGTGTGCACAATTAAATACGCCATTTGTACGAGTACAGGCAGATCAGCGAGCAAGGGGTGTTGCTCAAAAAACTTTGAATTTAGACGAGATAAGAAAACTAAGAATTTTACTTCCTCCTATTGCTCTGCAAAATCAATTCGCCGAAAAAGTAAAAGAAATTGAAGCTCAAAAGGAGAAGCAAAAACAATCCGCTATTCAGCTGGATGTTCTTTTCTCGTCGCTATTGTCGCGCTCGTTTGCTTCAAAAACATAAACCTATGCCAGAAGGAAACACAGCACGATCTCCAATAAGATATCAAGATTACTGCGCAATGTATTTTACTTTAGACCATTTTAAGAATAATCCCTCATTCGAAAAGGTTTATTGCGAGCAAGGCAAAAACGATTTTGAGATATGGAATTCAAGCGAATTTATTGGTTTTCAGGTAAAAACAAACCCATTAAACTTAACCGCAAAAGAGATTAATAAGGTTTTTAAATATTATAATAGCAAATCAGTAACGGCCGCTAAAGATGCTAAATCGTTCTTTTTTATTTTTACTACACAACCAATAAATAGTTTAGGAAATCTTTTTACAATCATCCGTGATGGATGCCGTGGCAGTGTCTATGGTAAACGCATACAGACATTTATCGATACCGCCTTGAAAGATATTACGTTTGATACATCTACCATTCGATTTCATTGTTACAATAAAATCGACATCGAAAGATTAGTTTTTTCTCTTTCCATGGAAATTCTAAAAGATAAAACAGATAACTCTCAAGCTATAAATGATGAACTTGCGCGTAACTTCATTAGTAGGCTACGAAACGAAATAGATCAGGTATCCTGCAAGGAAGCTGATGACGAAAGGGTCTTCACTAACTCGGAAATTCAGGAGTTAATTGGTAGATTTATTAACTCTTATAAGAAAGAAGAAATTATAGATGGCGGATCAAAAAAACAAACAAAGATTGTTATAGAGCTGCCTAAAATGCCTTACGATCAAGTTGTTACCCGAAAAATAACCATAACGGAAACCTTGCAGATCAGAAGTAAAGATAGTGAAGGTACTCCAATACAATAATAATTTTATGAGCAAAGCAGGCCAATACAATTACAAAGGAATAAATGCACAGGCATGGGCGGCGATGTCGTTATTTTTGCAATACTTGCGTGATCCAAAGTTCGCCTCGATCCAGCTTGAGGGGGCAAATTTTGAGGACTTTGATCTTATTTTTAATGATGGTAAGAAGATCATTTGTGAATCAAAAGACAGAAAAGAAAGATTTAGCTATCCACATCTGAAAGCACTACTAGAGAGTATTTCTGGTAAGGGTGCCCTAACCGATAAGGATGAAATCCTTGTTATATGTAGTAAGGCAAACGCCGATTTAATTTCCGACGTTCGTAATGTGAAATATTTTGATGAGCTTCAAAAAAAATTCACCAAAAAGGGTTACTCGACCAAACTTTTATCCCTATTATCAAGGGTTCAGTTTTGGGTGGTGCCAGCATCATTCAACAAAGAGGTCCTCTATTCTTTGTTTGCAGAGCTAATCAATTTCTGGCTCCCTCCGGAGGATATCAAAAGATTTGTTGACAGTGTCTTGATCCAAAAGATTTATAAAGGCTCGGCAAGCGGAGCTACTTACAGTCGTTCTGATATTCTTAAAGAAATAGAGGAATTTAAGAAAGAAATTCAGAAAGGGAGTGACTACTTCAACTTAAGAACGAAAAAAGATAAACAATTTAAGGAGCTAGAAAAGATTGTTAAGGGTAATGGAAAAATCACCTTAGGCAGTCGTTCAATTTCTGCCTTTTCGACTCGATGGGATTTAATGTCATTTGCGATGGATAGACTCAAGACAAGAAGCGACCTTGATTTGAAAAAGTGGGGCGATCTTTGGCAATTAAACAGGGTTTATTACTTTACCTTCGGTATTTTCCATGTTTTTGAAGCCAATCTGCAAACAGACAAAAACCGAAAGTACATATTGAGTTATATTAAAAAATACACAAAAACAATCCGAGGTTTTTACCGATCTGATTTCTTTGATGTGGATGTCGTAAAGATTGTCACAAAAATTATAGAGGGGTCTGATGGGACAAAATACTTCAATGATGCTTTTGCTATCATCAAGGATTTAATCACTTTTAATGAAAAGGAGTTTTTCTATCTTAAGGATAGTGGCTATGATCGTGGCGAATGGGAAAAGGGAGAAATTTGTAAACTCCTGCATAAAATTTATACACGTGCAGATGCAACTCTAAAACAGAAAGTTTTCGATCTGCTTGTTTCCGGATTTAATGTTACCGAGGACGATGGAGAATTTATTCACCATGCGCCGACAGATGTATACGGGATACTTCGGGAATGGCTTGATGATGATTTTATTGGCAGATTTAGCAAGATAGTTAAACTCGCCAGTGATCAGTACCAGCGTTACTACAAGAAATTTGGTAGCAAAGTTGAGTTTAAGGGTTGGGAGCATATGGGTGGCGGGACTTCTTTTGGGCCGGGTGGTCACCACGTTGGGGATCGCCATTTTGTTGGCTTCATTCTTGTACCAGCTATCCGTAAATACTACGACGCAGATAAAATTAAAGGATGGAAGTTTATAAAACAGCAGTGCATTACTACAACAGCAAGGGTTAGTAAAACCAAGCCAGATTTTCTTAACCGATCAGTATATGAAATAGTTTTAAGTCGGTATGCAGACCCAGATAAAAAAATATCAAATGAGGCATTCACTATTCTGAAGGAGTTTATCCTTTCCAGAAGAGGAATACCACACAAAACTGACTTGATCTATCAAGCCGTCGTTGGTTCTAATATGCCAGATGATAAAAAGTGGAGACTAGTTGAAATTACAACTAAGAAGTACGGGATACCGGTCAATCCTTTTGCCGAACAGATAGTCACTGATCTTGCAAAAAAGAGTTACGGACCGGCAAAGACTACATTGAAGCAGTGGTTTGCTGATCCGAAGTATTATAAGAATTTTAGGTTTGACCTCGATTCAGTTTCCAGTATCAAAGCACTCCTTGATAGTGACTTAGCTTTTGCTGTTGAATTATTTAAGGCACTTATCACAAGTGACTATATAAAAAATGGGAAGAGTGACCACTTTGGCGCGTATACAGTCGCGGCTTTGTTAAACGAGATCATCAGGAGAGATTACGCTATGGGATTGTCTATTCTCCGCCTACTGGAGAAGGAAGAGAAGTTGAGCGATGACCAACAAATTATTTATTCGTTCAGCTTGTTTAATCATCACGGGAATGATGACTCGGACGATCAGGAATTGTTACTGAAGGTATATAACGAGGTAGTTAGCCCATTCTTAAAAAAGCACAGCAATGATATCGCTAAAATCTGCCAGAGATTAACAGATGCCAATTGTCGCGAAGCTTTTGTCCAGTTTGCGGCCAGACTAGCGGTCAAGAAAAAAATAGACGATGCGTTGAGGATTGTCCGTATTTTCGTAAACGATCCTGACCCATATCTCCCAGGTAAAGACCCTCATGACCCCGAAGATAAATACAATGAGCACAAGAGTGTGTTGGAAGGTAAAGAGCCGAGCTCGATTAGGTCGGTTCGTGGCTGGTGCGGTTGGGTTCTTATGAAATGTTCCGTTCTTGATGGACGAGATCAAGTTCCAGGAGTGATCGAACTTACCAAAAAGTTAATCAGCGATGAAAACTACTATGCGATTCACATGGCCGGTTTTGCCCTAGGTCAAATAGCAAGAAATCGTCTTACTGTTTTGCCGTCTGATAAAAATACTCTCTTTTTTAACAATGATAAAGAGAAAGCCCTGCGCATGGCAAAAGAAGTCGAAGCAATCGCTTTTAGGCTTTTAGACAGGCTCATTTCATGGCCTGCTTTAGTACAGAAAGCTATGACTAAAAGTGTTTTGCATGTGTTTGACCCACTCAGGGCGCTTAATGAAAAAGATTCTCTTAAACTTATCATCGCTCTCGCAAAGCTTCCCGCAGACGTAACAGAAGAATCTGCGCCGTTGTTTATTTTTTGTGCCGAATTCAGAAAGGATGCTTATAAGAATTGGCGGTTTGGTATGCCAGGACTGTATGACGATCTTGGCCCGGAGAAATATGACGAGAAAAAGTTTAAGAATATCTTGATTGAAACCATCAAAGAGCTACAAAAGAAAGACCCGGAAAATTGCTTCCGATTTGCTTCGTCTGTTGAACACGCTATGCGAGAAGCCTCACCGGAGAATGGTGAGCTCGAAAAGAATACGGAGATAGCCCTTGAATACCTCGAGTTGCTTTCAAACGTCTACGCTCATAATGTCTTCAACTTGATCTATCAGATCATGGAGACAAAATTCGGTACCCCGGATAAATATGTTGAGAGGTGGTACAACCTATTGATTAAATGTTTGGATATTGAAAAGGGGTTTTATGAAGAGCAGAAAAAGAAAGGCAACATGGCAAATGTCTATTGGTATCCGGCTCTTTATCATTCGCGCATATTGGAGTTAGTCTATGAAAAGCTTGGGCAAGATAAATTTATGCAAATAGCCAAGATATTCTTTTCTTTTCCGAAAGAACTTGATCTCCACGAGACAGCTAACTTGGTATCAATTATCCAAGAGCTCGCAAAAACTGATAAAGACGCAAAGGCAATTATAAAAACCCTCATCGATAAAAACCCAAGCAAATATTGGTCGCTGAAAGATAAAAAAACAAAATGAAACGAGAATTCAAAAAATTACCAGAGGGTATGACCTTGGGACAGATGGAGGAAATATTTACCGATCGTCTTGCTAATCTTATTGTCCAGCTCTTGGATTACCGGTACGAACAGAAACTTAAAACTCAAGCCACGGAAGGAAATAAAGAAAAGGATAACGATAAAAAACATGCTTAGCGTAGAACGAGTAAAAGAGCTGTTGAATGACCCTAAACTTTCCGATAAAGAAGTCGAGGAAATACGAGACGGCTTTTATCAGCTTTCCGAAGTCATATTTGAGCAGTGGCAAACAGAAAGGATAAAGGCTAAGACTGAACAAAAAAACAATGAGAAAAAAGAGGAACCCACAATTTAAGGTTGAAGTGGTTTATAAAGAAGTCCTGGACAAGAAGGACCGGGTACGCCAGCTTTGGGATTTGCTGGTTGCTTTACCCGACCCAGAGAAAGCAAATAATAAAAGCCATGATTCCATCAAAAAAGAAAATTGACGAGTTAAAGGAATTGGTCAAGAGAGATTTCGGTGTTGAGTGGACTGATCGTGAAGCTTCGGACGCCGCCTTTAATCTTGTTAATTATTATGATGCTCTAATGAGATTTGCCGGGGAGGATATTCAGAAGTATATCGACACCGGTGGTGAGCCGAGTTTCGCAGGACCGGACTATGATAAATGGCTAGCGGAGCAAGCGCAAATCGTCAAAAAGATTCAGGCGGATAGAAACTCTAAATCCAAAAAGCCGAAGGACTAGAATTTGTTAAGCAATTATGACTCGTTATAATTTGCTTAACATTGCTCGAGTTAAGCAAATCGTCCCACGCTCTCAAATTTGGTTTTACGGCTCGTCAGTGTCGCAATTGGTGCAAAGCTCTTACTCTTGGCACAAAGCTCGCCACAAGGGCACACACGTGGCAAGAATCGGGGCGTTTAATTGGAAGCCGATGTGGTCTGGAATGATCCAGATTTTTCTGCTAAAATTACGGTTGTAAAAGGTGAGTTCCATGTGTTTAGGCATAAAGCGTTGAAAAGTCCGGAATGATGCCTGCCTCCGGGAGGACGAGCTCCAAAAGGTCTTTAATCTCTCGGATATTTCGGAGAATTCCGTTCCAATTCAATTCCCCTTTGGGCACAGGAATAAAAAAAACCATTATTTATGGAGGTATTGGTGTAGTAGCAGCACTGCAGTTTGTGGCACTGCCGGCACGGGTGCGAATCCCGTATACCTCCCATTTATGTTATTTATTGGAATAGATCTTGCTTGGTCTACGAGAAACGCCACCGGCGTTGCGGTTATTGACGGAAATAAAAAGCAGGGAAAGCTTATTGACAGCAGAATAATTTTTTCCGACAAGGAAATTATCGATTATGTAAATTCGTTCGCGAAAAAAGAAAAAGCGTTTTTGGCGATTGACGCGCCTTTAATAGTGCCAAACAAAACCGGAAGGCGCATAGCGGAGGTTGAGGTTGGAAAATTATTCAGAAAATATAATGCCGGAGCGCACCCGGCAAATCGCACCCGTCTAAGTTCTTGGACCGGAGACATAAGAGGAGAAAAACTTTCGAAATTACTCGAGAAAAACGGATACAAACACTCGCCGTTTATAAAAAAATTCGAGCAAACGAGAAAATTTTTTGAAGTGTACCCCCATCCGTCAATGGTGGTGCTTTTTGATCTGGATAAAATTTTACAATATAAAAATAAGCCCAATCGTGATTATGATTTCCGGTGGAAAGAATTTCAAAAATACCAGGCGCATATGAAAAAGTTGGAAAAAGTTAATCCTAAATTATTTACCGCGAAAGATTTTTTTGTGAAAAATTTAAAGGGGATGAGAGGCAAGGCGTTGAAAAATTTTGAAGATAAACTGGACGCGGTGTTTTGCGCTTATATCGCTTATTATTTTTGGGCGAATCCTCAAAAATGTGCGGTTTTAGGGACAATGAAAGGCGGATATATTTTGACTCCGGTTTTCGATTTTATGAATAATAAAGTATAATTTGAATGTCGATAAAATAAAAAAATAAATTTTTAATATGAATATAATTCAACTCGCGAAAGAAAACGATAATTTTAGAAAAGTTGTTGAAACCGGAAATCACTCGCAGGTGGTTTTAATGAGTTTATTGCCAAATGAAGATATTGGAGAGGAAGTTCATGATGAGAATGACCAGATTTTGGTTTTTGTCGAAGGTGAGGGAAAGGCCATTATAAACGGCGAAGAATCTTCAATTAAAGAGGGGGATTTGTTTTTAGTAAAATCCGGAGCAAAACATAATTTTATAAACACAAGTTCCGGCAGTCCGTTGAAACTTTATACGGTTTATTCTCCGGCCCATCATCCGGCAGATAGGGTTCAAGCCACTAAGGAGCAGGCAATGGCGGAGGAATACTAAAATAGAGTATAGAGTTTAGCCAATAGCACTAGGGCGTAAGAAATAAAAATGCAGAAAAAAAGAAACAGGGCGCGGACGCCCTGTTTTTGTTGCTGGTCACGAAAAGACTCAACTATCCCAACCCGTGATTTTTTTACCCAGAGTTGAGATGATTTTTTTACCCAGAGTTGAGAGTGGTGTTTCTTGCTTGGGAAAGATAAGACAGAAGCCCGCAATCATAAACGTAAGAGAAAGAATTGAAAGCCAGAAAATAGCGTTGGTGTATTTGTGGTGAATGATAAGTAAATTATTTACGAGTTCGACACGGTCAATTTCAGTAAAAATTTCCCCTATATTCTCTGCCGCGTGATAGAAAGCGCTTCCGGTTGCAGGGAGCCAATATTCCACAAATGCCTTGTCTGCGGTTGGCGATGGCGGATAAACAATCACCATTTTTTCTTTTGATTCAACGGCCCTGCCTAATAATTTTTCTTTGGATAATTCAATGCGAAAAGTTCCGGGGTGGACCTGATTGTTTTGATAGATTTCCGTATTCGCGAAGGTGGTCAATTGAAGTTGGATAGGTGGAGGGTTTTCCCACAAACGCGATATTTCGTACATAAAAGCCAACGAAACAACAAAACAGCACAGCGCTAATATCCGGAGCGACAGCTTTTTCATTTTTCTTCTCCTTTCGGGAGGATTTGTACTAAATCGATTAAAACACAGAAAATTATTAAGTGCAAGAGCTAAAAATAAAAAGTGCCCCTCAAAATAAACGAGGGGCCATGAGAATGCGTAGAAATATTACTTTGTTTTTTTATGTACATGCGTAAAGATGCAAGCCTTTTCTTTTGAAGCGGATGCGGAGTCGATTCAAGGTCTTTTTTTCGATTTGTCTAATTCGCTCACGCGTGAGTCCCATTATTGTTCCAACTTCTTCTAATGTTCGGGGGATGTCGTCGTTTAAGCCGTATCGATTTCTTGCGACTTCTTGTTGGCGACGCGGTAATCCAGAAATTATATATTCCACATACTCTTTCAGTAATTTTAGCTCAACTATTTTTTCAGGAGAAGATTTGGTTGTATCGATAATAACATCGTAAAGGCAACCGCCTTCTTCTTTGTTGATAGTTTCGTCTAATGAAAGACCGTCTTTGGCAATTTCTATCGCCCGTTCAATTTTTTTGACGTTTTTGATTGCGTAGCAGCCATCATTGTTGAGTTCTTCTTCTATTTCTTCGGGCAGGGGGTTTCGACCAATTTTTCTTTTGAGTTCTTCCGCAGTCCGGCTATATATGCTTATCATCGCTATCATATAAACCGGTATTCTGACTGTTCGTGAGTGATCGTGCAGCGCGCTGAATATGGCTTGCTTTATCCATGCTGTGGCGTAGGTGGAAAATTTGCACCCTTTTGTCGGATCAAATTTTCTAGCTGCGATTATAAGACCCCGGTTGCCCTCTTGGATCAAGTCTTCGAAATCCATTCCTCTAAATTTTTTCGCAATACTTATAACCAGCCTTAAGTTTTTTTCAACTAACTCGTTTCTGGATTTTATGCAACCGGCATCCTTTAGAACGGCTAGCTCGATTTCTTTTTTGGCTGTCAGAAAGGGGATTGTACTAACTTTTTTAAGGTATTCGCTAAGCGCGGTAGTTTCTCTTCTTCGAGCCGCCACAGTTCTTTGTTTTTGCTTCGCATTCATTTTTCCCCCCGTATCCGTTGGTTTTATATAACATAGGCTCTATATTCAATTAGGAATCTAACTTTTTTAAGTTTGCCTAAAATTTTTTTTAAAGTCAATATTTCTAATTGCAATTTTGTTTGTTTGTTTTTATAATGAAAAGAATAGTAAATAAAAATTTTATACCATGAACGAAAATTTTATAAAAAGGTTTGACAATACAAGAATTGAAGATGTTGGCGAGGTTGGGGGGAAAAACGCGTCGCTTGGAGAAATGATAAGCCAACTGACTTCAAAAGGAATCAATATTCCGAACGGGTTTGCGGTTACCGCGACGGCTTACAGACATTTCTTAGAAAATTCAAAATTTAAAAATCAAAAATCAAAATCACAAGCTAAAAATCAAAATCTTAAAGATTTTATTAAAAATACTTTAACAGGACTCAATACTAAAAATTTAACGGATCTGGCCCGAAGGGCAAGACTTGTAAGAGAAGCTGTCAAATCAGCCGAGCTTCCGGCTGATTTAAAAACCGCCGTAATTGCGGCATATAAGGAGATGGAAAATAAATATGGAAAGAATGTTGATGTGGCGGTTCGTTCCAGCGCCACGGCAGAGGATTTGCCCGGAGCGTCTTTTGCGGGAGAGCACGAAACATTTTTAAATATTCGCGGATCGGGAAGCGTTTTAAACGCGGTGCGTGCGGCAATGGCATCACTTTTCACAGACAGGGCGATTTCTTATCGCGTGGACAAAGGTTTTGACCATTTCAAAGTGGCGCTTTCTGTTGGCGTGCAAAAAATGGTGCGGTCTGATTTGGGATGTTCGGGGGTGATGTTCACTTTGGATACAGAATCGGGATTTAAAGATACGGTTTTAATAAACGGCTCGTGGGGGTTGGGAGAAATGATCGTGCAGGGAGAAGTAACGCCCGATGAATTTTTAGTATATAAGCCGAAGATGGACAAATATAAATCAATCATAGGAAAAAAACTCGGGACGAAAAATCAAAAAATGATTTATGGTTCGACCCATTCGACGAGCTCAGGACAAGTAAGCCGCTCTATCAAAACTACTAAAATTGTTGCTACGTCGCTTCAGGAAAAAGAAAGTTTTGTTTTAAATGAAGGCGAAATTTTAACATTGGCGAAATGGGGGGCTTTGATTGAAGAGCATTATTCAAAAAAACACAACAAATGGACGCCGATGGATTTGGAATGGGCGAAAGACGGCAAAACAAAAGAATTATTTATCGTGCAGGCAAGGCCGGAAACAATCCACGCGCAAAGGGATTTTTCAAAAGTTAAGGAATATATTTTAGAGGGCAATGGTTCGATAATAACAAAAGGCGTCTCGGTTGGCAGTAAAATAGCCGTGGGAAAAACGAGAATTATTTTGGACGCGAAAAACATCAAACAATTCAAGCGGGGTGAAATTTTAGTTACCGACATGACCGATCCTGATTGGGAGCCGATTATGAAAATAGCTTCGGCGATTGTGACCGATAAAGGGGGGAGAACTTCTCATGCCGCCATAGTTTCGCGAGAACTGGGGATTCCTTGCATTGTCGGGACGGAAAACGCGACCGGAAAAATAAAAACAGGGCAGACAATTACCGTGGATACTACCGGAGCCGAAGGATATATTTACAGCGGCGCTCTTAAATTTAAAATTGTTGACCACGATATAAAAGAAATTCCCAAGCCTAAAACCAAAATAATGATGAATATCGCCACTCCGGAAACGGCGTTTGAAAAATCATTTTTGCCAAACGACGGAGTGGGATTGGCGCGGGAGGAATTTATTATCGCTTCTGACATCGACATCCATCCGAACGCTTTAATTGATTATCCAAAGCTCAAAACTAAAAACGCGAAATTGGCAAAAGAAATAGATAAAAAATCCGTCGGCTATAAAGATAAAAAGCAGTTTTACGTTGATAATTTAGCGTACGGAGTCGCAAAAATAGGCGCGGCGTTTTATCCCAAACCGGTCATAGTCAGGTTTTCAGATTTCAAAACCAACGAATATCGAACGCTTGTCGGCGGCGAGCTTTACGAACCTCACGAAGAAAATCCGATGATCGGCTGGCGCGGAGCGTCAAGGTATTATCATCCGGATTTTAGCGAAGCGTTTGTTTTGGAAATTAAGGCGATTAAAAAAGTTCGCGAACAAATGGGGCTTGATAATGTGATGACAATGATTCCATTTTGCCGAACAGTCGAGGAAGGGAAGAAAGTGCTGGAGATAATGGAAAAAAACGGCCTTAAAAAAAGCGAAAATTTCAAAGTTTACGTAATGTGCGAAATTCCTTCAAATGTAATTTTGGCGGATAAATTTTTAGATGTTTTTGACGGAATGAGCATCGGCTCGAATGATTTGACCCAGCTTACCGTAGGCATAGACCGAGACGGAAACGATAAAATAAAAATTATTACCAATGAAAAAGACGAGTCGGTAAAAAAATTAATTTCCGATGTCATTAAAAAATGCAAAGACAGAAAAAAATACATCGGCATTTGCGGGCAAGCGCCATCAGATTATCCGGACTTCGCGCAGTTTCTTGTGGAAGCAGGAATAGAAAGTATGTCTTTAAATCCCGACACGGTTGTAAAAACAACTCTGGCGGTTTACGAACAGGAAAACACTAAAAAACCACGCTTCACGTTTTCTTGATATGAAAGGTCGCGTTAATTCTTAAAAATAAATGAGCGAAAAAACTTTTTCTAAGAAAGAAGCAATAAAATTTGGTTGGGAAACAACCAAAAGCAATTTCAAGTTCTTTTTGGTGGTGTTGGTTATAATTGTAGCCGTTTCGGTGGGAACCGGAATTTTAACGCGCCTTACTGAAGGCAATGCCGGGTTATTTATTATCGCTACTATTGTTTCCTGGATCGTTAATTTGGTAATTCAATTGGGAATGATTAAAATTTCGCTAAAATTTTGCGATGGGCAAAAGCCTGAAATCGATGATATCTTTTCTCAATATAAATTAATCTTAAATTTTGTCGTCGCTTCAATTTTATACGGACTGATTGTGTTTGGCGGATTAATTCTTTTGATTGTCCCAGGAATAATTTGGGGCATAAGATACAGCTACTATTCCTACTTGATAGTTGATAAAGGAATGGGACCGATTCAAGCACTCAAAGAAAGCGCGAAAGTAACTTATGGCGCCAAAGGTCAGCTGTTTGTTTTTTGCTTTCTTTTAGCGGGTGTCGTGATTTTAGGAGCGATGGCTTTGGGGGTCGGATTGCTTTGGGCTGTTCCGACTACAATTGTTGCGGGCGCGTATGTTTATCGGAAACTTCAAAAAATGACTCATTCAACGTTTGTTGGGCCCGAACTTCAACCGTAGGCCGCGCATCCATTACTTAATTTCGGTTAGAAAATATTTAAAACTCTCGTGAACTTCTCCGCGGGAGTTTTTGATTTTATTGATTTTTTCCCTTTTTTAATTTATATTCGTTTTAGCAAATTTCAAGGAGGGGAAAAATGAGCGTGAACGTGATGAGAGGGCAAGTGCAGGAGAAGAAAGTTTCCGGGAAAAAAGTTCCGGGACTGACGTTGGGACATCTTCGAACCAGACTCGTGGAGTGGGGTTTGAGCGATTTTTTGTCTACGAGTTTCTGGGAGGAGTTTTTGCGGTCTGTTCAACGAACGCTGCCGGCTGACCAAAAGTTTTTTTACGAAGTCTTCGGGCATATGCGATTTGGAAATAATAACTTCCGAAACTCGGCTTCGGGTAATTCTGCTCCGACTCTATGTTAAGACAGGTCTTACTATCCGAGTCGAAGAAAATATTCGGAGGCTGTGGGTCGGTGAGATTATGTGAATTTTCCTCGGTTTTTCTGTGCGGCCTCCGCCGAATGCCTTAGGGCGCGGCGGAGGTTTTTTATTTTTAATATACTTTAAATCGTCGGAGATTTTAGGGTATTGACATTGTTTTAAACGCGATTATAATTTAGCAATGATGAGACAGGTCAGAAAACGAAGAAGCGGATAAAACTCGGCGCTTTTGCGTTTCCGATTTTATCCGCCACTAGGCGGTTTTTTTGTGCCTTGTGAAGTCCGATTCCGAATGAATGAACTTTGAAAATTTAATGACAAGATAATAAAGTACACCCGCAAATTCTTCAGGACTTTGCGGAGCATAAATTTCTTAAGCGAGAATGAAATTAAGAGCGTATGGAGGATGCCTTGACTGAGGAAGACGATGAAGGACGCGGCGTAGCTGCGATAAGCTTCGGGGAGGTGCGTAGCAACCTTTGATCCGGAGATTTCCGAATGGGGAAACCCAATTGAGCAAACCTCAATTATCCCGATGCAAAATCGGGAAGTAAACCTGCTGAAGTGAAACATCTCAGTAAGCAGAGGAAAATAGAACAAATGTTATTCCCTTAGTAGCGGCGAGCGAAAAGGGAAGAGCCCAAACCCGTTTAAACTTTCGTAAGAAAATTTGGAAGGGGGTAGTAAGATAAAGACATTCTTGTTTGGCTAACGGTTTGAATCGCAAGATTTTTGCTGTTGGTTAGACAGGAGGAAGTTACAAATTTGTGAGTTAGCCGAAGCCGCTGGAAAGCGGCACCATAGAGGGTGATAGGCCCGTAGGCGAAAATTTACAAACTTCTTGTTTTTAATCTTGAGTACCACGAGGAACGAACGCCTCGTGGGAAACAGCCAGTACTATCTGGTAAGGCTAAATACTTTCTCAGATCGATAGTGAACTAGTACCGTGAGGGAAAGGTGAAAAGCAGGCCTGTTAGGCCGATGAAATAGAATCTGAAACCATATGCTTACAAGGACTCGGAGCTTTTATTTTGGCAGCAATGCCAAAATGGGTGACGAGGTGCCTATTGAAGAATGAGCCAACGAGTTTATTTGTATTGCAAGTCTAAGTTCTACGGAACGGAGGCGGAGCGAAAGCGAGTGTTAATAGCGCGTTTAGCAGTACAGTTAAGACCCGAAGCCAAGTGAGCTTGCCCTGAACAGGATGAATCCCGAGTAAAATCGGGAGGAGGTCCGAACCGGTTGGTTGTGCAAAACCTTCGGATGATTTGGGGTAAGAAGTGAAAAGCTAATCGAACTTGGTAATAGCTGGTTCTCTCCGAAATAGTTTTAGGACTAGCGTTTAGCAAAAACTTGTGAGGGGTAGAGCTACTGGTTGAGGAGTAAAGGGAGAAATCTCGGCTTCTCGGTCAAACTCCGAATACTCACATGCAAAGGCTAAGCAGTCAGACTGTGGGGGCTAAGCTCCATGGTCGCGAGGGCAACAGCCCAGATCATCATCTAAGGTCCCAAAATGCTTGCTAAGTGTTAAAGGTAGTAATCCGCCATTGACAGATAGGAGGTTGGCTTAGAGGTAGCCATCCTTTAAAGAGTGTGTAACAACTCACTATTCGACGGCGGGTTGCGCCGAAAATATACCGGGGCTAAGCAAGCTACCGAAGATATGAATTTTACGAAATGCGAATTTCGTAAAGTGGTAGGAGAGCATTTTATGCGCGCTGAAGGTCGATCCGTGAGGGCGACTGGAGTGCATAGAAGAGAGAATGTTGGCATGAGTAACCACGAATCCCGATGAGAATTCGGGACCCCGTAAATCTAAGGTTTCCTCCGCAATGGAAGTCAGCGGAGGGTTAGGCGGTCCTAAGGCAATGGCGAAAGCCGCAGCTGAAGGGTAGCTGATTAATATTTCAGCCCTCCTATGTGGTGCGATGGAGTGACGAAGGAAAAAAGATCGAGCGCCTTAATGGTTTGGTGTTGACGGTTTTTGAGAATTGTTACCATGGAAAATCCGGGTAACTGCTTTTAATGGCAAAATTCGCAGACCGGCAAAAATTTCGGCTTCGGCCGAAGTGATTCGATTGAAGAGCCTTCCGAGAAAAACTTCTAAGCTTAACCGTATAGGATCCGTACCGTAAACCGACACAGGTGGATGAGGCGAGTAGCCTCAGGGGAACGAGTGATTTCTCGTTAAGGAACTCGGCAAAAAAGCGGCCGTAAGTTAGCAATAAGGCCTCCCGCTAAATTTTTTACGCAAGTAAAAGCTTAGGCGGGCGCAGTGAAAGTATCTCTGGCGACTGTTTATCAAAGACACAGCTCCCTGCGAACTCGTAAGAGGATGTATAGGGGGTGACGCCTGACCGATGCGAGAAGGTCAACGGCGGCGGTGGTGTGTAGCAATACGCACTGCTGACTGCCTGAAGCCCTCGTCAATGTCAGCGGTAACTATAACCGTTCTAAGGTAGCGCAATTCCTTTCCGGGTAAGTTCCGGAGCGCACGAATGGCGTAACGACCGGAGAACTGTCTCAACGAGAAGCTCGGTGAAAGTGCGAGTGCCGTGAAGACGCGGTGTACCTGTAGCGGGACGAAAAGACCCCGGAAGCTTTACTATAGCTTGGTATTGGCTTTAGGGTTTGGATACGTAGCGTAGTGGGGAGGCTTTGAAACTTTGATTTCGGTTGAAGTGGAGCCGCCAATGAAACACCCATTTTTCAAATTTTAAAATCTAACCTTGACGGAAAAAACGGCAGGGAACAGTGCCTGGCGGGTAGTTTAAATGGGGCGTTTTCCTCCTAAAGGGTAACGGAGGAGTTTATTAAGGTCAGCTTAGCGCGGATGGAAATCGCGCTGGACGTGTAAAGGCATAAGCTGGCTTGACTGCAAGGCTGACAAGCCGCGCAGGCGCGAAAGCGGAACTTAGTGACCCGACCATTCTTCATAGGAAGGTGGGAGACAGCGGACAAAAGCTACTCCGGGGATAACAGGCTAGTGAGATCCGAGAGTTCCTATCGACGATCTCGCTCGGCACCTCGATGTCGGCTCATCCTAGCGCGGGGCTGGAGAAGGTCCCAAGCGTTTGGCTGTTCGCCAATTAAAAGGATACGTGAGCTGGGTTCAGACCGTCGTGAGACAGGTTGGTCTCTATCTGCTACAGGCGTTGACGCTTGAAGGGAGTCGTCCCTAGTACGAGAGGACCGGGATGAACGAACCTCTGGTGTACCGGCTTTGATACCAATTGAAATGCCGGGTAGCTATGTTCGGGTGGGATAAGCGCTGAAAGCATCTAAGCACGAAGCCCATTCCTAAGATTAGGCGTCTTGTTTGCCGCAAGGCAGACATTAGACTCGTGGAAGATTACCACGTTGATAGGCCTCAGGTGTAAGCGCAGTAATGCGTTTAGCCGAGAGGTACTAATAAGTCGATTCATTTACTTAAGAAATTAAAAATACTCCGCAGAGTCGTGGAGGATTTGAAAGGGTGTTTTATTTTTGTCATTAAATTCCGCGCATAAAATTTACGCGCGGGAAAAATATTTAACAATTGCATCAAAACTTCCCGGTGATTTAGCCGCGTGTGCACCACTTCTTCCCATTCCGAACAGAACAGTGAAAGTGCGCGGTCCCGATGATACTCTTTGGTTCGCCGAAGGGGAAAGTAGGGTTTGCCGGGATTTTTTGTTTTAAAATTTCGTTTGACTTTTTATATAATTTTTGATTCAATATATTCAGTATATAACACAAAGGTTTATGGTTTTTAACCTTAAATATGGACAGGGAGGTGCCCTATGAAACGGTTTGCGGCGGTTCTAGGTTTGTTGGCGATGTTTGCGTGTGGTGGCGGCGGTTCTGACAGCGGCGGAAGTAATCCGTCTTCGACGCCTCTGGCTGCGCCGGTGATTACATCGGCGGTTCCGGGTGACAATTCAGCCACGATCGGATGGTCGGCGGTTACCGGAGCAAACGGTTATAATCTTTACTACAGCAATCAATCTCCTGTTACCAAGAGCAGTTCGAAATCGACTGGCGTTGTTTCGCCTTGTACAATTTCCAATTTGGCTGCCGGGCAGAGATATTATTTCGCGGTTTCAGCTTCTAATTCGGCAGGAGAGAGTAATCTTTCCAATGAAGCCGTGGTTGATGTCCCGACTCCAGCGCCGGTGAAATTTCAATTTTCCGGCGTCTCCGAACCACTGCTGGTTACTGCAGATTCCGTTTACGTCGGCATTGCCCGCAACGGCGACGCCTTTATTGTCAAGTATGACAAGGCAACGGGCCAGCAGATCTGGGAGGTGCCCGCGCTTACAACGGTTCATCCCGATAAAGTGACCGGACTCGCAGTAATCGGCAATTTGGTTTTAGCGTTTGGTCTTGAAGACGATTATATAATCCCTGGAATGGGCGGTGGAAAAATCTGGTTTTTGAAATTCGCCGCCGATACGGGAGTAAAACTTTTCGAGATTTCGGTGATTGGTCGTGGAGTGGTTTACGGACCAGTAACGCTTGAAAACTTTATCTATATCGCAACCGACAGTTGGATAGGCAAGGTTGATATTGACGGCAATATGATAGCCCAAGCTACACCAAACGTCGGCCTGATAAATACCTACGTAGGTTTTTATACATTAGTGGCTGATTCTACGGGTGTTTATTTCGCTGGCAGGGCGATTTCGTATTCAACCGGAGGTCAGGACAGATTTGCGGTGGCGAAATACGACGGTAATTTGAATCGTTTGTGGTACTATCAGCGCGGTGATTTTAGTGATCCGTCGGCGGATATATTGGGAAACGGAGCGCTTGCGGTTTCTCCATTCAACGGCGCCGTGTATATTGCCGGATTGAGAAATCTTTTCGGCACCGGATCCGTATACGGCGAAACCGTCAAGCTGGATATCAATACCGGCGCGCCTTTACAGATAAACTCAACCACTGCGCCGGCTTACAACCTTTTTCTTTTGTCCGGGGGGACGGAAGTGTTCAGGGCGGATTTGGACTCAGGCGTATCAAACATATCAAGCATTAATACGGATAGTTTGAACACCGTTTGGAACCTTTCGTTTAATGGTTGGATAATAGATTGGGCGTGGGATAACAACCTGATATACGTTTCCGACGGCGTTCAGAATTATATTCGCGTTTTTGATCCCGCCACCCGAGCTTGGATGAATTAGCACCTAACTTATTTTGTTTGCTTTTGCCGGCGATGGCAACATCGCCGGTTTTTAGTTATCCACATTAATTAATTGCTTTTACGGCTTTTAATTTATAAAATAATAGAAGTAAGCGGTAATCTAATGGTAATTTGTAACAAAGGGTCATTCCGAGTCGCTTTAGGCGACGAGGAATCTCAACTTTGAAATGATTAATTTTTTAAATTCTAAAAGATTTTTAATTTATTTTTTTTCTGCCGTTACAGCGTTTTTATTTTTTATAGCCGGATTTTATATAAGCGGCAATTATCAGAAAATCGCGAGAGCGGCGATCCAGGAATTAGGAGGATTTGCTTGGGCTGCGCGTCCTGTTCCGTTCGGAACTGAATTAGGCGGTCCTGGCTGGATAAGTTTTAATTGTTTGGACGGAGGAGTTTGCGCAATTTCCAATTACCGGGTTGTTTATGATGACGCGACTGGCAATATGAGTGGTTATGCTTGGTCGTCAAATATCGGTTGGATAAGATTTAATCCGACTGCGCCTTTTCCAGATGGTTCAGGATCAGCAAGAATTAATTTAAGCACAGGCAACGTTGCGGGTTGGGTAAGAACTTGCGCGGTTTTTCAAAGCGGTTGTTTCGGAGCTTTACGGCCAGATTATGAAACCGGCGGTTGGGACGGATGGATAAAACTTTCGGGAACAGCAGTTGATAGTAGCCCCTACGGTTTAAGATTTGATACTGCTTCAGGGATGTTTTTGCCGAATAGTTTTGCTTGGGGAAGCGATGTGGTGGGTTGGATAAATTTTTGCAGCGTTCCTTCTACTAATGAGTGTGTGGGCAGAGTTAGTGGCGCGTTGCCTCCGCCAACTACCGCAACTACAACTCCGCCAGGTGGAAGAAGAGAAGTGCCACCGTACTAGTTTATTGGTTAGCTGGTTAATTAGTTAATTGGCAATAAGAAGATTATGGGAAAAGACAAAGTATCAACGATTAGTATAATCATCGCAGTTATTGTTGTTTTTGTAGGTGTTTTAACTGGTTGGTATTTTTATTCAAAAAAAGAAATTTCCGAACCGCCGTCGAGCTCTCAAAGTTCTACAACACTTCCGATAGTTCTTACAAAAAATCAGATTGATAATTTAATAAAAGCAATGTCGGCCAGCCCGACAGCAACCTCGACTCTCTCAAAAACTCAACTGGATAAACTTTCTAGATCAATGAACGCGCCAAAAACAGCCAAGCCGGTTTTAAATTCTGACGAGCAAAGAAAATTAGTTGAATCAATGAGTGTGAAATACTAATAGCATACAAAAAAGTCGAGTGGCGTTGTTGTCCTGCGCGAAGCGAAGGACAACAAGACTCCTCGTAACCTCGGAATGACACAAAAATAAACTATGTTCAAAAAAATAAATTTTTATCAGTTAGTAATAACGATTGTCGCGGTTTTATTTGCCTCGGCTTTGGTTGTATACGGTTGGACAGCTCCGGCCGGCGAGCCTCCGGGAAATGATGTTCCATCGCCGATAAATACAGGGGCGGACGGACAAATAAAGCAAGGAGGTCTTTCGGTGGGAAGCGCGCTTGGAGCAACTAGCACGGGATTTTCCGTATTAAACGGAAATAGCGCATTTGGAACTACAACTACCAAGGATAAAGGCGCGGGAACTTTTGGTTTTTTAAATACTCAAGACGTTTGGTTAAGAGATGCTAACGGCGGAACAGGCGCTTGGGCAAGTACTCTTGGTGGGAGTGGTGGGATTGATATTTATCAATGCCCAAGAAAGTATTCGTGTGATGACGGTCAAGCGATAAGTGGTGATTGGGCAAGTTATGGATGCATAGGGCAAATATCTTCAATATCGACCTGCACGCAAATTTGGTGGACTGGTGCAAGACCTACTCCTTCAAGGAGCTGTAATAATAATTGTATTTATGTTGGGAAAACTGGTGGCTGATGCGGAGGAGGAGACGTTTTTTGTTCTTGGGTTGGAGAAAGAGGAGTTTTTGGGAATACGGGAGGATGCAACTGATTTATTTGTGACTTGTAGTGGGGGTAGGGTGGAAAGTATGCGTTGGGGATGTTAAAATAAACTATGTTCAAAAAAATAAACTTTTACCAAATTCTAATAACCATTGTTGCTGTAATTTTAACTTCAGCCGCAATTGTTTATGGCTGGACTGCTCCAGTTGGCGGGCCTCCTGGAAATGACGTTGCGCCCCCGATTAATATTGGGTCAACCGCCCAAACAAAGCTTGGGGGACTTATACTTGGGACAGGGCTGTCTTTTAGCCAAACTGCTTTAAGTATTCCGATAGGCAATCTTGCGATTGGTAATTCAATAGCTACAATTAAGCCGGGGCGAGGCGGTTTTCTAGATGTTAATGATGTTTGGATAAGAGATGCTATGAAATGGGCCAGTGATCTTGGGGGTGGAAGTGGGGGATTTTCATATTATAACAAAGCAAGTAATGTAACAAGCGCCGGTAATGCTGAAGTCACTCTTTGGTCAAATAGCGTTTCCGGTATGCCTGCCGGAAAATACATAGTAATTCTTACGGCAAATGTGGGAGGAACCAATGTAGGAGACTATAAAACAAAAATTGACAATGTGGCATATAATTATGGAAGAATAAGATATGGTATTGTAGAAATGCAGACAAACGATCAATATATCGCGTCTTTTATTGTAGATTTAACCGGAGGTAACCATACATTTAATTTAACCGGATATTCGGAAGGACTAGGGTGGACCGTTTACGCGTTTGAACGTCATTTATCTGTGGTACAAATTTCTGGCGGCGGTGGAGGTGGCGGGGTCGATTGGAGTAACCCGGTTAACTATTCTCAAAATATGTTGGGCGTTGGCGTCAACCCTTTTATTACTCCGATAGCATACAAAGTCTGTTTTTTAAGAAGAGCGGGTCATGATGGAACTCCCACAACCTGTGATGTTTCTCGAGAAACCAACGGAACTTGGCGGCTACAAGCCGAAAGTGCTGGGCCTTATGTCTCTTGCAACATGTATTGTTTTAATTAACAAGTCTCCCTGTGGAGTTTTTTGGCAGGAACCCCCCGCGCATACTAGACACAGAAACACAGAACCATAAAAACGTAACATAAAACGCCTACAGAGAGGCGTTTTATGTTTCTTCATTCCTGCTGTATAATTAATTTTAATGAATCGTAGAATAATAAAACAATTTATTTACGGCGGGTTTTTTCTGGCCGTTGTTTTTTTAATCGGATTCGGAGCTTATTGGATTTTTAGTTCAAAAGCAAGTTGTTTTGACAATAAAAAAAATCAGTCAGAAAGGGGGATTGATTGCGGCGGACTCTGCGTTTCCTGCGGGATAAAATATCCGGAAAATCTTAACTCGGTTTGGGTTAAAACTCTGCCGGCCGGCGAAAATAAGACAATCGCGGTTTCCGGAATTGAAAATCCGAACGTTGAAGTTGGAAGCGAATTTTCTTACACTGTTAATATTTTTTCAAAAAACGGGGTTATTTTAAAAACTTTAAACAGCGACTCTTTTATTTATGCCGGAGAAAAAAAAATATTAGTCGATGTTTTTGAGGCCGATTTTAAAAATATCGATAAAGCCGAAATTTCTTTTTCAAACGTAAATTTCCGGCCACGGAGCGAATTTTCAAAGCCAAAAGCCGAAGTCAGGGAATTTAAAACCGAAATTTTTTCAAACCTTGCGTCAAGCACTTTTAGTAAATTTACCCGTGAGCTGAAGTCTGGTATGGTTGGCGCCGATATCAAAAACCTCCAAAACTTTTTGAAATTTGAAGGTTTTTTCAGCGCGAGCTTAACTACTAAATTCGGCGCGGCGACAAGAGTCGCGCTGACTAATTACCAGAAGAAAAGTGGAATTTCTCCGGCCAGCGGATATCTGGATTTAAAAACCAGAAATTACATAAATTCCAAAATTGATTCGTTGAATAATTCAAATTCCTCCGGAGAAATTTTCCCAATAAGCGTTAGCGGGATTATAACTAATAATGATATTGAAAAAATCTCCAAAGCGGTTATTGTGGCGATATTAAGGGATAAATACGGGCTTTTGACAGGTGTTTCAAAAATTGAGCTTGAAAACATCACAGCGGCTGAAAGCAGGGATTTTAGAGTACTTTTTCCGTCCTCGATAAATATTAAAGACGTCAATCCTTCAGTAACAGAAGTTTATCTTTACCCTAAAAAATAATAATATTGAAAGATTATGAATGATAGCTTTAACCGGCCTTATAACCCCTCTGAAATAGAAGAAAAAATCTACAAAAAATGGGAAAAATCCGGATATTTCAACCCGGATAATTTGCCGGTTTCTAAACCCAAGACCCTAAATCCTAAACCTTTTTGCGTCATTATGCCCCCTCCTAATGCCAACGGTTCGTTGCATCTAGGTCACGCTTTAATGACCGCGCTTGAGGATATAATGATTCGCTATAAAAGAATGAGGGGATTTAAAACTCTTTGGCTTCCTGGGGCTGATCACGCCGGTTTTGAAACGCAGGTCGTTTATGAAAAAAAGCTGGAAAAAGAAGGAAAGAGCCGTTTTCAGATTCCGCGTGAAAAATTGTGGCAAGAAATTTGGGATTTTACCCAGATAAATAAAGGCGTAATGGAAAACCAAATTCGACGATTGGGCGCATCCTGTGATTGGTCAAGAAAAAAATTCACTCTTGACAAGGATATTATTGAAAAGACCCAGGATACTTTTATCAAAATGCATAAAGAGGGATTAGTTTATCGGGACAACCGTTTAGTAAATTGGTGCGTAAAACACCAGACGGGACTTTCGGATTTGGAAGTAAAACATGAAGAACGCATTGATCAGCTTTATTACATAAAATATGGGCCGATTATTGTCGCGACTGTTCGACCGGAAACGATTTTCGGCGATACCGCGGTTGCGGTGAATCCGAAAGACAAAAGATACAAAGATTTAATCGGCAAAGAAATTGAAGCGGATGTGGCGGTTGGGAAAATAAATTTGAAAGTGATCTCGGACAAAATTGTTGATATTGAATTCGGAACCGGCGCCGTTAAGGTTACTCCGGCGCATGATCAAGCCGACTTCGAAATGTGGCAGAGGCATAAGGACGAAATCGAGGGTCCAAAAGAAATAATCAATCATTTGGGAAGAATCGATTTACAAAATTATTTTCCTAAAAACGAAATTTACGAAAAACTGCAGGGATTGAAAGTTTTGGAAGCGAGAAAAGTTGTTGTTGGAGAATTAGAGCAACGGGGACTAATGGAGAAAATAGACACTAATTACAAGCACGATGTTTCGTTGTGTTATAAATGTTCAAATATTTTAGAGCCTCGGCTGATGTCGCAATGGTTCGTTAAAATGGAGCCGTTAGCAAAACCGGCGATAAAGGCGGTTGAAAAAGGGGAGATTAAATTTATTCCCGCGCGATTTAAAAAAGTTTATTTTCATTGGTTGAAAAATATCCGCGATTGGAATATTTCCCGACAAATAGTTTGGGGTATTCCGATACCTGCTTGGTTTTGTAATGATTGCGGAGAAATCATGGTTTTAAAAGAAAAGCCGAATAAATGCGATAAATGCAGTAGAACAAACATAGAACAAGATAAAGATGTATTTGATACATGGTTTTCTTCGGGCCAATGGCCGTTTCTTACATTAGGGTATAGTGAAAAGGGTATAGTCAATAGGGACTTTAAAGAGTTTTACCCGACCGATGTTATGGAAACAGGGTGGGATATTTTATTTTTTTGGGTTGCTCGGATGATAATGTTAGGTTTGTATAGAACCGGGAAGATTCCGTTTAAAAATGTTTATTTACACGGTCTTGTGCGCGATAAGGATAAACAAAAAATGTCCAAATCAAAAGGAAACGTTATTGATCCGCTTGGTATTGTAAATGAATACGGCGCGGATGCTTTAAGAATGGCGCTTATTGTCGGAAACACTCCGGGGAATGATTTGGCGTTTTCCGAAGAGAAAGTCAGAGGATACAGGAATTTCGCGAATAAAATTTGGCAGGCGTCTCGTTTTGTTTTAATAAATGTAAAGGATTTCAATAATAAGTTAGTGCCCAAATTATCCGCTCATGACAAAAAACAGTTGAAGGAATTCGAGAATTTAAAAAAATCCGTAACCAAAGAAATGGACTCGTTTAAGTTTTATATTGCAGGGGAGAAAATTTACCATTACTTTTGGCATACTTTTGCCGATAAAATTATAGAGGAAAATAAAAAGCGGTTAAACGGCGATGATATTAAAGAGAAACAATCGGCGCAATTTGTTTTACTGGAAATTTTAAACGGGTGTTTGAAATTACTTCACCCATTTATGCCGTTTATCACCGAAGAAATTTATTCCAATTTGCCCGGTAGTAAAGGCAAAGCTCTTATTGTTGAAAAATGGTAAAGTTTATGGTATTGAATATTTAGAACCAAAACAACAAAAAACGGATTCGGGAGGATTCTAAAATGAGAGTGAAACCAGTCGATTTAAAGGAGGAGGAGTTGGTACGCTATCAAAAATTAAGTTTTGAAGGTAGGAATGAATGCAATAGGAGTTCTGGCGAAGGCCCTGAAATAGGTATGTGCGATAACTGTGGTTGTTTTATAGCTAATTGTTTTACTGACAAGGAGAAGCTTCTTCCTGAGAGTGTTGTTCGCTCACACATATATGGTATTGCGCCGTGGCCGCAACAAGAACTTTGCATCTCGTGTAATTCTGATATGGAAAAGGAAATTTCGAATGTCAGAGAAAAATACAAGCAGAGAAGACGGGATTACGTCGGCATCTTGAGTCAGGACGTCTGGAAACTCAAATAAATGGAGAAAACAGCAAGGACGACAATTAGGCACCTGCCTTCGGGTAAGGGCCTTTTTCTTTTATGCATATTTGTTTTATAATTAAAAACAATGGAAAAAATAATAATCGGTAATTGGAAAATGAACCCGTCTTCCATAAAAGAGGCTGTTTCGTTTTTAGCTAAAATGGGAGAATATTTAAAAAAAGATAAATCCGGTTCGGAAATCGTGATTGCTCCGCCTTTTGTTTACCTTAATAACTTAATAACTAAAAAATTAAAAAACTTAAAGTTTGCTTCCCAGGATGTTTTTTGGGAGAATCCGCCGGCTGGCGGAGGCGCGTATACCGGAGAAATATCGGCGAAAATGCTTAGAGATTTAGGAGTAGATTACGCCATAATCGGCCATTCCGAACGTCGTAAATATGCGGCTGAAACCGACGAAATGATAAATAAGAAAGTTAAAACCGCGCTAAATAACGGCTTAAAAGCGGTTCTTTGCGTGGGTGAACCGTTAAGCGTCCGCAAAAAAGGCAAAAAAGCCGCAATGAATTTTGTAAAAAACCAGCTTCAAAAAGATTTAAACGGAATTAAAAAGTTGTCGGTTGTCGGTCGTAGGTTGTTGGTTATCGCTTACGAGCCGATTTGGGCGATAGGCACCGGCGTTGCGGCGCATCCAAGCGACGCCCTTGAAATGATAAAATATATAAAACAGTTACTAGTTACTAGTTACAAGTTAAAAGTTAGAATGTTATACGGCGGTTCGGTGGATAGTAAAAATATTATGGATTTTGTAAAATATAATGAAATTGACGGAGCTTTGGTGGGGGGCGCAAGCATAAAAATAAAAGAATTTAAAAAAATAGTCGAATTAACTAATAAAAATTAATATGCCAAATGATAATGCGTTAGCAAAAAACAGTGCGATAGCGGGATTTTTAGGAGTTTTGACTCTAGTTGTTATTTATTCGGTTGTTTGGGGTCCGGCGAGAAAATATACGGATTCGTTGTATCCCTCCCGAACCATAAATGTTTCGGCGGAGGGAAAAGTTACGGTTGAGCCGGATATTGCAAAGTTTTCTTTTTCGGTCGTAAACGAGGGTTCTGATCCGGCGAAAATCGCCGGCGCGAATAATGAAAAAATCAACAAAGCGATTGATTTTATCAAATCGCAAAGCGTTGATGCGAAAGACATTAAAACCGTTTCTTACAATCTTGAGCCGAACTATGTTTATGACGAAAAAACACGGAGACAATATCTTTCGGGGTACAGATTAACTCAAACGGTTCAAGTGAAAGTCAGGGATTTAAATAAAGTCGCTGTTGTTTTGGCCGGACTTCCCGAGTTAGGCATTAATCAAATTGGAAGTATTTCTTTTGAGGTTGACGATCCGGAAAAATTCTTAAAAGAGGCAAGAGATAAGGCGTTTGACAAGGCGAAAACTAAAGCTCAAGAAATGGCCGCTAAAAGCGGAGTCTCGATTAGAAGAATCATAAATTTTAGCGAATATCAGGGAGGGCCGATTCCTTATTACGGAGCTGAAAAAGCAATGGGTATGGGAGGAGCGGTTTCTTCTGTGGCGCCGTTAATTCAGCCGGGAACTCAAGAGATTACCATAAACGTCAATATCACTTACGAAATTAACTAATTAACTAATTAACTAGTAACTAGTAACTATTAACTTTAACTGCTTAAAGCGGGTGAATTTTGATTTTTAATGTGGTAATATTTTATATTGTTACCTGTCACAAGTTATAAGTTAAAAGTTAGTACATGACTTTATATTCTCAAAAAGATTCTAATATTCGGAAAACCTGGTTGCTGTTCACCTTATTTTTAATTGTAGTTATTGGCTTCGGCTGGGTTTTTGCGCAAGCTTATCGGAGCCCGGGAATTTTATATTTCGCGGTAATTTTTAGCGTGTTTATGAACGTTTTGGCGTATTGGTATTCTGATAAAATCGTGCTTTCAATGGCAAGGGCTAAATTAATAGAAAAAAAAGACGCGCCGGAGCTTTATAATATCGTGGAGAATTTGGCGATTACAGCGGGACTTCCCATGCCCAAAATTTATTTGGTTAAAGAAAAACAGCCGAATGCTTTTGCTACCGGCAGAGACCCTAAACACGCCGTTGTGGCCGTAACCGAAGGACTTTTGGAGATTATGGACAGGTCAGAACTTGAAGGAGTGCTGGCTCACGAGCTTTCCCACGTCGGAAATCGAGATATGCTTTTATCAACCGCAGTGGTGGTTTTGGTGGGGTTTATTTCCATTGCATCGGATATTTTTATGAGATCGTCTCTTTTTGGCGGTTTCGGAAGGCGGGACGACAGGGAAGGAGGCGGGGTGTTTTTTATTATCGGAATTGTTTTAGCTATACTGGCGCCTATTGCCGCAATTTTGATACAATTGGCGATTTCCAGAAAACGTGAATTTTTGGCGGATGCCGACGGCGCGCTTTTGACTCGTTATCCGGACGGCTTGGCAAGCGCGCTGGAAAAAATTTCAAGGGCTAATATCCCGATGGCGGTTGCTAATAATACGACAGCTCATTTGTGGATGGACAATCCGTTTAAAGGAAAAAAACCCGGCGGGTTTGCCAAGCTTTTTATGACGCACCCGCCAACCGAAGAAAGAATAGCCGCACTCCACGGTATGGAAATTAGTTAACTAAAACACGGTATGGTTAAAAAAATAATTGAACTGAAAAAAGAAATTTTACGGCTTAAAAATATCGTCGCTGAGCAGGACAAAGAGATAGAAAAATTAAAATCTTTGGCGGACTATGATTTTTTAACCGGCCTTTATAATAGGCAGGGGTTTTTACGGGAAGCGGAAAGGTTTGTTGATTTATTAAAAGACAGCGAAAAATTTTTTAAAGGCGGCAGAGAAAGGAGAAAATTCGCCATTAGAAATTTTTCAATTATTTTTATTGATCTTGATAATTTAAAAAAGTTAAACGATAGACATGGCCATAAAGCCGGCGATAAGTATATAAAAATCTGCGCCGATATTTTTAAAAAAACTTTGCGCGACATAGACATAGTCGGCAGATGGGGAGGCGACGAATTTGTTGTAGGTCTGATAGACACCGACATCAATGAAGCTGAAAAGGTGGCAAAAAAAATTAAAAATACCTTATCGCGCGCAAAAATAAAAGGAATGCCGGGAATAAAACCAAGCGCCAGTTTCGGAGTAATTGCCGCAAAAAATCAAGAAGGAAAAATCATTTCTGATATGATTAAGCTTTTGGAAAAATCGGACAAAGCGATGTATCAAGCGAAAAAAAAGCTGGGTAAAGGAACTATAGTCGTTTTCGGATAACAACGAGAATAGAAAAATGGACATTGGTACGGTTATTATAATTTTAGCGGTATTTTTAGGGGCGGTTGTCGCGGCTTTTTATTTTTTGCTTAAAACTTTTTTAAAGCCGAAAGAGGATAATCAATCGATGCTAATGATTCAAAATCAGATTAATGAAATTACCCGGACTCTGGATACTAAACTGGGGGAATCAACCAGAATTTTACAAAGTCAATTTGGCGAGAGCGCGAAAATTATCAGAGACGTTACCGAACGTTTGGTTAAATTAGACGAAACAAACAAGCAGGTTATAGATTTTGCCGATCAGCTTAGAGATCTCCAGGATGTTTTGACTAATCCAAAACAGCGGGGAGTGCTGGGAGAATATTATTTGGAGACTGTTTTAAAAAATGTTTTGCCTCCCGGCAGTTTTCAAATGCAATATCCGTTTAATGACGGAACAATTGTGGACGCAGTGATTTTTGTAAAAGATAAAATAATTCCGGTTGATTCGAAATTTTCGTTGGAAAATTACAACAGGATTTTAGAAACAAAAGATGAAAGCGAAAAGGCGCGTTACGAGGCGGCTTTTAAAGACGATTTAAAAAATCGCATTGACGAGACCTCGAAATATATAAAACCGAATGAAGGCACGATGGAATTCTCTTTCATGTTCATTCCTTCCGAGGCGGTTTATTATGATTTGCTTATTAATAAAATCGGTGCCGTTAAGTCCAATACTCGCGATTTGATTCAATACGCGGCCGGCGATAAAAAAGTAATGATTGTTTCGCCCACAACCTTTTTGGCTTATTTGCAAACGGTTCTCCAGGGGCTAAAAGCCCTTCAAATTGAAGAATCTGCTAAAGAAATAAGAAAAAGAGTAGAGGAATTAGGCAGGCATTTGTCGAGTTACGAAACTTATATGAAAAAAATCGGAGTGCACTTAGGCACAACGGTGAATATGTACAATTCTGCGTATAAAGAGCTTGGGAAAATTGATAAAGACGTTTTAAAAATAAGCGGTAAAGCCGCGGAGATAGAGCCGATTGTAATAGACAGGCCGAAAGAAGAAGAACAAGAGGTGATTGACATTTGACACTTTAATTTGTAAAATATCATCGGTTCATATTAAGTAATAAAAGGGGGAGAGAGATGAAGAAAAGTCTTTTGGTGTATGTTGTTGATGACAAGGAAGAAGTTTTAACGATGGTGAAGGCTTTACTAATGGAACTTGGTCATCGGCCTATTGCGTTTTCCGACCCGCTTAAAGCTCTGGCGGATTTTGTGAGGAAAGGCCAGTTTAATTCTTATCCGGATTTGGTTATTTCGGATTACGAAATGCCCGGGATTACCGGAGACGTATTGGTCTGGGGCGTGAAGGAATTTCGTAACGGAAATATAGGAACCATACTGGTGAGCGGACTTTATCCTCCGGTAGACGCAAGCGATCGGGTGGCGTTTACAAGGTCCAATGCCGATGCGTTTTTGTCAAAACCATTTTCCTTGGGGGATATTGAGAAGGCTATTCAAGAAGTTTTTCCAGAATTGACAGCTGTCGGTTAATGTTCGCCGGTCATTAAGTTTAGGGCCTGACCAGCCCTTTTTATTTTAACTATTGACAGTTTGGGCTTTTTGGATAAAACTGAATTCGCATAAGGAAAAACGGTCGTATGAAAATATCAATAATTATGAATATAAAACCATTATCAAATCACGTTTTTATCGAACCTTTGGAGGCGGAAAAAATCACTCAATCAGGAATTGTTCTTCCTGAAACCGCCGAGAATAAGCCGATTAAAGGAAAGGTTGTAGCAACCGGCGAAGGAAAAATAAACGAAAAAGGGGAAAAAATATCTATGTCCGTGAAGGTCGGGGACATTGTTTTGTTTAAAAAATACGGACCCGACGAAATTGAAATTGAAGGAAAAAAATATCTGGTCGGAGACGAGGAAGATATACTCGCAATTTTAGAATAAAATAGCGAGACTTCTAATTTCCTCCGACAAAGTCAAGAGTCATCGACAAGGTCGGGATAATAACTAATTTCTAAAAAAATATGGCAAAACAAATTCTTTTTGATGAAAAAGCCAGGGCGGCGATGAAAAAGGGCATTGATAAGCTGGCTGAAGCGGTGCGGATGACTTTGGGTCCGCGGGGCCGGGCGGTTGTCGTTGAAAAAGCATACGGCGCGCCGCAGGTGACTTTTGACGGAGTAACCGTTGCCAAAGAAATTGAACTTGAAGATAAATATGAAAATTTGGGAGCTGAACTTATAAAACAAGCGGCTTCTAAAACCAATGACGATGTTGGCGACGGCACAACGACCGCCGTTGTTTTGGCGCACGCGATGATCGACGAGGGGGAAAAAGCAGTGCGTGAAAAAGGCTTTAATGTAATCAGATTATCCGAGCGGATTAAGAAAGGGAGTGAGACGGTTGTAAAAGCTCTTGAAGCCCAGAAAATACCAATTGAAAGCAATAAAGATATTGAAGAAGTCGCCACTCTTTCGGCAAAAGACAAGGAAGTGGGGAGACTTATTGCAGAAGTAATGGATAAGGTTAAAAAAGAGGGCGTGGTTACGGTGGAGGATTCTAATGCCGTAGGACTTTCTTATGAAGTTGTTGAGGGCCTTCGTTTTGACCGAGGATATGTTTCCGCTTATATGGTGACCAACCCCGAAAAGATGGAAGCGGTTTTGGAAGAGCCGTATATTTTGGTTGCCGATAAAAAGATTTCTTCAATCAGCGAACTTTTGCCTCTTTTGGAAAAAATAATTAAAAACGGCAAAAAAGAATTGGTTATTATCGCGGACGACGTTGAGGGTGAAGCGCTGGCAACTCTTGTGGTGAACAAGCTTCGCGGAATTTTAAATGTTTTGGCGGTTAAAGCCCCGGGATTCGGAGACAGAAAAAAAGAGATATTGGAAGATATTGCCGCGGTTACCGGCGCGGAATTTATCTCCGAAGATATCGGTAAAAAACTGGATAGCGTTGATGTGGGTTCTCTGGGCCAGGCGCACCGGGTAATCGCCAATAAAGATAATACGACTATTGTCGGCGGAAAAGGCGATAAAGAAAATATTGATAAAAGAATTTTACAGATAAAAGCGCAACTTGAAAAAACCGATTCGGAATTCGACCGGGAAAAATTGCAGGAACGGCTGGGAAAACTTTCCGGCGGCGTGGCAGTAATGAAAGTCGGAGCACCGACCGAATCAGCGCAGAAAGAATTGAAACAAAGAGTAGAGGACGCGGTTAACGCGACCAAAGCCGCTATGGAGGAAGGAATTGTTCCTGGAGGCGGAATAGCTCTGTTTAATGTTGCCAGTTTGGTTAATGAAGGCCCGGTTTTAGAACACGAAAGAGAGGTTGATAAAGCTGTAATAGAAATTATTACTAAGGCCGTTCGCGCCCCACTGAAGGCAATTATAGATAATAGCGGAGAATTGACGCCGGTTGTTGTTAAGGAGTTGATGGCGAGTAAAAAACAGGAAAAAAGTGAATGGATTGGTTTTAATTCTTCCACCAATAAAATAGAAAATTTGAAAGACGCGGGAATAATTGATCCGCTTAAAGTTACCAAAACCGCTTTTATAAATGCAGTTTCGGTCGCGAGCACCTATCTTACAATCGGTGCGGCGATCACCAAGCTTCCTGAAAAAGAAAAAGAAGCCCATGGGCACAACCCGATGATGGGAGAGGAGTACTAAGTTAACTATTAACGATTAACCTTTAACTTGTAATAAGGAATAACTAAGAGCCGCTCCGACCCAGGTCGAGAGCGGTTTTTGGTTTTGACTTTGAGGTCTGTTCATGATTAGAATTAGGCAGATTTTTAAGAAGTGAATAAAGAATTTAATCTCATATTTCATAGGAGGATTGCCCAATGTCTACGAACACCATTGATTACGCCAAGAAAATCGTGCTGGATTATGACAAACTCGCGAAGCTTTGCAAGGCGTATCAGGAACTTGATCACAGGATTATTTGCACAATTGGGAGCTGGGATCAACTGCATGTTGGGCACGTTCGTTACCTGCTAAAGGCTAGAGAACACGGCGACATTCTTGTTGTTGGGGCGGACTCTGACCGGGCCATTAAACTTTACAAAGGCCCGTACCGACCATTAAATCCCCAAATAGAACGTCTTGAAATGTTGAGTTACCAGGAATGCGTTAATTTTGCCACAGTGGTGGACGATGTGACGGATGAGGGTAAGTGGCAATATGGTCTTTTGGATCATATTCGGCCAGATATTTTTATTGCCGTAACCGATTCTTATCCGGAAGATCAACTCAACGAAATTCGTGCGCGATGCGGAGAAGTAGTCGTATTATCTCGTCAAGCCGAGACCAGCAGTTCTAGTTTGTTTCATAAAGCCATGAAGGATTTTTTGGCTCCGATGGCCGAGTTTATGAAAAAAAGCGGACTCGTGTGAAAGGAGAAAAGTGATGGAGAAAATCCTTCTTCTTTATGTGCCGGTGTTTCACGCTGGATACGTTCAGCTCATAAATAAGTATAAGAATGAAGTTGCTGCTGTGTTTGTAATCGGAGACAAATTTATTGAGGAGTTTTCTTCCCGCAAGGAGATACGCGCTCTTGATCCGCTTGTTGCGGTCAGAATAATAGACATTGTTTTTCTTCGGGATCCTCTAAGCCCCGTTTTTTGGGATCTCTTTCTTCTGCGTGAGGAATCGAACTTGGTTCTTGCTATGGAGAAAGAAATTATTACCACCCGCGATGATGTCTGTCAGTATGTTATCAAAAAATATTTGCCTAGTCAGCCGGTCATCTACGACACCACATTTCTTCGCTGGGATCGAAATTCTGTTTTTTCACAGACAACAGTCAGCTATGACTGGGCGTCCGAACGCGAGTTTGACCGGGAAATGATGACTTTGGCGCGCAAAGAAGCTGAAAAAACCTCCGATTGGTGGAGACAAATTGGAGCGGTTTTGGTTAATAAAGACGGAGTGGTTGTAAGTAGCGCTTACAACCGCCATATGCCGAGTGACTACGAGCCGTATTTTGTTGGCGATCCACGGGATTTTGTGAAAGCGGGAGAAAGAAGCGAACTCGCCTCCGCTATTCATGCAGAGCAGGGCATTATTGCCAACGCTGCGCGTTTTGGAACTCCGCTTATGGGCGCGTCGCTGTATGTGAACGTGTTTCCGTGCCCTGTTTGCGCGAAGCTTATCGCTGCGGCTGGTATCTCTCGGCTCTACGTCGCCGATGGGCATGCCAGCCTTGATGGCGAGGCCGTCCTTAAAGATGCGGGCGTGGAGATTATTCTTGTGAAATAAATAAATGAACTTTGAAGACCCCGTCGCGCGTGTACGCGCGACGGGGATTTATTTTATAAAAATTATCCAATTGGGAAATTTATAGGAACAGATTTGCCGTTTTTCAGCGTCGGAGTTATTAAGTGGAAATGCAAATGAGTCACTGTTGCTCCCGTATGATTCGTATCTCCAAACCGAAGTATTAACCCGCCGCCTTTAAGATTGAATTTTTTTATCGCCCAAGTAGCTAATATTTTAACGGTTTTAAAATCATTTATTGAGAGCTGATTAAAATTATCCTTGTGATTTTTGCCGATGATAAGAAAATGATATTTGCTGTTTTTGTACGGCCAGCTTGATTTTGTTATAAACCAGCCACCTCCTTTTTTAAGGACGGGATTCTTATGGTATTTAAAATTTTCCGGACAGAACGGACATTTTCCTTCGTTTACAATATCAGAGATAACTTTTTTATATTCGTTCCCTTTTGCAAACCGAGGATTTACATATTTCATTAATTTTATTATAAAACTTATTCAGAAATAAAAAAGGGGATTCCGCTTGAAAACGCGGAATCCCCGTTGTTTGTATGATTTCGATCAGGGCGATTGCCTGTCAGATAAGTGAGTGCGGCCACCAGCGCAGCCGTTCCAGAGTCATGAACGTGAAAGGATATTTATTTTTCTCATCAGATTCATGGTGTTGGGCACTTATCATCGGCCATTTCTGGAGGTTGATTTCGGGAAATAAAACGTCTCCTTCAGGACGCGCTTCCACCAGCGTTAAATAAATTCTCTCGGCTTGTGGAAGCGCCAGTCGGTAGATCTTTTCGCCCCCGATAACAAAAATTTCTTCTTTGTGGGCCGTTAGATTAGTGGCAAGATAATATGCTTCTCTAAATGAGTGAACTACGTTACAACCAGGAGCAGGAGCTGTATAACCGCGGTTTTCGGTTAACACAATATTTTGGCGATCGGGAAGGGGTTTGCCAAGTCGCTTTAGAATCGACTCGAACGTTTTTCTTCCCATAATTACCGAATGGCCGGTGGTCAGCTCTTTAAAGTGCTTAAGGTCTGTTGGCAGATGCCACGGCAGCTCTCCTTTGTTGCCAATGACTCGATTACGGGCCATTGCAACCACAATCGAAATTTTAGCCATCGCATCACCTCATAGCGCCACTGGGAATTTTATACCTGGATGCGGGTCGTAATTCTCGAGGATAAAATCATCCGGTCGGAAATTGAAAATATTTTTTACGTCCGGATTTAACTTGACGCTCGGAAGAGTCCTCGGTTCGCGGTAAATCTGCAGTTTCATTGCGCCGATTTGGTTTTCATAGATGTGGCAATCAAACGGGGCATAGATAAGCCCCTTCGCTTTGAGGCCGGTTACCTGCGCAAGCATCATTAGCAGTAAGGCGTACTGCGCAATATTGAAAGGCGCGCCTATCGGTAAATCGCAACTTCTTTGGTCCTGCCGGAGCCACAGCATTCCCTCGGCATGAAAAACCTTGAAATTGTCGTGGCACGGAGCTACAAATACCTTGTCGATATCTTCCGGATTCCAGGACGTTATTTCGTTTCGTCGAGTATCCGGATTTTGCTTAAGGTTGTTGATGAGTCGGGATATTTGATCAACCCCGTTTTGGCCGAAGGACCTCCATTGCTTGCCGTAAATCGGTCCAAGCTCGCCGGTTTTGAGACCGAGGGAAGAACAGATTTCCGATGTTGCCCACATGTCCCAAATATGAATACCATTCTTGTGTAGATCAGAGATGTTTGTGCTTCCTGAAAGAAACCATAGCAGTTCGCAGATCAGCGGTTTCCACTGTTTTGACATGTCTTTGGTTGTGAGTAGAGGAAATCCATCCTTTTCCAAATCGACTTGTATCGGACCTGGCGAGCACAAGGCCCGATTACCAACTCCTTGCGGATCGCTTTTTCGGTAGCCGTTTTCCAAAATTTCCCGCGCAATATCCAGATATTGCTTCATGATAACCTCCCTTTCTTTCTTTTGTCTTTTGAGTATATTAACTTGGGAATTTGCTATTATGTGCCTCTAAACTAATGTTTTTAAGGGGTATTGTCAAACAAAATAAGAATTTATGTTATAATTACAAAAGTCGACAAAATTAAATTTTTTATATGTCAATTTTAACTATAGTTTTAATAATTCTCGCGGTTGTTGCGGTTTGGTTGATTGTTGTTTTTAACGGATTGATTCGCGCGCGCTACAGAGTCAGGGAAGCGTGGTCGGATATAAGCGTCCAGCTTAAAAGAAGATACGATTTAATTCCGAATTTAGTTGAAACCGTTAAGGGTTATATGTCGCATGAAAGGGGAGTGTTTGAAAAAGTGACGGAAGCGAGAGCCAAAGCCATGGGCGCGGAGTCCAAAAATGAAAAACTGGGAGCGGAAAATGCGCTTTCCAATACGTTAAAAACCCTGTTCGCGGTTTCGGAAAATTACCCGGAATTAAAAGCCAACGTGAATTTTTTGGATTTGCAAAGAGAATTAGCGGATACGGAAAATAAAATTCAGGCGGCCAGAAGGTTTTATAACGGCAATGTGATGGATTACAATACAAAAACCGCAGTTTTTCCGACTAATTTAATTGCCGGCGTTTTTGGTTTTAGTAAAGAAGAATTTTTTGGTTTGGAAAACGCCGCTGAAAAAGAGCCGGTGAAAGTAAAATTCTAAAGGGATGAAAAAAATCGTTACGAAGATACTTATAATTTTAGTCGCCTTGATTACCATTTTGGCGATGACTATTTTTTGACGGATGTTTTGTCCGCCGAAGACGGATCCGCCTCTGGTGGAAAAAACATCCGGATATGATAAAATTAATCGTCGAGTTTATAAAATAAAAAACATGGATACTCAATATAATGAGCCTTCAAGTTCTTTGGTTTTAAAAAAAGATTATTTTTTAGTCGCGATAATCGGTTTTGTTTCCGGGCTTTTGTCTCTGCCGATTTTAAAAAATATTAAATTATCTTTTTTACAGATAAACTTATTCATGTCTTTAGTAATCGCGATTGCGGTAACGGTTTTGGCGGTTATTGCATTGTGGATCGCAAAAATAATAAGCGGAAAAATACCGGCGATTTTGCAGATTGCCAAATTTGCCGCCACGGGAGTTTTAAATACATTACTTGATATCGGCGTTTTAAATTTACTTATGTTTGCTTTCTCAGCGACTTCAGGGGCTTCTTATTCAATTTTTAAAGGAGTTTCTTTTATCGTCGCCAACACAAACAGTTATTTTTGGAACAAGCATTGGACCTTCGGATCCAATAAGTCGGCCACAACTAAGGAATTCGGGCAATTTTTTGCGGTCAGTTTTGTTGGGTTTCTTATTAATACCGGAATCGCGACTTTGATTGTAAATTTTATAGGTCCGGTTGGTGGAGTGTCCGCGGCTTTGTGGGCGAATATCGGCGCAATGGCGGCGACTCTGGCTTCGCTCGTATGGAACTTTTTGGGCTATAAATTCATTGTTTTTAAAAAACAAAAGCCCGTAACGGTTTAGGGCTAATTTATTTTATTTCTACGCTCTGTTTGTTATAATACTTTGGGACAGCTTGCTGCGCACTCACTAGTAAAAACGGAGGTCACCAACAGCTGTCCCACAACATAAACCCCCCGCCTAGGCGGGGGGTTTATGTCAGGAATAGTCCATACCTTCTCCTTTATTTTAAACGTTTTTAAGTGAATACCGCCGCTGTAGAATGTTATAAAATTAACTTGTGAATAGAAAATTTGCCGGGGGGGCGCCCGCGACGAAGGGAAGCAGGGCGGCAAATTTTCGTTATGAGCGAGTTAAAATTTTAATATTCGAATAGCCTATGAACAAAAAAATGTTTAAAATATCCAATCTTTAGTTATCCACAATTGCATTTCAAATTATTTGTTCTAAAATATATATAGAAGCACGTAGTAGAAATTATTATTTTACGTGCGCTAAAATTTAGAAATAATTTGTGTGGTCGACAATTTATTTCTGAATCAAAATAATTTTCTGTTTGCGCAATTTTTAAACGTAAACGGATAAGTAAAATGGCAGCAAAAAAGAAAAAAGCAGCAAAAAAGACTGCTAAAAAGAGAAAGAGAAGATAAATTTCTATCCCGCCCCGAGTCAAATCGGGGCGGGTCTTTTATTATCGGGAAAATACTATATAATATCCAATACGCGAATTTGATGTAGTTCATGGGAAATAACAGGACATATCAATGATTCGCACGCGGCGACTAATTTGCGGATTTATTCAATGCATTAAACACATGAAAATTATAATAAAAACTACCCAACTTGAATTAACCCCGGCTTTAAAAGAGTACACGGAGAAAAAGATCGGTTCTCTCGGTAAATTTATTACGAAATTCGACATAAAAAAAGAGGTTGAAATTTTTGTGGAAATCGGCAAAACCACAAAACATCACAAAAGCGGAGAAATTTTTTATGCCGAGGCCACAATGGAATTGCCAAAAAAAGTTTTGAGAGTTGAGGATACTAACGTTGATTTACGGGCGGCAATAGACACGCTCAAAGATGTTTTGAGGCAAAATATCCAAAAGTATAAAGAAACGTTTATTGAAAAAAGTAGAACGGTTAAATAGAATTTAGAGCTTAAACTCCGACGTGAAATTGTCGGAGTCCCGGCCGAAGTGTCGATAAACAATAAAGTCGCTGAAAAGATATTTAACTCTTCGGTAATCAGCCGAAGACGAATAAAAATTTTATAACGGGGTATGATGTTGAATTTTGTAAAGGGCTTTCTTGGAAAGCAGGATTTTTCCGCTCAAATTAAAAAAATAAATTTATTGGAGGATGAATTTAAAAATTTATCCGACGATAAATTAAAAGAAAAAAGCATTGAGCTAAAAAATCGAATAAAAGAAAAAAACGATCTCGATAAAAATATCGAAGAAGCGTTCGCTTTAACTAGAGAGTCTGCGAAAAGAAATTTGCGCCAAAGGCATTTCGACGTCCAATTAATCGGGGGCTTGGTTTTGCATCAAGGAAAAATTGCCGAGATGGCAACGGGGGAAGGGAAAACTTTAGCGGCAACCTCTCCTATTTATTTAAATTCTCTTTTGGGAAAAGGCGCGCACGCGATAACCGTCAATGATTATTTGGCCAGACGTGACGCAGTGTGGATGGGGCAGATTTACTGGTCGCTTGGGATGACTGTCGGTTGTTTGACTCACGATCAAGCTTTTTTATATGACCCTTTATATAATTCGAATAATGAAAACGAAAAAGACAAAGAACGCGACGCGTTGGGCAGTTTTAAAATCGTCCATGATTTTCTTAAGCCCGTGTCCAGAAAAGAAGCGTACTTGGCGGATATAACTTACGGCACGATAAACGAATTCGGGTTTGATTATTTGCGCGACAATTTGGCGTATAGAAAGGAAGACCAAGTCCAGAGGGAGCATTATTTTGCGGTTATTGACGAAGTGGACAGTATTTTAATAGATGAGGCGAGAACGCCGCTCATAATTTCCGCGCCGGATGTCGAGTCGAGTAATTTTTACAAGATTTTCGCAAAAGTATCGGACAATCTTTCAATTAAAGAAGATTATAGCGTTGACGAGAAATTGAAATCAGTAATAATAACCGATGATGGAATAAATAAAGTAGAACGGATGTTGAACATTAAAGATTTGTATGGACCGGAAAATGCCAGGTTAATTCATTATCTGGAAGAATCTTTAAAAGCTAAAGCATTATTTTATAAGGATAAACAATATGTGGTTAAAAATGGCGAGGTTATTATTGTGGACGAGTTTACCGGCCGTTTAATGCCCGGCAGGCGCTATAGCGCGGGGCTTCATCAGGCAATCGAGGCAAAGGAAAGCGTTGCGGTAAAAGAAGAATCGCGAACTTATGCGCAGATTACCATTCAAAATTATTTTAAATTGTACGATAAAATCGGGGGTATGACCGGAACGGCGCAGACGTCCGCCGAAGAATTCGATAAAGTTTACGGCCTGGAAGTTGTTTCAATACCGACAAATAAGCCGATGGCAAGAAAAGACTCGGAGGATTTGATATATAAAAATCTGGAAGCGAAATACAAAGCTATTGTTAACGACATAAAAAAACGCCACGAAGCGGGGCAGCCGATTCTAATAGGAACCAGCTCCATACAAAATAATGAAATTGTTTCGGCGTATTTAAGCCAAGCAAATATTCCTCACGAAGTTTTAAACGCGAAAAATCATGAGCGCGAAGGAGAAATAATCGCGCAAGCCGGAAAACCAAAAGCGGTAACAGTGGCGACTAATATGGCGGGAAGGGGAGTGGACATAATTTTAGGAGGCAATCCTTCGAATCCTGAAACTTCTAAAGTTGTTAAGGAGGCGGGCGGGCTTCATGTTGTTGGCACCGAACGCCACGACGCGCGAAGAATTGATAACCAGTTAAGAGGCAGAAGCGGCCGGCAGGGAGACCCGGGTTCGTCGCATTTTTTTCTTTCCCTGGAGGATGATTTGCTTCGGATTTTCGGGGGCGAGAGAGTGAGAAAATTAATGGAAACTTTTAATTTGCCTGAAGACGAGCCGATTGAATCGTCAATGATTTCAAAAGTTGTCGGTGAAGCGCAAAAGAAAATAGAAGGAATGAATTTCGACGCCAGAAAACATCTGCTTGATTACGATAATGTTTTAAATAAGCAAAGAGACGCGGTTTATAAAAAACGGCAGGAGATAATGGAATCAAATGCCAAAGAAATTTTTAAAGACATCGCTTTTAACAGCTGGGGCCGGATAAAAAATAATATTTCCGACAGCGAGCAGCTAAATAAAATTTTAATTGAAATTGGCATTGTTGAAAAAAAAGAATTGGAAAAAGGCAATATTGAAGCGCTGGTTGAAAATAAAATAAGCGGTTTAGTTACCGAAGAAAACCAAGGGGAGATAAAATTCCGGCTTTTGGGAACTTTGGATATGTTTTGGATGATGCATTTGGAAAATTTGGAGGCGCTTTTAGAATCGGTAAGAATTCGCGCGTACGGACAGCACGATCCTTTAGTAGAATATCGCAGAGAGGCGCACCAGCATTTTCAAAACCTTTTTGCCAATTTTGAAGATATGGTTTTTCAAAATATCTGGCGGATTTTAAAATCGCCGGCTGGAAATATTCCCCAGCAAAATGTTTCCGTCAAGACTAATCCGGGTGGCAATAAAAAAATCGGGCGTAATGATCCGTGTTGGTGCGGTTCTGGAAAAAAATATAAAAAGTGTCATGGGCAATGAGAAGCTGTAAAATAAAAGCATGACAGAAAAGATTAAAAAATTAGTGATTCATTCATTGCCGCTGGCACTCGGTATTTTATTGAGCTATCTGTTCTGGCAATCGAATATGCTACTGCAGGGATTCCGTATTGGCTGATAGTTGTTTGGGGATATGGCTTTGTATTAATGAAGCGAATTAGTCTCATTATCGCAACAGCATCTCCGTGGTTGCGATAATAAGTCACAAAAGTGTCACGGGCGGCGTAAATAAGAAAGAGCCCCACGAGGGGGCTCAACGGAACGCATGGCAAAGATCGTAGTCGCGTTGAACGGTTTTTGCGCTGTTACCTCCCAGTCGCGCTATACGATATTCCCTGGGCAGAAATGTTTGACAAATTGGAGAACACCACTTCGAATGATTTTTGATCTCCTTTTCAATCGCCGCAAGCAGCTTCTTTGGGGGGTACGATTTTTGGGTCATATTTCCCTCCAAAATAATATGTTTGTACTGCTTTAAAGTTATTACGCTTTGTTATATAAATCAAGAAATAAGACAGGGAAGAGGTATAAAACAAACCCACCCCCTTGCGGGGGTGGGAAACGGGAGTTTTCCTTAAATGTCCCAATTCTTTCGAACAAGGATAAGAAAAACACACTCACTATGAACATAAATATATACCTATTGGTTGTAAAAGTCAACACGTTCGACAGGCTCAGTGTTGATACTGAATCATACTGAATGTATCAACCCTTTAAAGAATTGGGGGGGCGGGGATAATTCACTTTAGCCTAAAAATATCGTAAAATAATTAGAGCGATGGAAATTCGCTTGTTTTATGACCACTCTCATTAAAAACGTTGTTATTTTAGACGGAACCGGCCAGGCGCCTAGAAAAGCGGACGTTATTATAAAACGCAATAAAATTGCGGCGATCGGCCACTTTCACCGTTATCAAAACGCCGAAACAATTGACGGGGTGGGAGCGTATCTGGCGCCGGGATTTATTGATATAAACACTTCATCGGATTTGTTTTTAACTCTTTTTTCAAATCCTTCCCAAAAAGATTTTCTTTTGCAGGGCGTAACAACCATTATCGGCGGTCAAAATGGAATTTCATTGGCGCCGATTTTTTACGGTTCTTTGGAATTACACAAGCTTTTTACCGATGTTCATAAAATAAATATTAATTGGCATACAATCGGCGAATTACTCGAAACTCTTGATAGAAAAAAATTCGGCGTTAATTTCGGCACTCTTGTGGGCCACGCGACGCTTCGAGAATCGATTATCGGCGATAATTTTCGCGATTTAACCCAAAACGAGCTCAATGTCGCCAAAATGGTTTTAAAAAAATCTTTGGAAGAGGGAGCTTTCGGATTATCGGTTAATTTGAATTTTCCGCTGACTTCTTTGACTCCATATAAAGAAATTAAATCCTTGGTTGAAGAAGTCGCCAATTACAAGGGGCTTGCCAGTATTAATTTAAAAAATTGTAATGATTGCAAAAACGACAGCGTTTCAATGGCCGAAGAAATTATAAATTTGGCGAAAGAAACTGAAGCCCGGATTAATATCGGAAATTTTTCGGCTCTTTCCGGAACAGAAGCGGATCTGAAAAAAATAGCGGAGCTAATCGACGAAAGCTCCGCTAAAGCGAATATTTATTTTAGCTTGAGCCCGCTTTTAAGATTTATCGCTCCGATTTTTTCTTTTTTGCCGTGTTTTGCGACTCGGGGCAGTTTAAAAGAAATTCATAATAGTTTAAAGGACGCGGGGCTTCTGAATAAAATTAAAAAAGAATTTCCGGCAAAGTTGAAAAGCGAGGAATTTAAAATTATTTCCGCGCCGCGCCACGATTATCTTGTCGGAAAATCCTTAAGGGATTTCGCAGAAATAAAAGACATGACCGCAAAAGACGCGTTTTTATGCCTGGTTGATTTTTTAAATTTGCGGGGAGCGGCGGTTTATAAAGGTTATAATCAAAAAAACTTTTTAAATTCGATTAATTACAGCCGAGCCGCTGTTTCTTCCGGCGGGGCGAGTTTTAATAAAAATCCGGAAAATTTCGCAGCCGCAAAATTTTATTCCGCATTTCCAAAATTTTTAGATTCATCGCAGAAAAAATCAATTTTGCCGATTGAAACCGCTGTTAGAAAAATAACGGGCTTGCCGGCGAAAATTCTGGGTTTGAAAAACATGGGACTCATAAAGGAAAAATATTTTGCCGACTTAGTGATTTTCCGCGATTCGCGCGTTGAGCACGTATTTGTAAATGGAAAAAGCGCCGTTAAAAATGGCCAGTATTTAAATACAAAGGAGGGTCGAGTTTTGAGGAGATGAATAAAATGGCAAAAAGCGCGTTAATAAAATCGGGAAAAGGACCGGATTACGTTTTTTTAGCGGCAGTGATAATACTGGTTGTTTTCGGTTTGATAATGCTGTCAAGCGCTTCTTCGGATTTGGGAAAAATCAAATTTAACGATTCAAACTATTTCTTAAAAAGACAACTGATGTACGGTGTAGGTTTAGGAATTTTGGGGTTTTTAACCGGTCTTTTTGTTAATTACAAAAAATGGCAAAAGTTGGCGGTTCCGCTTTTGGGGGTAAGCATATTGGCGCTAACGTTGGTTTTTACGCCGCTGGGCTTTAACGCGGGAGGCGCGAACAGATGGATTAATTTCGGACAATTTTTATTCCAGCCGGCAGAGCTTTTAAAAATAACATTCATAATTTATTTGGCGGCCTGGCTTTCTAAAAAAAAAGAAAGGCAGTCAAGTTTTTGGGAGGGATTTCTGCCTTTCTTGGCGGTGGTAGCCCTTATAACGGGATTGATTTTTATGCAGCCGGCGACAACAATCGCCGTTGTTATAGTTGCCGCCAGTTTGATAGTTTATTTTGTCAGCGGTTTAAAGATGCGCTATGTCGTCGGATTTTCTTCTCTCATGGTTTTAGTAATCGCGCTTCTTGTTATGGCAAGCCCTTATAGATTGGAAAGAGTCAAGAATTTCACCGGCGGTTTTCATCGGGAACAGGCGCTTATGGCAATCGGCGCCGGCGGGGGAGTCGGAGTCGGTTACGGCAACTCGACCAATAAATATAATTTTTTGCCCGAACCGATAGGGGATTCGATTTTTGCGGTAATTGCCGAGGAGCTTGGATTTGCCGGCGCGATTTTTTTGATAACGCTTTTTGTAATAATACTTATAAGAGGCGTTCAGATCGCCGCAAATTGCCGGGACCAATTCAGCCGGCTGGTTGTAATCGGATTTATTTCCATAATTACCATACAGGCGATAGTTAATATCGGCGCGATTTCGGGATTGTTGCCTTTAACCGGAATGCCTTTGCCTTTTGTAAGTTACGGCAGCAGTTCGCTGGTAATTTTTTTGACCATGTCTGGTGTAATTGGTAATATATCTAAAAATACATAAGTTATGAGAATTTTATTTACTGGCGGGGGAACAGGCGGCCATATTTTTCCCATAATCTCAGTTTCTGAGAAGTTAAAAGAAATAGCGCCCGACAGCGAATTTTTTTATGTCGGATCACCGGGCATTTATGAGGCCGAACTTATTAAAGCCGATATAAAAACTAAGAGCATCGCGTCGGCAAAATTGAGAAGATATTTCGATTTAAGAAATTTTATCGACGCGCCGAAATTTTTATTCAGCATTTTTCAGGCATTCTGGAAAATTTTTTGGATAATGCCGGATGTTTTGTTTTCTAAGGGCGGTCCCGGAGCTTTTCCGGTAGTTTTGGCAAGCTGGTTTTACCGTGTGTCAATTGTTATCCACGATTCCGACGCGTTCGCCGGCTATCAAAATTTATTATCCGGCAAATTTGCTTCGATAATCGGCACTTCTTTTGATATTTCATCCGATTCTTTCGTTAATTTTTATAAAAAAGAGAGTAAAAGACAAAAAATTGCCGATAAGATTTTTTTGGTTGGCAATCCAATCAGAAGTTTTTTTCTAAACGAAGCTGACACAGAGAAAGAAAAACTGAAGACCGTATTGGGTTTCGATCTTTCAAAAAAACTGATTTTGGTTGTCAGCGGATCTCAAGGCTCTGTTCGAGTCAATGATTTTTTTGTTGAGACCGCCCTTGACTTGCTTTCGGCGAATTTCCAGATATTTCATCAAACCGGTTTGAATAATCTAGGAAATTTTAATAAAGAATTGTCTTTTGTGCTGGCAAAGTCGCCGGAGATTTATAAATCATCTTATAAGACAACGGCCTTTTTGGCTGACAAATCGTTAAGGGACGCGATGGCCGCGGCGGATTTGATCGTTTCGCGATCCGGCAGCTTTATTTTTGAGATAGCGGCAACAGGAAAACCGTCAATATTAATACCGCTTCCGGAATCAGCCGCGGACCACCAGAAAAAAAACGCGTATGAATACGCTAAAACCGGCGCCGCGGTTGTGATAGAAGAGGAGAATTTAACCCCGCATCTGTTTTTGACGCAGGTCAATAAAATTTTTGGCAGTCAGGAAAACTATAACGTGATGTCCTTGGCGGCTAAGAAATTCTCCAAGCCGGATGCGGCAAAGTTATTGGCAGGAGAAATAATTAAACTATCCACTAGGGGATAGTCTCCGGTTAATAGCATTCTTTAGAGCGCTCTGTCATTCTGAGTCCGCCACGGACGTGGCGGCGAACAAAGAATCCATATCGTACTATTTGACGGTCGTCAAATAGTACGATATGGATGCGGGTGTGTAAAAAATTCAAAAATAAAAAATGCCGCAGGGCGAATCCAACAACATACCAAACATGTGATGGACAAGCCCTGCGACAGGTATATAACCAACAATAAATCTATAATGTTTCCATTTCGTTATGGCGGAGATAGAATTTAGCGAGGTTATTTAGTGAATTTTCCGCTTGATGATCTTGATAACCATCGGGTAGGCGAAAAGCGAGGACTTGAATTCTGTCGTGATTGGATCCCGCAAGATTTGTCGGGGTTCCATTTTTTATTTCGCTGACGCGATTTTGCAGCCAACTTTTTGCGTCGCCCCACGAACCTACGAGATGTAAGCATTCACAGGGCTCTTTTGCCAACCTTTGGGGGTAAACGGTGAATATGAATACAAACCTCTCGAACGTTATTAGCATATTTAACCTCCTTTGGGTGTGAGCTACCAAAATTAAAGCAGTATATTTATATTTTGTCAATAGCAAATCGCTATTTTTTTTGGTAGAATAACCCAATGACTGATAGCGTGAAAAAGCTCGTAAGAGTGAGGATGGCGCCGTCTCCGACAGGGCCATTGCATTTGGGAACAGCCCGAACAACGCTTTTTAATTGGCTTTTTGCTAAAAGCCATAATGGAAAGATAATTTTAAGGATTGAAGATACCGATTTAGAACGGTCTAAGAAAGAATATGAAGAAGACATAATAAATGGTCTTAAATGGCTTGGTTTTGATTGGGACGAAGGGCCGGATGTGGGGGGTCAATACGGACCATACCGGCAGAGCGAACGGCTGGATATATATGAAAAATATTTAAATAAGCTTTTTGATGAAGAAAAAATTTATTACTGTTTTTGTTCTAAAGACCAGCTTGAAGAAGATAGGCAAGCAATGTTAAGCCAGGGAATGGCTCCGAAATACGGTGGGAGGTGCCGTAATTTAGATATAAAAGAAACGCAAAAACGCGTTGAAAGCGGAGAGAGCGCGGCAATAAGATTTAAAGTTCCGCCGATAGAAGTTGAGTTTACGGATATTATTCGAGGCAAGGTAGCGGTGAATGCTGAATTAATCGGCGATATCGTAATTGCCCGAAATTTAAAATCTCCGCTGTTTATGCTTGCGGGTGTGGTTGATGATTTTGAAATGAAAATCAGCCATGTGATACGAGGCGAGGATCATATAACTAATACGCCTAAACAGATTTTATTGCAGAGGGCCCTGGAGTTCGATGAGGTAAAGTACGCCCATTTGCCGTTGATACTAGCACCGGACAGAAGCAAATTGTCAAAACGGCATTTGGAAACGTCTTTAAATGATTACCGCGAGGAGGGGTTTTTGCCGGAAGCGCTTGTTAATTTTTTGGCGTTTTTAGGCTGGCATCCTGTGGAAGAAAAAGAGATCATGTCTGTCGAAGAATTAATAAAAGAATTTGATTTGAAACGGGCGCAAAAAAGCGGAGCGGCGTTTAATATGGTGAAATTAGAATGGTTTAACAGCCAATATATACAAAGAATGGATAGCGGAGAATTGCTAAAACGGCTGGAAGGTTTTATTCCTAAAACATGGTTTGAAAACACGGATTTGTTGATAAAAATAATCGATGTTGAGAAAACACGGATGAACAGCCTGGCGAGTTTCAAAAATTTAGCTGAACCGTTTTTTGAGTTGCTCTCTTACGATAAGAAACTTTTATTGTGGAAGGATACTTCTGAAAAAGAGACGCAAAAAAACTTAAAAATGCTTTCCGAAGAAATTGCAAAAATTCCCGAAAATGATTTTGAAAAAAAGCGGCTGGAGCAAATAATTATGCCTCTTACCGAAGTCTGGGGCAGGGGAGAGCTGTTGTGGCCGTTAAGGGCCGGGTTGTCTGGCCGTGAAGCGTCTGCCGGTCCGTTTGAATTAATGGATGTTTTAGGGAAAGACGAAAGCTTGAAACGAATTAAATCAGCGGCGGATAAATTTAATGAATAAGAATTTCAGAAACTTTAGAAAATATTTCGTGATATTTTTGGCGGTTGCCGTTATTTTTGGACTATTCCAAAAAATAAAAGCGGACGCGAAAGAGGCTCAAGAATTAAAGGAATCGCTTTCGCAAAAAAGTCAGGAATTGGACAACGTGAACAGTCAAATTAAGGCCGTTCAAAAACAGCTCGAAGCCACCGAGAACGAAAAAAGCTCTTTGCAAAAAGAATTAACCCAGATAAATTACAGCGTAAAACAGCTGGATTTGGGAATAAAATCAAGCGAAATTTTGATCAATAAATACGGTCTCGAATCAGAACAGATTCAAAATAATATTTCCGAAGCGGAAATAAAAATAGACGAAAAGAAACAAGTCATTGCGGACGCTTTGAGAAAACTGCAGCAAGAACCGGGCATTAACAGCCCGCTTGAAATATTTTTAAGAAATAAAGATTTAAGCGAAAGCGTTTTTCAGATGCAGGGGCTGGCTGATTTGCAGCAAGGCCTTTATAACGACGTAGCGGATCTAAACGTGTTAAAAGGAGAATTGGCGAATGATTTGGAAGCGCTCACCAATAAAAAAGTTGCCAAGGAAATAGAAAGCGGTAATTTGAAAAACAAAAAAGTAATCGTGGAAGAAACAAAAAAATCCAAACAAGATTTTTTGTCGCAAACCCAAAATAAGGAAAAAAATTACCAAATATATTTGGTTAATTTGCAAAAAAAACAAGCAGCTATCGCGTCTGAAATTGAAAAAATCGACGAAGAGCTGAGATTAAAAATAAATCCGGGATTGCTTCCAACAAGAGCCCCGGGGGTTTTAGGAATGCCCGTAACCGGCACGCTTTCTCAGGGTTATGGCGCCACGGCATTCGCTCAAGGCGGCTATCGCGGCAAATGGCATAACGGTCTTGATTTTGCGGCTCCGATGGGTACTCCCGTGTTTGCCGCGGAAAAAGGAAAAATTGTGGCAACCGGCGATCAGGATAAGTATTGTTATCGCGGAGCTTACGGAAAATTCGCCGTTGTGGAACATGACAATAATCTAACCACGCTTTACGCCCATTTTTCTTTAATTGCCACCAAGCAAGGAGCGCAAGTTAATAGAGGCGACTTGATAGGATATGTCGGAAGAACCGGCTACGCCACCGGACCTCATCTCCATTTTACGGTTTTTGCCAGCCAGACATTTCGAATGGGCCCCAGCAAGACGTGCGGACCGATGCCGTTCGGAGGAGATGTTAATCCGAATAATTACTTATGATATCGAAAATAAATTTTTCAGAACTAATTCAGGCCATCACAACGTTTATAAACAAAACGGTTGGCTGGGTTGATTCGAATATAATTCATAATCTTGGCGCAATTTTAAAATCGCTGGGTAATTTAATCGTTAAAATGCTGTTATTTATGGCAGACGCGGTTAAATGGCTGGTCAGTTTTATTTGATTGTCGTAAAAGAATCATTTTGCGACAGATATAAAAACCTTAAACAATCACTCCCCCAATGTATTACGCCGATTTAAAACATTTCAAATCACTTGCAGGTTATGAGATCGGAGATGTTTGGTATCCCCGCGTGACAAAGATAATTGAAATAAAAGCCAAGCCGGCGTTGTACCGTTTTTACGGAGAACTGAACAGTTTTGCCGAAGGCGAAGAGGTTAAAAAAATTTCCGCCGGAGAGGGAACTCTTATTCATGAAGCAGTAGAAAAAATTTTAATCGGCGAGTCCCCTGTTGTCGATCCTTCAATCGCGCCGTCGATAAAAGCATTTACGGAATTTATAGAAAAAAACAATATTCAGGTTGATAAGGATTTCGTTGAAAAGCAAGTTGTTAATTACGACCAAAGGTACGCCGGCACTTTGGACGCTTTGGCTTTAATAGACGGAAAATTCGGCGTACTGGACATAAAAACATCCCAAGCCATTTACCGCGATTATAATCTTCAAACCTCGGCGTATATGGGAGCGCTTGAAAAAGAATTTAATAATTTGCAATCGCGTTGGATATTAAGAATAGATCAAATAAAAAAATGCGTTAAATGCGGAGCGAGTTTAAGAACCAAAGGCGGAAGAGAAAAAATACGGCCGGCCAGAAACGAAAATAATAAAGCTTTGCCTATGTGCCCGGATGAAACTCACGAGTGGTCGGAATTAACCGGGGAAATAGAATTGAAAGAATTTCCCTACTGGCAGGAAGATTTTAAAGCGTTTTTAGGAGCGAAAAAGCTTTGGGAATGGGAAAATGATTATTGGCTTAAACAGGCGGGATATTTATAAAACAAATTATAAAAAACAAAAGGGGCTCCAGTTTTTATCTAGACGCCCCTTATTGCGTTATTGGTTGCGCACACCAATCATTGACAGCACATATTTTGCAATGTCCGTGGCTCGGCTCGCCGGTTTCTTCCGGTTTTGGGCATTCGCGCCCTTCCAGGCACTCTTCGCATTTTGTTCGAGTCCCGTTTTGACAACAACCGACTGTTCGGGTGCAATGCATGCAAAATATGTATCGTTTGACTTCATTTCCCATCACGGCTCCTCCTCTCTTTTTTCTTTATATTTTTAATATAATCTATCTTTTATATTATCTAAAATAAATTATTTGGCAACAAAAAAAGGGCCGTTAGGCCCTGTACTCGATTTCCTTGGTTGTTGCGTTCCAAAATACCTTTTCGTTGCTTGAACGACGTTTTGCATATCCCCCATTTTCAAAATGCAACAAACCGCATTTTACGCAAGGGAATGCCGGTGAAAACCCGTGACAGCTGGTTTGAAGATGGGTCGCGACGGCCTTAGAAATTTCTCCATCACAACCTCTCGCCTTACAAGTCGTCGGCATTTTTTATCCTCCAGCCTTGGAAATAACTATTGATCGTATTAAAGCAATCTTTTTTTATTGCGTCAAGTTAGAACAACGTTCAATTACTATCGGAGCATGGTTGAGTTCCCTGTTTGTTAGATATCCCAAGCCGAAACTTAATGTGCCAACGATAAAAATAGTGAAAAATAGATCAATAACTTTTTTTCTTTCCTGATAAAAATTTTTAATTTTATCCATAAATCAGAAATTAAGATATTTTTCCCATTTTTCGTACAGCTGTTTTGTGGCTCGCAAATCGCCCAAATTATATTTGGCGATATCCACTATTTTTCCTTCCTTATATAAACGGCCTATATCGTCGCCGCTAATCCCCTCTTCTTTGGGGCTTTTGATGCCGAAGGCTTTGGTCCAAAAATGAAGGTTAAATTTACGCCTGACCGCGCCGTAAAAATTAAGCTGGTCGAATAAGTCAATGTGATGGCCACCGAATTTTTGTAAACTCAAATACCTGTTGCTCATTAAGTCTTTTGTGGGGTTAATTTCCAAAATAGCCGAACGGACAAGCAAAAACGGAACGTCAAACCCCCTTCCGTTAAAAGAAATAAAATAATTATAGTGCTTCGCGTCTTCCCAGAATTTTTCCAGTATTTGCTTTTCGGTCCCGGTTTCTATTTCAATCCCCTCTTCTAGTTTGTCCGCGCCGATATTTTTTTCCGATTTCAAATAAATTTTTCCTTTATCGGTGTCGGGGTTCAGCATGCCGATAGCGACTATTTCTCCGGTTAACGGAGAGAAACTTAATTGGTCTTTGGCTTCTGCTTTTTCTTTTTCGTCTTCGGCAAATTTTAAAAGATAATCCTGGGATATTTTATCAAGGCCGGCAAAATCAACGCCGATTGTTTCGATGTCGAAAACCATCCTCTTTTTTTGGCTAAAATCAGTTAAATGAGGTGTTGACATGTTTAGAAATTATATACTATAATTCAAAGGATTTAAATTAACCTATGGCGCATACTAAATCGGGCGGATCTACAAAATTAGGCAGAGATTCCCGATCGCAGAGATTGGGCGTTAAAAGACAGCACGGCGAAAAAGTTAAGGCGGGCGAAATTTTAATTCGCCAGAGAGGGACAAAATACTCGGCCGGCGTAAACGTTAATCGGGCCGGAGACGACTCTCTTTACGCTTTAAAAGCCGGCGTTGTCAATTTTAAAACAAAAAAGAAAACTAACTTCAACGGCAGGAGCCGATTTGCGAAACAAGTTTCAGTTTTGTCCGGCTCATAAGCTCTTACACTAAGCGAGAATATTTAGTGCGGAATTAAATCAAGTTTCCGATGGATGATCTTCCGAAACGCGCACGGTAATTTTCGTTTTTATTCCGAAGCCTAAATTTATTTCAACTTGGTGCGCGCCGATAACTTTTATCGGTTTTTTTAATTCTACCTCGATATCCTCAAGTATTTTTTTGTTCTTATCGGAGACAAATTTTTTGAAAATAAAATTTTTAATATTTTCTTTTGTGATCGAACCGTAAGCTTCGCCGCTCTTTCCGAGCTTGGGGTGGAATTCAATGTCGGCGCCCTCCAATTTTTTCGCCAGATTTTTAAGTTCTACCACTATTTGTTCCTTCTCTAGTTCCTGGGCGACCTTCAGTTTTTTTATCTCTTCGATATCTCTGTCGCCGGCGGGTTTTGCAAAGTTTTTGGGAATCAAAAAGTTTCTCCCATAGCCGTCCGAAACATCTTTCACGTCGTATTTTTTACCAAGTCCCTTGACGTCCTGTAAAAGTATAACTTTCATCGGCTATTTTATTTTAGATTTAAGAACCTCGATTGCTTTATCAAGCTGGGGATCGTGGCCGGCTTTGATATCTTCGTCGGTCAAATCGATTTCATAATCCGGCTTTAGTCCGTTTTTCTCGATAACCGTTCCGTTGGGCGTCAGCCAGTGAGCGAAAGTTATTTTTATTATCGAATTGTCCCGCAGGGTTTCTATTTCCTGCACGCTTCCTTTACCGAAGCTTTTCTTTCCAATAAGAGCCGTTCCTCGGTTATCTCTCAACGCTCCGGCTAAAATTTCCGCGGCAGAAGCCGCTCCCTGGTTTATTAAAATAACAACAGGGATGTTTTTAAAAAATTCAACGCCATTGGCTTTTGTTTCGCGAATTTCGCCGCTTCTGAATCTTTCTTTGACTACTACGGCATTTTTATCTAAAAACCATCCCGCTAGCGCATTGGCAACCTCTAAATAACCGCCCGGATTGTCTCTCAAATCCAATACTATTCCTTTGTTGTCATAAAACATCGCTTTGATAGCCTCCTGATAAAAAAGGAAAGGCGCGCTCTCGTTAAAGTTATATAAATGCAGATAAAGTATTTTTTCCCGAGAGCCGAGTTTTAATTCCATTTCTTTCGATTCCAAGGTTGGTATTTGAATAATGTCGCGAATTATCACAAATTCCTGCGGCTGTTTCCAGCCGTCTCTGAAGATCGTCAAAGTAATTCTTGTTTTCGGTTCTCCTCGTATTAATTTTACAGCGTCTTCGGTCGTAAATCCGGTCGTTATGGCGTCGTTTATTTTCAATATTTTATCCCCTGCTCTAAGACCGGCCTTATCGGCGGGCGTGTCTTTAAGAGGCGCAACTATTATTAATTGTTCGTTTCTTATGCCCAATTCCGCTCCGATGCCGCCGAATTGGCCGCTGATTTCCTGGGAGAATTTTTTGGCATCCGCCGGAGAAAAGAAATTAGTGTAGGGGTCGCCGGTCGCGCTTAACAGCCCGGAGATGGCGCCGTAAAGCAGATCTTGGTCCGTTATTTTGTCTCCGTCTATATATTTGTTTTTTACTATTTGCCAGGCATCCCAAAATAAGTCGAAGTCGATATTTTTTGCGCCATTCTGCGCGTTTTCGACGCCCGTAATAACAACCTCCTTCGGATTTTTAGCGCCTTCGTAATATCCAAGATAAAAAGCGCCGCCGACTAAGGCGATTATGATGAAAATAGAAGCAATCGGAAGAAATAATTTATTTTTAATAAGCCCTTTGAATTTATTTACCATTTGAATATTTAACCCCTATTTTATAAGAAGCGTGAAAACCGAAGTTATCGTGACGATGATTGTAAAAACGCCGTGCCACGCGTAGAGATTTTTTTTGTCAAAATGAAAATATGAGTGGATTTTTTGAAAAAAAGCGCCAACTTCCGTTTTTGTCATAAAATATAAAAATTGCAGAAAATCCGGCAGAACCGCGGCGGCCATGCCAAGCGCCATGTTTTGAAAATTTATGGAATTTGCTCCCAAATAAAAAACGGTAAAAAAACCGACTGCGAAGTCCGCCCCCAGTTTTAACGAATCAACCGCCAAATCGCGGTTAAATGTTTTATTTTTTAAGAATCTCACCCGGTATTCAAAGTGAGGAATGGCGTCAAGAATATAGTGGCTGGCGATTGATAAAATAATTACTGCCCACCAGCTATGCACTTTTGAGCCAATTGCCGCTCCTACTAAAAGATGTGGCGTTAGTATCATGCCCGGTAATATAACTTTATTAAAACCTGCTATTTACGATGTCCCAATTTATGACTTTAAATAAAGCCTCGATGTAGTCTGTTTTTTTAATGCCGTAGTCGATCATGAACGCGTGTTCAAAAACATCCATTACTAAGATCGGTTTGGCGCCGGAAAGATGGCCAACGTCGTGTTCGTTAATCCAGGCGTTAAAAAGCCGGTTTCCGTCAGGGTCATAATACAAAATTACCCAGCCGATTCCCCGCAAAGCGCCGACCGCTTTAAAATCTTTTTCCCAATTTTCGTATGAACCGAAATCTTCAATTATTTTTTTGTATAAATCAGAATCCGCGTTGAGCTGGGATTTTTCTTTTGAAAGATTCTCAAAATAATATTCGTGAAGTTTCATGCCGTTCCATTCCCAGCCGAACCGTCGTTTTAGTTCCGAATGGCCGACGCCGTCTTTCGCGAGCTCGGTTAACATATCTTTCAGCTTATTCGTGTTGTTAACATAACCCTGATAAAGGGCGAAATGATTTTTTAAAAGCGGTTCGCTGAAACCCGTGAGTCCCATTAAATGCTCGTAATTTTTTGTTTCGTATATCATTTGCTTATTATAGCACAGTAAATTTTTTTTTGCATTATTTGACAAAGAGGCTCAAATTCCGTCAATATAAAATTTGTTAAATCGTGCTATAATTTTGGGAAAGGAATGGATAAGGATTATTTAGGCAAAATTAAAAACCGGGTAAAAAACGCCAGGGTTTATAAAAAATTTCAGGCAACGGGACTGGAAATGGCCGAGCTTTTAAACGACGCAAAACACAAGGCTCTTTACATGAAAATTGCCAAAGAATACAGCGAACAGGACATTCTGCCACTGGCTAAAAGAATTTCGCAGAATAAGAAAGTTGCTAAAAAAGGAGCTTATTTTATGAGTGTTTTAAAAACATTGAAGAAAAAGTAGTCAGGAGTTAGCAGTTAGGAGTTAGTATAAAAGCATGAAAGAAAAAAATCTTAAAATTTTTACAGTTGCGAGCAAGAATGAAAAGAAGTTTTTGAGAAAGAAAACGCAAGATTTTGATTTTAGGAAATTTTCTAAAAAAGAGACCCGCGATTTGTGCCAGGAGATGAGAAGTGAGATGGTAAAAGCTAGGGGTATTGGGCTTAGCGCCAATCAAGTCGGCCATGATTTTAAAATGTTTGCGGCCGGGCTTTCCGATAAAAACGGCGCGATGAATTTTTTTTACGTTTTTAATCCGAAAATTGAAAAAACATCTAAGGAAAAGGATGTTTTAGAAGAAGGATGTTTGAGCGTACCGGAAATATTCGGCGAAGTGGAGCGGTTTGAAAAGGTTGTCGTATCCGGCCAGGACAAAAACGGTAAACATATAAAAATCGAAGCCAAGGGCCTTTTAGCCCGCGTTTTTCAGCACGAAATAGATCATTTAAACGGAATTTTATTTATCGATAAAGCGAAAAATTTACGCAAATTCGAAGGAGGAGAAGAAGTCAGGATTTAAGAAGAAATATTGGACAAGTCCGAGAGAAAAGAGGAGGTGTCCATGTAAATTCTGTTGAACATCAGATATACGACTTCCGGCTTGTTTATCGCTCCGATTAAAAATAATTTTTTGCCGAGTCCGTACGCTATGCCGGCTTCAACGTGAGACGAATCCCCTGCCGGAAGTAGCAATATCAAAGCGTCGCAGGTTTTCAGCCCGTTTATTTCCGAATCAAAAATCTGGGAAATCCGCTTGTCGTTTTGCCAGTTGGAAAGCGCTTCCCAATAGACTTTCATTTCTTCCTCTATGGGGTGTCCGGTCAAAAGATTTTCTCCGCTTTCCAAAAAAGAATAAACATCATGCCCTTTGGCTTTTAATTCTTCCGTCAGTTTTTCCACTTGTTCTTTATTTTTCCAAGGCGATGCGATAAAAAATTTCATATAGTATAATTATAGATACAATAAATTTAAGGTCAACTTTTAGTTATCAACATGAAATTCGTTTTTTTTGGAAGTCCGGATTTTGCGGCGATTGTTTTGGGTAAATTAATAGACGCGGGATTTGCGCCGCTTGCGGTTGTTTGCAATCCGGACAAACCCGTCGGTAGAAAGCAGGTTATTACTCCTCCGCCGGTAAAGGTTCTGGCGGAAAAACACGGCATTCCTGTAATTCAATTAGAGAAACTTGATGTTACGAGTTATAAGTTAAAAGTTCCGAGTTGCGATTTCGCCGTTGTTGCCGCTTATTCGAAAATTATTCCTAAAGATATTATAGATATTCCGAAACTCGGAACTATTGTTGTCCACCCGTCGCTTCTTCCCAAATATCGCGGGGCAACACCTATTCAAAGCGCGATTTTGAGCGGAGAACAAACAACCGGCACGACTTTATTTTTGATTGATGAAAAGGTGGATCATGGAGCGATAATCGCCACTAGGAATTTGCCAATAGCCACTAACGATAATTATGAAATTCTAAGCAAAAAATTGGCGGAGTTGAGCGGAGATTTATTAGCGGAAACTTTGCCGAAATTTATTGCCGGAGAAATTAAATCGCAGGAACAAACCCATAACGAAGCGACTTTTACCAAAAAATTTACCACCGAAGACGGGTTTGTGAAGCCCGAAGATTTAGAAGAGGCGCAGTCAAAAGGCGGGTCTATTGCCGTTGAAATAGAGCGTAAAATCAGGGCTTTAAATCCTGATCCTGGAGTTTGGACGTTTGGTCTCAAAACCCCTTTCAGGATGTCTGAAAACAAGCGTATAAAGCTTCTGGAGGGGCGTTTATCCCCTACTGGGTTTGTTGTACTCATTAAGGTTCAAGTTGAAGGTAGGAAGCCGTTTGTGATAAAAGCTTGACAATGGCGTCCTAGTAGAGTTATAATAGAAATACTAAATTTTGCTTGTCCTTGCGTGTATTTCGCGTGCGGATTAAGTAAGACCTGCTTTTGCAGCGCCTTATTTTTTTAGTGTGGGTCGTTCCAAAATGAATATGGGGGGTGAATTGATGAGATTGTTTATGGCGATGGTTATCGTAACCACCGGACTTTTGATGCCCTGCGCGGCATCGAATTCTGACTACAAGGAGGGGAGCATGTTTGAGATGCAAAAAATCGAGGCAGTAGTAACGGCGTATTATACTCCTGAAGAAGATCAAGAAACTTTTGCCACCGGTTCGTACAAGGGCGACCTTGCTCTAAACGGCAGCGGCACAACCTTTTGCGGTGAAGAAGCTGTAATAGGCGTGGTGGCTGCCGATCTTAAAGTGTTCCCTCTCGGGACTCATATTTTTATTCCAGGGTACGGAACGGCGGTTGTCGGGGATATCGGCGCCAAAATCAAAAACAATCGGATTGACGTGTACATGGGGAAAGGAGAAGAAGCGTTGGAAAAGGCAATGGCGTGGGGCGAAAGAGTCCTGCCCATTTCTATTTTTTCAGCCAGGAGACGGGGCGCTTAGCGCCCCTATTTTTTTATTCAAAATAAACTATAATATTTTCAGCAAACAACAAAATTGAATAGGAAGCGAGGTGCCTATGCTCACGCTTAGAGACATATTGAAAGTGATGGAATTTCGGTCTGCGCTGGGGATAAATTTATTGGGCGAAGGTTCATGTTTTGGAACACAGGATCCAAGCCGGCTTCGCCCACCAATGCCAACGAGCTCGGTTTTGGAAGAAACGATAGGAAAAAAGAAAAAAGGCAAGGTGGTCGTAGTGAACCTCGCGGATTTTCAGGGGGACGAATAGTCCCCTTTTATTTTTGTATAAAATTATGCGCCCGTAATGTTTTCTGTCGGAGTATCTATTTTTGTGTCTGAAACTTTAGGAGTTTCTACTGGCGGTTGCGGAGGTTGTTCTTCTTGTTTAATTTCTTCGGGTTGCGGTTGTTCTGCGGTTTCTGTTGGCGGTTGGTTATCTGTTTTTTCAACAGCAGGAACATTTTTCTCTTTATCCGGTTCTTGTGTGCTGGACGCTTCTTCTTGTTGTACAGACGCAGAATTTAATATTAAATTTTCGCTGCTGTTTTTTGAATCATATTTATCGTTTTCCTCATCTTCGTTATGCCCTCCTCCTCCATTATGGTTATTGTGGCGTTCACAATCTCCTTCATTATTTTCATCGTCATCATCTTCGTCTTCGCCACCCTTATTTTTATGGGAAGGATGGTGATTATGATTATTGCCGTTTGAATGACCGCAATAATCCGCTTGAAAATTGCTCTGGACATTTTCAATATCAGTAAAGCCAAGACCGGACGATAAATTATCCTGCCACCCGTTAAAGATAAATTTGAATTGGCAGGTTTTATTTTCTAAATTTTCCGTTCCTGTCGGCAAGGAAACGCTGAATGCCCACCGGTCTTCGGTTGGAGTAAAAATAATATCGCCTGACGTAAAGTCAATTAGATTTCCTGAATAAACTTGCAAACCATCCAAATCAACCGAAGTGATTAGTTGGCCGCATAAATCGCCGCTACCGGAATTATTTTCTAAAACAACGTTGTATTGGAAATTCAAAGTCCCGTTATTTGCCACCAAAACTTTCTTTTTTAATACTTCTCCGGGCTTAAAATTAAACGAAAGTTCCCCGTCTGAATTCGCTGTAAAATCCAGCGTTCCCGCCACAAGATTATTTGCCGGCGCGCTACCAGAATCATTAAAGATGGCGAAAGTTTTTTTGGCTCCGGAAAAATTCAGGGAAAGCAAAATAACCATTAGCATTAAAACAGCCGAGGCGGTTTTGAGAAAAATATTTTTAAATTCGAAATAATTGTTTACCGGCTCTTTTGGCAGAGCCACTAATACTGGCCTTGATTTTAAAATATCCAGAACCAAAACTTTTGATTGATTTCTGTAAGATAAAATTTGCCGGATTTTAACCGGGCTAGCCGCTATCTTTTTGCGCGGGGATGATTTAACTCGCGTTTGCCCCGCTGGTTTTTGTTTTGCTTTTGGCAACCTCATTTTTTATTTTTTTGATTTCTTCATAAATAATCGCCGCTGCCGGTATCAACAATAACAATACGAAGACAGGCGGTTTTTTGGAAAAATTAACCGCGTATCCCGCATATGGAAGGCTGAAAACGACTTTTCCTATAATTTCGCTTTTTTGAATCTCCTTTAAATCAGATCCGTTATTGGCGTCGCCCTTTGTTGTATAAACAACCTGATTGTTTTTAACTTCTGTTTTTAAGATCCGGTGCGTCGTTGGCGATTCAATTTTACTGATTTTTCCGAAAGTGATAATATCCCCCGTTTTATAGCTATCAACGGGATGAATTACCACCATACTTCCGATTTTTATGGCTGGCGCCATTGATCCGGACTGGACAACTAAAATTTTTGTTCTGCTGCCAGGAGAAAGGATAAAAAATAAAAGCAGAAAAATAATAACTGCCGAGCAGGATAAAAATGTCCAATAAATTATTTTCAAAATTTTCGATTTCATTTTAAAGCCTTTATAACCTCGCCCTTTTATAGGAAGAGCGAGGCAAAAAAGCTTTACGACTTGTAGTAGTCAATCATTCCTGTTTCAAACAGATAATCAGCCGGGCTCCAGCCGCTTATCGTGCTTCCAGTCAAATCAGAAGTCTTTACAAGCCAAATCTTGGCATTAAGCATATCTCCCGTATCAACACTGCCGGTGAGAGTTATGTTGCCACTGCCGTCTGTTGTCCCGGCACCAAGAATTATAACTGGCCTTGGCCAAACCGCCGGTGAAGAAGGAACTGAAAACGGCTCTTCATACATAATCAAAGAATAGCCGGTGCTCGCAAGCGGAGCGGTTCCTGTAAAGCTGTAATTGAATTTCGTATCTTTTACGCCGTAGGTTAATGTGCCGGTTTTGGTTCCGAGAACAAACCAGCCGTCTTTTTCAGGCCTGTTTGGATCTTTATTTGACAAAATTAACGATCCGCTCAGCTGTTCACCGGTCAAGAGAATATCAAAAGTAATTTTATCGCTTTGGTATTCATTGCCAGCCTCTTTTTTCATGTGATAGCTTTCAACCACATCCATATGCCAGCCTGAAGGAACCATTCCAAGAAACATTTTTTGTCCTTGGAGTTCTACCACTGTTTTGTCCATGTCGCGCAAAGTTTGATTCCACGCCAATGTGCCGGTTGCGGTAAAAACTTTTACGGATAAATCGTATTCAAGCACAGAATCAACGTCATCTTTTGAGATATTCCCGGCACACCTATCACCCCATTGCCCGCCTTCGGCGATACATTCTGGTCGGTTAACGTTGACAGTCTCCCTATTAGTAACTTTTATTTCTTTGGTTACGTTAATTGGATCGCTGCCGACATTTCTAACGGTAAAATTCGTATATCCAACCTGGCTCGGCTTCATGGATTGTATAAAAAAATTAACTACAGGGTTGAAAATAAATGAATTTTCAGTAGAATATTCGTATTGCCGGGTCATCTAACGGTAGGATACATGACTCTGAATCATGTCATCTAGGTTCGAGTCCTAGCCCGGCAGCTAAGTAATACAAACATCAGAAGTTGCCTCGCGGCTTCGCCGCTCGCTACCACTCGCCACCCAGCAAAAAAGTTTTCTCTGCATTTCTGATTTTGCGCGCGCCGGATTTTTTCTTCTAAAAGGAAAAGAAAACTTTTTTGCTGGCTTCTGCTCTCAACGAGCAGGGCGGCGGGCTTGGCCTCTATTTTTTGCAAGAACACGGCGGAAGGGGGGTGTGGGGAATTCCGCCGTGCCCGAGCGTTCCGCCGGAGCGAAGCGGAGGCGGTCAGTCGTCGGGATTCGTTTGGTAAAAAGTTCGGATTTTGTTCAGGAGGGACAGCTTTAAAAAAATAAATTTTAAAAAATCCCGGCGCACTCGCGTACGCCGGGCCTAATTTATTAAATCATTTTATTTACTGCGAGCTTCTCGCAAGTTTCTTAAACCACGGCGTGAAATGAAAAAGAAGAAAAATATAAGCGCCAAATTTAAAAATATGCCCAATCATATTATGCAGATAGAAAGCGCCGGGGTATAAAGTAAATTCGAATTCGCTGAAAATCGTAAAAATCAAAAAAAGCAGAAGATAATACGGTAAAATCGCGCCCAAATTTTTGCTCTCGCGCCAATAAAGAAGGGAAGTAGCCATTAAAAGAAACATTAAGAAATATTCGATTTCTATTTTTTGGATAGCTAAACCGAAAAGTTTTATCATTGTTGGTAGTTGAGGGGCTAAATAATAAACAGTCAGAAAAACAGCTACGGCAATCGCAAGGGCAACCGCCACGCTCCCCGCAATGCTCAATCTGAATTTAGTCGACGGCTTTATTAAAGCGCTTATTAAAAGTCCGATAGCGACAATAAATCTCGCCGCGAGCCAAAAATAAATAGTCGTGTTTACTGCCGGGAAAATGATTGTTTGGGGCATCCCGCCGTAACTTAAAATGTGTAAAACATCAACGATGGCTGACGCGAGAAAAACAACGCCGAAAACCAAATAACGCGCGCTTTGTGTAACTTGGTAATTTACAAAGGCATAAAAACTGACTATAAGAGCCGCGGCAACGGTAAAAAATTCAACCAAGGCGTGGAAGCCGAGATACCACATCCTAAATTCATAATAAAAAATACTGGGCTTGATGCCGGTTATAAGAATGACGGCAAGACCTACAAGAGCAAAAATCCAAAAATTTTTACGAGAAATAGCCATCTGTTTAATTTAACTATACACTAATTATTTGATAAATAAAAAGTCCCGGCGCACGTGCGTACGCCGGGGGTTCGATTTGCTATAATAAATTTTATGAACAAAACAATTGCTTATATTATCACCGGAATTGTCGCGCTTGTTGGCGTTTTTTATGTTATTACCACCAACACAGACAAAGAAAAACAAGTAGTAACACCGCAAGATTATAAGAATATAGAATATGTGATTGACGGAAAGCGTGTTAAGCTCACCAACGGCGTTTCTGAAACAGAAGTAGCGCCTGGTTCTGCGTCTAAAATTATCACTCGGTATTTTGGTAATGAAGTTTGGAAAGATTTAAATAGCGATGGGAATAAAGACATTGTCTTTTTACTAACACAGGAAACCGGCGGGTCAGGCGTTTTTTTCTATGTTGTCGCAGCTCTAGCTGATATTGAAAAGGGGTATGTCGGTTCGCAAGGACTTCTTTTGGGTGACCGCATTGCTCCGCAAACTACCGAATCGGGAAAAGGAAAAATGATTATTGTAAATTACGCGGTTCGGGCGCCAGGCGAACCATTCACTACCCCGCCTTCAATCGGTAAAAGCATCTGGCTTTTACTTGACCCTAAAACAATGCAGTTTGGCGAAGTTGCGCAAAATTTTGAAGGCGAAGCTGATCCAGCGCGGATGACTCTCACAATGACAAAATGGATATGGATTTCCGCGTTGTATAACGACGGCAAAAACATCACGCCCAAAAATGCAAATGCATTTACACTCACCTTCTCGAATGACGGCGTCTTTTCCGCGACAACGGATTGTAACAGCATAGGAGGAATATATACTACCAAAGACGGCAAAATTACATTTAATGAAATGCGATCTACTTTAATGTATTGCGAAGGTTCACAGGAGAGTGAGTTTGTAAAATTACTTAACAACGCAAGTAGTTATCACTTTACTTCGAGGGGCGAACTTATTTTAGACTTGAAGTTTGACAGCGGTTCAGTAATATTTAGATAATGAAACCATTTAATTTAGCACAAAAAACCCGCGCGGCTGGAGCCGGCGGGGTGCTAAAAGCTGTAAATTCCCGAAAGAATAATTCTAATGCGAGTGGGATTCCTAGGGCAAGGTTTCACGAAGTTTGGTAATTTGTCTCTCCAAGTCCTCCGCAACTTCTCGTTGTAACGCGAGGGGGAAATATTCGCTCGCGTGGCTAGGGATTGCATCAATCTGTTTCCGTAACTTGTCTATCTTTGCTTGGACACTCAATTCCGTTTCGCTCATCTTCTCGCCTCCCATCTCAAGAATTATATTAATATTTCTTGTCGTACTAACTACATTAAAAACTCTGGGCGATTTATTGTCAAATCCTCTTTGATTACCTGTATTTATTAATCTCCTCCCTTAATTTTCGGGCTTCTTCCTTTGGATTTTGGGAAAAAATTATCCCGCGGGAAGAATTAATAATAAGTCCCTTTTTCCCTGAGTTGATTCCGGCTTTGACCGCGGATTCCACTTCTCCTCCTTGGGCTCCAATCCCCGGCATTAAAAATGTCATATCTCCGACAATATTTCTGATTTTCGCGGTTTCTTCGGGATAAGTCGCTCCGACAACCAACATACAATTATTATTTTTATTCCACTCGTTTTTAACTTTTTCGGCAACAATCTGCCAAATAGTTTTCCCTTCAACAATTAAATCTTGTAATTCTCCCGCTCCCGAATTTGAAGTCCGGCAAAGAACGATTACTCCCTTGTCTTCTCTTTTCAAAAATGGCTCTAAAGATTCTCCGCCGAGATATGGAGCAACAGTCATGGCATCAAAGCCAAGCCAATCAAAAATAAAATCAATGTATCCCTTGTTTGTATTCCCGATGTCTCCTCTTTTTGCGTCAGAGATCAAAAAAATATCCGGATATTTTTCTTTTAGATAATCCGTGGTCATTTTCAATTCTAAAATTCCCTTGTTTCCTCTGGCTTCATAAAAAGCCATATTCGGCTTGTACGCCGCCGCGTATTCATTGGTTTCTTCAATAATATATTTATTGAATTCAAACTGGGGAAATTCCATTTGCTTAAATCTTTCCGGAATTTTTTCAAAATCGCTGTCCAGCCCCACACAAACCAAAGAATTTACAGCATCCGCCCGTTTATTATATTTTTCAATTATTGGCATTTTTATTTTTTAGATACTTAGCGCCATGGCCAACCGATGTATTTATTACGACATTGTTTTTACACAAAACACATTCCGCCTTTTCATACGCTTCCGCCTTAAAATTTCCCAAGGAAGAAAACGGAGCTCCAATAAATTCTGAGTTCACGTTTTCCGGATTCCGGTTTACCATAACGCAAACCGCAACCACATTTCCTCCTGCCTCTCTAACGCTGTTTACGGTTTTTTTAACAGATCCTCCGGTATTAGCAATATCTTCAATCACCAAAACATTCTTCCCGGCCACCACTTGATCATACCCTCTTGTAAAAATTTGATTTCCTTCCACGCTTTTTTCCGTATAAACTCCCAAAATTTCTTTACCTTTTATTTTGGACAGGTGGTGGGCAGTCCATTGCGAAAGAATAATCCCACCTAAAGCCGGAGCCACCACGACATCAACATCAAAATCCTTATTCTTCTCCGCAAACATCGAGCCAACTTTTGAGGTCTCGTCCGTGTGCGGATATAGGGCGTCTTTATTCACGTAAACACTGCCGTGTTTTCCGGATGTATAAACAAAGTGGCTATCCGTAATAACAGCTCCCACTTTTTTTAAAATTTCTATTATATTTTCCATATTTTATTTTTACGACGTTATTTATTATTTTGTTTAATTTCTTTCGCCAAATACGGGTTCCACATTGCTCCGGTTGCCGACATGGCGGTATCGGCGCCGATATCCATATATCCTCTGAAATCTTCGGGTGAAAATATTCCGCCAACTCCTAAAATTTTATATTTTAATCCCGCCTCGTCCCTTAAAGCTTTAAGCCGTTTTACCATATTAATCCCCGCCCATTTGATGGCCGTGCCGCAAACTCCGCTTCGCAAGCGTCCTTCTCCCGGAAGCGCTTGTTTGCCATTTTTATCAACAACCTCCGCGGAAATAGTATTAATTGAAGCAAGTCCATCCACAACGTCCCCGACCTTTTTTATAAGGTCTTTCAGATTTTCTTGATCGGCAAAATACGAAAGCTTAATAGTTAAAGGAAAATCTCCGATTTCATTTTTTACGGCCTTGCATATTTTTTGGACTTTATTCGTGTCAAAGCACAAAAGCGCCGTAGAGCCTTCGTTAGGACAGCTAAAATTAGCCTCAATAAAATGAGCGCCCGTTTCTTTAATAAGTTTTGCCGCCAACACCCAATCTTTTACGTAATCATCCTCGCTATATCCTTCCCACCTTGTGCCTTCGAAACTTACTCCAACAATCTGTCCGTTTTTCGTATGTGAAACTGATTTTTTTATATCTTCTTGCCAAAACTCCGGCCCATACGAAGGAACGCCAAACGAATTCGTAATTGATAACGGCTCTTTATAATCATTGGATACCGTTAATTTATTCCCTGCTTTTTCCAAAGTTAAGTCCCCTTCAATTTCAACCGAAAGGACATTTGGCCACGGGTGGCAATCTTTTTTCTTTGTTCTGACTGTTTTATAAATTGGGATATCAAATCCTTTATTGAGCGCCGCGTTTACGAATTTGCTGTTTAAAAGCGGTCCGGCTGGAATCCCAAAAGGCAAAAAAACTTTATGATCGAAAATTTCATATTTTGGCTCTCCCTGATTTTCTAAAATTTCTCCGTCAACAAAACCATTAAAAGGGCCTTCGTCAAAATTTTCGTAATAATTTTTAGAGGGATCGTAAAAAGGTTTGTACAGCATTGAATTATTCTAAACTAAATTGCCGTTGAGTAAAAGCTCCTTTCCTTTATATACAACGGTTTCAATTTTTCCGTATAATTCCATTCCGTTAAATGGAGACCAGCCGCACTTCGTTTCATATCCGCCCTCTCCGCAAATATACGGTTTATCAGGATTAAGCTCTATGTATGTATTTTCTTGGCTAGAAATACCAAAAATGTTTTTAGCATTTTCATATAATAATCTTGCGATATTTTCTTCCTTTATTTTGCCTTGCTTTACCGCCTTAAACATTAATCCAACGGCGGTTTCTAAACCCGGCACGCCAAACGCGGGAGGATCTTTTTCTTTTTCCTCTTTTGTATGAGGCGCGTGGTCTGTTTCAATTAAATCAACAGTTTGATCATTTAACCCTTTCCACAAAGCATCTTGGTCGCTTTGAGTCCCCAAAGGCGGTTTCATAATAGCATAGCCCTTTAATCTCTCCACATCTTTTTCTGTCATAAATAAATGGTGCGGACAAACTCCCGCGGTGATTTGAAAATTTTTCTCCTTTGATTTTTTTACTAATTCAACTTCTGTCGCCTGCGAAACATGGCACACATGCAACTTTCTATTATAAATCTGGCTTAAAGCAATGGTAGCCGCAAGCTGGACTCCTTCGGCATGAACTAAAATCGGCTTTTGAGAGTCCCAGCTTTCAAAAATTCTTTTAAGGAGGGACAGATCATCTACGAGAAGCTCCCCAGTTGTATGGTTCAGATAAATTTTCAGCCCGAATACTTTTGGATTTTCCCAGGCAGTTTTGAAAGTTTCGGTATTTCTTCCGTTTGTCCCGTAATAAAAATTAATATCTATTAATCCTTTTTCGCCCGCTAAATTTATTTTTTCTTCCAGCCCTTCGATAGAAATAGTCGGGTTTGGATTATTTGGCATATCAATCACAAAAGTGAACCCGCCCTTGATGGCAGCTCTTGAGGCTGTATAAAAATCTTCCTTGTGTGTTGCCCCGGGATCTCTTAAATGTACGTGCGGATCAATAAAACCCGGGAATCTTTTTAATGCCATAGTTTAAAAATAAAAATACCATAAAATTGCAGTTTTTACGATGAACGCTAAAATTTTTCATCAATTCACTCTAGTAATTTGACGATCGTCAAATTACTAGAGTGAAGTATTTTTTATCTTTAAAACATTACATAGTTGCACAGGATAAGTCTTGATAAATTTTAAAGTTGTGTTATATTTTTTAAATTCGGCCTAAGGGTCTATTTGAGGCCTATTTTTTATGTCGGGTAGTAAAAATTATATTATTTATTATGGAAATAAGAAACATCGCAATTATCGCGCACGTTGACCACGGTAAAACCACTTTGACCGATGCTTTGTTGCGCCAGACCGGGGCTTTTAAAGAGGGGGCTTCGATGGACTCGAACGCGCTTGAGCTCGAGCGCGGAATTACTATTTATTCAAAAAACGCGGCGATTACATATAAAGGCACCAAAATAAACATTGTCGATACGCCGGGTCATGCTGATTTCGGTTCAGAGGTTGAACGTGTTTTACGTTCCATTGATTCGGTGCTTCTTGTCGTGGACGCCCAGGAAGGCCCGATGCCGCAAACGCGTTTTGTTTTAAAAAAATCTCTGGAACTCGGATTAAGGCCGATTGTCGTGATAAATAAAATAGATAAATCAGCGGCAGATCCGGATCGCACCGAAGAACAAGTTCTTGAGCTTTTTATAGAACTTGGAGCGAATAAGGAACAGGAAAACTTCCCTGTTGTATACGCCATCGGCCGCGAAGGAATAGCGAAGTTAAAATTAACCGACGATTCAAAAGATCTCACGCCTCTTTTGGAAACCATTCTCTCCCATGTTCCTTGCGCTTCGTCTGACGCGCTTAAAAAAAGACCGCTTAGGTTCCAGCCATTCAATCTTGCCTACGATAATTTTATAGGACGCATGGCCGTGGGGCGCGTGTATGAGGGCGTTCTTAAATCAGGTGAAAATATATTTATAAAAAAATCGAACGGCGAAACCCGCTCCGGAAAACTTACAAAAATTTTTACCTTTAACGGACTGGAACGGGTAGATTCGACGGAGGTAGAGGCGGGAGACATCGCACTTATTGCCGGAATTCCCGATATAGACATCGGCGAAACCATAATAACGGACGCGAATGCAAAACCGCTTCCGGCTATCGCCATTGACGAGCCGACTATTACTCTTAATTTTTTGGTCAACAACTCCCCTTTTATGGGTCGGGACGGAAAATATGTAACGTCCCGCGAAATCAGAGAATATTTGAAGCGCGAGCTTGAGGTAAATGTCGGTTTGCGAGTGGAATTTTCCATAGCGGATATGTTTCAAGTTTATGGACGAGGAGAACTCCATATCGCTATTTTATTGGAAAATATGAGGCGCGCCGGATACGAAGTCCAGGTTTCCCAGCCGCGCGTAATTACTAAAGAAGAAAACGGCGTGAAACTTGAGCCGTTTGAAGAAGTGATTGTTGATATTCCCGAAAGATACCAAGGGGCGATTATCGAACGCCTCGGCGCACGGGCGTTCGTATTAAAAAATATTTTTCAGCACGCTGACATTATGCGGCTTACGTTTGAAGGTCCGACGCGCGGACTTTTGGGATATAGGAATCAATTCGTGATGGACACGAGAGGAGAAGGAATTATGTCCGCGCGCGTTTTGGGATTTAAGCCTTACGCCGGAGAAATTCAAAAACGGACGGTAGGGTCAATGGTTTCCATGGCAAACGGAAAAGCTCTCGGATATTCTTTGTGGGGGCTTCAGGAGCGCGGTACGCTTTATATCAATCCGGGCGTAGAAGTTTATAGCGGAATGGTTATCGGCAATACGTCCAAAGGAGTTACCATGGACGTAAATCCGACAAAAGGAAAACAATTGTCCAATATGCGGGCGTCCGGCACTGATGAAGCGATAATTCTCACCCCTCCTTTTGAGCTCTCAATTGAGCGCGGACTTGAGGTTATGGCCGAGGACGAATATTTGGAAATCACTCCTAAAAATGTGCGGTTAAGAAAACAATTTTTAACGAAGTCCGATAAGTCAAAAGCAAAATAAAAACAAGATAAAAACAAAATAAATGTTTTTATGAAATCTTATTTCGCGCATAAATTTTATTCTGACGGCAGAAACAAAAAATTAATTGAGGACATCTCAGAATCTTTAAAAGAAAACGACGTAGAAACCGTAATAATGGCTAGAGATTTTGAAGAATGGGGCAATAAAACATATTCTCCCAAAGAGCTTATGGAATTATCTTTTAAGCAAATAGATGATTGCGATAGTTTAATTTTAGAATTTTCCGAAAAAGGAACGGGGCTGGGAATAGAGGCCGGATATGCGTACGCAAAAAACAAGCCGATTTATGTTATCGCTAAGTTTGGGTCGGAAATTTCCGCCACGCTTAAAGGAATTGCCGCTTCGATTATTTTTTATTCGGATCCAAAAGAAATCGGAAAGAAAATAAAGGAAATTATAATGTAAAAAACCGGCGCACTCGCGTACGCCGGACAGTAACGGTCCTCCAACACTTGTTATTTAAAAGGTGATGTTTTTCATGAAGGCCAGGCAAAAATCGCACGCAATAGCATTTTTAGGAAATATTTCCCGGCTTAGAAACATTTTTTCCATCAGTTTTTGCGCCAACAAGGATTTTCTTTCCAAAACCTCGTCAATGTTATCCCCTATCTCACCGATTTTCATTTCAGGGAATTGAGCGCAGCCGCATTGAGAAAAATACGTTCCATTGAAATCGACATGAAGATGTCCTGAATCCATCTTAAGCATTGTTGTGCAATAGAAACCATTTCCCATTAGCCTGTCTTTTATAGTACGCCCCCTCCCATTTCTAATAAACGGGAAAGGGTATACTTTTATTGCTTTTACCATATCGGAATCTTTATAAATCGCAAACACAGTCGGGATACAGTAAGCTTTAAGGGTTAAATAGTCGAGGTATTTCTTTTTGAATAACGTCTCGTTAAACAAATATAAGCTTCTTTTAAAATCTTCACTACCGAAATCAACCATGTGCCCTCTAATTTCAAGATCGAATTCTTCCTCGAAAGCCTCCAAGACCTTTGCTGAATCATTGAATGTTTTGCCGAAGTTTGTTAGGCTCACGCAAAATCTTAAAGTAACCGTTTTTATTTCCGGACTTTTAATAAATAGCCGCAGGAAATTGTGTAATCTTTCCGGAAAAGTCGGATTAAAACAATTGAAGCTTACATCTAATGACAATTTATTTCTTGTTTGGAGGTCAAGTAGATTTTCTAACCTTTTTTTCTCGTTAAGATTTTTTGATAAAAATCCCGATGTTATCACCGACATTTGACTGACTTGGGAATCTTTCATAAAGGTTTCAACCACGGGAATCAATTCTGGAGACATCAAAGGCTCTCCGCCTCCGGTGATGCAAACTGTAATCTTTCGGTCATAGGTTTTGGCGGATTCCATTAAGTCCTCCGCCATTTCTTTCGAAAAATGTGCGGGTGGCTGAGAATGAAAAACGGCCTGAGAACAATGCAGACAATTTCTGTCGCATTTTGACGTTGCGTAAATAGAAAAATCGATATTCCGCTTCATTTTTATCACCTCGTATGAAATTGGGAATGTTCAGAGAATGTGCTAATCATATCATTTTCTTTAAATTTAGTCAATTCACTCTAATTGTTGACGATCGTCGAGAACTAGAGTGAATTGTTTCAATATTAAAAAAGATTTATAATAAAATAATAAAAGTCGCATTAAATTAAAATAAATAAAAATGGAAAATACAACCATTAATGATACGAATTCACACGAAAACTGCTGCCGGGGGAAAAAGCGTATGATGTGCGGCGGCGCTTCAGGAGGCGGAATTTACGGTCTGGCTTTCATTGGCGCGGCTGTTTATTACATACAACACGCGGTAACGTTTACGGACGGATTGCTTGGTGTTCTTAAAGCGCTTATTTGGCCTGCTGTGCTGGTTTATAAATTATTGGAATTTTTAATAAAATAATATGCAAAATTCCAAAATCCTAAAATATTCTTTAATAAATTCTCTCTTGGTTTTCGGTTATGTCGCGTTTGTGTCGCAACTTTTAACCAATGGCGAAAAATTATTCGGGCCGATAAAAAGTGTTTTAGCGCCGACTGCCTTCCTTCTAACATTCGTTTTTTCTGTCGCGATAATGGGAATTATTATTTTTGGCCGGCCGATTTTGTGGTATTTAGACGGATTTAAAAAAGAAGCTGTTAGATTAATTTTCTACACGCTCGGATTTTTACTGGTTATCTTGGCTTTTGTCTTTTTGACGATGGTGTTATAAGGCGTAGTGAGGGCTAATTATGTTATAATTTATTTATGTACGACAATGTAAGTTTCAGGCCACCCACTCTAAAAGAATTGCAGCAGACAAAAAAAAATATAAGAAACGTCAATATCGCCTATCGCGAGAGATTGAATTCGCTTGAACGTCTGGCAACTTGGGCCACTGAAAAAGTCGGTTCAGTCGGATTTTTCATAATCATATTTTTATGGACCGCGTTTTGGCTTTTGTGGAATACAATAGGGCCGATGGAGACGCGATTCGACCCTTACCCGGCTTTTGTTTTGTGGCTGTTTATTTCCAATATGATCCAGTTATTTTTATTGCCGCTTTTGTTAATCGGTCAAAATTTGCAAAGCCGGCACGCGGAAACAAGAGCGGAAATAGATTTTGAAATAAATCTCAAATCAGAAAAAGAAATTGAAGCGGTTTTGCTCCATTTGGAACACCAGCATGAAATGTTGATGAAGTTAATGCAAAACTTCGAAAAACCGGCAAAAAAGAATAAGAAATCTTAGTTTGACGCGGTGATTTTATCGTGATATAATTACAAAGTTGGTAAGGGAGCGATTACTCCGGCGTTAGCCGGGGAGGAAGGTCCGGACACCCTTTCCCGCCCAAAAGCGGATCAAAAATTGTACAGGCTAACAGCCTGCCGCAGAAATGCGAGAGGTGCGAACAGAAACGTCCTGATGCGAAAGCTGAAGGGAAGCCCCATCCTAACGTAGACGGCTTAACTCTGCCATAGGGATAAAAAGGCAGAGGTGAAACGGCTAAATCCTTACTGGGTGCAAGGCCGCGCCAAGCACATAGAAATCTATGCGCTTGGAGTGCCGCTAGAGTCCGAGAGCAATCGAGGACCCAGATAAATTATCGCTTAGACACAGAATCCGGCCTACTACTTACCAGTAACACCGCCCCGAAAATCGGGGCGGTGTTTTTTATCGGTATTTAACGCGTTAAAACAAAAATTACTCCAATTGTTGACGATCGTCGAGAATGAAAGTAAATCAATATCAACTAAACAGGCGGAGCTCTTTTCCTTGGCCGTCCAGTTCTTTATTAACCAGTTTGTCGGCGTGAGTGTTTTGTTCCCGGGGAATGTGCTTAAAATTTATTTTTTTAAAGTCTTGTTTTAAATTCCAAATTTCGATAAAAAAGGGTACTAGATTTTTTTCTTTTATTTTATATTCGCCGTTTAATTGGTTCACTATAAGTTCGCTGTCGGCTTTTATTTCGACTTCTGTTTTTTTGGTTTTTTCCTTGCCCACTAGTTGTTTTATTTTTTTGAGCGCGAAAATTATCGCCTGGTATTCCGCGTCATTATTGGTGGCGTTACCCAAATATTGGGAATATTCTTTTTTAAAATCCGGAATATATACGCCTAGCGCCGCCGGACCGGGGTTTCCCCTGCTTCCTCCGTCGCAATAAATTATAATTTTATTTTCCATGCTTTTTTAAATGGCTTTCCAGGGGAAATTAAATTCGCCGTTAAAAGAAAAACCGCTTGCCTGTTTATGGCCGCCGCCTCCGAATTTTTGCGCAATCTTGGAAACGTCGATGTTTTTTCCCGACCGTAAAGAGGCCTTAACTCTGCCGTTTTTTGAATTCCAAATTAATCCGATAGTATTCGGATAATTTTTCCAAATATAGTGTCCTATTTCTGAATGAAGAATTGGAGAATTGACCGCGACGGCTTTATGGCCGTCTATCCTGACCTTAATGCCGTTTTTTACAAGCGGTTCGATTAAAGTGTCTTGATATTTTACAATCGCTCTTCCTTCATTAGTATACTTTTGTATTTTTGACGCCTTTTGGAAATCTTTAATCAGTTTGTCCCATACGGTAAATTGTAAAGGATATGTGTCTAAGGACGCGATAATTTCTCTGGTAAATTTCATTTTAAATTTCCACAAATCCATATCTTCAATGTAAGAGAGCAGTTTTGGAGCGGGTTTTTCCGGATTAAAATATTTCCAAGCCAGAATGCAGGCGGAGTGTTTGAGATCGTAAATATTTTCAGATGATATTTTCGCCGGTTCTTTTTGGCTAATATGATGATCAATAACAACAACCTTTTTATTATTTTTAAGAACCTCCTCCATTATTTTTTTGTCGTTATAACAAAAGTCTATCATATAAACCGTTTTACCTTTAAAATTCGCCTTGGTTTGGTTTGTGTAACTTACCTGTATATATTGCGCCTTGTTTTTAAATTTTTTCCAAGCCACCCAGGCGCCGGCAAAACCGTCCTCGTCGCTGTGATATAAAACTACAATTTTTTTCATATTTATTTTAACGCTTCAATTCCAGGGAGTTTTTTGCCGCTTAAATATTCCAACATTGCTCCGCCGCCGGTGGAAACAAAAATATTTTTATTTTTAGAAATTAGAAATTCGTAATTAGAAATTGCCGCTAACGTTTCTCCCCCTCCAATAACGACTTTAGCATTTTTGTTTTTTAAAACCGCTTCTATTATCGCGCGCGTTCCTTTGGCGAATTTAGGATTTTCATATTGTCCCATCGGGCCGTTCCAGATAATAGTTTTTGCATATTTAATAATATCCGCGAATTGTTTTTCGGTTTTTTCTCCGATGTCTAAGATTTTCCGATTATTGATTACGAAATCCGTTGGTAAAACGATTTTTTTAGAATTTAGAAGTTTTTTGGCAAAAGGAACCATTTCTTTTTCGTAAACAGAATCGCCTATCGGAAGGCCTTGGGCAACTAAAAAATTGTCGGCCATAGCGCTGCCGATTAAAAAATAATCCGCTTTGGTAAAGAGGTTTTTAATTAAACCAAGCTTGGTGGAAATTTTAACGCCGCCTAAAATAATAATCAGTGGTTTTTTGTACCGCTTGAGCGCAGCGTCAAGATGTTTTATTTCGTTTTCTAAAGTCAGGCCAGCATAAGAAGGCAAAAAATCGGTTATTGCCGCCATTGAGGCTGTTTTTCTGTGGCTGAACGCAAAAGCGTCGTTTACGTAAAAATCACCGAGCGCAGCTATTTTTTTTGCTAACTTTATATCGTTTTTATCTTCGCCCGGATAAAATCTTAAGTTTTCCAGCATAAAAACGCTTTCAGATTTGGAATTTCGAATTTTTTCTTTAAGATTTTTATCTTCTAAATTTGCGAAATAAACCGTCTTTTTTAACGCTGTGGATAATTTTTTTATAAACGGTTTTAAAGATAACGAGTTATCTTTTTTTCGAGGACGACCGCGGTGGCTCAAAATAACCACCTTTGCGCCATAATTATTTAAAAACTTTATTGTGTTTACGGCGTTTATAAATCTTGGAGATTTTTCGATCGACTCCCCTTCTTCGATATTAAAATCGACTCGCAAAAGACCGATTTTATTCGATAAATTTTTTGATTTTAAATCGCTCAAAAATTTCATTTTTATAAATTTTTTACCATCCAAACATATTTATTACCCTTTTCATATCCTTGTTTTTTATAATATTTTTGCAATTCATCGTCATCTTCTCCTACAAGAATATTTACATGATTATATCCTTTTTGTTTTAATATTTCTTCGCCCCGTCGCATCAGCTCTTTTCCGACTCCTTTATTTCTAAAATCCGGGTGAACTGACAATCTAAACATTAAGGGAAGAAAATCTTTAATAATAAATTGCGTCCCAATGATTTTTCCATCTTCTAACGCCACTAATATCGAATCGGGATTTTGTTTAATTTTTCTTTCCAAAGCTTCTTCGTTGTCAGATGCCCCCCAATAAAGACCTCCCATTTTTAGTATTTCTTGAACCTGTGAAAAATCCGATGTTTGATAATTTCTTATTTCTAACATTAAAATATTTTTTATAGTCTACTTATTATACCGAAACAATCTCAAGTTTTTTATTGTCCACCCATATTGCTTGGTTATCGTTTATTAAGAAAATTGGATTTTTGTTTTCAGGCAAATGTTCCATCATTTTTATCTTGCTTTCTAAAAAATCTGCGTTTTGACAATGGGGAATAATATAAAAATCAACCAAGCCTAATCCGTCAAAATTTTTAGTTTCAATCACAAATTTAGTTTCCTCTTCGTCATACGAAGAAAGTTTAATGTCTTTTGCAACAATCATAGAGCCGGCGCTTGTTCCCGTATACACAATATTATTTTTCAGAATTGCTTCTTTTAAAATTGCGTCGAATCCCCTTTCTTTTAAAAGATTCATTAGATATAAAACACTTCCTCCGCAGACGTGGACTGCATTAACGTCTTCCAGTAATTTTATAAATTCGCTCTCTGATGTTTTTCTTAGATCAGTATCAATAATTTTACAACCGAGTTCCGTAAAAGCCTTTTTATCTAAATCAATCCACCAAGTGTCCGTATAAGTATCAGAGGCATTAGTTATGAAAAGAACTTTGGAATCGGCTCCAAGTTCTGGAACTTTTAAATTTAAACTTGAGATTGTTTTGTCTATGGCCGAAGCTAAATATAACTTCATGAGCTGTTTTTATGTGGAAACTCGAACTTTTTTTTGAAAAGAGTTTTTGATTTTACGCTCTTTAGTTCACGCAGTTCGGACTGGGTTTATGAAGAAATGTTTTGTTTAAGCTTCTCTCAGGCATTGAAAATTACAATTGTTATGGAAATATTTTAGTTATTTCCGATCTTCAAGTTCGCTTACTAAAAGAGTTATGACACTCCCATTCCACTCAATGTCTTTGATTTTTAATGAATATCCATTCCATAACTTAGTATCTTTACCGGACAACATAAAACTTACATTTTCATTGCTTTTCGTCTTAATATAAATGTTGGCAAAGGACTCATCCGAGCCGTCTATTAAAATATCGTGCCCCCCTCCATTATTTGTAATGAGCAAATCCCCAATACTTCTTGACTCACCAGATTTTATTGTAATTTCTTTTTCCATAATTTTTTTTCTATCATTAAGGTAAGTTGTATAGCCAATAACTAAAAAAAATGCAAGAATGACAAAGGTTAAAATTAAAATTTTATTACTCACAAATAAATTTTTTAATTATAATTTGGTAATAATAAAAAATTGCTTGAATGCTAAATATATAAATTTATATCCGTATAGTAGCATATTATTTAAATAGTAAAAACACTTATTCTGCTTGCCCATAATTTCAAAAGCACCCCAAGATGGGATGTTAATGAGCGGGTGAAGGGAATCGAACCCTCGTCTCAATCTTGCCCTGTAGTAGAAATTCGACTTAAAATTTTCATTAAAAATTTTTAGAGCGAGTGAGGAGAATCGAACTCCCGCTTTCTGCTTGGGAAGCAGATGTACTGCCACTGTACTACACTCGCTTTCAGATTGTCGAATTTTCACTACGGGGCTTTTGGGAAGGTCGTATATTGCCACTATACTACACCCGCGTAAAAACTTAATACAAAAACTTGCTTAAAAAGTAAAGAACTAATCCGAGGCCGGAAAATACTCCGGAGATAATCCAAAACCGCATTGTTATTTGGCTTTCGGACCAACCCAAAGCTTCAAAGTGGTGGTGTATCGGTGCGGAAAGAAAAACTTTTTTACCGTTTCGAAATTTTTTTGATATAAGCTGAATCATGACCGAAAGCGATTCTATTACCAACACCATTCCTATTATCGGCAAAAACAGCGCCGAATTCGTTAAAAACGCGATGACCGCCATTGTGGTGGTAAGGCCCAAAATTCCGGTTTCTCCCATATAAAATTTTGCCGGAGGAACATTAAACCATAAATATGTTATCAGCGCTCCTATTATTATAACTATAAAAGTAACCAGATCGTATAATCCTCTAGAATAAGCGATGACTCCCAATGCTCCAAAAATCGGCGCTAGAACTCCTGCGGAAAGGCCGTCGAGACCGTCTACAACTCCGCTGGAAAAAGCGCCCAGAACAACGGTTATAAAAAGCGGAATATAAAATCCGTCGATATTAACGTTTCCGTAAAAAGGCACGTAAATACTTTGCCAGCCAAGCTTGTAATGAAACCAGAGCGCGCCCACAACTCCTATTAACACAACTAGAAATAGGCGCCACTTAAACCGCATCCCCCCGCCCACGTATTTGCCATTCCCTTTTATAACCATCAAGTCGTCGGTCAATCCCAAAAGCGACGCAGCAATAAGCGTAAAAAGCGGCAACCAGGTTTGGGAGCGGCTTAGAAAATTAATTTTTTCTGAAATGGGATAGGGGGAAAATTTAGAAACAATAATCGTTAAAACGGTCAGTATCAAAACCGTGCCCCAAATTAAAATTCCTCCCATTCTTGGCGTTGAAACCTCCTTTTTGCCGTGAAATTTTGTGAAATAAGGAGTTTTGTATCCGCCGATGGTTTCTTCGCGGGGCTTCTTTTTCCATGCTTTATATTTATATAAAAAATAAGTAAGAAACGGCTCAATTAAAAGAGCGGTCACAAATGAAGCGCTTAAAAACGCGACTATTTTTATAATCAAAAATACGTGGGTTAAATACATTCTAAAATTTGTTCGGTTTCTTTGAATCTGTCGTTGGATCCGAAAACTATTATAACAACCGGCTGACCCCGGACATTAAACAGCGAAACTAAATTTCCGCCGGAATCGTTTATAAAACCGGTTTTGCCGCCGATAAAATTCGATTGACCGGCAAAAATATTAATATTCGTAAACATCTGTCTGGTTCTGGTTTTTATTTCGTACGCCGTGTCTTTCGGCGTTCTCGTAATTTTTAAAATTTCGGGGTGATAATCATAAAGATACCTCAACAGTTTTGCGATGTCACGGGGGGTGGATTGATTTTTTGAAGACAACCCCGTGGGTTCGTATAAGCTTGTTTCGCCCATGCCGATTTCTTTCAATTTAGACCGCATCAGCGATAAAAATTTATCTTGGCCGTATGCTTCAGATAAGGCCATTGCCGCGTCATTACTGGAAAGTAAAAGCATGGCTTTTATCAGGTCGTTTGCCTTAAATGTCTGGACTGATTTGAAATTGCCGATGTCCCCCTCGGCTTTTAACGCTTTGTCCGTAAGAGTTATCGGGAGTTCGGGATCCAAATTTTCGGAGGCGACAACGGCGGTTATTAATTTCGTTATTGAAGCTATGGGCCAGCGCCGCGCGGAATTTATTTCCGCCACGCTGTTATTGTGATTCAGATATTCAACCAAAATCGCGCGACTGGAAAATTCAACCTCCGAACATATTCCTTCGGAAGCGAATTTCAAGGTGGAAGCGGGGTTTTCCGAAAAATCTCCGGTTGAGGCCATTTCCGATATGAATGCTTTATCAACGACCGGGCTTGCCGGACTCATGTTTTCGTCGGTACTTTCAAGAATGTTTTTAACCGTTGCCAGAGCGGAGACTTTAGGGCTGGAAATTTTATCGCCCCAAATTTTAACCACTAAAACGGAAATGATCAAAATTAATGTTAAAAAAATTATACGGCTGTACGATTTCATTTTTGTTGGCCGTCTTGAGTAGACAATTCTTTGTATTTTTCGTATTCTGGTAACTCTTCGATTTTGGAAATACCCAAATATTTTAGCAAATCCATGCTGGGTTTGTAAAAAGAGACGTGCTGGTTGTCCGGTTTAATGAATTTTTCTATAAGACCTTTCAGGAGAAGATTTCTTACGGTAAAAGACGAATTAACTCCCCTGTAGTAATCTATTTGAACGCGGCTTAGCGGACCAAAATAAGCTATTAGCGAAAGGGTTTCCAGAGCTGCCGGAGTTAAGTTTTCGTCAAATTCGCTTTTAATAAAATCCTCTATTAATGCGGACAAATCGGGTTTTGTGGCCAATTCAACACGCGAGCCGTCTTTAACCAGCATTAACCCTCTATTTTTATCTTCTAAAATTTTTGACAGCTGCCCTATCGCTTCGTTTATTTTTTCCTCACTTGTTTCTAAAATTTTTAAAAGCTTTTTTATTTCAAGAGGCTCTCCATAAACAAACAAAACAGCCTCCAGGGCCGCCAATATATTTTCTTCCGAATATTTCATTGATAAATTTTATGATATAATAATTAAACATGCAAATACTCAAAGTAAAAAATTTGAGCGTTAATTTGGGCGGCGAAAAAATTTTACAAAACATATCTTTAGAAGTGGGGCGCGGTGAAATTTTAACCGTGATCGGGCCCAACGGAGCCGGCAAAACGACTTTATTTAGGGCTCTTCTCAATATGATTCCTTACCAGGGAGAAATTATTTGGGAAAAAAATATTAAAATTGGTTATGTTCCCCAGCGTTTGGATATAGACACGGACGTGCCAATAACCGGCAAGGAATTTTTTAAGTTAAGAGGGAAAATTGCGACCGGAAAACGCATAAGAGAAACCCTTAATTTTGTCCAGCTTGATGAAAGTATTTTAAAAGAGGGCCTTGGAAAAATTTCCGCGGGACAGCGGCAGCGGTTGTTGGTCGGCTGGGCAATGATGGATAATCCGGATGTTTTGCTTTTTGATGAAGCCACAGCGGATATCGACATTTACGGCCAGGAGTCGATTTTAAAAACAATAAGCCAAATGAGTAAAAAATTAAATCTTACGGTTATTTTGATATCGCATGATTTAAATATTGTTTCGGAGTACGCCACCAAGGTTATTTGTTTGAATAAAAAGAATTTATGTTACGGATTGCCGGCCAAGGTTTTAACCGCTCAAAATTTAAACGAGCTTTATGGCGGAGAAAGGGCGTTTTATGAACATAAACATTAACGCGGAGAGTAACGATTAACTAATAACTAAATTCTAAATATTATGACAGATTTATTGCAACCTTTGGTCGTGGCGATTTTTATAGGAGCCAGCACCAGCTTGCTGGGCACGTTTGTTATTTTGCGGAAAATGGCTTTGGCCGGTGACGCGCTTTCACACGTGGCTTTGCCAGGACTTGCCTTGGGCCTTCTTTTTAATTTCAATCCGTTTTGGGGGGCGGCGGGGTTTTTGTTTTTAGCCACTCTTGGCGTATGGTTTTTAGAATATTACACTACGCTTTCGGTTGATACTTTAATCGGAGTATTTTTTACGGTCAGTTTGGCAATCGGAATATTAATTACTCCAGAACAGGAACTTTTAGAAGCGCTTTTTGGAAATATCGGTTTATTAAATCAGCGGGAAGCGCTTTTTTCTATTTTTATTTCAGCCGTTATTATAATCACGCTTTTGGCGATCTATAAAAAATTAGCGTTAAATATGCTTTCTCAGGAATTAGCTCAATCAATCGGCGTTAAAAACCGAATTTTGGAATTAGTCTACCTTCTTGTTTTTGCCCTGGCCGTGGCTTTGGGGATCAGATTTGTCGGAGCGCTTTTAATGGGATCGCTTGTAATAATTCCGGCAGCCTCCGCTAAAAATATAGTTAAAAGCTTGAAGTCCTTTATGATAATTAGCGTTTCTCTTGGAATTTTTACTTCAGCATTGGGAATGGTTTTGGCATTTAGTTCAAAAATCGCTCCGGGGCCATTGTTCATACTTATAAGTGCCGGAGTTTTTATTATTACGTTGATAATCCGCCGGTTTCAATTTACGTCTAAATAATTTGATTGACGCGAAAAAAATATTTCTTGATGTTTTGTTTCCTCCTGTTTGCGTGGGATGCTTCAAAAACATCGAAGAGGAACGGCATCTCTGTGATATTTGCCGAGGGTCAATCGTAATTAATTCGGCTTTTTCATGCCCGGTTTGCCGAGCCAGATTGGCGGATAATAAATTACTTTGCAACCACAGCCGCGAAATCCCACGTTATATTTTGGGAGCGGCCGCTAACTATGATGATCCTGTCATAAATAATTTAATCCATTATTTCAAATACGAAAATTTTAAAAATCTGGCGCCTTTGATTTCGGAACTTATTATTGAATTTATCGGCCGCGCCGGATTTGTTGTTTCTGACTTTATTTTAGTCCCCGTTCCTTTACACCCTTTTCGGGAGCGCCAACGCGGCTATAATCAGTCAAAATTACTTGCTGAAATTTTATCCGAAAAGTTGGAAATTGATTTAGTTGACGGATTAAAAAGAATAAAGAAAACAAGGCCTCAAGCGCAAGCAAGAAAATCAAATGACAGGGAGAGAAACGTAAAAGACTGCTTTAAGGCAATTAACGAAAATCAGATCAAGGGCCAAAATATTTTATTAGTTGATGATGTTTTTACATCAGGAGCGACAATAAATGAAGCGGTTAGAATTTTAAAATCCGCCGGAGCTCGGAAAATCGCCTCGCTGGTGGCGGCGAGGGCTTAATTTTTCGAAATCATAACCGAAACAACCGCAAGAACTAAAAGCGATAAAAACAAGGTTGCGAATAAAAAAATATACGATAAAAATCTTTCCCGCTCGTAAATAAAGTCCGCCAGAAAGAAATTAATTGCCGAAACGATAAAGCCGTAAATAACAATTGCGAGCACATCGGCCTTGTTTCCCAAAACATCGATGCCTTTAAATATGTCGAAGTGGACTATTATTTTTTCCACCACCGATCCGAATTTAAAATAACCGACAATTGCGGTAATCACTAAAATAACCGCGGACGCGGAAAATACTAAACGCAAATTTTTGTCTTTAAAAATATGCTGAACCATAAAATAGTACTTAGTTTACAGCCAATAGCCACCAGATTTCTTTATTTCTTTAAGAACGTAATCGGGAGATTATTTTTTGTTCGATTTCCTGGCGGTTTGTACCGTATTTCAGGCGGGAAACTTCTTTAACCTTAGCGATGATGTCATAATCGTTTTTTGGTTTCAAAAAAGTTTTGATACTGAAAGGCGGAACCGAAGCGCCCTCGATCAACATTTTTACATAAGCCCGGCCGTTGGCAATGGTCGTCAAATCGGTTTGATCGAAAACCGGCAAAAATTCCTTCGCCAGAAATTCGGCGTCGGAAATTCCGACTCTGAAGGAGATTTTAGTGCCGACGTTTCCGAAAACCGAATCCTTAATTTTGTCGGGCAGTTGGGCGATAAACTGGTGTGCCACTACGAGATTAAGCCGATATTTGCGCGCCTCGGCTAAAATTATCGAAGTTGAGTCGGTTGTAAAGTTTTGAAATTCGTCGATAAACAAATTGAAGTCGCGGCGGTTTTCCTGCGGCATATCGGCGCGAGATAGCGCGGCCATCAAAATTTTCCCCAAGATTATCATTCCCAAAAGATTGGCGTTTGCCCCCCCTATTTTTCCTTTGGAAAGAGGCAATATTAAAATCTTGCCCTCGTCCATTATTTTTCGGAAATTAAACGCTGATTTTTCCTGTCCGACAATTGGCCGGACATAATCGTTAACCGTAAAATTATTGAATTTTGAGGTTATATATGCGGACATATTCGCCAAAGAGTGTTCGCCCGTGGCTTTTAGGGCTTCCTTTTCCCAGAAATCTATGACTACCGGATTGGCAATTCTCATTAATTTTCTTTCGCGATAATCGTCGTCGGTAAAAACTCTTTGGATTTCCATCAGTGTTGCCGGCTCGTTTATCATATCCTCCATCAAAAGCAGAATCGCGTTTTTAGTGTATTGTTCGAACATCGGGCCGCCCGCGACTTTCATATCATAAAGCTTGTCGAAAATATTAAACAGTTCGTTCACGATAAATGTTTTTTCCTCGGGCTTGCTAAAATCGTATTCGAGCATGTTCATACCCAAGGGTTTTTGAAGGTCCGCGGGATCGAAAACTATAACATCGTCAAGGCGTTCTTTGGGAATAGCGCTTAAGACGGATTCGGCGTCTTCGCCGTGGGGATCGATAATACAAACCCCCTTGCCTTGTTTAATGTCTTCAATCGCCATATTCATCAGCAAATTGGTTTTACCGGTGCCGGTTTGGCCGATTATATAAACATGTCTTCTGCGGTCGTCTGCGGTGATATGGACGGGTTTATGTTCGTTCCTGAAATCGCTTTCGCCGATTAAGGTTCCCGAACCGGGCAGAACTGGCGGTGGCGCTTCTTTGGCTTTTGCCCATTTTATTTTTGGGATATCGCTTGTGAGCGTCGGTAAATGAAAAACGCTGGCGAGTTCCTCGGTATTTAATATGACGGTTTGATTTTCATCAAAGTCCCGAAAAGAAAAATTATAAAAAAAATCTTTGGCACTATGCGGTTTTGCCATTTTAAATTCTTGCCGGCGAGGCGAACTGAATTGGGAAAATCCGTTTAATACGCCTTCTAAAATCATATCCGCTTGAGAAGGATTTAATGCGGAGGCGACGATTCGGATATTTAGAGCTAAAAGAGGCTTTGAAATTTTTGACTCCAGCGCTTTTACAGCGTCTTCATCAATAATTTTTTGTTCGTTTTCTTTTTTTTCTTCAGGGCCGGCCAGGGCTTTTTTAATATCGCTGAAACCGACTTTTAAACCCTTTATTAAATCTTCCAGCTTAGCCCCTTTTTTTAAAGAGGCCATCATTTGCATAATATTTTTCTTAGCTGACAAAGGCGCGGGGTTGCCTAAAATTTGAATGGCTATCCCCTCGCCCACCTCGCTAATTTTGCTTAATCCGCTTAATATCGGCGCGAAAGTGTCGGTATTGGATTCGATATAAGTTCTAAGAGGCAAAGCGTAGGAAAATTTTTGCTGCACGAAAACTCCGACGCTTTTTCCGGCAGGGTTAAAAAGATTGTAATCATCAACGTAGCTGACTTGAGCGTCTTTCCAAAGCCCTTGAATTTGCCGGATTACGGCCTCTACGGATTGTGCCGGCACCCCGATATAAAAATGAATTTCTTCGCCGATATGGTGAACTGCGGCCTCTAATGCAAAGTGGGATTTTAAGCTAACAAGCATGGAGAAAAGCTGGGCCGATAAATTGATTTCTTCTTTCCAGTCGTGTGGTTGGCCCGGTTGTTGAACGCCGCTTTTTTGTTTTTTTGGCAAGGCAATTGCTAAAAGCCTCATCTCCATTGCCCGGGCCAACTTCCGTTTTTTACTTGCGCGGTAAATTAAAAAAAGCGCGATAATAGCCGCAACTAAAATCGGGATTATTAAAATAATGTAAAAAATCATTTTAAATCAAATTGCGTTTTTTTAATTCGGCGTGAAGTTTGTCGGTCAACGCGTCATGATATGCATCCAAAACAAAAGGACCGAATTTTTGCGCTTCTTCAACTGTTTTTTCAATGCCTTGATGGAGGGTCATATCAATAAGTTTTTCGACTCTGACTTTTATTTCATCGGGGGCGTCTATAAGATAATTAGGCAAAATAGTGGTTTGAATTGGTTTGGACTGAGAAAAATCTATGGGTTGGTTTAAAATTTGTTTCTGAACAATCAGGCCGAGTGATTTTTTCACCAAGTCTCTTTCCGATAAATCTTTGTGTTCGGGAGAGTTTTTGTTTTCTTTGATTTGCAGACTTAAACGTTCAATGTCTTGCTCCAATATGTTATGATTAAGTTGGTCGCTCATAATATGAAACGATATGGATTATGAATAAAGGAAGAAAAATTTCTCTGTTTTTTTTGTTATTAATAATAATTATAGCCGGTTTTCTCAGGGCTTACAATATAAAAATTTTGCCGCCCGGACTTTATCCGGATGAAGCAATGAACGGCAATAACGCTTTAGAAGCGATTTCAACCGGCGATTGGAAAGTTTTTTATCCGGAAAATAACGGGCGGGAAGGATTATTTATTAATATCCAGGCCTTATCGATCAAGGCGTTTGGCAATGAGCCTTGGGCGCTTCGAATAGTAAGCTCCATATTCGGCACACTTACTGTTTTGGGCATTTATTTTTTAACAAAAGAACTTTTTAAGGAAAATTCGTTGGTGAATTTGGAGGGTTTTTCGGCAACGGTTTTATATAATGAAAAAATTGCCCTGCTTAGCGCGTTTTTAATAGGAACAAGTTTTTGGCATATAATGTTTTCTCGCATCGGGTTTCGGGCTATTATGGCTCCGTTTTTTTTAACGTGGGCCCTGTTTTTTCTTTTAAAAGCGCTTAGAGGACGGGCTTGGATTTTATACGGGGCGTTGTCCGGCATAATTTACGGCTTGGGAATGCACAGCTATATTGCGTATCGGGCTACCCCGCTTATTATTCTAATAATTTTTGGCTTTTGGCTGTGGAAATTTAAAGAGGCGAGAAAAGCGACATTGAAAGTTTTTGCCGCGTTTGCCGTTTTTTCTTTACTTGCGTTTGCTCCTCTGGGATATAATTTTTTGAAAAACCCGAAGGACTTTTTCGGACGGACAACGCAGGTTTCGGTTTTTCAGTCCCCTTCCGCGACTAAAAATCTGGGATTAAACATTATAAAAACAATCGGAATGTTTAATGTTATTGGCGATTATAATTGGCGGCATAATTTTTCCGGGAAGCCGGAATTATTCTGGCCAGCTGGAATTTTATTTTTAATCGGGGTGGCGGCTGGCGCGAAAAGCTTGTTTAAAAAAGCGGATTTTGGACAATTAGAGTCGGCTAAATTGGCTTCTTGGATTTTATTTTCTTGGCTTGCCATAACCGCGCTTCCAGTAGTTATCTCCAATGAAGGCATACCTCACGCGTTAAGAGCCATTATAATGATTCCCCCGGTTTTTATTTTTGCCGGATTCGGCGGCGTTTGGCTTTTTGAATTCTTAAAATCAAGAATTGCTTTAAACCACCCTGGGTTTAAAAAATTTCTTTTGGCGACGAGCGTCTTATTTCTGATATCGCTTCCATTTTCCGCTTACTACGATTATTTTATTGCTTGGGGTAAAAATTATAATGTTCAAGGCGCATTTGCGGCCAATTACGTAGCGATTGGACGGGAATTGAATAATTTACCCGCGGAGAGACCAAAATACGTTATTGTTAATGCGTCTGGCTCCGAAGTCAGAGGCGTTCCTATGCCCAGCCAAACCGTGATGTTTATAACCGATACTTTTACTCCGGAAAAGCAAGCGAAGAAAAATATTTATTACAAATTACCTTCTCAAATTAACCAAATTCCGGAGGGCCTTTATAAAAGGAATATGGAATAAAGTGTTGTTACGCGATCCGTCAATCGTTGAGGTTTTCGCATAGTTCTTCTCTCTGTTCTAAAGTTAAATTGATCCCCTCCTTTTCGAGTACCGACCAAAAGGACTCAAATTCGTTTGAATGAACACCGGCTCCGCTTAAAAGTTCGCACGCGACTTCGTAAGGCTGCTCTAGCACCCAAGCCATCATAACGCGGTGTTTCTTCAGAAAAAACGCTATGCTCTTTTATGGCGCGTGGCTTGCGCGGCCTCAATCGCGTTTCTAAGGCTTTCAACAAAACTCAAGAGACTGTGCGGCCGCATAATTACCCCCTTTTTTTACGACAAGTTTTTTATTTTACAGCGTCCGCTTATAAAAGGTCCAAATAAAAAAAATCATACCGGGTATTTTTGTCAAAAGAGTTTTATTTTATGCTTATTAAAATCGCGCCGACAACCATTAAGAGTCCTCCTGCCATGGCCGACCAATGGAACGATTCTTGTAAAAAGAAAATACTAAGAATAATTATAAAAACCAAACTTAATTTATCAATCGCCGCCACATGCGAGGCCAATCCGTATTTTAATGCCAAAAAATAAAACAGCCATGACAACGCTCCAAAAAATCCGGCGGCAATTATCGGCCACCAATCTTTTCCGGTCAAGGATTTAAAAGAAAATCCGTTGAATTTCCCCAAAGCCAGCGTCGTTAACAACAAAACCGCCACCATAATAATTGCGCGGATTGTGGTCGCTAAAACAACATCGAGGTTTTTTAGCCCCGCTTTGGCAAATATCGTTACAAACGCCGCGGTTATCGCGGAAAAAAACGCGTAAATAATCCACATAAATTATTCAAATTTTATAATCACAATTTCCGGACGGTTACCGGTGCGCATTGTGGGACCCCAAACGCCGACGCCGTTTGAGGTATAAATCGAAAAATTTTCTTCTTGATGAAAACCGGCGTAATACTTTCCATATATCAAACGCGAAATAATATTAACCGGAAAAATTTGGCCGTGGTGCGCGTGTCCGGATAATTGCAGACTGATGCCCGACTGTTTTGCCTGATTAATCTTTGTGGGATCGTGCCATAAAAGTATGGAAGGCTGTTGAGGATTAAAAGACGCCAGATTTTTTATAACTTGGCCGATGTCTTTTGAATATCCTCTTTCCGGATAAGCAATGCCGACTATTTGCATGCCGTTAATATTGACCAATTGATCTTTTAAAATTTTAGCGGGCGTTGTTTTCAGAGCGGCATAGGCATTTTCAGTTCCTAAATAAGTTTCGTGGTTGCCGGTTACATAATAAATTCCCAGCGGCGCCTTAATATCATTTAAGGGCTTTGCCAATTGCGCCAAATCGCCGTCCATTCCGTCGAATAGATCGCCGGTTATAAAAATAATATCGGGATTTTGAACGTTGGTTTCATTGACTACTTTTTGCATAAAATCGGTTCTTAACACGTGGCCCAAATGAACATCGGAAAAATGAGCGGCTTTTTTACCTTTCCACTCCGGCGGCAAATTTTTAATTTTTACCTTTACTTCCTTAACGACCGGATTATACGCGTTCCAAATTCCATAGACCGAATAAATAAATGAAAATAATAAAACCGCGAAGCCTAAAACCATTAAATTAATCTGCCAACCGAAATATTTCGATATCCATATTACGGCCCAAGATACGATAAAAGCGGCAAGCAACGTTGTTGCTACGCCAAGCCACATGGCGGATAGAAAATAAAGCGCTCTTGTTACAAAATTTTCGCTTAGGCGGGCTAATAGTGACGTTAAGAAAAAACTAAGCGCCAAGCCCAGAAGGACCAGTCCCAAAATAACCCGCGCTCGAGCGGTCGCTACTCCAAAAAATTTAATCGCCGAATAGTAAATAAGATAATGTCCGGCAACAACCGCGGCTAGCAACAAAACCACCACGATTAAAAAAATTGGGTACGAGTCCTGTTCCATGTCATAAATATTTTAACATTTGGGCGCGAAAGCGCCAGCTTGCGAATGACTTGATTTTAAAATAGAATTTAGACAATCCTTCGACAGGCTCAGGCTTTCGATTCCGAGACTTAGGCTCGAGGAGATTGTACTGAGCGAAACCGAAGCACAAACCTTTTATTAACTATTCATGCGAATCTTAGACACTCTTAGCGGCAAAAAAATCGAGATAGAAAAAACCAAAACCGGCCTTAAATTTTTTGTTTGCGGACCGACGGTTTATGACTATTCGCATATCGGACACGCCCGTACTTATATAGTATTTGATAGTTTTGTTAAATATCTGCGTTTTTTAAAAAATAAGGTCTTTTATTTGCAGAATATAACCGATATTGACGATAAAATCATAAGCAGGGCAAAAGACAGAAATATCAGGCCGGAGAGGCTGGCGAAACAATTTGAAAAAGAATACCTGAAAGACATAAGAGCGTTAAACGTAAATTCGGTTAATAAATACGCGCCGGCCAGCAAGCACATCAAAGAAATTCAAAAACAAATCGCCGCTCTTTTCAAAAAAGGTTTTGCGTACGAAACAAAAAACGGGGTTTATTTTAAGGTTAAAAAATTCAAAAATTACGGGAAACTTTCAAAACAAAATTTAAGCGAATTACGGCATGGGTACAGAACCGAAACGGACCCGCAAAAAAAAGATCCTCTTGATTTCGCGCTTTGGAAAAAAACCAAAGAAATAATCGGCTGGGATTCTCCTTGGGGCTGGGGCAGGCCGGGCTGGCACATAGAAGACACCGCAATAACCGAAAAATATTTTGGGCCCCAGTACGACATTCACGGAGGAGCAAATGATTTAAAGTTTCCCCACCATGAATCGGAAATCGCCCAGCAAGAGTCGGCTTCAGGGAAAAAACCGCTCGTTAAAATTTGGATGCATACGGGCTTTTTACTCACTAAGGGCGATAAAATGTCCAAAAGCCTTAATAATTTTATAACCATCAGGGAATTCTTAAAAAAAAATTCGAGTAACGATTTAAGAATGCTGGTACTTTCTCATCATTACCGTTCCCCTGTTGATTACAACAGCGAAGTTCTGGCGCAGACAAAAAAATCCCTGAAAAATATCGAGGAATTTATAACAACTTTAAAATTTGTGGAGCTCCGCGGCGCGAATAAAAAAGGCGAAGCGGACGCGAAAAAAATTGAGGAGAAATTCGAAAATAATTTTAAACATGCGATGAGCGACGATTTCAATACGCCTAAGGCGTTTTCGGAAATTTTTAACCTCATCAATCAAATAAATCCCATAGTGTGGAGGCTGTCAAAAGAAGAGGCCCGGGAAATAAAAGCCTCCATAACCAGGTATTTGAAATTATTTGAAATAAACCTTGCCCCCGTAAAAATACCCTTGAAAATCGCGAAATTAGCCCAAAAAAGGCAGTTATTAAGGGAAAATAAACACTTTGTACCCGCCGATGGCTTGAGAATTAAAATAGAACGTTTAGGATACTTAATAAAGGACACGCCGCTCGGGCCGTTTATAACCGAGCGTTAAGTCTAAAATTTACAAAATGGGTTTAAAAATTCCCCCACAAGATTTGGAGGCGGAAAAATCATTATTAGGCGCGTTAATGATAGACAAGCACGCCATTATTAAAGTAGCGGACTCAATTTCTACTGAAGATTTTTATCAGCCGGCTAACGCGAAAATTTACGATGCCATAATAGATCTTTTTAGCAGATCGGAACCGATTGATATTTTAACCGTCACAAACAAATTAAAAGACAAAAATCTGCTCGCCGATGTCGGCGGATCTTCTTATCTGACCGATTTGATAAATATGGTGCCTTCAAGCGCCCACGTTTTCCATTACGGAAAAATCGTTCATCAGAAAAAAATACTTCGCGACTTAATACAAGTCTCGGGGGAAATCACCGAACAGGTTTTCGACAGCCAGGAAAACGTCGAGTATGTTTTGGATAAAATCGAGCAGAAAATATTTTCAATAAGCCAAAAATCTCTTTTGCCTACTTACTCTCTTGTCAAATCGCATTTGGCCGAAGCGTACGAAAGAATTGAAAAAATGAACCAGGGAGAAAGAGGAATGCGCGGAGTACCAAGCGGATTTGTCGAACTTGATAAATATCTTTCGGGATTTCAAAAATCCGATTTGATTATTTTGGGGGCCAGACCTTCGCTTGGAAAAACTTCGCTTGTTCTTGATTTTGTGAGAAACGCTTCAAAAGCCGGAGCGCCGGTGGCGATTTTTTCTTTGGAAATGTCCAAGGATCAAATTATTGACAGGTTGATCGCGGCGGAAGCGCAAGTTGATTTGTGGCGGCTTAGAACAGGCCGATTAACCGACGAAATTGAATTCGAAATGATCCGCGAGGCGCTTGATCGTCTTTCGGTAATGCCGATTATTATCGACGACACTCCTTCGCCGACGCTTCTGCAATTAAGATCAATGGCCAGACGAATCCAAATGGAACACGGACTTAGTTTGATAATAATTGATTATGTACAGCTTATAATGCCGCAAACTTCTTCGGAAAATATGGTTCAACAATTTACGGAAATAAGCCACGGGCTAAAAGCGCTGGCCCGAGAAATAAATGTGCCGGTTTTGGCGGTATCTCAATTAAACCGGGCGGTGGATCAAAGAGAAATTAAAATCCCCCGCTTGTCTGATCTTCGTGAAACCGGCTCGTGGGAACAAGACGCCGATGTGGTTCTGTTTATTTATCGGAAAGACCGCGACAAATTAAATCCTTCGCCTGAAGAAATAAATACCGCGGAAGTCATAATATCGAAGCACCGAAACGGGCCTTTGGGAACCGTTCAATTGAAATTTGATCCGGAAAAAGCCAGCTTTAAAGAAATAACGTCAATTCATTCTTAGTCCATGTATCCAGAATCCATCAAACGCTTTATCGACGCATTTTCAAAATTACCCTCAATCGGTCCGCGGCAGGCCACAAGGCTGGCTTTTTATTTGGTAAATAGCGGGAAGGCGAATGTTGAAGAAATGTCCAAAGCGGTCGGCAACTTAAAACATATTAAAATTTGTTCCGAGTGTTTTTTTATCCATTCCAATTCCGATAATTTATGCAACATCTGCCGGGACAAAAACAGGAAAAATAATATTGTAATGATCGTTGAAAAAGAAACGGATTTAATTTCGATCGAGCGGACAAAAAAATATCCCGGTAGGTATTTGATTTTGGGAGAACTTACTAAAAGCGGAGTATTGGAAAGCGCTCAAAAATTGAGACTTAACAGCTTAAAAAATTTAATTAAAAATCGCGGCGGGCAAATAGACGAAATAATTATAGGTATCAATCCGACTACTTACGGAGATTTAAATGCGATGCTTCTTTCCAAAGAACTTCATGGTTTGTCAAAAAAAATAACCCGGCTTGGCAGAGGCATACCGACGGGTGGAGAAATAGAATTCGCAGACGAAGACACGCTCGGCCAGGCCTTAGAAAGGAGAAATTAGTTAATTGGTTAAATAGTTAATTGGAATTAAAAATTAAAACAAATTAACCAGCGAGCTAATTTACTAATTAACAATTTTCGTTATTTCCAATTCGCTAAAGTGCTGACGGTGGCCTTTCTTTTTACGATAGCGGGTTTTTGAATGGTATTTAAAAACGATTTTCTTTTTATCGCGGCTGTTTTTTAAAATTTTTGCCTCCACTTTCGCTCCATCAACATGAGGAGTCCCGATTTCGGTTTTGTCCTTTTCCGAAACCAAAAGAACTTTGTCAAAAACAAAGTTTTCGCCACCCTCGGCTTTTATTTTTTCCACTCTTATTTTTTGTCCGACGGAAACTTTATATTGTTTCCCGCCTGTTTCTATTACAGCGAAAGGCATAATTTGTAAAGATTAACTGAACCTGTAATTTTTGTCAAATTGAGATTTCTTTTAGGGATTCAATTTGTATCTCGGTGGTAGCGCCGTTTACATTGACTATAGCCTCCAACCGCCGATTCTTATTAATAACCTTACCCGTGGAAATGATATCCGCTTTGTTTTGGTAGCCGGGCGCCGTAATATCGCAGGTTGAGCTGGCAACATTAATTTTTGAATTATTACAGACGATGACTTCGAACGATTTTCCCGTATCAACATTTAAAAAATACGGGGCTCCGTTAGTGGTATAATCTTTGTTTCTTTCAAGCCGAATCATCGCGTCAAAAACTCCCGAGCGTCCTAACACAAACGCTTCTTGGGAATTTTTAAGTCCGTAACCGCTTTCCGTTAAAAGATTGACAATGAGCGCAACCGCGGCGCCAATCTCTAAAATAATCGCGCCAATTAAAATAATCATGGGCAGGAATGTCATTCCTTTTTGATTGTTTTTTAGAGAAGTCTTCATTTTATAATGACCAGTTTAAAATTACGTCGTCGACTCCGGGATTCTGGACTACGGATGTTTGGAGAAAAATTTTGTACCTGAAATACCGCTGGTTTATGTGATTTGTCGGATTTACGGCGATTGAAGTATTTTGATTGGGGACATAATAACTTCCTCCTGAACCGTCGGGGCCGATATAATTCCAGGGCCCGCCGGAATTATTAGAAGAAGCAATTTGAAAACTCACCGTCGTATTCGCCGGTTGCAAACCTTTCCAAAGAATTGAATTGATGGCGCTTCCGGAGGCGACAAAAGTATCAAAAACGCTGGATGTTAAATTGGCGGGCGATGTGGTTGTTGCCATGGTAATCGAGCCGGACGAAGAGAAATTTATGTTTACGGACGCGCTAAATTTATCATTAATAATCGTGGTGCTTCCCGAGACAGGAAAGCTTTCTTGTCCCGCTCCGCCCTGCCAGTCGGTTTGAACAAACGAATTATTTAAATTACGCATCAGATATTGCGTTGCTTTTACCGAGCGGGTGTCGCTGTCCCATTTTACAAAAGTGGCGATTTTTTGAGTTGAGGGATCCTCGGAAATGTAAGTTAAAAAAGGCGGCCAAGTCAAACAAGCGCCGGTTGCCGAAGAAGTAGAAATATCTCCGGTGCCACAATAATTTCTGTTCACGTTTTCAATATAAAAATAGCGGTGGAATATTTTGCCGTCCGTTGAGGTTACCGTTTCGATTCCGTTCCTTATTTCCGCCAAAGATGTGCTTGTATTGTAATAAATATAATAAAAATTCGAACTGCCTTTACTTAAGCCATAAACCGAATCCCAATTTGATTCTGAAACAGATTTGGTTTTATTAACTAAATCTTGCACGAATGACGCGGCAAGTTGAGTGTTTTTCGTCTCCGAATCGCCTCTCAAAGTTATGGCTAAAATTCCGGTAATGCCCCCGATAATTATGACTCCGATAATCGTTCCTAAAAGAATTTCTATTAAAGCCTGTCCTTTTAAGTCTCGGTATTTATTTAAAATCATAAAGTTAATATTGAATGTCTCCGTCAACGTTAATGATAATAGTGGATGAAGAAGTGTTGTCGTCCGTTAACGCGATCACAATGCTTGTTGTTGTTGCCGATACGCCGTTAATCGTGAATGGCGCGGCGTAGGTGGATGTTGAAAAAAACGGATTTAAAAAAACGATGTCCGCCACGCTGTCCATGGCCGGCGTTAAAAATTGTATTCCGGGATTTAACTCGGTTTTAGGAAACGTCTGACCGGCATAAGAGAGTCCTCTAAAAATAATATAATATCCTTGGGTACTGGGAGTATTCATAAAATGGACCCCCCACGGAAAACCTTCTTCTTGGCTAATCGCTTTATCGCGGCTTGATTTTAGCGCAAAGGCAATTTTTAAGGAATCGTCCTGTAAATTTCTTGTATAGTAATAGTCGCCAAAACGAAACGTTAAAACAACGGCCAAAATCGCAAGAATAGTTATTGAAATAACGAGCTCAATAAGAGTGAACCCGAAATTCGCTTCTTTTATTTTTAATCGCATACGAACTGCAATCTAAATATTAACTTATGACGCGGACTTCTTAATTATATTTTCCCCACCAATTGGTATATCGGCACCATTACCGATAAAGCAATAACGCCAACAACCAATCCAATACCCAGCAAAAGCATTGGCTCAAGAAAAGATACGAGAGTTTTTATGGAGGTTTTAACCTCTGATTCGTAAAAATCAGCCAAAGTAAGCAAAATACTCTCGATATGGCCGCTTTTTTCCGATATGGCGATAAGATTTACAACGGTTTTCGGGAACACAACTTCCTTTCTAAACGCCTCGCCTACTGTTAGGCCTTTGGCAATGCCCTCATTAGCAACTCTTATAATGCTGTCTTTCATTTCTTCGTCTCCTACCGCGTCGGCGGTAGTTTCCAGGGCTTCAATGATAGGCAATCCCGAACTTAATAATGAAGAAAATGTGGCGCAGAATCTCTGAACTGCCAAGATTTTCAAAACCTTTCCTATAAGAGGAAGTTTTTTGGCAAAGCGGTACATAAATCTTCTGAAAAATAAATTTTTCTTGGAAAGAAACCAAAATGCAACGATTGAGGTAATAATAAATACCAGAAAAAAAATAAAATATTGGTTAATAAAACCGGAAACGGAAAAAACTATTTTTGAAAAAAGCGGCGGGTCAATATCGCCGGAATTAAAAATTTTTCCTATTCTAGGCAAAGCGAAGCCCACCAAAAAGAAAACAACTAGCGTGGCGACAATTATGAGTATTATCGGGTAAGTTATGGCTGCCCTAATTTGGGAGCGCAGTTCCTGCTCGCGCTGAAGATTATCGCTCAATCTTTCAAGCGATTTGTCCAAATTTCCCGAAACTTCCCCGGCTCTTATCAGATTAACAAAAACTTGCGAAAATTGTTTGGGATATTTGGCAAAAGCAACATAAAAAGGCTGGCCTTTTTCAAGATTGCTTTTGATTTCAAAAAGCAGTTCGCGAACGGCAGGCTTATCAAAATCATTTATTAAAATATCGATTGCTTTAAAAAGATCGGTTCCGATTTTCAACATCAACGATAAATATTTCGTGATAAATATTTTATCCGCTACGTTTATGGATCCCCCGAATAAACGTTTTTTTGACGCGGTGGCGATATTTTGTTTTTTGAGCGAAATCGGTTTTAGGCCCTGGACCGCCAAGGACGCTAAAACTTCGGCAGTTGAAACCGCCTCGATTTCTCCTTCGACAACTTTCCCGTTTTGTTGCGCGGCTATATAAATAAACTTCATGCTATTACTCTTCTCTTATCACTCTTAGTACTTCCTCGACTGAAGTTAACCCTAGCGCTGCTTTGCGCAAGCCGTCTTCAAACATTGTTATCATGCCTTTTTTACGGACTAAATTAGTTAAATTTGTTAAAGAAAAATCGGTTTTTGCCATCTCCGCCCTAACTTCGTTATCTATTTGCATAACTTCATAAATACCCATTCTTCCCCGATATCCGGTGTTGGCGCAAACATTGCAACCTTTTCCCCTAAATAACGTTTTGGGTATTTGATATTCGGCTGACAAATTGGATTCGGATTTTAATTTTTCAAGATTTTTTAAAAGATCGGCCGGGGTAGAATAAGATTCCATGCAGTTTGCGCAAATTTTCCGAACTAATCTTTGGGCGATTATTAAATTTAAAACCGCCGCGACCAAAAACGGCGGGATCTTCATATCGATTAAACGCGGAATTGTCGTGGGCGCGTCGTTAGTGTGCAAACTTGAAAGCACTAAATGCCCGGTCAAGGCGGCGTGAACAGCGATTTCAGCTGTTTCTTCGTCGCGGATTTCGCCTACTCCGATAATATTAGGGTCTTGCCGTAAAATCGATCTTAACCCGTTGGCAAATGTCACCCCGGCCAAAACATTTACTTGTGTTTGGTTAATATATTTAACCGAATATTCTATCGGATCTTCAATTGTAACGATATTAACTTCCGGCTTATTCAGCATGTTTAAAATCGAATAAATGGTTGTCGTTTTTCCGGAACCGGTAGGGCCGCAGACCAAAATCATTCCGTAGGTTTTAACAATATTTTCTTTAACAACTTTTACGGTATCTTCAAGCATACCAACTTCTTCCAAGGCGAGCGGTTTTTGAGCGGCCGGCAAAAGCCGCAAAACGATTTTTTCGCCGTAAAAAGTCGGAATAATCGAGACACGCATATCCAAAACCGCCTCCGATAATTGATAACGAAATCTTCCATCTTGAGGTTTGTAATGTTCGTCGAGTTTAAGCGAGGCCAAAAGTTTGACTCTTGCCAAAATCGCCGGATGGACATCTCTTGGTATTTTTGCGATTTCATGGAGAACGCCGTCAATTCTAAATCTGACCAAAACCATATCCTCCAGCGCCTCAATGTGAATATCCGAAGCTCGAGTCGCGGACGCGTAAGCGATAAAATTTTCCACAATCGCCACGATGGGCATTTCCCGAGCAATCTTTTCAATCTTATCCGCCTTGATTGTAAGTGAGGTTTTGATATTTTCCTCGATTATTTTTTGAAAGTCCGCGGCTGACTCGCGGTTATAAATGGCAAATCCCCTTTCCAAATCCGCAGGCCTTGCTAGATATGGCTTGATTTTCGCCTTTAAAAAATTTTCCAGAAATTCTATGGTTTTTAAATCACTGGGGTCTTCCATGGCGGCGTCATAAACGCCGTCGGACTCTTGTTTAAAAAGAATAACTTTTTTTTGGCGGGCGAGCTTTTCGCCAATTTTCATCAAAATATTTTCGTCTATGGGATTGGCGCTTAAATTGACCGACTCAACGCCCAGATAATTGCTAAGAATAGTATAAAGGTATTCGGTTGTTAAAACGCCTCTGGAAACTATAACGTCGGCTAAGTTTTGATTCAACCGCTTGGCTTCTTTTTCTATAACATCGAAATTATCCGAGGTTATTAAGCCGTCTTTTACCAGAAAATCTTTCAGTTTTTGAGAAGGAATAGTTAACATTAAATTACTTATTATTTTATTTAGCGTGTTTGTCGGGCTTTCTATTAACCAACTAGTTAACTAGAAAACTCGTAATAAAATATTAAAGTGTTTTATATCTTAAATAATTGCCAAATCTTTGTTTCGGCCAACCACTTGCTTATTATTATAACAAAAATCGCAACTGGTATCCACAAATAATAAAAAGATACTCGCTCGCCCTTTAGGGTAGAAAATTTGTTTAATATCAGCGAACCGAGAGCAGATGCGAGAAAAATAGAAATAATATAAAGAAAAATTCCCGGAAAGCCCGATAAAAAAATCGCGAGCGCGCCCAGATGATACTCTTCGGGATAAAAAAACTTTTCTTCAAATTTCTTGTTGTAATATTTAACAGCTTTTAAAAATAAAATAGCGAGTACCAATGAAACTAAATGCGTTGCAAAAAAATGAAATAAGGCATAACCAATAAAATAACTTATACTTTGATGCGGCGGCAAAAAAAATTTTGTAAATTCGGTAAATAATCCGTATTTCCAAATTTTATACTGCGAATATGACAGGTAAAAAGAGTTGCTGAAAATTAAAACAATTGTCCCGTAAAAAAAAGATTTGAATATTTTTACCGGATTTACCAAATCAACAACTGCTCTTTTAATAGCCAAAGAGCGCAGTGTTAGCTGCGCTCCTAAAACTAAAATCAAAATTATTAACGAAAGATAAAAAAACATTACTTATTATCTTTCTTAATTAAAGATTTACAGATGTGCCAACTTCGTAGTAACAGGTATTTTCAATATAAGTAGAGCAGGTATTTTGATTTCCTCCATCGGTCGCCATCTTGCTTCGATATTTTGTACTTTCTAATCTGCCGTTAAGCTCAAACACGTTTGTCGAATCGTCTCCTGCATAAGAATAGTAATACGTGGTTGTATTTGAAGGATCTATCGGAAGAACCGATAACGGCGATGTTCCGCCTCCGACGTCGGTGAAATTAACGTTAACCCAACCGGTTCCGCCCGTTACTGTTGACGAAGTAAATGTGGCGGCGGCGCACAGCGTCGACGACGCAAATGGACAATTAGCGGTCGCTACCGTTATCCGATACGCTAGTCCGGTGCCACCGGAGTTTGTATCAGGAGTTTGGCCGGTTGACAAATGATAGTTAATCGCGGTTCGAAGAGTATCGGAATCGGAGATTCTTTGGCCATCTCTGGCTTGCCGCAAAAGTTCCGCCGGGTTTAATACCAATGCCACAACCGACGCTAAAATCGCGATGATACCGATGACAATCAAAAGCTCGAGCAGTGTAAAACCTTTTTTCATGAATTATTTTTATTTCTGTAAATTAAACGACTTGTAAATTCTCATCTCGACCTTTTCAAATACTTAAAAATCGAAACAAAATACTGTAGTTTCGATATTGTTTTTATTATAGCATGGAAAAAATCAATTCAAACGGACTTATCCACACTTAGCCGGAAAAATAATTATTTTTTATATACGGGGTTGACAATCCCTTTCCGTCAAGTAAAATAAGTAGGCTCTTAAAATGAGCTGAAAATGGTAAGAACATTTAAAATCGATTCATCGCATAAAACCAATGAAGTTGGAACTTTTTTGGTTGTCCCAAAAATGTTGAATTCCAGGCTGGCGAAGGATTTCTGGCAATCAGTACTGGTTGTTAGATTTTCTTCGCTAAATAAGCTTGGAGCTTTGGCATTTAATTGAGAGTTTGATCCTGGCTCAGGATGAACGCTGGCGGCGTGGATAAGGCATGCAAGTCAAACGGACTATTTTTTGAACGAGGTGAGATTACATCAAATCAAGGAATAAAAATGGTTAGTGGCAAACGAGTTAGTAACACCCTGGTTACCTACCCCAAAGTCGGGCATAACTAGCCGAAAGGTTGGCTAATTCCCGATAGTCCCTGATAGCGCAAGCTCGAAGGGTAAAGTCGCAAGACGCTTTGGGAGGGACCTAGGTCCTATCAGCTTGTTGGTGAGGTAACGGCTCACCAAGGCTATGACGGGTAGGGGTGCTGAGAGGCAGTTCCCCAACGACGAGACTGAGACACGGCTCGTACACCTACGGGTGGCAGCAGTCGAGAATATTCCACAATGGGCGAAAGCCTGATGGAGCGACGCCGCATGCAGGAAGAAGGTCTTCGGATTGTAAACTGCTTTTAGCTGGGAGGAAGTGTGCGTAGCACACAGTTAATTAGAAAATTAGTGAATTGGTTAATTGGTTTTATACTAATCAACTAACTGACTGCGCGCTGCGCATATTGACAGTACCAGCTGAATAAGGGCTTGCTAACCTCGTGCCAGCAGCCGCGGTAATACGAGGGGCTCAAGCGTTATCCGGATTTATTGGGCGTAAAGGGCGCGTAGGGGGTTTGGTGCGTCTGTTGTAAAATACCTTTGCTCAACAAAGGAACCGCAACAGATACGACCTAACTAGAGGATGTTAGAGGTAGATGGAACGCACGGTGTAGGGGTGAAATCCGTTGATATCGTGCGGAACACCAAAGGCGAAGGCATTCTACTAAGGCACTCCTGACCTTGAGGCGCGAAAGCGTGGGGAGCAAAAAGGATTAGATACCCTTGTAGTCCACGCCCTAAACGATGTCTGCTAGCTGTTTCGAGTATCGACCCTCGGAGTGGCGTAGCTAACGCGTTAAGCAGACCGCCTGGGAAGTACGGTCGCAAGACTAAAACTCAAAGGAATAGACGGGGACCCGCACAAGCGGTGGAGCATGTGGTTTAATTCGATGGCAAGCGAGGAACCTTACCAGGGCTTGAAATTCTGATGAAAGTTCCGGGAAACCGGAATTCTCCCTTAAAAGACATCAGGACAGGTGCTGCACGGTCGTCGTCAGCTCGTGGCGTGAGCTGTTCCCTTAAGTGGGGAAACGAGCGCAACCCCTGCTGCCTGTTACAAGTGTCAGGCAGAACTGCCGTGTATTTCACGGAGGAAGGCGGGGATGACGTCAGATCAGCGTGGCCCTTTGATGTCCTGGGCTACACACATGCTACAATGGCCGAAACAATGGGTTGCCAAGCCGAGAGGCGGAGCTAATCCCACCAAATTCGGCCCCAGTTCGGATTGAGGGCTGCAACTCGCCCTCATGAAGCCGGAATCGCTAGTAATCGTGAATCAGCTACGTCACGGTGAATACGTTCTCGGGTCCTGTACTCACCGCCCGTCACACCAAGGGAGCTGGGAGTACCTGAAGGTCGCCTTTGGCGGCTCAAGGTAAGCTCAGTGACAGGGGTGAAGTCGTAACAAGGCACGCGTAGCGGAAGCTGTGCGTGGAAAAATTAAATTCGAAAATTGATCGACATCGCGCTTAGCGCGATAAAGGTGTTAGTCGAGGAGCCTTATGTCTCGACTCTTCTCGCCGAAGGCGAGATGCTTGGGGCAACCAAAAATGTTCTAACAACAAAAATCCAGATTTGAATCTGGATTTTTGGTTCAATATCTGATAAATTATTTAGTATCATGGCCGAGAAACAGAAAAAGATATTACTTATAGAAGACGAGCCGTTTTTATCATCTTTATTAAAAAACCGTCTCCAGCGGGAAGCATTTGAAGTAATAATAGCGAAAGACGGCGAAGAAGCGGTTAAGTTTTTAAAGTCTTCGACGCCCAATCTTATTCTTTTAGATATTATTCTTCCGAAAAAATCCGGCTTTGAAATCATGGAAGACATAAAGGCTGATCCGGAATTAAGCGATAAAACGGACGTTCCGGTTATTATTATTTCCAATTTAAGCCAGCCCGAAGATATCCAAAAAAGCAAACAGCTTGGAGCGATAGAATATTTCGTAAAAGCAAAAACCTCAATCGACGATCTTGTGTCGAAAGTTAAAGCGTTTGTGAAATAAAACCTCCCGCGATATCGGGAGGTTTTGTTAATTTTGTGGACCTACGGGGAATCGAACCCCGACCTCATCCATGCCATGGACGCGTAATACCATTTTACTATAGGCCCGAATACAAAACGTTTTTATAATAACGAAACTTTTAATACCTTGCAAGTTTTATATTAAAAATATAAGCTATTTTTATTGCCCTCGTAGTTCAATGGATAGAACAAGACACTCCTAACGTCTAGATGGAGGTTCGATTCCCCCCGAGGGCACCAATTTCAAACTTTCCGATTTTTCGGAGAATTTTTCGGCGGCGATTTGCAAAAATCGCCAGGGTTTTTGCGGTTCGGCGCGCAAAGCGCGCGCGGACAGGATGAGGTTCGAGCCAAAG
>Ga0082335_1000479_pt1 | contig 101420 bp, 110 predicted proteins | sample Subgrocontami58m_FD_72375 | JGI IMG/M metagenome (GOLD analysis project Ga0082335, IMG submission 72375) | Subsurface groundwater microbial communities from S. Glens Falls, New York, USA - GMW37 contaminated, 5.8 m (SPADES assembly) (version 2) ... | reverse complement strand
CCGTCCGCCCCCGCGGGGGCGGGGGGCCCCCCGCCGATACCCGACCAGTGCATCGGGACGATGACCTTCGGCTCGAGCGAGACCGCGAGCTCGTGCGCCTTGGCCGGCGTCAAGACGCCCTCGCCCCCGACCGGCACGAAGAGCACGTCGATATCGTCGATGCTCTCGCGCGCCTCCTTGGAGAGCTCGGTGTCGGCAAGCGCGCCGAGGTGGACGAGCGTCATGTCCTCGAGCTCGATTGAATAGATAGTGTTGACTGCTTCGGTCTCCCCCTTCCCGAGACCGTACTTACTCTTCGAGAGGAAGCCCTGGATGACGACGCCCTGCCGCTCGTATTCGCCGGGGCCCGTGATAGCGAACGGCTTTTTGTCTCCGTACGTCACTTCCTCGACGCCGTTCATGTCCAGATGGTCGCGCGAGACGAGCGCGATGTCCGCACCGAAGCGCACTGCCGGAAGAGAGGCCCCTTTGGCGATAGGGTCAAAGACGAGGGTCAGGTCACCGAAGGTGACCTTGAAGCACTGTCCGCCGTGGTGGGTGATGACCATATATAAGTATATTTATTCTAGCACAAAACTCGAAAAAATGACAGTAGAAGTTAGGGCAGAAAATCGTTGTACACAGCCCGGCGATGAGGGGCTTGACAGAAATAGCCTCCTGTACTAGGCTACATATGTCGTCCACCCGCAAGGGACGAGGACGCACCGTAGCCGGCAATCCGCCGGCGCCAAGCCAACCACTGGAGAAAAGCCATGAAGCTTCGTACCAGCACGTCCCCGCCTCGCCTGGCGATCGGAGAGAGCGAATTCAAGGATTCCAACGGCAAGATCGGCGCCGGCGCCAACACTGTGACGACTGCGGCGGGCGGCAGAACAACGGCGATCAACGACATCGTGGGCACGCTGACCAACCAGGGCAACGGCACCGCCTAGGCCAACTTCGGCGGCCGGGGCTTGAGCGCGAGGGCTCAAGTCCGCCAGCAATGAACCTTCCATTCCAAGGGATTCCTCGCATCCCACCTCCGGCGCTACGGCGCCTTTCGGCCAGCCCTTCGGGGACTGGCTTTTCTTTTTATCTTTCATCAACTTGCGCTGTGCACAGGGCCCCGCGAAACTCATTGAAAACACGAGGGATTTTGGTATATTTGCGAATGGACGTTCTCTCTCGGCACCAATGAGGTTGGACGTCCGATTCGAATCCCGCATCCACTGAAGAAGACTCAACACGGAGGTTCCATGAAGAATCAATTGCAGGTGGCAATTGCAGCCGCGATGGGCACGCTGTTCTATCCGCGAACGACCGCACAGGCCGACATCGATTCCGGCCGGCTCGACGTGGGCAAGAAAAGGAAGAAGCGCTTCGACCTGGCGGGCATCGCCGCCAAGCTGGGCAAGGCGGTGACGGCGGGGAACCATCCGTCGAGCACGGGCGCCGATACGGCCTTCGGCACCAACGTCGTAAAGAAGGCGATCACCGACATCGCGGTGACCATCGGCAGGGTCAGGGCGCGGGCGCACAGTGTCGAGTTGGCGCGCCGCGGCCAGACGCTCGGATCGAGCTGGACTCCGGCATTCAACGCCTGACCTTCCTACACCTACTAGGTAAGGGCCTCGCACATTCGCGTCGGCCCAAACCACCACCCTGCTCCGGCGGGGTGTCTCTCTTTTCATTTTTCGAAACCCTGTGCTATAGTGCCTTCGTTGCGTGCGTGAGTAGTAGGGACCGGCTAACCCTTGCGCCGAAAGGTTCAAGTACCGATCTCGAATCCGCCATTCGCCAGCTGGCGAAGGCGGACCGCACTGCTGTATATATATGTCTGACGAGACGAAGAAAGTCTCCGTTCCCCTGCCGACCATACACCTCCCCGAGGGCCACCCGATGGCCGGGCTTATTGACGCTATCCCGACGCCGCCGTCCGTGGGCGACCTCGTCGAGGGTACCATCATCGCGATTAGCCGCGGCCGCGTCTACATCGAACTCGCGCCCTTCGGCACCGGCCTCATCTACGGCCGCGAATACCTCAACGCCGCTGATGTATTGCGTAAGGCGAATCCGGGCGACACCATCAGCGCCAAGGTCGTCGACCCTGCCGGCCGCGAGGGCTATATCGAGCTCTCGCTGAAGGAGGCACGCCAGGCCGCCATCTGGGGCGAGGCCGAGACGGCCATCCTCTCGCAGACGCCCTACTCGCTTACCGTCGAGGAGGCGAACAAGGGCGGCCTCATCCTCTCCTGGCAGGGTATTCAAGGCTTCCTCCCCGCTTCCCAGCTCTCCAAGGAGCACTACCCGCGCGTGCCGGAGGGCGATAAGGACAAGATACTCGGCGAGCTTATGAATCTCGTCGGCCACCCGCTCTCGGTGCGTATCATCACCGCCGACGCGAAGGAGGGTAAGCTCATCTTCTCGGAGCGCACAGGGAACGAGGCCGAGGAGAAGGCCTCGCTCATCGACAAGTACCAGGTCGGCGACACGGCCGAGGGCGAGGTTACGGGCGTTGTCGACTTCGGCGTCTTCGTGAAGCTCGAACCGGGGCTCGAGGGCCTCGTGCACATCAGCGAGCTCGACTGGGGCCTCGTCGAGGACCCACGTGCGCTCTTCGCGGTCGGCGACAAGGTGCGCGTGAAGGTCATCGAGATAAAGGACGGCAAGATTTCCCTCTCTATCAAAGCGCTGAAGGAGAACCCCTGGCACACCGCCGCCGAGCGCTACTCTAAGGGGACGGAGGTGCCGGGTGTCATCATCAAGTACAACAAGCATGGTGCGCTCGCCTCCATCGAGGAGGGTGTCGCCGGCCTAGTACACGTCTCGGAGTTCGAGTCTCCCGCGGCGCTGCGCGAGACTCTGGAACTCGGGAAGACGTATCCCTTCACCATTGCGCTCTTCGAACCGAAGGAGCAGCGTATGACGCTCACCTTCGCCGGCAAAAAGAAATAAACGCTCCGGCGAGTGCAATTTCAGAACACGCGTCGAATCTGTGGACGCCTGGCTTCCACGAGAAGAAAGGGCGCTAGAATATAAACATGCGCAAAGAGAACTTTGCTGTTGATTCATATGTACATGTAGTAAAGCGAGGAACACGCGGCCTACCGATTGTTCGTGATGATGCTGATCGCTTCCGCTTCCTCCTTATGCTCACGCACTTCAATGACAAGTTCGCATCCCTGAATTGGTATCGAGATTTGAAAGATGCTAATTTGCACAATTCCTTATCACGCCCTGCACGCTGGCCTGCACAGGAACGGCTCGTAAACATTACCGCGTTCTGTCTTGTTGAAAATCATTTTCACTTAATTTTGCAGGAGCTTGCTGAAGGTAACATCGCTCGATTCATGCACCGACTTGGCACTGGGATGGCTAAACGGTTCAATGAACGCCACAAAGAACGCGGTGCATTATTTCAAGGACCCTACCGAGCCATAACAATTGACGACGACCGGTACTTTCGATATGTGAGCGCATATGTGCAAGTTAAGAACGCTTTGGATTTGTATCCCGGTGGGTCTCAGGGCGTGCTGAATGATTTTGATCATGCATACGATTGGATATGCTCATATCCATATTCAAGTCTTGGGGACTATACTGACAGTTTCAGAAGACCGATCCTAAACAAGTCGTTCCTTTCTTCTTTATTTACACCTAATGAATATCGAGAATTCGCAAAAGACGTCATTTTTGGACGCTATCAACTTGACGATGTAGACAAGACACACCAATCAGGGTTCTTTGAATAATTCTGTGGACGCCTGGCTTCCACAAATTACAACTTCTAGGTTAAATGCTGTAGAAAAAACCGAAGAGAAGTGAATTGAGCCAGTCGGAGCTCAAATGTAAGAAAAAATAATTATAGGAAATGAGTGCCGCTAAGATAGTCAGGGCACTTATCATCCACAGGACGGACTTCTTTCTGTGTTCCTTGAGATTTCTGATAGAAAAGATCACCGATAAGATGAGAATGATCGGGATACTGGTTCCTGCGTAATGGTCAACGAGACATGAGGAGATCTGGGCGTACACAGAGCAAAGGGGAATTACCAAAAAGAGGGATAGGAATAGGCCCACGATCGAATAAAGGATTATTAGTATGCCGGCTATCCAAATTGCAACTTTTAGTGGCGAGTTCATACTTAGCGGGTGTTGGCGAATTGAGTGGCGGAGGAGAGGCCGGAGGTGGCATAGAGGCGGATGGCCTCGGCAGCTTTCTTCAGGACTTTCTTTACGGCCACTTCTTCATTCGGCTTCCACTTCCCTATCACTTGTTTAATAACCTTCTCTTCACCGAGCACTTTCTTCGCCTGATTCTTTTTGCCGGCCGCGCTGATACCGATGCGGATGCGTGCGAAGTCCTGCGTCTTCACGGCGCGCATAATGCTCTCCACCCCTTTGTGCCCGCCGCTGCCGCGCCCGAAGACCATCTTGAGCGTGCCTAAGGGTAGGTCGAGGTCGTCGTGGACGACGAGGAGATTTTTTGCCGCCTTCGGACTCTTCACGAACGCGCTCACGGCCTTGCCGGAAGCATTCATCATCGTCTCCGGTAAAACGAGAGTCGCATTCTCCCCTTCAATCGCACCCTTACTCACGAGTGCGTTGCTTGCTTTATTAAAAACGAAGTCAGCGAATCCCTCTTGCTTCGCCGCGAGCGTCACCGCGCTCCGGCCCGCGTTGTGCCGCGTCTTTTCATATTCCTTCCCCGGGTTCCCAAGCCCGACGATGACGAGTGCCATGCGCGAATCGTAGCACACTCTCATATTGAGCGAGCGGAATGCGGAAAAACGGGGGTAAGACTTGGCCTAGCGGCCCGGAGCGCGCCCGTTTTTTCGCATTTCGCTTGCGAAATACTTGCGTACTAATAACGAACAAGTACAATGCCCGCATGTCTGATACCTGGAAGGGTCTCTTGAAGGATCTTTTCACGCTCGCGTTCCTTATTGTGGTCGTGGTCATCCCGATCCGCGTGTTCGTCGTGTCGCCCTTCGTCGTCGACGGCGATTCGATGCATCCGACCTTCGAAAACCTCGATTATCTCGTTATCGATGAGATAATCTACCGCTTTACCTCTCCCGCGCGCGGTGACGTTGTCGTCTTCCGCTACCCCGGCAACCCTTCCGTCTTCTACATCAAGCGCGTCATCGGGCTCCCCGGCGAGACTGTCTCCATCGACCGCGGCGTGGTCACCATTCTCACGCCCGACGGCCAGAAACTCGCGCTCACCGAGCCCTACATCGTGAACGAGGACGCGACCTATACCAAAGATGTCTCGCTCCTCCCCGGAGAATATTTCGTGATGGGCGATAACCGCCCCAACTCCTCCGACAGTCGCGTGTGGGGACCGCTCCCGAAGAAGGATATCATCGGCCGGGTCGACCTCCGGCTCCTCCCGGTGAAAGAGCTCGGATTCTTCCCCGGCGCGACGAGCTACTCGCTCGCCTCGACGACCGCACTCGCACCATGATGCGCGACACGATACCGGCGGAAGAACTTCTGCATAAGGCGCGTGCCGTCGGACAGTATTATGGCTTCACGCCGCTTGCGATGCTCACCGCCAAGAAGCGCGGTGCGGCGCGCACGAAGGCGGGGTATCCGGAAGCGCTCGCGACGCTCGCACTCGACCCGGTCGCCGAAACGATGGCGAGCTTTTTGAAACAGTGCCAGAACACCGACTGCGCACCGACGCCGCGCCAACCGCTCTTCATCTGGCACACGAACATCGCGCCGGGCCGCCCGGCGCCGAAAAAGGCGACCATACAGTTCCATGCACTCGGCGCGGACCGCGCGCTCGCCGACGCGGTGGTCATCCGTGCGCTCATCGCGCTTACGCGAGACCTCTTCCACGAAGAGCCGGTCGTCCGTATCAATTCGATGGGCGACAAGGAGACCCGCGCGCGCTACGCGCGCGAACTCGCGCTCTTCTTCAAGAAGCGCATCGGCGTTCTCCCCGAAGAATGCACCACTTGCGCTAAGCAAGATACCTTCGCGGCCGCCGAGCTCGCCATCCTACGCGAGTGTGCGGAGGACCTCCCCGCGCCGACCGAGCATCTCTCGGACGCGAGCCGTAAACGTTTCGAGGACCTGCTTGAGTATCTCGAAATGACGGAGACGCCCTACGAGCTCGCGCGCAATCTCATCAGCCGCGGCAATATCTGGAACGACACCTGCTTCGAACTCACGGTTGGCGAGAAGCGTGTCGCGTGGGGTTCTCGTTACAATGACCTCGCGCGCCACTTCTTCCCTGCCGCACCCTTCTTCGCCACCGGCGCGGTGCTCCAGATAGCGAGCGAGGGCACGGTAGCCGTGAAGGTCCCGACCCCGCGATTGCGTTTCTCCTTCGTCCATATCGGCGACGAAGCGAAGCGTCTCTCTATCCGTCTCGCCGAAGATTTCCGCAAGGCGCACCTTTCTTTAACACAGAACATCGGCATCGAGTCCTTGACCGAACAAATGTATCTCGCCGAGCGGCGTAACAGCCCCTATCTCCTTATCATGGGACGCAAGGAAGCCTTGGAGAACACGGCCATCCTGCGCGACCGTCGCACGCAGGAGGAGACCATCCTGCCCCTCAACGGCCTCATCGAGCGCCTGAAGACATTCGCGTAGACAAAATATTTTTGAAAGAGTAGTGTTTGTGGCAGAAGTTCGGCCTTTGCCCGGACAGATTGAGGAGCATCGTATGTACAGAGACCTGAAAAGCTCGGACCCCGCCGTCGAGGAAATTGACAGGAAACCGTATCTGCGTGTGAGCACCGGACACGGGCGGTACGCGACTTTGGAAGTTCGCGGTATTGAACGATTCCTGTTCCTTGAGAACACGGGCTTCGTGATTGCCGTCTACGAGTCGCTCCCCTACTGGAAAACAGTCCGGCTTCCGGCGGCCTACCGACCGATGCACGAAATTGCGAGTGCAGTAACCATTACGCCGCGGAGCGAGGAGTTGAGGGTTCGAGCGGAAGATATTGAACTGCGCCTCGATGCCGCTTGTATCATCACGGTAGGCCACTCGAAGCAGATCGTGAGCATCCCCATCAGGGATTTCATCATCCAGGCCATCAATCACTTTGCCGAGAAACCACTCCTGGACACAAGTCATCTCGGCTACGACTTCCTGAAAAAACTCGAGACTTGGTGGGGAGGAATCCTTCCGGCGAAAGATATTTCCTCCGTCACTCGTGCCATCGCCTGAATGCGTCCTTTCGCCAACACAATTTCGTCACTCCTAAACGCCCGCGAGCTCGCGGGCGTTGCCTTTATTTTATGAAAATGCTAGAGTCTCTTCACTATGGCAGCTGATACACGAGTCGAGGTGCGGCGCGGGAAGAACGAGAGTTCGACCGCGCTTATCCGCCGCTTCACCCGTCGCGCACAGGGCTTGGGCCTCGTGCGCGAGATGCGCGACCGCCGCTACTTCGAGCGCACGAGGTCGAAGAACGTCGGTCACAAGCGCGCCCTCATTTCCAAAGTCCGTCGCGAGACCTACAACGAGCTCGTGAAGCTCGGCAAGATAGACCCGGCTGCGAAGAAGGTGCGTAAGGGCGGCAAGCGCTAAGACGAAGAATGGCTGTCGCCATCAAGAACTTCACCCGCCAACATCAGAAAGTTTTGGCGGGTGCTGCATTTTCTGCGATCGCAAAGGCCGTACTCCCCGGTTGGGACGTCTCACTGGTCTTTGTCGGCGCGACCCGAGCGAAGAATTTAAATAAGCGGTTGCGCGGGAAAGACTATATCCCGAACGTGCTTTCGTATGTTGTCGGAGACAAGAGCGGAGAAATTATTATCTGCCTCTCCGAAGCCGTCAAACAAGCTCCTGACTTCCAGCTCTCTGCCTCCAGCTTCCTGCTCCTCCTCTTTATCCACGGTGTACTGCATATAAAGGGATGGGCGCATAGTGGTAGGATGGAGCAATGCGAACGAACACTCCTCACTCGATTTGTACCGGGTGCGGTGCACCCTCTGCTTCATGAGACGACGCATCGCCACCGGCATCGACATCGGCACCTACCAAGTCAAGATGGTGGTGGTCGAAGAGCTCTCCGATAAACGTACCGGGCGCCAGCTCCGCATCATCGGGACCGGCCTCGCCGAATCCAAAGGCCTACGGCACGGCTACATCGTCAATAAAGAGGAGGTCTCTGCGAGCATCGTCGAGGCGAAACGGCAGGCGGAGTCCTCTGCCCGCGTGCCGATACGCGCGGGCTTCCTCGCCGTCGGCGGCATCTCGCTCGACGAGACACGCGCGAGCGGCTTCGCCATCATCTCGCGCGCCGACCAAGAGATAACCGCGCTCGACCTCGAGAAGGCCGCAAAGAGCGCGCGCGAGGCAGCGGCACCCGGGTTCCTCAACCGTCACGTCCTCCACAGCATTCCGCTCGAGTATCGCGTTGACGGTACGAAGGTTCTCGGCGACCCGCTCGGTATGAAGGGCGTCCGGCTCGAGGTTGATTACCTCTTCGTCACCTGTCTCGCCCAGCACGAAGAAGCGCTCGCCAAGGCGGTCGAGGACGCGGACATCGAGGTCATCGACCAGATGGCGTCCCCCATCGCGGGCTCCTATGTGCTCCTCGATGGCGACCAGAAGATGAAGGGCTGCCTCTTGGCGAACATCGGTGCCGAGACGGTCTCCATCGTCGTGTACGACGAGGGCATCCCCGTATCGGTGAAGGTGTTCCCGATGGGCTCGAGCCACATCACCGACGATATTGCCCTCGGCCTGCGCATCTCGCTTGAAGAAGCGGAGCGGGTGAAGGTCGGACGTCTCTCGGGAGCGATGTATCCGCGTAAGAAGGTCGACGACCTTATCGCTTCGCGCCTCGAGACGATGTTCGCGCTCATCGACAAACACTTGAAGTCGCTCAATCGTCGCGGCCCCTTGCCCGCCGGCATCATCATCTCGGGCGGCGGCGCGGGTGTCGGGAGTATCAGCGACATCGCGAAGGGCTCCTTGAAGCTCCCCGCGAGGCTCGCGGAGTTCCGCCTCTCCGCAGACACCAAGATACGCGACGCGACCTGGGCGGTCGCCTACGGCCTCGCGCTCTGGGGGCTCACCGGTGACACGAATACGCCGAAGCGGAGCGTCGGCACCCAATTCCGGAAATTCTTCCAACAATTTTTGCCCTAACGATAATTCGGAACGGATAATTGTCAAGATTTGCATACGGGCACGGAGTGCTATGATGGCCGGCACATAGCTTTATATTTATATGTCCAAACGCATCGAGCCTGAGGTAGAGACATTCGCCAGGATTCGCGTGGTCGGGGTGGGCGGTTCCGGTAAGAACGCCATCAACCACATGATCGAGTCGAAGGTGCGCGGCGTCGAATTCATCGCCGTCAATTCCGACGCGCAGGACCTCCACCGCAGCCTCGCGAAGCGCAAGATACACATCGGTAAGAACCTCACCCGCGGCCTCGGTACCGGTATGAACCCCGAACTCGGCAAGCGCGCCGCCGAGGAGACCCGGCAAGAAATTCAGGAGGCGCTCTCGGGAAGCGACATGGTCTTCATCACCTGCGGCATGGGCGGCGGCACCGGCACCGGCGCCTCGGCCATCATCGCGAAGATAGCGAAGGAGGTCGGTGCGCTCGTCATCGCGGTCGTGACCAAGCCGTTCTCCTTCGAGGGCGCGCAGCGTAAGGAGATCGCCGAGCGCGGCCTCGCCGAACTGAAGAAGGAGGTGGACGCCTTCATCGTCATCCCGAACGACAAGCTGCTCTCCATCGTCACCAAGGACACCTCGGCGAAGAACGCCTTCGCGCTCTGCGACGAGATACTGCGGCAGGCGGTCGAGGGCGTCTCCGACATCATCACGACCCCCGGCGACATCAATACCGACTTCAATGACATCAAGGCCATTATGGAGGGCGCGGGCCCCGCGCTGATGGGCATCGGCACCGCCGAGGGCGACGAGCGCGCCCGGGATGCCGCCTATCAGGCGGTCAACTCCCCGCTTCTCGACGTTTCTATCAGCGGCGCGAAGGGTATCCTCTTCGTCGTCGCCGGTTCTGACGACCTCGGCATTATGGAGGTGCAGGAAGCCGCGAAGGTCATCAACGAGTCGGTGGACAAGAACGCCAAGGTCATCTTCGGCATGATGAAGGACGAGAAGTTGAAGAAAGGCCAGATACGCATCATCGTCATCGCGACCGGCTTCCCCGAGAGCCCGGCGCATGCCTCGCACAGCGGAGCCGAGCGCTCCCTCTTCGCGCTGCCAGTCGAGAAGCGAGAGGAGGAGCGCGGACGCATTTATCACGAGATATTGAAGCGGGAGGAGAAGGAGGGTGGAAAGGCGGAGGCCAAGGCAGAAAAGGGCGAGGCCGGTACTCCGAAGGAGGAGCCCATCGTGACGGCGATACCCCACAAGCGCGAGAACACCCCGCCCGCCCCGGAGGACGACGAGGCCTGGGGCGCCATCCCGGCATTCTTGCGAAGACACAAAAAGTAGTAAGCAGAAAGCAGTAGGCAGTATGCAGCAACACGGCGCCAAAGGCGCCGTGTTTGTTCTCCCTTGCCTACTGCCTACTGCATACTGCATACTATCTTCATGTATGACCTTATTATTATCGGCGGCGGGCCCGCCGGCGTTGCGGCCGCCGTGTATGCGGCGCGTAAGCGTCTGAAGACGGTTATCGTCACGGAGGAGATCGGCGGTCAGTCGACCGTTTCAGAAGGCATCGAGAACTGGATAGGCTCGCCGCGGGTGCACGGCACGGAGCTCGCGAAGATGTTCCGCGCGCACCTCGATGCGGTGAAGGGTGACATCGTAGAACTTGCCCTCCACGAGCGGGTCGAGTCGCTGACGAAGACGCCGGAAGGGACGTTTACGGCGCGGACGAAAACGGGTAAGGAGTTCACTGCGAGAGCGGTGCTCGTGGTCTCGGGCGCCGGCCGACGGAAACTCGATGTGCCGGGCGCGGAAAAGTTCGAGAACAAGGGCGTCACCTACTGCGCCTCCTGCGACGGTCCCCTCTTCAGCGGGATGGATGTCGCGGTCGTGGGCGGCGGTAATGCCGGCTTTGAGACCGCGCTCCAGCTCCTCGCGTATGCGAAGTCCGTCACACTTCTTCATCGTCACACCGAATTTAAAGCCGACCCGGTGACCGTGGAGAAGGCGCGTCAGCATGCGAATATGCGCGTCATAACGAATGCGGAGCCGACCGAGGTGCTCGGTCCGCCAGCTGGCGGATTCGTGACCGGTCTAAAATACAAAGACAAAGGTTCAGGCGACGTGAAGGAGCTCGCCGTTACCGGCATCTTCGCCGAGATCGGTGTTCTCCCGAACACCGGCTTCATCGAGGGTCTCGTCGCGCTCGACCCCATTAAGCGCATCAAAGTCGACCCTCATACTCAACGCACGAGTGTCGAGGGTATCTGGGCCGCGGGAGACTGCACCGACGAGCTCTACCACCAGAACAATATCGCCGCCGGCGACGGCGTAAAGGCGCTCGAGGACATCTACCTCTGGCTCAAGATGCGGTAATTGTGAAATATTGACTTTTTATAGACAAAGCCCACAATAGCTGTGGTTAAGCTGTTCCCGCCAATTACTGTGTGAGGTGTTAAATGAATCCCGACTATGTTGGCCTGTTCCTGGTAATCGGACATACCCCGGTCTGGGGGACCGTACTTTTCGTTCTGCTGTTCGCTACACCGCTCGGCTTCATCTTCGTCGTCGCCGACCGGACGAGCATGTTCACGAACGTGAGCTATTCCGGCGTGCTGGGAGCCATCTCGATGGTTGTCGTCGTACTGATCGGAGCCACCGTAGTTCAACGCGGAGCTCCACTGCCGCCGTCTCTCATGGGCATCTCGGGACAGGTGGTTTGGGCCGTGGCCTGTTTCGGAGTCGGAATCCGTGTCGGGCTGTACACGCCATGGTTGCCGAATCGGTGGCCGGACCTCTATTACTACCTCGTTGGCGGCCCCGTGGGCGCATTTCTGGCCGTGCCGATGGCGCTCGCGACCTTCTACAACGGAGACCGCGCAGAGAAGACAGCGAGCGCTGTTCTCGCCGTGATCTGGCTCGGTCTCGTCGCCTACGACTGGTACAACCAGCGGCTCGACCAACCGGAATGGATCTGGCGGCGACACGGTATCCGTTGGGTCCGGGACCGTTTCGTGTGCCGCAAACCGTAATTCGCGAAAGTTCCTGTGTTCTTTTCGGCCCGTTGCGCTTGCGCGACGGGCTGAATTGTTTATGCTCGGCTTTATTCCTTGTTCCGTTTGATGATGTACCAGGCGGCGAGGACGAGGGCGGTGACGGTGCCGACGACGACCGCGTCATTTTTTATGATAGTGAGGAGCGCGCCGTAGTTGCTGCCGAAGAAGTAGCCGACGACGAGGAACTGGCCGATGCCGACCGTCACGCCCGCGATGTTGTAGGCGAGGAAGGAACGGTACGGCACCGCATAGGTGCCCGCGAGAAACGGCGTTATCCACGAGACCGGCCCCAGAAGGCGCGCAAAGAAAATCGCCTTCGTCCCGTACTTCGCGAAGAAGTCCAGCCCCTTCTGGTAGTTCGTGTGGTTGAAGACCTTATTGTGCTCCTTGAAGAAGGAGGTGCCGTAGCGCTTGCCGATAAAGAAGCTCGTGCTGTCGCCGAGCACGCCGCCCGCGATGAGTGTGAAGGTGACGAGCCAGATGTTCAACACCCCGGCCCCGGCGAGAAGCGCGCCGGGGATGAAGAACAGCTCGCCGTATATGAAGAAGCCGACGCCGATAAGCGTCTCGAAGTACGAGCCGAAGAAGAGCACGAGATACGAGAGGAGCGCGTGGGCCGCCAGGAACGCGCTCGTATCCTCGAATACGCTCGTTACGAGTTCCATACCAGTTTCTCAAACGCATCATACACCTCGTCGACGGTTATCCGGTCGATGAAGCCGTCCTTCGTGTAGAAGAACATCTGATAGAGGCCGCGGCCGCGGGACTTGTCGAGTGCGATGTCGCGCGGGTCGAAGGGCAGATACATATGCGGGCCCGGCCCATAGAGCGTGAGGCTGCGAAGCTCCGCGAGCCGCGCGAGATTCGCCGGTCCGCTGTCGACCCCGATGAAGTAGTCGCTCGCGCGCAGCGCCAGCAGGAGCTGCGGCAGGTCTATCCGGCCGATAAGTGAGTGGACGGGGAACTCGAGCTGCGCGGCTATCGCCGCATAATCCGCCTCGTCTTCCCTCCCCCCGACGAAGATGAGGTGGTAGTCGCCGGACCGCCGTATCCGGCCGAGCAGCGCCACCCATCTGTCGGTGCTCCAGTGCTTCATCGGCCAGCTGACACCGGTGTGGATAATCACTTTCTTTTCGCTCGTCCGGAGCACGTCCAGAGCGGCGACGCTCGCGGTATCCTCCGGCGTGAAGGCGAACATCTCGTCGAACGAGAGCTGTCTCGGGACGCCGCCGAGCATCTCGAAATTAAGCTCCCGCCATTGCTTCGGCCGCCTCCGAAGCAGGAGACTCCCCCAGAGGTGGAGCGCATAACCGCTGTATGAGCGCAGGCCGGTGCGTATCTCGCCGGCGGCTATCGTCCGCACCAGGCGGTAGACGTCGGCGCTTATCCGCATGACGAATATCGTGTCGTACGCCTCGAACGTGTGTACGGCGTGGTGCGCGGTATCGCTACTCCGGCCATAGAGCGACCGGGCGGTGTACACCCTTCTTACGCCGCGTATCCTCTCGGCGAGCGACTTGAGGGGCGGCGCCACCATCAGGTCGACGGCGTTCCCGCCGTTGCGCAATATGTAGTCGCGTATCGCCGGCACGGACGCGGCGAACTCCCCGATGAGGCAGGTGTTGACGATGAGTACGTTGCCGGTCTTCTGCCGCCTCTTCCGGCTGAAGAGGCTGCCGACCGTAAGAGCGCAGAAGAGCGGTATCTCCTGGTATAAGTTGAGGTAGTCCAGATTTACCCTTCTCGCGCTCATGGTAGAGTGTCGCTATAGCGAACGGAGTCATACTACCATGATGCGCCAGCGATTCTTCTCCATCGTCGTCCCCTGTTACAACGAGGAGCGCATCATCGCGAAGACGCTCGGCTGCCTCGTCGCGCTCGACTACCCTGCGGACCGCTACGAGGTCATCGTGGTCGAGAACGGCTCCACCGACGCGACCCTCGCGGAGGCGAAGAAGTTCGAGTCGGGGAACTGCCGCGTCTATCAGTCGCCGAAGGGCGTCTCCCGGGCGCGCAACTTCGGCATCTCCCTGTGCGCGCCGCAGATGGAATGGTTCGTTATCCTCGACGCGGACACGTTCCTGAAGCCGAACATCCTCAACGAGGTGAACGCCTACCTCGACCGCCATCCGGGAGCCGGCTTCGGCACCACGGACGTCCTCCTCGACGACGAGTCGCGTACCGGCCGGTTCTGGTCGTGGTACATCAACCGGAGCGACCGGCTCATCCGCATCATGCATCGGATACATATCGTGCGCGGCGACCTTATCGCGAAGGTGGAGTATGACGAAGAGCTCGTCTCGGGCGAGGACCTGAAGTATTCGCGCGACCTCGCGCGCTACGGCCGCTACTTCTACATCCACACCGACCAGGTCATCACCTCCGCCCGCCGATTCCTCAAGAAGGGGTACCTCGCGATGTTCTTTATCAATATGAAAGCGGCGTTGCCGAAGTGGATTCTCAAGCACAGCGACTGGGAAGTCATCCGCTAGCGTCGGTAGCGCCGTTACATTTCGAGGAAGAAGATGATGGCGAGCGGCGGGAGCGCGGCGGCGAGCTGGAGCGCCAGTATCAGGAGCGCTTGCTTCGGGGCACGCGGCAGCCACGTGAGCGCGAAGAACGGCACCATGAGCGCCTCGAGTACCAGCCAGAGCTGGAAGAGGCGCGCGGGCGTCCCCTCGTCGGCGTTCGGGTCAGGAGCAGAAACGCCGTACAACGCGAAGTACGCCAGGATGAACGTGAGCATAGCGAGCGACAACGCTATCGGCACCCACGCGCTCGGCCGTTTCAGTAGTGAGCTCATATTAGGGACTGGGCTCCAGTGGCGCTTGCATGGCGGAAGAGCAGCGCCGACCCGACGAACAGCAGGGCGAAAATGGAATTGAGAATGAATACACCAATAACGCCCGCCCCGCCCCATGAGGTCTGGGCGGGCCAGATAAAGAGCGCGATGACGGGAACCAATATCTGAACAAGTGCGGCTATGAATAACGTGCGCGCCATTCCCCTTGGACGGAAGCGTGAAATAAGAGAGCCAATGAGTAGGACAGCAGGTACTGCCCAATACATCAAATTGGCGGGGTTGTTCTCGCTCCCGATAATGCCGACGGCGCCGCTGATCCAGCCGAGAAGGAGCACGCCTGCAAGTCCAACGACAAAAGCGATGCGATACGTCCTGGGGCGCGTCTTCAGCCACTGCCACAGTTCGTAGAAACCGCCGGCGACCAACAGTATGACGCTATAAGCAACGGCTTCATTCCACTGCACTTCATCGGTGAACTGCATTGCCAGAGGTATCAGCAGTATAAGCACCACGACACCAGCCCACACCATCAGTCTTTTGGTACTATTTGGCATAAGGCTTCTCTGACGTTTTTTATTCTACCAACATTAATGGTGACGTAAATTGTGATTGATATACAAGCAGTTTCTTAGTCACTTCTTTGGAGAAGAATTGGTCTAAATTCTTCTCCATATCAGGCCCATCAAAGTTCTTGGCTTTAAAGAAGTCTCGCCATTTCTTGGGACTGCCAAATTCCTGTAGTTTACCTACAGCAACTTGAGTTTGTGTTAATTCCCTTACGTAGAGAGGTATTGCTTTCTCGAAAACGGATGTTTCCAACATTTTCTTAAACTGAAGCAAGTGATCTTTTAGTGCGGTGTTTGCGGGAACGTGATTGGTATTGAGTTTACGCAATGTTATCTGATTATTTTGTTCTAAGGTCGCATCGAATTGACGATTTAAATCTTGGATTAATTTACTAAGGTCTTTCGACGAACCTATTACTAAAAGTGTTTTGACGTCGATATACCCACTACCGGAAAAAGTCTCCAATAACTTAGTGTCGAATTCGAAAGAATACATGAGTGGGATGAATGCTTGGTTTAAGCAAGGCGTACCTTCCTTGATTTTACTTTCAACATCTCTAATTATTGGGTCCAGTGTAGTTTCGACAAAGTTATGCAACGCTTTGTCAATACCCACCAGATTAGAAAGGGCAGCGCCCACGCTGCGGTGAAGCAAGTGTATGTGACTTCTAAAGTCTTTATTATCTTTACTTATCTCAGTTGCAAAAAATAGTCCGACCGCCACCAAGCCAGCAATCGCGGCTCCAAAGAGTGAACCAATCAGCTCCTGCCATTCAAAAAGAAAGTGTCCGAAAGGAAATGCGATGCCAAATACAATCCAACAAACATAGACCATCCCTGTCATCATCCCAACGATAACACCTGACATTATAGAGGGTACTAGCCAAAATAAAATGCTCATAGGTATCAACCTTTTGGTTCAAAGTTCTTCCACAAAGGACTATTGAATGTTTTGTCATGGAGTCTCCAAATATCATGAGCGATGTGGAACGCAATCTCCTTAGCTGGTCTTTTGACTGTAAAAACTTGTGACTCAAATAATTCAAATTCTGGTCCTGCGCCACTTAAATACATAGTAGGGGCATATGCATCTTCTCCCGCGGGGGCATCATTTATCCGGAAAAAATAGTCTCTCTTTATCGGTATTCTTAAGTCTCGAATTGAAAAACTGGTATTCTGAAGGAACTCGCTATTTGTACAGCGCTCAATTTCTTCAATTTCTTCTTTGGTAAACGGTTGCATATCATGATACTACTTCAATTTCAGCTTTCTCGCTATCGAAAAGTAGTCCCTTTTATTTTAGCGCGTGGTCACCAGTCACTAAGTAATGTGCTCCAGGTATTCGCACATTACGTAAGTGCTGTTCGACCTCGCCTCGCGGTTCGGCCTGCTAGCCGAACATCGCTCCGGCTTCACAAAAAAGCACAAGACGCGCAGCAGTGCGCGTCTTGTGTCTTTTTGTGACCCTACCGGGAGTCGAACCCGGGTTTAGAGCTTGAAAAGCTCTCGTCCTAACCGTTAGACGATAGGGCCGTAGTAAAACCTTATCATTTCCGCCTCGAAATGCTAGGATGGCGTCATACGGAGGCGTGGCAGAGTGGTCGAATGCGCTAGTTTCGAAAACTAGTATGTGGGAAACCGCATCGGAGGTTCGAATCCTCCCGCCTCCGCCAGTAGTTTTAGCAGTTAACATAAAGACATTTGGGGGCAGGGCGAAAGGATCCAAACCTGCTATTATTTACGCTATGAATAAATATTTAATCATTGGAGCAGTGGTGGTTTTAGCGATTGCAGGAGGATGGTGGTATTTCAGTCAGTCAAGTGCACTAACGAATTCAGAAACGACACAAGCCGATGTCGAAACAGCGAATTGGAAGGAATTCGTTAATTCACGTGATGGATACTCCGTTAGGTATCCTGAAGATGGCGGCCCCCCCTCCATTGATTATAGGTCCCAGCTCACAGGTTACGGTTTTGAAACATCCGTTACGTTTATTCGGTATGGCGGGTGGGCCGATATTTATATCTTCGATGGTTCGATAGACACTGCCATCGCTGCACATAAAAAAATCGACAGCGAACACAGAGTGTACATCTCAACAGAAGACATTCTTATTGGCGGCAAGAAAGGCAAAGTAGTGGATTGGACAAACAATTTAGACCCTACTGCTCGTGTCAGTCATAGCTACTTCGTGGAATACAGGCCAGGTAAAACCTTGTACATAGCTGGTTCACCGGGATTCGTGTCCACAATTAAATTCCTCTAGTCGACAAGGGTCCTTATTTCTTGTATTCCAAGATATCTCCGGGCTGACACGCGAGGGCCCTGCAGATCGCTTCCAGCGTCGAGAGGCGAATCGCTTTTGCCTTCCCATTTTTCAATATAGAGATGTTAGCCATCGTGATACCGACTTTCTCGGCGAGCTCGGTGACGCTCATCTTCCGCTTCGCCAACATGACGTCGATGTTTATGATGATTGCCATGTTGGTCTCGTTATACCGTTAAGTCGTTCTCGGACTTTATATCCACGGCACTTTGTAACGTTCTTTCAAACACGGCCGCGGCAGTGGCGATGACGATAGAAATAAAAGTAGCCATAATAGACACGGCAAGGAAACCCGCCGGGTCGTCATCCGCGTTGCCATTAAAAGATACCCTTATGTACAGTCCTGCCATCACAATTAAGATGCCTAGCGCGATTGCACAATATTTTATAGTCCTTAAAGCCTTCACGGAGTTTAGTGAGAATACTTTATTTTGTCCGATATATCCGAGTAATTTGAACGCCTGATGCAGGGCAACAAAAAATGCGATAGACGCTAGGTACCCATATATGATGAACGGGTCAGCATAAATACTGAACAGGTCCAAGTTTGTAGCTCTCCCCTCGGTCAAGGGGAATCGAATTATGATGGCCAGCGCCACGATGCCGATGAGCACAATGACTGTCTGAAGAAATATCGTTGAGCTTCTTTTCATGGGTGGTTCTTATACATTTTTATAGTTCCATCTTAATTTGGTGTTTATCGTTTGTCAATACATATTTATCGTTATCTGTGGATATCTGGAGGAAATTGTTGTTCTGGACTATGAAATCCGCTCAAAATTCCGCCAAACGAGATTGAGGATCTTCTTTCGGTATACGGCGATGAGCAACATGATGTTTACGACGATGAGATAGATCTGAAAGCTCGAGTTCTCCAGATTCCATACTCCAATCGAAGGAAGCACCAAGAGAACGCTGATGAGGGACGTGAGATAGATAACTCCTGTCTCGGTATCGGGATACTTCCAGGCTTTGATGAGTGTGGGGAACGCGGCGAAGAAGTCACCCAGAGCGGCAATCGGTATGGCATATGCCGGAATGCCAAGTGCGAGCCAGACAACAATGGCCAGGAGCGACAGGGCTCCGCATCCAATATCAAATGCGCTCGTCTGCCAATAACTTTGGCGATTCCAGAGGGAGGCGAGCAGTACGAGAAGCGGAATGAATCCCGCGAGAAACGTGCGGATGGTGACCCAAACATCGGCTCCGGCGGCGAGAGCCGCGCCGGTACCGACAAGCGGCGCGAGCGCCCAGAGGCTCCAGGAAACTCGGTTGGGCTTGGTAGTCCCCTTGAGGGTATCGCGGATGTATGCGTACCCTCCGATACAGCTTATGCACACACTCAACACCACCAGCCAGTGCTCGAAGGAAAGCATCGAAGAAATGATAACATCCCACCGTTTACTTGATTTATCAGCACCGGCGCGCTATAGTGTTGTCACGGCAGGGAGACCAGTAATGGCCTCTTTTGCTTTTGTTCCATCCTGTAAACGAGTAGAGGAGGAAGTAATGCCAAACGAGCAGCAAACAGTACCGGCAGTCGAGCAGCCGCTCAAGATCGCAGCAAACGACCCTGGGGCCAGGAAGTTCCTGGACCAGTATCGCCGCTTCGCCGGGAACGGCGGTCAGCAATACACGCCGTTCGACTGGGTACGGGTCGCCCTGGAAGAAGGGGTCAAACCCCGCCCCTGATCCGTCGGCTCCTGCAACATCGCGCATCCCCTCGGGGACGCGCGTTCTTTATTTAGTCTATGCCATTCAGAGGTTCCTCATTGGGTCATTGAGGAGAATACCCGGGACGAAAAGAAGGCCGCCCGGGGCGGGGGCGGCCAATAGTCTGTCTCGCGCGGCCGATCAGGGCGAGAACGAGAACTTCTCCCGTTCCCAAATCTCGCGCCAGTGGCGCAGTCTGTATTTCGTCGGCAACGCCGGGTCCTTGAAGACCATCTGGTGGTACTCTTCAAAGGCCCGATGGATCCGCTCGGCATGCCGACGAGCCCAGGGACCCGGCACGGTGCATCCGCGACCGAGGTCCCCATTGAACGCCACGGCGAGTAGGACGAGCCAGCCGCCAAGAGCGATTACCCAGAACCATCCCGCCGCCGATTCATAAGACTCCAGGTCCCAAAGACGCACGGAGAACATTGCGCCCGTAGCCCAGACGCCCGAGAGGTACCAGAGGCCGCAGAGGGCGTACACCCACCAAGAGAGACCCGAAAGAACGTTCCACATCCACCATAGAGTTTCCACTTCTGTCTCCTTTTCCAAGAGTAGTGGTGGCTAGAACGTATCACAAAGGTATGCGAGGAGCAACCGCGTCCTTTCGGGGATGCGCGTTCTTCATTACGTTCCAGTGAAAGTCGAGTTATGGTATAGTCCAAAAATACGCGCGCATAGCTCAATTGGTAGAGCGCCACATTGACGTTGTGGATGTTCTAGGTTCAAGTCCTAGTGCGCGCACAATGAGACCGAAACGACAGTTTAAGAAATATGCCGAGCGGCCCGTCCGCAGACAGAACAAGCCCGCTGCTGGCGGTAAGGTTTATGTCTACGGTAAGCACGCCTTGATGGAGGCGCTGCGGCATGCGCCACAGGTCATCCGTAAGGCCTTCCTCGCCGCCGATATGCGCGACAGTGAACTCCGCGCGCTCCTGGAGAAAAATAAGATTCCGACCGCCACGCTCGCGCCCGGCAGAGGTTCGGAGTTGGTGGGTAAGGAGACCGCACATCAGGGCGTCATCGCCACGATGAACCCTGCCGCCCTACTCATCTCGCTCGACGACTTCTTGACGTCGCTGAACCTAGAGAAGCCCGCCGGAGGCGGGTCCGCCTCCGGCGGAAATCCGGCCGTCGCCGTCCTCGGCGAGGTCCAAGACCCGCACAATGTCGGCGCCATCATCCGTTCGGCCGCCGCCTTCGGGCTCGCGGGCGTGCTGATACCCGAGCATAATCAGGCGGGCGTCACGGGCGCGGTCGTGAAGAGCTCGGCCGGGATGGCGTTCCGTGTCCCGCTCGTCTCCATCGGTAATGTGAATCACGCGCTCCAGGTGCTGAAGCAGAAAGGATTCTGGATCTACGGCCTCGCGATGGAGGGAAAGACGTCCCTGGGTACCGAAGCGTTCGACGCGCCCTCTGCCTTCGTGGTCGGCAACGAGGGTGCCGGGATACGGGAGAAGACGCTCGCCGCCTGCGACGTGACGCTCAAGATCCCCATCCACGCGCGGACCGAATCGCTCAATGCCGCGGTCTCCGCCGCCATCGTCTTCTACGAGTGGTCACGTAAGCATCCAGAGGCGCTATGACGAACGACCGGCATCTGACCGCGGAGTCGTGCGGCGACTACGAGCTTCTTGATTCGGGCGACAACATAAAGCTCGAGCGCTTCGGCGCGGTCACGCTCGCGCGACCCGAGACGCAGGCGCTCTGGAAGAAACAACGTCCCGAACTCTGGGAAACGGCACACGCCGAGTTCGCTCCGCCAGCTGGCGGACCCGACAAGAAGGGTTCGTGGCAGGTACAGAAGCCGGTCCCTGACTCGTGGACAGTCGTACGCACCGGCCTCCCGCTCATCGCGCGTCTCACGAGCTTCAAGCACACGGGTATCTTCCCCGAGCAGTCGCCGAATTGGAAATGGCTCACACAGGTCGTCCGCCCCGGAATGAAGGTACTGAATCTCTTCGGCTACACGGGCGCAGCGACCGTGACTGCTGCACTCGCCGGCGCCTCGGTCACGCATGTCGATGCCTCGAAGCAGTCACTCGACTGGGCGCACGAGAACGCGCGGCTCTCGAGTGTGGGCGAAGACCGCATCCGCTGGATACTCGACGACGCTCTCTCCTTCGTGAAGCGCGAGGTGCGCCGGGGTGCCTCGTATGACGGCATCATTCTCGACCCGCCCGCCTTCGGCCGCGGGGCGAAGGGCGAGGTCTGGAAGATAGAAGAGGACCTCCCCAAGTTGCTTGAATCGCTCAAAGAGATATTTGGAGATAAGCCGGGCTCGTTCTTCCTCATCAACGGCTACGCCGCCGGCTACGCGCCGCGCTCGTTCGCGCAGGCGGTCGAGAGCGTCTTTGGCGACACGAACGGAGAATGCGGCGAGCTTCATATCAAGGAAGCATCGTCAGAGCGCGTCATCCCCGCCGGCATCTACGTCCGCTTTGTGCGGTAGACTGGGTATATGAGCGATAAAGAAATCGTCATCCTCTATCACGGCGGCTGCCCCGACGGCTTCGGCGGCGCCTACGCCGCGTGGAAGAAATTCGGCGACACGGCGGAATATATTCCGGTCAAATACGGCAACCCGCCGCCGGAGGGTCTCGAGGGTCGCACGGTCTACCTCGTCGATTTTTGTTATGAAAGGCCGGATATGGACGCTCTTGCTCACATCGCAAAATCTCTTACGGTGCTTGACCATCATAAGGGCGTCGAAGAGGTGGTTCGCTCATTCCCGGGAGTATTCGATGCGGAACATTCCGGCGCCACAATCGCCTGGAGCTTCTTCCATCCGGACACGCCGACTCCCCGCCTTTTGTTACATCTCGAAGACGACGATCTCTACCGCTTCATTCTTCCGGAAACAAAAGTATTGAACGCGTATCTGAGCGTGACGCCGCACAATTTTGAGGAGTGGGACGCGCTTGCACTCAAACTCGAGGACCCGGAGGCTCGCGCGACTCTCATGAAAGAGTTCCAGGCGTATCAAACGTATTTCGAACTTCTTGCCGCCCATGCAGTCGCACAAGCAAAGGTGGTGCTCTTTGAAGGATACGAGTGTTTTTTCGCAAATGCACATCCTTTCATCAGTATGCGTTCGCGTGTCGGTAACATGCTCATCGAACAGAAACCGCCAATCTCACTTTTGGTATCCGCGCATCCGAAGGGGTTCGGGGTCTCGCTTCGGAGCGATGGTACAGTGGATGTTGCGGCCATTGCTCGCAAATATGGCGGGAACGGGCATCCAGTGTCTGCGGGATTCGCGATCGAGTGGGGCCAGCCGCTCCCGTGGAAATTAGTCGAAAAGGAGCATGACAATCCTGGCGATTGAGACCTCCTGCGACGAGACGGCGATAGCGGTCGTCGCGGCGGAGGGGGACGAGCAGGCGGCGCAGTTCCGCGTGCTCGGGAACGCGCTCCTCTCGCAGGTGGAGGTCCATAAAGAGTACGGGGGCGTCTTCCCTGCGCTCGCGAAGCGCGAGCACGCGAAGAATCTCGTGCCGCTCCTCGACGCGGCGCTCGAGGAGGCGGAGCTCCTGCGCGAAGACACACAGGCCATTTCTGAAGAAACGCGTACGGCCATCGCCAAGTTACTTGAACGCGAACCGGGACTGGAAGAACAATTTTTTGAATTCGTCTCGGAGTGCGAGCCGCCCGCAATAGATGTGATAGCCGTCACGGCGGGCCCCGGTCTCGAGCCCGCGCTCTGGGTCGGCATCAACTTCGCCAAGGCGCTCGCCCTCCTCTGGGAGAAGCCGCTCGTCGCGGTGAATCATATGGAGGGACATGTGCTTGCGGCACTAGCAAGCAGAAAGCAGGAGCAGGAAGCAGTATTAGAAATCAAAGATGTAAAACTGCCGGTACTCGCCCTCCTCATTTCCGGCGGACACACGGAGCTCGTGCTGATGAAAGAGTGGCTCGAGTACGAACTCATCGGGGCGACGCGCGACGACGCGGTGGGCGAGGCCTTCGACAAGGTCGCGCGTATGCTCTCTCTCCCCTACCCGGGCGGCCCCGAGATATCTAAGTTGGCAGAGCAGGTCCGGGCGGCGTATGACCAGACTGCCGTATTTGGGTCTGGGAATGCGCCGCTCGGGCCTGCGTTCGCTCCACGTCTGCCACGGCCGATGATAAATGAGGCGAGCTGTGACTTCTCTTTTGCGGGGCTCAAGACGGCCGTGCTGTACCTTTTGAGAGAGCGAGCCGAACTGACCGATGACGAGAAAAAGCATCTCGCGCGCGAGTTCGAGGACGCCGTCGCCGAGGTGCTGTGGAAGAAGACCGCCCGCGCCCTTGAAGAGACCGGCGCACGGACACTCGTCATCGGCGGCGGCGTCTCGGCCAACACACACATCCGTCGCGTCTTCACACACTTGATGGACACGGCGTGTCCATCAGTGCGACTGCGCATCCCGAGCGCCGAGCTCACCACCGACAACGCCATTATGATAGCCCTCGCCGGCTTCTACCGCGCCCGCCGCGAAAGTCCGCCGGCTGGCGGATCACTATCCGACATCGTCGCCTCCGGCAACCGCTCCCTCGCATAAAAGCCTTATTTTGCTATATTTTAGGCAATGGATGAAAAATTCCTGAAGCCCTACGACCCGGCGGCGACCGAGTCGCGTATCTATGAAGCGTGGGAGGCAAGCGGCCTCTTCAATCCGGACGAATGCGTGAAGCAGGGCGTCACGCGGGCGGACGCGCCTGCCTATTCTATTGTCCTACCTCCACCAAACGTCACCGGCCGACTCCACATGGGCCACGCGCTCATGCTCGCCATCGAGGATATCTTCATTCGCTATAAACGCATGCGCGGCTTCAGAACGCTCTGGCTCCCCGGCACCGACCACGCCGCCATTGCGACCCAGTCGGTCGTCGAGAAGCAGATAAAGAAAGACGAAGGATTAAACCGCCATGACCTCGGCCGTGAAGGATTACTCAAGCGCATCGAAACGTTCGCTGCCGAGAGTCACGACACCATCGTGAACCAGCTGAAGACGATGGGCGCCTCACTCGATTGGTCGCGCGAGGCCTTCACGCTCGACGAGACGCGCTCCCGCGCGGTGCGCAAGGTATTTAAAGAGATGTATGACGCCGGCCTCATTTATCGAGGACTTCGCATTGTGAATTGGGACCCGAAGGGCCAGACCACTATTTCTGATGATGAGATAGTCTATGAGGAACGTGCGGCGAAGCTCTACACCTTCCGCTACTCGAAGGACTTCCCTATCCCCGTCGCGACGACGCGCCCCGAGACCAAGGTGGGTGACGTGGCGGTCGCCGTGCATCCGGATGATGCGCGATACAAAGAGTTCGTCGGGAAAGAATACGATGCGGTTTTCTGCGATGTGCCCATCCATATACAGATAGTGGCCGACAAGGAGGTCGATCCGGCCTTCGGAACCGGCGCGGTGGGTCTCACCCCTGCGCACAGCCAAACCGACTGGGATATCGCCGACCGACATGAGCTCTCGCACGAAGTTGCCGTCATCAACGAAATCGCGAAAATGACCGTCGAAGGCCGATTGCAGGGAAAGAAAACAGCGGAAGCACGCGATATGGTCGTCGAGTGGCTTCAAAACGAGGGATTGCTGGAGAAAGAAGAAGATATCCAACAGAACGTCGCGACTGCCGAGCGCACGGGCGGCATCATTGAGCCCCTCCCGAAGCTGCAGTGGTTCGTGGAGGTGAATAAGGAAGTACCCGGACGCGGAAAGACGCTGAAGGAGCTCATGCTCGAGCCCGTGCGCTCGGGACAGATAAAGATTATTCCTGAACACTTCGAGAAGACCTACTTCCACTGGATTGAGAATCTGCGCGACTGGTGCATCAGCCGGCAGATCTGGTATGGCCACCGCGTGCCGGTCTGGTACAAGGGCGAGGATATCTCGGTAGGTATCGAGCCGAAAGAGTCTGGCTGGACACAGGATGAGGACACGCTTGATACCTGGTTCTCCTCGGGGCTCTGGACCTTCTCGACGCTTGGCTGGCCCGATGATACCGACGATCTAAAGACGTATCACCCGACCGATCTCCTCGAGACCGGCTACGATATCCTCTTCTTCTGGATTGCGCGCATGATTCTCATGACCGAGTTCACCCTGAATACCATCCCCTTCAAGACGGTGTACCTTCACGGACTCGTGCGTGACGCCCAGGGACGCAAGATGAGCAAGTCGCTCGGCAATAACCTCGACCCACTCGACATCACCGCGAAGTTCGGCGCGGATGCCGCGCGAATGGCGCTTGTCGTCGGGAACACACCCGGCACCGATATGCGCATGAGCGAGGACAAGATAAAGGGCTACAAGCACTTCGCGAACAAACTCTGGAACATCGCCCGATTCGTCCTTTCGCAAGAGCGTACCGGAGAAATGAAAGAAAATATAAAAGCCGAATTCGACGCGCTTGCTGCGAATGTGACGAACGATATTGAGGAATTCCGTATATACATGGCTGCGGAGAATATCTACCACTATCTCTGGCATCGCTTTGCGGATGAGATTATTGAGGAAAGCAAGGGTAAGGCCGAATACGGCGCAACGCTGTACTATATTTTGGAGAACTCGCTAAAACTCCTCCACCCCTTCATGCCGTTCGTCACCGAGGAGATATGGCAGTCGCTCCCCACAAAAGACGCGAAGTTCCTCATGGTCGCTCGTTGGCCGGTGTTAGAATAAGCAGGTGACCTCGACCACGCTCGGCTACGCATTCCTCGGCGGATTGCTCCCTTCCTTCATCTGGCTCTACTTCCTCCTGAAGGAGGACGCGCGGCACCCGGAGCCGAAGGGGCTCATCGCGCTCGCCTTCATTGTGGGTATGGCGGGGGTGGCGGCCGCGCTCCCTGCGGAGCAATATGCGAAAGCGTCGCTTGCCGGCACGACGACGGTCCTGACCGCGTGGGCGCTCGTCGAGGAAGTGCTCAAGTACGTCATGGCGGCCGGGTTCATCCTCTGGCGCCGGGCGGTCGACGAGGCGCCCGATTATGTCATCTATATGGTCACAGTCGCGCTCGGCTTCGCCGCGGCCGAGAACGCGCTCTTCCTCATCGACCCGATATCGAGCGGCTCGTTCGCGACCTCCTTCTTCACCGGCGATGTGCGCTTCCTCGGCTCCACACTCCTCCACGTGGTCGCCTCTGCGGCTATCGGCTTCGCCTTCGCCTTCTCGGCGAGGAGCCACCCCTTCTCGCGCATGGCCGCGGCAGCGCTCGGACTTATCCTCGCTATCGCATTGCATACCTCCTTCAACATGCTTATTATGAGTACAGGCGCTTCGAACACATTCATGGCTCTCTTCCTCGTGTGGACGGTGGCCGTCATCTTCTTCGCCGCATTCGAAGTGCTGAAATATTTCCAGTACCGTAATTTCCCTAACCCTTCTCGCTCATTATGACCACGAAGCGCTCTTTCTTTGACCGACTGTCCGGCACCGTCCCCGTTGACGACACGTTCGACTCTTTCGACGACGAGACGCCGACTGCGCCGGTCGCACGCAAGGAGTCACGAGGAAACGGCGCTTCCTCTCGTCCGGCGCCACTCGGGGACGAACCGCTCGGAGACGAGGGACAACTCCCCGTCGACGTTCACCAGACCGCGGGCGACATCATCATTCGTGCTTTCGTCGCAGGAGTACGACCCGATGAGGTCAGCATTTCCATAAGCCGCGACCGGGTCGAGATAGAGGGTTCCCGCATGGAGCGCGAACAGGTCTCCGGCCCCGATTATTTCACCCGTGAACTCTTCTGGGGCTCGTTCTCGCGCGCCATCATGCTCCCCCAGGAGGTCGACGTCGAAGCCTCTTCCGCAAGCGCCAAGGACGGCCTCCTCACCGTCATTCTCCCGAAGCTTGATAAAGCGAAGCAGACGAAGCTGCGCGTGAAAGCAGGTTAAACGAAGACAACAGAGTGAAGCTTGTGTTCGCTACGGCAACGTAATCGTCTGTGTGGGCGTCGGAAGCGTCGTTCGTTCGACGGTAAATGGCAGGGTCACGATGCGGCGGCCGTCGGCCGTCTCGATGTTGACGCGCCATTCCCCTACATCGAGTATCGGCATCGCGGAGTAGCCGCGATACCCGCCGTCGCGGCCGCCGACTATCGGATACGCGATTGTCGCCCTCGTCATCCATTGTTTCTTCCCCGGGTCATACCATCGCCAGCGATGCACGATGACGGTAGCGAGTGTTGTCGGTGCGAAGATGGAACTGTATGCGTAGAGCGATTCTCCAAGGGCGACATGTAAGGTCGGCGAGAAACCAAGATACCGTACGTACCACGGCGCCGACTCGCTCGTGCCCAGATATGCGCCGGGAACGCGCCACACCGAATGATAGATGCCTGCGGCTTCAGCCGAGAGCGGCAGCGGCGGCAAGATGTTGGTGAAGTAGAACGCGTTCATAAGAACAAGCACGACGAATGCTCCCACCCGGATTCTCCACACATCGGCGAGGAAGCGTTCCCGCGCGAGGGCGCGCAGAAGAACGGTGAACAGCGCAAAAACGCCTATGGCCACCAGACCGCTCAGGAGAAAAGTGAGAGTTCCGATAGTGCCGGTGTAGACCGGCACCGCGAAGATGGCGTACGAATAGAGCGCGAAGAAGAAGAGCACGCTCGTGAACACGAGCCGCGCGTGATAGTGATGGAAATATTCGCTCGCGAGGAAGATGAGGAATACGAGGAGCAGGAAGGGCCACGACGCGCCGAGGTCGGCCGAACGCCCGTAAAAGATGACGAAGCCGCTCCAGAACCCGCCGAGCGCGAATTGCGTTACGAGGGGGAGCACCACGCTCCAGCGGGGGCGCGCTCTGCCGAGCACGGCGCGGGACTCGACCCAGTGCAGAAGCGGGATCGATATGAAACAGAGGGTGGTATAGGAAGCGAAGACCGCCTGCGTCTGCCAGAGGTCGACGCGTTCAAAGAAGAGCGAGTCGACGATAAAGCCGACAACCATCGCGAGGGCGGAGAGATGTCGCTCGTAGGTCTGCATCCAGGAAAAGGCCTTTTGCCACATATCAGTGCTTGGACCCGGGATCGAACCGGGGACCCCTTCCTCTTCAGGGAAGTGCTCTACCAGCTGAGCTATCCAAGCCCAGACACTAACTTTGGTGTTGCGAAGCGTGGCACACGTCGAGATTATGCCTCAAACGCACGATTAGTGTAGGGTTTCCCCATATTACATTAAGATCGGCTTCGCGGAAAGCCACGACACCAAAGTTAGTGTCTGGGCAAGCGCACGAACTTATTGTCCCGCTTTGAAGGAGTTTATCAGCTTTTGCAGGTCAGCGGAAGTCGGGAGACCGAGGGGCCCGGAGGTGGTCGTACCGGTCGTCGCGGAGAACTTGGCAATGAAGGGCTGAATATACTGCTGGTAGAGATAGAGAGGCGCGAAAATGAGAACGGCCCAAAAGATGATGGAGCCAATAACCCCGTACCACTGATGGCGCCGGATGGCGCGGAGCATGCGGTTATTATCCCTCGCGAGCGCGTGGGTCTCGTCAAGTGTCCGTTTCAGTTCCGGGTCCATATATTTTTAGTATAACAGACTTTGTGCCCTTAGCCGGAATCGGACCAGCATCTACCCCTTAGGACGGGGCTGTTCTATCCATTGAACTATAAGGGCTGGGAAAGTTAGGCGGTCACGCCGAGGGAGGAGACGAGCCTCTCCTTGTCGAAACCGATGATCATCTCGTCGCCGACGAAGATGACGGGTACGCCCATCTGACCGGACTTTTGTATCATTTCCTGGCGCTTCTCGAGGTCGTGCGCGACGTCGAAGTCGGTGTAGCCAATGCCCTTTTCCTTAAGAAAATCCTTGGTCATCTGGCAGAAGTGGCAGGTCGGCGTGCTGTAGATGGTGACGGTTTTATCCATGGTCGTTGTGTTATGTGGGAAGTATAGCACGCAGAGTTATACACAGAAAGTCGGTGCGGGTAGCGAGAATCGGACTCGCGTTTATTGCTTGGGAAGCAATCGTTCTACCACTGAACCATACCCGCATCAAAACCAATTTAATATTTTCTGCCACCAGGAGAGTGGCGGCGTCGCGGTCGCCGCCACCGGCGGCACCACTACGATAACCTCTTCGCCGGGCCGCGCAACTCCGAAGGCCGTCCGGATGGCCGCATCGCCTCCGCGAGCGGTGCCGAGTGTCTCGAGATTCGCTTCGAGCGTTGCCTTGCGCTTTTCAAGTTCCTGATACTCGCGCTTCGCGTCATTCGCTTGAGATATCGCCACCTGCGCCTTCCCAAAAAGTCCCCCGATGAGCGATACGAGCCAGACATTGACGAGTAACAGTATGCCGATCGTGATTCCCTGTCGCCATTGTTTCGCGCGCATGGGGGCAGTATAACAATAGCTGCGTCACTGGTCGACGCGGACCATTTTCATAAAGACTTCTTCGGGGATAGTGACCTTCCCTTTCCCGCGCTCGAGCATCTTCTTCTTCCCGCGCTTCTGCTTATCGAGGAGTTTGTTCTTGCGCGAGACATCGCCGCCGTAGAGGTAGCCGGTGACGTCCTTACGCATCGCAGAGAGCGAACGCGAGGCGATGATGCGTCCGCCCGACTTCGCCTGTATCTTCGTGACGAAGAGTTGTTTCGGCAGGAGCCCGTGCAGCTTCTCGACCATCTTCTCCGCTTCCTCCTGTACGCGGCGTGTCGCGACCACGCGCGCGAATGCCGGCACGGGCTCGTCCGCCACCAGCACATCGAGCCGCACCACGTCCGCCTCACGCTCGGGAAGGATCTCGTACGAGAGCGACGCGTAGCCGGAAGAGATGCTCTTCAGCTTGTCGAAGAAGCCGCGCATCAGTTCACGGAGCGGCATCTCCACCACCATTTCAATACGGCCGTCGTGATACGTTTCCGTGGCGACCGTATGGGCTTCGTGTTCGTAGAGCATCTGCACCAGCGCGCTGACCGAGTGTGGCGGCGTAATGATGATGACGCGGGCCCACGGCTCTTCAATCTTCTCGATGTCGCCGTGTTCGGGGAACTTTGACGGCGTGTAGACGACCGCGCGCACGCCGCTCGTTGTCGTCACCACGTACGAGATGGTCGGTATCGTCACGATGAGCGAGAGGCCGAACTCCCGCTTCAGGCGTTCGGTGACGATCTCGAGGTGGAGGAGCCCGAGGAATCCGCAGCGGAATCCCCTGCCGAGCACGCCCGACGATTCCTCTTCAAAGGAGAGCGAGGAGTCGGAGAGCCGCAGACGCTCGAGCGACTGCCGGAGGACGGGAAGGTCGTCTTGGTTCTCCGGATACACCGAGGCCCATACGACCGGCCGCGGCCGCTCGTAGCCCGGCAGGGCCGGTAAGGAGCCCTTTGCCGCGCCGATAGTGTCGCCGACGGCAACGACTCCGGCCTCTTTGATGCCCGTGACGATGTATCCTATCTCACCCGCAGACAGAGAATCGGCGGGGCGTTCTTCCGGCGCGAAGATGCCGACCTCAAGGGCGATGAACTCCTTCCCAGCCGCACAGAAGCCGAGCGACTGCCCTTTCCTGAACGTGCCGTCGAAGACGCGCAGATACACGGCGACGCCGCGATGTTTCGAGAAGGAAAAATCGAAGATAAGTCCCCTCGGTTCATTGCTCTGCACAGCGCCCTCCGTGGCCTTGTGCGAAGGACGGGGTGGCGGTACGAGCTTCACGATCGCCTCGAGGAGTTCGTCAACGCCCGCTCCGGTCCTGCCCGATACGGCGAGCACTTCTTCAGGGCGTATGCGCAGAAGCTGTGCGAGCTCCGATTTCACCTCGTCAATGCGCGCCGCGGGAGAATCGATTTTAGAAACGATGGGGATAATAACGCATCCCTGCGCTTGCGCGGCGGCAAGCGTCGTCAGCGTCTGCGCTTGTACGCCCTGCGTCGAGTCGACGAGGAGCAGGACGCCTTCGACCGCATGGAGCGCGCGCGACACTTCGTACGAGAAATCGATATGTCCGGGCGTGTCGATGAGATTCAGGACGTACTCGCCCCGGCCGGGCAGGCCGTACTGCATCCGTACCGGCTGCATCTTGATGGTAATGCCCCGCTCGCGCTCGAGGTCCATACGGTCGAGCACCTGGTCGCGCATCAGACGCTCGGGAATGGTCCCCGTGCGCTCCAAGAGGCGGTCGGCAAGGGTGCTCTTCCCATGGTCGACATGGGCGATGATGGAAAAGTTGCGGATACGTTCGGAATTCACGGTTGGGTCGGCTCTTCGGCAGAGGGAACGAGAGCTTCTGAACGAACCGCCGGTACATGGATGAGTCTCTCAAGCGCGCCTGTCACAATCCGGAATTCCTCATTCTCGACGATGTACAGCGCGATGGCCGCAGCGACAAGACCGACCATGCCGGCGATAAGCCCTTGGGTGAATACTGCCATCAAGGTCGTGAGAGGCGCGATGCCGCCTTCGAATGCGAGGACGGCGTAGGCCGCCGCGCCGCCGGCAAGCGCGGCGAGTGAGCCGTCGACCAGCGGGCGGGTGAGCGTGCGCGCGAGCCCCGGAGAGACACTGCGCAGCGCGAGAAGTGACAGCAGCGCGAGAAAAAGTTGCCCTACGCTTGCGGCGAGCGCCACGAGAAGGACCGCCGTGCCGTGCACATCACCGACGCGCAGAAGCACGGCGAGGGAAGAAGGCAGTTCCGGTGCCGAGAGCGAGAGGAGGAGGAGCGCGAGTAGTACGGCGAGCGCGCCTCCCGCGATCTGATACGCGAGCGGCCGCCAAGACTGACGCACGGCATAGAGCGCGCGCGAGAAGAGGAGCACAAGCCCCTGCGCGACAAGACCGACGGCAAGAATGGCGAGAAGCGCGGCGGTGAGCCGGGTCGCATTCCAATCGAACGCGCCGGTCCCGAGGATGACGCGTACGATGTGGGCACGCAGCACCAGGATGAGACCGAGCGAGACGACCGACCAGAGGATGATGTGCCGTGCGCTCGCGGAGAGGATGCGTGTGAACTCCTCGCGTCGCTCGGGCCCCGACGCTTCGGAGAGCGCCGGGAATGCCGCAACGGCGTACGAGGAGCCAATAAGAGCGAGCGGAACCGCTTCAAGATTGCTCGCAAAGGTGAAGACCGAAACCGAGCCCGTGCCAACCCTCGAGGCAAACGCCGTGAGCACCAGTGCTGTGATCGAACCCATACCGAGCGCGAGCGAGCGCGGAATGGAATCCCGTATGACCGGCAGCATGAGTGCGACGCTGGGGAGACGCAGACGGGGGAAAACTCCGGCGTTTATAGTGACCGGAACATTGACGAGGAGATAGGCGACCGAGCCGAGTATAACCCCGATACCGATACCAGGGAGGCCCCACACGGGGTACAGGAAGACAGCGCCCAGAATGATGCCGAGGTTGTAGAGGACCGGCGAGAGCGCGAAGAGCGTGAAGCGCCGATGCACCTGCGTCACGCTACCGAGCACACCCGAGAGTCCGAGCAAGATCGGCTGCAGGAGAAGGAGGCGCGCCAGCAGTATGAATTCGCCCTGATACGGCGACGACACGAGGTCCGGATAGAGGAATGAGAGGAACTGCGGCATGAAAAGAGCGAGCACGATGCAGATGAGCCCGCCAACGCCGAAAAGGAGTGTTGCCGACTCGGAGATGAGTCGGCGCGTCGATTCCCTGTCCATTCCCGTGATGCGCGGAATAAGGACATACGCGGAAACAAGCGAGGCGACGAGGGCGAAGACGAGGTCAGGGACGCGGAAGGCCGCGTAGTAGAGGTCGAGCACCTGCCCCGCGCCGAAGGTATGCGCGAATGCCCGGTCGCGAAGCAGGGCGAGCGCCTGTGACGCGAGTGTCAAAGCGGCGAGCAAGTACGCGGCCTGATGCAGGCCGCGTACCGGGCGGGTCAATGCCTGCATTGACCCGCCGATGCGCTCGAATATCCGTCGAACCATCGCCCTATAGTACCCTACTTAGTATTCTCATTCATCACTGCTTCACCGGTTCCGGAGAGAGGGCGAGAAGATTCGCGGGGAACGGGTTCTTGCCCGCGGCGAGCGCGACAAGCTGGGTCGCGACGGCCGTTGCGTTGTCGCTCGACATATCCGCAATGGCCTGCATCTCCGTAAGCGCATTGTCGAAGTCTCCTTGCTTCGCATACACCGCCGAGAGGAAGTAACGCGCATTCGCGAACTGCGGATTCGCGGCGACTGATGCGGCGAGAGCCGTAGCCGCATTCGCGAGGTCGTTCTGCGCCGCGTAGAGGATGCCTATCTGGAAGAGGATGTTCGGGTCATTCGGCTGGAAGTAGGCGGCGGCAAGCGCGGAGGCGAGGGCGTCCTGTACATTGCCGTCCTGTACCTGAAGCTGCGAGAGCAGGAAGATGGCGGCGGTGTAGTCCTGCTTGAGCGCAATGGCGGCCTTGAGGTCATTCTGGGCGGCCTTCGTGTTCTTATTCGCGATGTCGAGTTGTGCGAGGATGTACGGTATTTGCGGATTCGTGGGATTGAGCACCCGCGCTTTCTCGTAGGCGGTCTTCGCGCTGTCGTAGGCACCCGTGACTCCGAGCGGCACCGCCTGGGCATAGAGATTCCCGAGCGCAAGCCAGTTCCGATAATCGGACGGGGCGAGATTCGTCGCGGTCAACGCGGCATTGATACCGGAGGAGAGCGCCGTCTGGAATGCAGCCTGCGCCGCGGCCCTCGGCATTGTTGAGGACGATACTATCTGACCAAGACGCGCCGCGGCGATACCCGCCTCAATCTGGTAAGCCGATGCGCTGGGCGCAAAGGATATGGAGTTCTGCGCGGCTTGGTCGGCCGTATCGAGGTCGGCATTCCCGAGTGCAACATTCGACCGCGCGAGTTCGGCTGCGGCGATGTAGTGCCCGACAAGCGTGTAGGCGGCGACGACCGATGAAAGCAGAAGCAGCGTGAGCACGAATACGATCACGAAGCCGAGCCGCGGGCTCCGCGAGAAGATGACCCCCCACTGTCGGCCGCGTGCGGCAAAGCGCGTTGTCGAGACGAAGAGACCGGCAAACACGAATGTGAGGACAAGGATGACCGTATTCGGGAGGCCGAACACCGCGACAGTGAAGAGATAGAGCAGCGCGACGAACGAGAGTATCGCGACGTAGCGGATAAACGGGTCCTCCGAGGCACGCAGGATAAGCATGCGCAGACCAAGCACGAGGAAGAGGCCGACGAATATCACCCACGCGAGTACCCCTAAGAGACCGGTGGTCACGAACGAGGTCGGGATGAAGCCGATGCCGGAGCTGAAATCGATATTCCAGAAGACGGTCGAGTTGAGCGACGCGTCACGATATTTGAGCCACTCGACACCGAAGGTATTCGGGCCCGTGCCGAAGATCGGCGAGGCGGTGTATACCTTGTTCGCGACCGCGAATGTCGACTGCCACGAAGGACGGACATCGAGCACATTCACCTGGAGCGCGCCCGCCAGCGCGCCGCCGAGTGTTCCGCCGATGAGGAAGAAAAGGGAGAGTGCGAGCACGGCGAGCGGCAGGACGAGCGGACGAGTGCCTTCTTCCGGCTCGAACGACGCATCGCTCATAACGACATGCTCATCAAGGTCGGTATCAGAAACCTTCGGGGAGCGCTGCATGACCGCTTCGACAAAGAGACCGAGTGACACGAGTGCAAGGAGTATCCACACGAGTTGTGAGTTCGCGACCGCGAGCAGAACGAGCGCCCCCGCGCCGCTCGCAAGAAGGGCTCGATGCACACGCTGCGAGAGCTCGAGAAAACGGAAGGTGATGAGTAAGCCGATGACGCCGAGGCCTACAAAGAACGCAAGGTCCGAGAAGGAACCGAGTATCGAGAACGCCGGTGAGATCGTCTGCGGAGCGAATTGTCCGACGATGATGACCAACGCCTCGACGAGGACGACAACGCCGAATATCCAGGCGCCGACCGAGAGGAAGGAGCGATACTGTTCGGGGCGCCGCACCATGAACGCGGAGAGTGTCCCGAGGCATGCCGCGATAAGCATAAAGCCGAGGGTGTCGGGCTCAAGTGCCGTTCCCCAGAACGCATTCGTGAACAGTACGCCCGAGAACGCGGCCGAGAGTGCATAGGCGACGACCGGCAGCCAGAGCGCGCCGACAAGCAGGAGCGGCGGGAAGATGACATTACCGCGTGAGAGGCGCGCGAGGATGTAGAGCGCGAGCGTGATGAGCGCTCCCGCAGCAAGCACGAAAGTCTTGGCCGTCGTAAGCGGAACTCCCCCGGAGGGAAGGTATATGAAAACGGCGGCGGCGAGCGTGACGAAGAGCACCCAGACGCTTGTGGTTTCGATCGAACGGCGGCGAGACGAGATAGTTGGTTGATATGGTGGCATGGTGAATTTCATTACTATTACCAAGCGGTAATGTTACTTAGTATAGCCCGCCTATTCATCCGCAAAGTGTCTATCCACACTATTTCCGTAAGGTGACACCTTACGTTTCTTAGGATTCCCTTGACTCCGTAAGGTGACACCTTACAATTGAAGGATGGCGACAAGGAATACCGCGTTTGCTGAAGGTGAGTGGTACCATTGCTACAATCGAGGCATAGAAAAGCGGGATACATTTGCAGATGTTCGGGATTATCACCGCTTCCTCGAGCTTCTTTACTTGGCTAATGACGCGTCACCCCTACGACGCGAGGATATCGGCGATCGAAAGTTCGAGGAGGTGCTACGTATCCCTCGCGGCAAGAAATTGGTTGCCATCGGCGCATTCTGTCTGATGCCGAACCACTTCCACCTGGTATTGAAAGAGGTAGCGGAGGGAGGCATCACCGCATTCATGCGGAAAATGGGAACGGCATATACCATGTATTTCAATGCGCGACACGAGCGTGCGGGTAACCTGTTCCTCAAACCCTTCCGGTCTCGCCACGTGTCTACGGACCGTTACTTTCAGCACCTCATCAACTATGTGCACTGCAACCCGGCGGTGCTCTATGAACCTGCGTGGAAAACCGGTCATGTCGTGGATCCGCAGTTCTTGGAAGAACGCATAGCGGCGTATCCCTATTCAAGCCTGAGTGCGCATGTCGGCGCGCCGACGCCAATCCAGACTATCTTGGACGCGGAGATATTTTCCATAGCACGTACAATTCCCATACAAAAGATGCTCCAAGAAGCACTGAAGTACCGTGCCGATGCCGACCTTCCATAAAGTTCACAAGGTGACATCTTACGGTCTAACCGTAAGATGTCACCTTGTGCCCTCAAATGTGGTATAATGCGTGCGGACCGGGCTAGGCGATCGCTCTGTCCGCCCACATCTGCGAAGTTGTGGCGGATGGGGAGGAAAGTCCGAACACGGGCCGTCGCAAGGCGGCAGGATGGTAATGGGTAACGCCCATACATCGCGAGATGAGAGGTGACTACAGAAACGCCAACGCCGAAAGGCAATGGATTCCCTCGTGGAATAGGCCCGCCGCGAGGCGGGAATGCAACGAACAAATCCTTACCTCCGTGCAAGGCCGTGTCCCGCCCGTTCTCCAAGAACAGGCAGGAAGTGCCGCTTGAGCCCGACGGTAACGTCGGGCCCAGATAAATAATCGCCTCGCCCCGCGAAGCTTTATGCGAAGTGGGGTCAGACAGAATTCGGCTTATCGGCCCGGTCCACACAAATGCGAACCCCCGCGCTCCTGCGCGGGGGTTCGCTTATCTTCATTCCTTTACACGATCTCGCAGGGGGAACTTCCTATACAATTTCACAGGTTCCACCGGCACAGGCGAGTTCGCGCTTCATATCCGACTCATCCTGCCGCTCGTAGGCGATGAGTTTTGAGTAGTCCACCTCGGGGAATCGGGCCATGCGCGCCTCATACTCCTCTTTCGTAATGGTCTCGTAGGGCGCGAGGCGATACACGTGATTGCTACGCGGGAGGAAGGAGAGGCCGCCGATGATATCCCAGTTCTTCTGTATCCAATCGACGACGCCGATCCACTCGTCCTCCGAGACCGAGACGGTCGCCGACGGATTATGTTCGGTGAAGTTCAGCTTCACCCGCTTCCAGTACTCGAGTTGCTCCAGGGCCGAGAGGTCGTCCTTGAAGCGCGCCTCCTTCGAGTGGTCGGGGGCCTTGACCGGGAACTCGAAGACGAACGTATTCGCCTCTTCGAGCGACTGTCCCACTTCCGGATAGTACGGCACACCCTGGTCGCGCATCAGCTTGAAGAGCGAGTCGGTCGCGCTGATGCGCACGCGGCGGATATAGTACGGCGCGTGACGCGGATGGATGCCGGAAGCGCAGTTGAAGGTCTGGGAGACCGTCCCAGAGGGCTTCACCGCGGTCACCGCCATCGACCGCGCGACGCCGAAGCGTTTTGCATAGGTAATATTCGTTTTCACCGCCATATCGCGGACCTTGCGCATCACCTCGGCGCGGCGTACCACCGGCGAGTCCCACTGTCCCGTTATCGAGACGCCGAGGAGGCGCTCCGCCTTATTGTGCTCGGTCCATTCCTGTGAGATGTATTCGAACTTCGTCAGGGTCGACTGATAGGTGCCGATGATGGAGGCGAGGCGCGCCTTACGGAGTAAGCTCGCCTCCGTATCGTGGGCGCGCGCGATGACTTCAGAGAGATTGCAGAACTGCTTGGACTGCAGGATAATCTCGGCGCAGGGATTCGTGCCGATGGAGCCGTGCACGACGCCATCGTCGGAAATGAAGCCGACCTTCTTGAAGTAGTCCGTGCGGCGCTTCGGGAAGGTGACGGCGAGCGACCCGCGGTTGAAGATGCCCCGCTCGCCGCTGCCGCTCTTCATAAGCGCGACCCACTCGTCCATGAGCTCGGCGTTGGTCGGCTGTGTCTCGTAGACGGCCGAGTTGTTCGCGATGGAGCGGTGCGGGTCGGTCATATAGAACTGACCTCTCTTGGCGTCGCGCATCTCAACATCGTCGAGGTCGGAGAGCGATATCATCGCGGTACGGCGCACGCCGCCGGCGACCACACACTCGCCGACCTTGCAGATAATGTCGTGCGCGTCGATGGTACGCAGGCGTCGCCCCTGGCGCTTCAAGATGCGTTCGCGCGCGAAGGCGAGGAGCGCCTGCAGCGGCCCCGGGCCAGAGGCCTTGCCGCCCATGACCTTCAGCCGCGCGCCGGCCGGGCGTATGCGGGAGAAGTCGAAAGTGACATCCTTTCCCGCGTACCAGGTCTTGAGCCCGAGCGTGAGCGCGTCGCACCACCCCTCCTTCGTATCGTCGATGATATGCGTCTCCGCAGTTTTCCCTCTCTGTTTCATGATTTGCGGGAGCTGTTCGATGTTCTGGCTCTCCACCGCGAAGCCGACGCCGCAGCCCTGCATCGAGAGGTACATGATCTCGGCGAAGTCTTCGAGCTTCACTGGCGCGGTAAACGTGCAGTTATAGGCGCAGGTATTGCAGCGACGCGCGGCGTCGCCCGAGAACTGCATAAGACGCATCGAGGGCATCACCTCCTGTTTCAAAATGCCCATGCGCACCTCCGCATATTCTTTTTCCGTAAGCTTGTTACCGAGATTCTCGCGCATGAAGCTCATGTAGCGGTCGACGGTCTCGACCCACGTCTCGCGCCGCCCCTCCTCGGGTATCCACTTCGCATACGTGCGCAGGTAGACGAACTCGCCGAGCGCATTCCCCGCGAAATATTTCTTGCTTTCCTCCGCGAGCTTCTTCACACGCTCCGGTATCTCGACATGCGCCGCGCGCAACTGGGCCCGCTTGTCGCGGTAGAGGATGTAGGCCTTCGCCGTCTTCACATAATCGTTCAGGATGAGATATTTTTCGACCGAATCCTGAATGCCTTCGACCGTCGGGAGGAAGCTCCGGTACTTCTTCGCGAACCGTCCGAGCTCTCCCGCGACCTGGTGCGCGACGAGACCCGCATCGTCTTGACCGCCCTCCCCTGTCGCCGCCATCGCCTTCCAGATTGCCGCCATGATCTTATCGAAGTCGAATGGCACGAGCCGCCCGTCGCGTTTCTCTATCTGTGCGATCATGGTGCGATAACGGAGCGTCTCTTTCGATACCGGTGGCTCGATCGTTTTCTGCATCGGAGCCACGGACGTCTGCTCGACCTTTGTACGCACGGGAGCTTTAGCGACTTTGGACATGAACGGGGGCGGTTACTGCGGATAAAATTGGCGAACGGTTGTTACTACGTAAGTGTACTCCTGTACGTAAAAAATACCCTGTGGACAGCGTTATTCTGTAACGCTTGGAAAACTTTTCAATACGAGCGGGGCGCCGATTTCGATGTGGTGAGACCGCGCGAAGCCCGCCGCGGTCTCTAGGACATACCGTGCCAGGACCAAGGGGTAAAAGACATCCGGATAGGACGACGGGTCAATGTCAGCCATTATGAAAACGACTTGTCCTTGAGCATCGAGCCAGAAAATATCAACCGGTACCAACATATCCTCCATCCAGAAGCCGTAATAGTCGTCCTGGGGAAAGGCGAAGAGCATTCCGTAGTTCTCCGGTATCTCCGTCCGCCCCCCGAGCCCTCTTTCTCGCGCTTCAGTCGTTGTCGCATACTCTATCCTCAAGGACACCCCACCGAACTCTCCCGTCTGTTCTTGTTGCACCGCAGGCTCCGCTAGCGGCGGCGATGTCCTAGAGATAAAGATTGCCGCAGTGCCCACTGCCATTACGCACACAATGCCTATGACCGCTATGCGGGGGGACCCTCTACCTGACCTCTCCATACGTATCGACAAGTGCTAAATAGCCGGGGACGAAGATATTCACGAACGGGACAAGAGTCAGCACTCCTATCCATCGCGGACGTTTGCGAAATTCCGCTATCGCACTCCAGGTGAGCACGAACGCAATAAGGTTGATCCCGGGCACGAGGTAGATAAAAAGCCACCACCACGGCTTTTGACCCATGACAATCCAGTAAAAGATATTGATGAGAGGGGCCCACGCGAGCCATGGGTGCGGTGTGTTCAATTTTTTCGCGAGAATATAAAAAGCGTATGAAAGATAAAAATGAAGGGTGATCCCCAGGAAAAGTTTCAGTGGTTCGCCCGGCATATTCCATCTCGAGATGGTGAGAAGAGCCAACCCGACGACGACTGCGCCTACCAAGAAATTCCCGCGCCACGGATCCGTATTCGATCGTGTAGGTGACCCCTTATATCTTATTTCTCTTTTTTCTTTTCGGTTCGTTTGAACGACACTCTCACCTGACATGGATTCTTGGATAACTTTATATATCTTGATTTCGTTCGGGATGCCCTTCAGATACCGGTGTCCGATCTCCGCGCTCGGTACTTCATTTTTATTCATCGCGAGATACACCGCTTCCGTAAAATAAATCTCATTTTCTTCCGCGATCTCCTCGATGCGGGCTGTGATGTTCACCGCTTCGCCGAACACGTCACCGTTTTTGACAGTCACTTCACCGGAATTGATAGCCACCCGTACTTCTAATCTTTCGTCGGCGCGAACAGTGCTGTTGTGTTCGCGGAGCGTCTTTTGGATCTTCATTCCGCAGAGCACCGCATCGGTCGGACTTTCAAATACGACAAGGAAGGCGTCGCCGACTGTTTTTATTATGTTCCCGCCGAAGGTACCGAATATCGGGCGCACGAGCTGGTCGTGCTCATCAAGGAGAGAAACGAGCTCAGCCCGCGTTTTACCGGAGGACTTGTCGGTAAAACCCTTGATATCCGTGAACATCACCGTCAAGTGTCGCGTATGCATGATGGTTTCATACTACAGGATTATTGTCCTTTGTGCGGCGCCTCATGAGTACATTCGGCATCCTGAAAAACAGAGCCGCTTCGCTTCTTGTTTTGGCGGAGGCGGAGAGATTCGAACTCTCGAGACCGTTTCCGGCCTGCCGCCTTTCCAAGGCGGTGCACTAGACCACTATGCGACGCCTCCGTATCGAACTGTTATAGCAGAAAAAGTTTTATTGCGCTTGCGGGGCGAGGAGCGCTTTGATGCGGTCGGGAATGGGGGGATGGGTCGAGAACAATCCCCCGATCCAGCTGCTCGCGGACCGTGTGCCACCGGTTTTCACTCCGAACGGGTCGCCGATAAAGAGGTGCGAGGTCGCCGTGTTCGCGTTCTTCATCGGTGCCGCGTAGCTGCCGATTTTCTGAAGTGCGGAGGCGAGGCCCTCGGGATAGCGCGTGAGAAGTGCGCCGGAGGCGTCCGCGAGGAATTCACGTCGGCGCGAGATGGCGAGCTGGATGAGCTTCGCCGCGAGCGGCGCGAGCACGATGCCGACGACAGCGAGGACCATCAGAATCGCACCTCCTTGTTTGTTGTCGCTGCTACGGCCACCGTGGAGAGAAATCCGTAAAAATATATCCGCGACGATGGCGACGAAGCCCGCGAGCACGACTGCGATGGTCATAAGGAGGATGTCGCGGTTCTTGATGTGCGAGAGCTCGTGCGCGATAACGCCCTCGAGCTCACTTCGCGAGAGCTCCGCAAGGAGCCCGGTCGTCGCGCAGACCACTGCGTGGTGCTCGTCGCGGCCGGTGGCGAAGGCGTTTAGCGCCGGGTCGTCTATCACATAGAGCTTCGGCTTCGGCAGGCCGGCGGTGATGGCGAGATTCTCGGTGACGGTATAGAAGTCGAAGAACTCTTCGCGACTGGCCGGTCGCGCGTGATTCAACGAGAGTACGAGCTTGTCGGAAGCCCAGTATGCGTAGAAATTTGTCGCGAAGGCGATAATAACCGCGATGTAGAGAATGCCCGGATTCCCGTAGTACCAGGAGATGGCGTAGCCGACCGCAATGACCACGATGAGGAATCCGAACACGAGCGCCCAGGTCCTGTGGATATTGCTCGACCGTTGTTCGTAGAGATTCATCACTAGAACTGAACTTTCACGGGCTCGGCGGCCGCAGCGTCGGCGGCGGCGAGCTCGAAGAGGCCCATCGGCTTGAAGCCGAAGGAGGAGGCGATGAGATTACCGGGGAACGACTGTTCCGCGGTATTGAGCGTCATCACGCTCGTGTTGTAGAAGCGGCGCGAGGCCTGGATCTTGTCCTCCGTGTCGCCGAGCTCCCGCTGGAGCTGGAGGAAGTTCTGGTTCGCCTTCAGGTCCGGATACGCCTCGGAGACGGCGAAGAGCGACTTCAGCGCACCGGTGAGCATATTCTCCGCCTGCGCCTTGTCGGCGGGAGCAGAAGCACCCATCGCGGCGGCACGCGCTCGGGTGACGTTCTCGAACGCGCTCGACTCGTGCGTCGCATAGCCCTTCACCGTCTCGACGAGATTCGGGATAAGGTCGTAGCGGCGCTTCAACTGCACCTGGATATCGGCCCAGGCTTCCTTCGCCTGATTCACGAGCGCCACGAGCCGGTTATAGGCGAAGATGGCCCAGAGCACGACGAACGCAACGACTATGAGCGAAATGGTGGTTGTAGACATATGCAGAGTATATAGCACCTGTGATAGGATTCAAGTAAATTAATTACCAATATTTTATCCTTATGAACAAAAATATCATTGGAGTCGTCGTCGTTCTCGTCGTCGGCGCGGGCGCATGGTATGTGCTCTCGGCAACGCCTGCGGAAGCCCCGGTGCTACAGCAGTCTGACTCGCTTCAAACGCCTGCAGCCGGCTCACTGCCGGAAACGGCTGTGGCAACCGAAGTGACCGTCACCTATACCGACCAGGGCTTCTCCCCTGCGAGCGTCACCGTCGAGCAGGGTCAGACGGTCACCTGGGTGAATCAAAGTTCAGGGAGTATGTGGGTCGCCTCGGCCGCGCATCCGACGCATACCGCCTACAGCGGCACGAGCCTCAGCGAGCATTGTCCGGACACGGCGAACGCCGCGTTCGACGCCTGCGCCGTCACTCCACCCGGCGAGTCGTTCTCCTTCGCCTTCGATAAGACGGGCACCTGGAAGTATCACGACCACACGAACGCCTCCCGCTTCGGTTCGGTTACCGTCACCGCGACAGAATCGATCTAGCGTACCGCACGCGCGACTGCGCGCGCGACACGCGGGTCGAGCATATCGGGGATGATGCGCGTCGCGGTCGGCCGCGCGACGAGCGCCGCGAGCGCGCGAGCGGCGCGCAGCTTGGTCGCCTCGGTTATCTGCTTCACGCCCTTGTCGAGCGCACCGCGGAAGATACCTGGGAAGACGAGTGAGTTATTTATCTGGTTCGGGAAGTCTGACCGTCCGGTCCCCACGACCGCCGCGCCCGCCCGCTTCGCCTCATCCGGCAGTATCTCCGGGTCGGGGTTCGCCATCGCGAAGACGATGCCCTTCGGCGCCATCGAGCGCACATGGTCGGCGTGGAGAAGCCCCTTCCCCGAGACGCCGATGAAGACGTCCGCGCCCTTCATCGCGGCCGCGAGGTCGCCTTTGACCTTGCGCGGATTGGTGAGCTTGGCGAGTTCGGCCTTGTGAGCGTTCAGTCCGGGGCGTCCGCGATAAATCGCGCCCGCGCGGTCGAGCAGGACGATGTCGCGGATGCTGGCGGCGCGCAGCAGCTTGGCGGTTGCCGTGCCGGCGGCGCCGGCGCCGCTTATGACGACCTTCAATTTTTTCATATCCTTCTTCACCACCTTCGCGGCATTCGTGAGCCCGGCGAGGACGACGATGGCCGTGCCGTGTTGGTCGTCGTGCATCACCGGGATATCAAGCTCCTCGATGAGTCGCTTCTCGACCTCGAAACACTTAGGCGCCGCAATGTCCTCGAGATTGATGCCGCCGAAGGCCGGCGCAATGGCCTTCACGATACGCACTATCTCGTCGGGGTCCTGGGTATCGAGCACGAGAGGCCACGCATCAACATTCCCCTTCTCCTTGAAGATGAGCGCTTTCCCTTCCATCACCGGCAGCGCGCCGTAGGGGCCGATGTTGCCGAGGCCCAGCACGGCCGAGCCGTCAGAAACGATGGCGACGCTGTTCTTCTTCACCGACATATGCCGCGCGTCTTCCGGATGCTTCGCCAGATGCGACGAAGCGACGGCGACGCCTGGCGTGTACCAGAGCGAGAAGTCTTTCTTCTCCGCGAGCTTCACGCGCGCTTTCGTTTCTATACGCGCGCCCTGCTTCTTGAATGCTGCCAGTATCTTTTTTGATTTCGGGTTCATAGATACGGATTCTAAGGGATAGCGAGGTCGCGCGCCAGCGCGGCACGGGTCTGGGGCCCCAGTGCTCCCGTCGCCTCGAGCCCCTGCGCGCGCTGATATGCGTTGATGGCGGCACGGGTACAGGGGCCGGCCTTCCCCGAAACCGGGCAATCAGAGAAGCTTTTGCCCGAGGGAGGATAGTAGCCGAGATGGCGGAGCGCCGCCTGAAGCGCATAGATGCCGACACCCGCTTCCCCACCCTCGACATCCACGACGCTCCAGTCGTACGGGAACGACACGGAGCCATAGGTCGGCGCGATCGGGTCCTTGAAGAAATCCTGGAGACCGAGATACGTCTGGTACGCGTAGTCCGCGACCGCCACGCTGCGCACCGACGAGTTCCGGAATTGCGGTTCGTAAATATAGCCGTACTCGATGAGGAGTGCCGCACCGTTCACCGTGTTGTTGCTGCCGGTCGCGATGAGCTGCTGGTCCTCCACCACACCCTTATCTTCTTTCGGGAGCGTGCTGGTCGCGTGATACGCGGCGAGACGCGCCGCGATGGCCTCGGCGACCGCTCTGCTGGCCGCCGCATTCGAGTACTGATGGTCCGGCACGTAGACGGCGAAGCCGTCATAGGTCCCGACCCGGCGCGCGCGGCGGCCTGCATAGTCGTTCACGTGGAGATGGAGCGTGATGTCGTATCCGTTGTCACTCGTCCATTTATTGATGCCGTAGAGCTGCAGAGCGGCTTGTGACGACACTCCGTTGTGATACACCTGGTCCTCTTCCAGGATGAATCTTCCGTCCGCAAGAACATTCGCCATCTGGAGCGCCTGGGACTGTTTGAATGTGTCTATCTCGAGCACATGCGTATCAAAGTAGGACTGCAGAATCGGATGCCACGCCGTCTTCGTGCGCGCGACCATGACCTCGTAATGCGGATTCTGCGCGAGCAGGAGTGCGAGCGCGTCCGCGATGTCGACGACGACATCGCGTTCATAGAGGCCGTCAAAAACGGTCCCTCCGTTATCCGGCTGATGACCCGGCACGATGAGGATGCGAACTTTTGCAGAAGTCTGACTTCCTGAATCGACCACTCGCACGCCGCGATAATTATCTTGTATCTGCGCGACCGTGATGCTGGTGGTGAAGAACACAGCAGCAGCTTGTGCTTCTTTTATCGTCCAGGCCGCGCCTTCTCGCAAATAGGTAACGCCTCCGGCAGTAGCGAACATACTGATTGACGCCACACATCCCGTCCACACTGCTGCCCAGAGAAGCTTATTCCGCATGTACCAACTATAGCGCATCATGTGCATCCCATTTCTCCGCGTATACTAGATGGTGTGAGCGCCGCCGATATTATTGAACAACATTTCACCCGGCTGAAGCCGGAACAGAAACGGGCGCTAAAGAAACTCGGGATACATTCGATACGGGACCTGCTGTATCACTTCCCCGCCCGGTATGAGTCGAGCGGGGACGTGGGCACCATCGCCGGTATCGCGCCCGGCGCCGAGGTCACGCTCTACGGCACCGTGCGAAAACCGGATATCAGGAAGACCTGGAAGAGCCGCCGACCCATCGCTGAAGCCTGGCTCGAGGATGCATCAGGAAAAATCAAAATGATGTGGTTCAGCCAACCCTACATCGCGAAGACCTTGCACGATGGGATGGTGGTCAAAGTGAGCGGGAAGGTAGCAGGAACGGGAGCAAAAGTGTATCTCGCGAATCCCGCTATCGACAAATCTCCTGTTGCCCCCGACGCAGTGCATAATTCCCTCTTCAATCAAAAAGTTAGGACACCCGGTGTCCTAACTTCTGAACTTGGACATCCGATGTCTGAATTGTATCCGATCTATCCGGAGAGCCAGGGCGTTTCGTCGCTCTGGTTCCTGCACGCGATGAAAAAAGTGTTCGAGACGGGCGCGCATGAACGTCTTGAGGACCCTATCCCGAGTGAGATACTCGCGCGCTATAAGCTCCCCTCGCTCTCTGCCGCCCTCGTCTTCATCCACGCGCCGCAGAAGATGCCTGATGCGACGGCGGCGCGTAAGCGCTTTGCCTTCGAAGAGATATTCGCGCTCCAGGTCGTGATGCAACAACGCCGACAGACACTTCTTCAAGAGAAAGCGCTGCCGGTCGCCGTCGACCGCGCGAAGCTCGCCGACTTCGTCGCATCATTCCCCTTCCCGGCAACCGCCGCACAAACGCGCGCGATCGAGGCAATTATTTCTGACTTCGAGCGACCGCATCCGATGCTCCGCCTCTTGGAGGGCGACGTGGGCAGCGGCAAGACGGCGGTCGCCGCCGCGACCGCCTACCTCGTCGCGACCTCGCTGCCCAAGGGAAGGATTGCGGGGACGCTCCAAGTCGCCTATCTCTGCCCGACAGAAATTCTTGCTAAACAACATTTCTTCACCTTCATCTCCTATTTCCGCGACCACCCCATCCCTATCGGCCTTATCACGGGGAGCGAATGCCGGAAGTTCCCCTCGCGCGTGCGGTATGAGGAGTCCGCGAAGCTCTCGAAGGCCGCGTTCCGGAAGATGGTGGGCAATGGCGAAATACCCATCGTCATCGGCACGCACACGCTTATCGAGAAGTCGCTCGCCTTCAAGTATTTCGCCTACGCCATCATCGACGAGCAGCATCGGTTCGGCACCGCACATCGGCAGAAATTGGCGACCAAAGGCGCAATCAATCCGCATCTGCTCTCGATGACGGCGACGCCCATCCCGCGCACCCTCGCGCTCACGCTCTACGGCGACCTCGACCTCACCCTGCTTGACGAGATGCCCGCGGGACGCAAACGGGTCATCACGGAGGTGCTTGGACCAAAGGAGCGCGAGCGGGCATACGCGCGCGTGCGCGCGGAGCTCGCCGCCGGCCACCAGGCATACGTCATCTGCCCGCGCATCGACGAGCCCGACCCGGCCAAGGAACTCGCGCTCCAGGCCAAGTCAGTGAAGGCCGAGGCGGCCCGATTGCAGAAACACGTCTTCCCCGCTGCGAGCATCGATATCCTGCATAGCAAGATGAAACCGACAGAAAAAGAAGACGTGATGAGACGGTTCGAGAAAGGCGAAGTAGATATCCTCGTCGCTACCTCGGTGGTGGAAGTGGGGGTGAATGTCCCGAATGCAACCGTCATCCTCATCGAGGGGGCCGAGAGATTCGGGCTCGCGCAGCTGCATCAGCTGCGCGGTCGCGTCATCCGCTCGACGTATCAGTCGTACTGCTTCGCGCTTCCCGAATCCCTCGGAGAAACGACGCGGGAGCGTATGAAAGCGTTCCGGGAAGCGAAGAACGGCTTCGAGCTCGCCGAGTACGACCTCACGCTCCGTGGCGCGGGCGAGCTTAGCGGCGGCAAGCAGTGGGGCGTCTCTGACATCGCGATGGAAGCGCTGAAAAATCTTAAACTCGTTGAAGCCGCCCGCACCGAAGCGGCGCGCCTCGTCGCCCGCGACCCTGATCTGACACATCACCCTGCCCTCGCGCTGCGCGTCGCTACCGCCGACCGGCAGATGCATTTGGAGTAGTGGTGGGGTGTATACTGTGCACCATGCTTGGCGCATTCTTTTCTTTTGCACTACTTTTAGTGGGAGAGGGCATTAATATTTTAGCGGAAATGTTATCGGCTAAACTGCCGGGTTGGCATTCATTACTTGAGTATAAAAATCTGCTCCTTTTCGGCATGGTAATAGTTGGCTCTTCCTTCCTTTTGTTCGGCTATGCCATAGGATATGCTTCGTCGAAGAATATCTGGACCGTCACGGTCTCGTCGGTTGTCGCTATATTAATTGTTGAACCGTTTCTCGCTTATTTCTTTTTTCACCAATTGCCGGAAAAAGGCGCTCTCGTCGGCCTGATATTAGCGATTATGGGCTTTATCGCAACGGTCGTATGGGTTTAATCGCTTGTCGTCACGCATATTTTCTTGCTAGAAAATTGCGCGACCCCGACTCGGCTCGTCAGCCTCCGTCTCGGACAAGCTTCGCTTGTCCGCCCCCTTGGACTCGAACCAAGGACCCTCGAGGTATAAGCTCGATGCTCTAACCAGCTGAGCTAGGGGCGGGTCGTTGTATAGTACAACAATCGAGAGTTTATGCGACGCCGCCGGGAATGGCCGGGATGATGTCGATACCCTCTTCGTCGCGCTTCTTGGGCGTGATGCCGTTCGCGAGCAGAATCTTCTCGAACTCGCTGCGCTCGATAGTCTCTTTTTCAATCAGTTCTTTGGCGATAGCGTCGAGCGCGCCGCGATGTTCGCTGATAACCTTCTTCGCGCGCGCCTTCGCCTCGGCGATGATGCGGGAGACCTCGGCGTCTATCTGCATCGCAACATGTTCGGAATATGGCTCGTTCCCGAGCGCTCGCTCGCCGAAGGCTATCGGGCCCATCGTATCGCTCATCCCGTAGCGGGTCACCATCTCGCGCGCGAGCGCGGTGATGACCGCGAGGTCATTAGAGGGCCCGGTCGTGACATCGTCGAAGAGCATCTCTTCGGCGACATAGCCGCCCAAGGTCGCCGCGATATCGTCGAGGAACTGTTTCTTCGATTGCATCTTCCGGTCTTCGAACGGGAGCTTCAGCGTGTAGCCGGCCGCCCTGCCGCGGCTGATGATGGAAATTTTATGCACCGGGTCGGCGTTCGGGAGTACCGATGAGACGAGTGCGTGGCCGGCCTCGTGATAACTCGTGAGCTCTTTTTCTTTTTTTGAAAGTAGGTGACTTTTCCGTTCCGGGCCGAGCATCACTTTTTCTATTGAGCGGATAAGGTCGTATTGGGTCACCTCCTTCCGGTTCTCGCGTGCGGCGAGGATAGCGCCCTCGTTCATGAGCGAGTAGAGCTCGGCCCCCGAGAAGCCGGGCGTGCGCTCGGCGACCACCGCGAGACTCACATCCGGGCCCAAGGGCTTCTTACGCGCGTGTATCTTGAGTATCTCCTCGCGGTCGCGCCGGTCGGGCAGGTCGATGGTGACCCGGCGGTCGAAGCGGCCGGGGCGGAGTAGGGCGGGATCGAGCACGTCCGGCCTATTGGTCGCCGCCATAACCACGACCTTCTCGGTCGGCTCGAAGCCGTCCATCTCGACGAGTATCTGATTGAGCGTCTGCTCGCGTTCGTCGTTGCCGCCGCCCACGCCTGCGCCGCGCACGCGCCCCACCGCGTCTATCTCGTCGACGAAGATGATGGCGGGCGCGGCCTTCTTCGCCATCTGGAAGAGGTCGCGCACGCGGGAGGCGCCCACGCCGACGAACATCTCCACGAATTCCGAACCGGAAATAGAGAAGAAGGGCACGCCCGCCTCGCCCGCGACCGCGCGGGCGAGAAGCGTCTTCCCCGTCCCCGGCGCGCCCATAAGGATAATGCCCTTCGGGATGCGCGCGCCGATGTCGAGGAACTTCTTCGGGCTCTTGAGAAAGTCGACTATCTCGAGGAGTTCTTCCTTCGCCTCGCGCGCGCCCGCGACATCTGCAAAGGTGACACGCTGGGTGGCGTCGGCGGGGTCGATGACGCGCGCCTTCGACTGGCCGAAGCTGAAGGCCTGCATCCCCGCTCCCCTCACCTGCCGCGTGAGGAACCAGAAAATGAAGCCGATGAAGAGGAGCGGAATGAGGATGGGGGCCAAAGTCAGGAACCAGAATTCGAATCCCGATTGTCCCTGTATCGTGATCGACACGTTCGAGAGCTGTGCGGGCGTGACGCCGTAGGTCGCCAAGGTCTCGGGGAGGCCGGCGGAGGGGTCCTTCCGCGACGTCTTGTCCGAGCCGTCGGCATAGACGAGCTTGAGCGAGTCGCCGCTCACGGTTATCTCCTTCACCTTCCCCGCCGCGACATCGGCCGCGACGACCGAGAGCGGGACGTCATTGTTGGGCTGCACGAAGCCCGCGATGAGCGAGTACGCGCTCATGAGAAGAAGGAATATGAGAATAGTGGTCGTAAGACTGCCGAAGAAGGAGGGGCCACCGAAGAGCGCGCGCCAGCCGCGCGCTGCCTTCGGCGCGGCGGGCTTCTTCCCTTTCGGCTTCTTCGCTGGTGCGGCTGCCATGAAAGGTACTATAGCGTAATGCGAAGCAAAAAGCTCCCCGGAGGGAGCTTTTTGCGAGGTCTGGTGGAAACTAATGAATGACGTTAGAACCTCTTTGAATGAAGTCGGTGATATGGCGTATGTACTCAGTTTTGCAGAATTTGCAAAAACATGTGAGCAGAGGATTGTCTAGATCAGATCTGTAGGGGAAGTTAGAACCTATCGGTTTTAGGGCCCAATTTTCAGACCTTGACGAATAGTGTGAGCCATGCTACGCTATCAGCAGGAGTTTGGGCTAATGTAGCTCAAGCAAAGAAGTCCCTGAACTCAACTGAAAGGAGCGAAAAGCAATGAACACTGATACGGTCACAAAGCTCGACCCTCAGCGAGTTGAAGCCATCTTCCTCGACTGTCTCTTCAAGGAGGGCGAGGACACGAGCAAACACATCAAGGCCGAGGGTGTCATCAGGAACGTCGGGTTTCACCCCGAGCGTCTGGAGAACCATAAGGCGGAGATCGTGGCCATGCTGGAAGAGCTACCCGACGAGTTCAAGGAGTCCGGCGGAGGCGGCATGTCTTTCCTCAACGCCTGCAACGACAAGCACGGCAATCAGTGGACGGGTCTGCACCTGCGTATGGAGCAACTCTTCCAGCTCGGCGTCGGCATCGGTAAGGCCAAGAGTCTCATGCCGCGCGAGATGTGGGGTGCTCTGCCCGGCGGGATGCCATACTACGTCGTCACGGGCTGAAGTTCGACACGAGCGGCGCAGTCCCAAACCATTCAGGCGCACGACCTTCGGGTACGGCGCTTTTTTCTTTTTCCAAAACGAAAGTATGCAGTATATATAATTCGTAAGGGAATCTAGTAGCACATGTGAATCGCAGATCGTCTAGGGTAAGTCGCGGGAACATGTTAGAACCTCATGTTTCGACTACAAAAACAACCCATCCTAAGCGTGGTATTGGAATTACGATGAGATCGGGCGTATGATAAAAAAATGAATGGAAAGTTACGTGAATCATACAAAAATCTAAAACCATCAGTTGTCGCGATAGCGAAGAAGACTTCAAAGAACCCTTACTTCCCTGAAATAATTGGTACAGGTTTTTTTGTGCGAGAGGATGGAATTATAGCGACAAACGACCATGTCATTAAAAAGATAAACGAGCTCCAAAAAGAGGAAGGGAAGAATGAAAAAGTAGTAGATACAGTCGTCGCGGTTTACTTCGAGATGGCAGAGAAAGGGATGCAAACTGTTCCCTTGCTTGTAGATGGAGTCACGAAGATTAGGCAGAACGTTCCATCCGGACCCCACTATGGACCAGACCAGTTTGATCTCGGTTTTCTTGTGCTTAAGGATGTCGCTGATTGTCCAGTCGTTGAATTTAGTATGGACGACTTACATGAGGGAGCAAATGTTGCTGTCTCTGGTTTTCCGATGGGGACTAGAACTTTGATGGCTGAAGGGTGGGTGCACCAGCTTGGTCCAACGTTGCAATCAGGGGTTATTGGAGCAGTGCTTCCGTTTGAATGTAAGACGCCACACGGAATTTTAATTGATGTTTCGGTTCTGGGTGGATCAAGCGGGTCACCAATATTTGATCCTGATACGGGTAAGGTTTTGGGGATCGTCTATGGAGGACTGAATGAGATGTACGGAGGAAAAGGTTACTGCAATGCTGAGGGACTAGTGTACAAGGTTCCAACATCTCTTACGCTCGGTATTCCATCATGGTTCATCAAAAAAGCCTTGGACGCATTGTCAGGTCATGCAGAAATAGAAAAACTCAAAGCGAGCAAAGTACCTCTTCACGACTGGATGAAGTCGCTAAAAGTTAATGTTCGCAAAGACAAATTTGATCACATGCTGGATCCGGTAAAACCGACCCAGTAGAACCTCCAATCCGTTAAGACGCGCAAAACGGAATATGGAAGAACATGAATAATGTATACCGATGTGGAGGTGCGGAGAGTTGAACTCCGGTCCGAATCCGTCTCTGAAAGAGAGTCTACGACGCGTAGTCAGCGTTAGCTTTAAGGCAGGATGCGAGGAACGCAGACGAAACCATTCCTGCCCGATCCCTTATTTAGATGCGCCGGGCGGGAGGCCGAGCATCGATTCTGCAGATGATTCCACCCATCCTCTCGACTGCAGAAACTCGGAGAGAATGAATGTCGCGCGGCGTTAGTCGTTAGACTTTCGCGAACGCGAACGCGAAGTCACGCATACCGAAGTACGGCGACTTCACGCTTGCAAGAGTGTTCTTGGCAAGTTTGGTTTCCCGCCAGTTTTAAGTGGTAGCGGGAGGGCACTGCGTCGCACATCTTTCAAGGTACAGACCGTCAAAGCCGGTCACCCCCGAGGAATTCAGAAAGCAGTTGGCAGAAGGCAGTACGCAGGAATTCCTTCTGAACTTTTCGGGACTACCGATTTTTTAATATTCTACCAGTTTCGCGCAGCGCATCGCGTTTTTTCAAATCCTCGCGACGGTCGGATTTACCCTTGCCGCGGACGATGGCGATGCGCGCCTTCACGAACTTCTTGTTAGTATACACCTCAAGAGGGATGATTGTCAACCCTTTCTTCGATTCGGCATTGGCGAGTTCCGCTATCTCTTTCTTCGAGAGGAGGAGCCGCCGCGGTCGTTCCTTGTCGTAATTCTTCGGCATATTCGCGACCTGGTAGGGCGGGATGGTCATCCCGACGATGAAGGCCTCCCCGCCGCGCACGACGACCCGTGCGCCATCAAGAGAACCCAGTTTGGCGCGGAGCGCCTTTACCTCGGAGCCCAAGAGCTCAAGACCCGCCGCATAACTCTCAAGCGGCGCATACTTCAAGAACGCTTTTTTGTATTCGACGAGGACCATGCGATGAAGTATACCTTAGCCCTTGAATGTAAGAATCGCCCGGGCGCAAGCGCGCGGGCGATTCAGTCGAGCTATGGCCGCCAGCTTCCAGTCTTCTTGGATTCGCAGACGTAATCGTACGCTGCGTACACGCCGACGGCGAGCGGATTGCCGATGAACAAACCGAAGAAGATAACGAGCGCGAGCGTCATGGTTCCCTCCTCAAGTCGACAGACACCCACAGATATAGTAGCAGGAAAATGGGATCCTCTTTCCCGCTTGACTGATAAACACAAAGAGCATAGGCTCGGGCCAGGCAGCACAACCATTTCTGAAAAAGGGAGGGGCGCGATGGCCAGCATCTGGCAAGTCAGCGAATTGCCCCCCGACCTTCTGGGGGATAGGGCACGAGGAGTGAGTGCAGAGAAGATCCCTTGGGAACTCTACAAGGAAATCGTCAGACTCTGCACAAAGAAGTTCGGACCTTCATTGAAGCGGGCAACTTCCCCGCTTCTTGTGGAGCTCATCAACAAGACGAACCGGACTATCGGAAGCAAGATGAGCTTGGTGTTCAAGAGATCTCTCCTCGCGACCGTCCTCGTGAACGAAATACGAAGGACGGAGGTGTCCGTGACTCTGTTCTTCGCAGATCTCAAAGAGGGGCCCAGTATCGTCATGGACAGGTTCTTCCGGGAATTGGCCGAACGGGCACGTTTCGTCCCCACACTCGAGGTAAGGAATGGCAGATTGGTCGGTTCTGTGGAGCTCCCGCCCAACGTGGTATTCCTGCCTGATCCCGAAGAGCGGGCGGGAAGCCAATGGACGGACTGGTTAAGACCCGGTCAGGACATTAGCGCCGAAATGCAGTTCCTCCAAAAAGCCAGACTACCTATTGTCCGCTAGCCCGACTCCGGTCGGGCTACGCTTTTTCTTGACTTACCGTGCATTTTTACATAGTGTGGCTCTGTAATTAGCTGTTCTACAGATGTAGTTACGAGTTCCTGATACCCCGCAACTTGATGACCGAGGAGGTCCACATGCAATTGCCACACATGACGGCCACGGAGGCCGAGACGACAGGTTCGATGATCACTGCGGCAAATTCGGCCGAGTCCAAGATCTGCTTGGCACTCGACGGCCTATCGGCCGAGCGTGCCATTGTTCTCACGAGCGAATTGGCGCCCTGGATCTACGCGGCGAAGATACACGACCTGTACGACGCCGAGGGTCCGAACATCATCCGGCTTCTCAAGAAGGTCGGCGTAAAGCGGGTGTGGATCGATGCCAAGCTCCATGACACTCCGGATACGGTGGCTCTGCGGACGCGAGCACTCATCCGCAACGGTGCCAACATCGTCACGGTGCATGCCGCGGGCGGGATCCCGATGATGAAGGCAGCTGTTGAAGCCGCTCTTTCCGAATGCGGCGATGTCCTGGCAGAAATCTGGGCGATCACGGTCCTGACTTCGCTCAGCCCGAAAGAGGTCGAGCGCATCTACGGCAAGGGTCGGACGCCCAAGGAAATCGTGCTCGATCTCGCGCTCGACGCGAGAGAGGGCGGGATGAAGGGTATCGTCTGTTCGGCACAGGAAGTGGCGATGCTCCGGGAGTGGCCCGATTTCGACGACAAGAAACTCGTGGTACCCGGTACTCGTTCCGTCCGCAGGGGTTGCTGCAGGCAGCCAGAAACGATCCGGTACGCCCGCCCAAGCGATTGCCGACCGTGCAAGTCTTCTCGTCGCCGGCAGCCAGGTGACGAAGGCCAAGGACCCTGTCGCAGCGTTCAACGCGATGGCCGCCGAGATCGGCATGGAGATCTGAGCGCGCTGGGAATGCGGGGCCGCGACCGGGAGGTCGCGGCCCTTTCTTTTTATCGATTTTACTTCCCTGCTTGCGAATGCTAGATTGCTTTCGTAATTTGCCGGGGTTCCCCGGGAGAAATTGCGTAGTTCCAGCAAACCCAAATAGCGAGGAGATAGCATGGAAAAGAACGAATACCTGGCAACTCTCGAAAGGGTCGGGGCGGTCGTCACCGACAGCCACATCGTCTACACGTCCGGAAAACACGGTTCGGCATACGTCAACAAGGATGCGCTGTATCCGCACGTCGCGGAGACATCCTATCTCTGCCGCGTTATCGCCGAACACTTCATGCACAGTGGGGCCCAAGCGGTCATCGCCCCGGCAGTCGGCGGCGTGATACTCTCGACCTGGACGGCATTCGGCCTCTCCATGATCACGGGGAAGGAGGTTTTGAGCACCTACGCTGAAAAGGAGGTGGTGGCATTCCTTCATCCGGACTGCATCGGCATCCCGGGCGCTACGAAACAGGCTTATGCCGAGACGGGGAAATTCATCATCAAGCGCGGCTACGATAAGCTTATCGCCGGGAAGAAAGTTCTGGTGGTAGAAGACCTTCTCACCACTGGCGGCTCTGCTCGGAAGGTGGTCGAAGCCGTCCGAGCAATCGGTGGCGACGTTGTGGGCCTCGGCGTTCTCTGCAATCGCGGAGACGTCACGGCGGAGCAGGTCGGCGTGCTGCGGCTTGATGCACTCGTGAATGTGAAGCTCGATGCGTGGGACGAAGAAGACTGCCCACTCTGCAAACGGAACGTCCCCATCAACACAGACGTCGGCCACGGGCGCTATTACCTTGCCCAAAAGGGACACGCATAACTCGCGGAGACCCATGGGGCCCGCCGCGGCGCAGCACGCGGCGGGTTTTTATTGATTTCCAGGCCCGGGTTTGCTACTGTCAGTGCGGATTGAAACGTCGCTGTTCCCAATCACCCGACCACCTACAGAGAGGAAATCATGTCCACTGCCTCGGTTGAATACAACAGTGCGAGGTACGACCTCGCACTCGCATTAGCGGATGATGGAGTGGTGTCTTTGAACCACCCGCTTGTTCTCAACTTCGCGACGCCGCCGCTAACTCCACAGGCCATAGAAAAGGCGGCCGGTTGTCTGCAGGGTTTACGGCTGTACTCCATCGATGTGGCAAGATTCGACGCGGTAGTCGGCATGCCGCGGACGGGGGACCTGCTCGCGAAAGCGTTCGCCAAGCTCGCGGGAAAAGTCCTCGTCGAACTCGGTGAGTGGGAACACACCGGGAAGTGGAGCGTCGCGGGGCTCAAGGGGAGCGTTCCCGCGGAGGTGGAGAAAGTCCTGCTTGTGAACGGCTCCATCGCCAACGGCGATTCGGAGGTACAGGCGATTAGCATCCTGCAGGACGAGGGAATAGAGGTCGCGGATGTCGCCGCCCTCGTTGACCTCGAACAAGGCGGGCCCGAGCAACTGGACGAGTGGAGATGTCGTTTCCACTCGGTGTTCACTCTCACTCTGTTGGCCGACCTCTATGTCGACATCGGGAGAATGCCGGCACGGACCTTCGCTGATATCGGATAATCCTCGATATCCGAGTTCGGGAAGAAGAACGGGGCGAGAAGCCCGCCGCAGTGCAGCACGCGGCGGGTTTTTCTTTTTTCCCCGTTTGGAAGGATTCCCGACGAGTATCCGCTATGCACCCCTGCTGTCCACGCGTCGGCCCCCGTTGCTACAATGAGAGCGGATGGACTTCACCTCGAGGAGGGTGATATGGACATGAGCACGCCGCAAGCGCTGGGGGTTGAGCGACAAGAACTGTTGGTGGGGATTTGCGAGCTGCTTCGCGAACATTCTGGGGGTCCCGATAGTTCCTTCTATCGCGCATTCCTTGGTGAGCTCGAAAAGGAGCTCGAGAAGAAAGAGCTACGCGGTATCCCGTGGAAACAGGTCGAACGGGCGAAGTTCGTCCTTCACGAGGTCATCCGACGCGTGAAGCACCACGCGACGAGAAAGGAGGCGGTGGAGGGTGAGGTGCTCCTTGACGTTCTTGTATGGGTAACCAGCGAGAGACGTCGAATCACGCGGAGAGGCCCCGCATGACAGCGAGCCCGAAGGACCATTGCGCGGCCCCGGATACGTATCCGGGGCTTGCTTTTTACTTCTAGCGACGCGACTTGGCGCGGTCGTTCTCGGTCAGATACTGTTTACGCAGGCGGACCGACTGCGGCGTGATCTCCAGATATTCGTCGTCCGACATAATTTCCAACCCGCGCTCGATGGTGAGGTCGAATATCGGGACCAGCACGATGGCCTCGTCCATACTTGACGAGCGCACGTTCGACTGCGCCTTCGCCTTCGTTGGGTTCACCGACATCTCCTCGCCTTTACTGGTGTTGCCGACGACCATACCCTCGTACACCTCCATCGCCGGCTTGATGTAGAGCTGGCCGCGGTCCTGCAGGAACCAGAGCGAGTAGCCGAGCGCCTTCCCTGTCGCCATCGATATCATCGAGCCGACCTGCCGCTTCTTTATCTCACCCGCGTAGGGCTTGAAGCCGACGAACTGTGACGAGAGGATGCCTTCGCCCTTTGTATCGACGACGAACATATTCTTATAACCCAAGAGACCACGTGTGGGGCCGAGCATGGTCAGGCGGACCGAATTGCCGTGTTGAGTGAGATTCTGAAGCACGAACGCCCGCTGGCCCAGCTTCTCGATGATGGCGCCCTGGAATTCTGACGGCGTATCGATAACGACTTCTTCAAACGGCTCCAACTTCACTCCGTTCTCTTCGCGCGTGATGACGTGCGGCTGCGAGACCTGCAGCTCATAGCCCTCGCGGCGCATATTCTCAAGGAGTACGGCGATGTGGAGTTCACCGCGACCGGAGACGAGAAAGGCGTCCGCATTGGTGAAATCCACTTTCAATCCGACGTTGACCTCGAGTTCCTTCGTGAGCCGGTCGCGGAGCTGGCGACTGGTCACGTACTTCCCTTCCTTCCCGGCGAAGGGCGAGTTGTTGACGAGGAAGTTGAGCGCGATGGTCGGCTCATCCACCGCGATTGCGGGAAGCGGTGTCGCTGATTCATTCGTCGTCACCGTCTCGCCGATATAGATGTCGGGCAGTCCGGCAATGAGCGCAATGTCGCCCGCCGACGCTTCCGCTGTCTCCACGCGTTCGAGCCCTTTGAAGGTGAAGACCTTGGTCGTGCGGCCGGTGCGGGTCGTTCCGTCCGGCTTTTTTATAAAAACGTTCTGGTTCGGCCGGACGGTGCCCTCGTAGATGCGGCCGACGGCGAGGCGGCCCATGAAGTTGTCGTACGCGAGATTGAAGGGCTGGAGCGTAAGGGGCGCATCCGCGGACGCGGTGGCATTTGCGGCAGGAACCTTCTCGAGGATGAGGTCCAAAAGTGGCGAGAGGTCTTTTTCATCGCCCACCAAAAGCTCGTCGGGGGTGAGCGCGGCGCGGCCGTCGCGCCCGATCGCGTACACCACCGGGAAATCGCATTGCTCGTCCGACGCGCCAAGTTCCATAAAGAGCTCCAATACCTGGTCGTGCGAGCGCGCCGGGTCGGCGGCCGGCTTGTCTATTTTATTCAAGACGACGATGGGTTTGAGGCCGAGCTCCAGCGACTTCTTCAGGACGAAGCGGGTCTGCGGCATCGGCCCTTCCTGCGCGTCGACGACGAGCAGCACCGAGTCGATAGAGCGCAGCACGCGCTCGACCTCGCTGCCGAAGTCGGCGTGCCCGGGCGTGTCCACGATGTTTATCTTGGTGCCCTTATACTCGACCGCCGCGTTCTTTGCATAAATGGTGATGCCGCGCTCCTGCTCGAGCGCGTTCGTGTCCATCGTCGTGCCCTCTGCCGCCGCGCCCGTCTGCTTCAGGATAGCGTCGGTCAGAGCCGTCTTCCCGTGGTCGACGTGGGCAATAATCGCAATGTTTCTAATCTCCATGGAAATAAAAATGGCCGCAAGGCCGGTGCGTCCAATATACAATAAAGAGGCTTTTACGCAAGTAGCGTGCCACCGTCGACGACGACCTGCGAGCCGGTCATATAGGAGGAGAGGTCCGAAGCAAGGAAGAGTGCGACCTTGCCTATCTCGTCGGCATCCGCCATGCGGTGCAGCGGTATCTTCGCGACGAACGCTTCCATAATCTTCGCGAGCGCCGGGTCCGCAGGCCTCCCGAGGCCGGTGCCGGGCGTCGCCACGCCGCCGGGTGCGATCGCGTTAACGCTGATGTTGTGCGGCGCGAGTTCGAGGGCAAGATTCTTGGTGAAGCCCCAGAGGCCGTGTTTAGACGCGTCGTAGAACGCGAGACCGGCGGAGGAGGGATGGAGCGCGTCAATGGAGGTGATGTTGATTATCTTGCCGCCCCTGTTCTGTAGGATCATCTGCTTGGCCGCAGCCTTCGCCGCGAAGAACGCGCCCATGAGGTTGATGTGGATGATTTTCTCGAAATCTTCTTTTGTCGAGTCGAGTACGAGCTTCGTAGGGTACACGCCGGCGTTGTTGACGAGAATATCGACGCCGCCCAATTCACTTACCGCTTTGGCGACCATCTCTGTAACCTGCGTCTCGTCGGAGACATCTGTGGCGCACGCGAGCGCCCCGCCGAGCTTCTCTGCGGCCGCCGCAGCGGCGGCCGCGTCCCTGTCTGCGATAAGCACCTTCGCTCCCGCCTCTGCGAGGCGGCTCGCTATCGCGTACCCGATCCCCATCGCGCCGCCAGTGACGATGGCGACCTTCCCCGAGAGGTTCATCAGTTCTGCAATCGGCTTCTGCTCCATAGGGACAGTATACACCCCGCCTTTCGTTACCTCCCGGATATCGAGTGCTCGCGTTCTTGAGGAGTGGCGACCGCGTGGCGCATAAGCACCTTTCCCGCCGCTTCAACGTCTTCCGGATAGCCGACCGGCATCCAGAAGTCCTGCGTAACGACCGTGATGGGATGCTCCTTGGCGAGGAGTCCGAGCGGATACGTCAGGTAGTATTCGCCATTCTCGTGACGCGCCGCTTCATACTCGAAGATGCGCTTGTCGAGCACCATCGCGCCGGTGGAGACGAGATTCGTCGGCGGCAGGTCCGGCTTCTCGACGATGCTCGCGAGCGTCCCGTCCGCGTTCAGCTCGATGACGCCGAACTTCGACGGTTCGTCATGCGGGGCGGCGAGGAGCGCGAGCGGATGCATCAGTGCCTCCCTGAAGGCCGCGGCGCCGTGCAGGTCGTCGCCGTTCAGCATCAGGAATCGGCCGTTCTCGAGCAGCGGCTCCGCTATCGAGAGTGCGTGCGCCGTCCCCGCCGGCATCCACTGGTGCACATACCGGATACGCCGACCCTTATACGAGTCGCCGAAATGTCGCCGTATCAACTCGGCCTTGTAGCCAACGACGAGAATGAGGTCATCCACCTCCTCGGGGAGCACGTCAATGATGTGTTCGAGTAGCGGACGGCCCGCGATGGCGATAAGCGGCTTCGGCCGCTCAAGCGTGAGCGGCCGCATGCGTTTCCCTTCTCCGGCGGCGAGAATAACGGCTTGCATGACTGTGTACTATCTATAACCCGGCACGCGGGCAAAAAGTTTTCATACGGTCCGGCTGGTCGTGTCGTAGCCGAGCTCTGTGGCCCGAACGACCGCCTTGTTCAGGAAATATATCCAGTGGTCGGCGCCACGACCGTGCATCTGCCAATTCTCGCGCATCTCGTCGGCAGTGGCCCACGCGAGCGTAAATTTCTCGTGCTCCTCCAGCTGCACAGGTACGAGGTCTGTGCTTTTCAAAACGACCAGGAAACAAGTCGCCTTCGCGACACGATTTACATTACGCAGGGAATTATGGTAGTGCGCCATGGCTTCGCCGATTTTCTCGACGTAGAGGAAGTCGTGCAGGCCGCTCTCTTCGGTGACTTCGCGGAGTACGCCCGCTTCAATATCTTCGCCCTCGTCGACACCGCCAGAAAAGAGGCGGAGTAGCCCGGTCTCGTGCCCTGTCGCTCCCTGCCTCCCGACCGCATACCTCTGGGTCGTTGGGTCGAACACAATGCCGCACCCGCCGTCGCGGCGTTCCTCGTTCTCCCTTTTAATCCCGAACTCGGGAATCGCCTCGACGTCCTCCATTTTTATGTGTCCCAGTTGAAGCCGCGACCGAAGTGGCCCCAGACGCAGGTGTCGGTGTAGCGCACTTGGTCGAGCTTGAGCGCCTCCCTGATACCGCGCGGGGTGAGGTCGTAGCCGGTGATGGGCTCCTCGACCCCGTCGATGATGGCGACCGCCATCACCGCCTCCGCCTTACCGATGGCGTAGGCGAGCTTGGTGTGGACGGTCTTCGCCTTGCGCTCTTTCAGCAGCTGTACGGCGACCCTCCTGGCCATGTAGGCGGCCGAGCGGTCCACCTTGGTGTAATCCTTACCCGAGAAGGAGCCGCCGCCGATCGCCACCTCCGGCCCGTAGTTGTCGACGATGAGCTTACGCCCCGAGAGGCCGGTGTCCGCGTCGAACCCTCCCTGCGTCCACTCGCCCGCCGGATTGAGCAGGTACTCATCTGCGCTGATGATGCTCTGCACGAGCGGGAGGAGCTCGGCGTTCTTGGTGTTCTGGAAGCTCGCCACGACGACCGTCGCCTTCCCGTCCTCGACCGTGACCTGCGTCTTCCCGTCGAAGGGATACACGGCGTATATCTTCTGACAGAGGTCTCGCGCCAGTTCATATTCAAGCGGCATCAGCGACTCGGTCTCGCTCGTCGCGTAGCCCTTCATGATGCCCTGGTCGCCCGCGCCGCCCGTGTCCACACCCCGGCCGATCTCCCGGCTCTGGAGCGCGATGTTCTCGATGACCTTGTAGTCTGCGCCCACGATACTTTGTACGAGCGCTGTGACATCGGGCTTCGCCGTCGACGTCACCTCGCCGTTGATGGTGATGAGGTTGTGTCCGCCCATCACCTCGATAGCCACGCGGCTCTGCTTGTCGCCCGCGAGGTAGGCGTCGAGGATGCTGTCGGCGATAAAGTCGCACCGCTTGTCCGGGTGACCCGGACTCACGAACTCTGCTGTTCTGATCATAGAGATACCGTATTACTGCCTAGTAATGACGAGAAAAAGATGTATGAGTATCTTTCCCGAGCGGGTTGGAGTTGGCACACTTTCGAGCTGCTTTCGCGCCCAGTGTTGCCGGCAGGTCACAGAGCCAAATCTCTCGCTGCCTCTTGATACAACTTGTTCAAAAGTTGTAGGCCAATGATACGCAGGCTGCCCTCCGTTGTCAAAAGGTTCCCGGGTATACCGCTACTTATTTCTCCAGGTCGAGTATCTCGTCAATGCGGACCTGTGCGACGAACTCCGGGACGTGGGAGACGAGTATCATCGCGCCCGCGTACTGGTCGAGCGCTTTTGCAATGACCGGCAGGTGACGGAAGTTGATGTGGTTCGTCGGCTCGTCGAGAATGAGGAGCCCGGGGCGCGCGAGCACGAGCGAGGCGAAGGCGACAAGCCCCTTCTGCCCCTCCGAGAGGTTGCCTATCTTCGTCTGCATCACGTCGGAAGTGAGCAGGAATCCGGCGGCGGTCGCGCGGAGCCGCTCCTCGTCGGGCTTCCCCATCGCGTGTTCGAGCGCCTTGTAGACCGTCTGGTCGAAGTCGAGCGTCGAGAAGTCCTGGCGATAATAGCCGACCTTCGTCCCCGCCGTTATTGAAACCCCTTCAGGTGTCCCGAGAGCGATTCGCTCGAGGAGTGTGCTCTTACCGATGCCGTTCGGTCCCCGCAGGAGCAAGTGCTGGTTCTTGCGCAGCGCGATGTGCGCCTTCTTCTTCACGGGCTTCTTGCCCGTATGTATCACATAGGAGGTGAGCGTGAGGAGTGTGCCGCTTAGGTGTTCCTGTGCGGGAATCGTGAAGGGCCGGATGGTGCGGTCCTCCTTACGCACGTCCACCTTCGCCTCCTCCATTTCCTCGACCTCGGTGCGCATCTTCTTGGCCACAAGTCGCATCTTCCCGCCCTTCTGCGCGAAGAAGTTCGCCTTATCCTTATTCTCCTGTATCTTCTTCTCGAGCTGAGCATTCTTCCGGTTCTCCTTCTCGATGCGCGCCAGGATGTCGCGCTGCACATCATTATAATTTCCGGGATACTGCTCGACCTTCTTCGTGAAGACGTCGAGGTAGAGGACGCCGGTCGTGAAGGCGTTGAGGAACTCGGCGTCGTGCGAGATAACGATACAGGTCCCCGGATACTCGACGAGGAACGTCGTGAGATGTTCAATGCCCGCCGTGTCGAGATTGTTCGTCGGCTCGTCGAGGAGGAGCAGGTCGGGCTTCTGGATGAGCGCCGAGGCGAGGAGTAGCCGGGCCTGCTGGCCACCGGAGAAGCTCTGTATCACCCGGTCGTGCAGCTTCTCGTGATGCTTCAGATTCACCACTTCAAGCGCGTCGTCAATACGCGGGTCGATATCGTACACGGGCCCTGTGAAGCATTTGAGGAAGAATTCGCGGACCGTGAGCCCCACCTGGTCGCGCGGGACAACCTGCGGCGCGGTGGCGACCTTCACACCGTGGCTCACGTGTATCAGGCCAGCTTCGGGGGCGAGTGCTCCGGTCATAAGCGCGAAGAGGGTGGACTTCCCCGCGCCGTTCTGGCCCATCACCGCCATCTTCATTCCGCGGCGAATGGGAAAATCCACCTCGTCGAGGATCGGCTTGTTGTGCCCGTACCCGAACGACACGTTCTCGAAGCGTATAACGCTCTCTTCTCTACTCATCTGCCCACCCTAACGTACTTCGTCTAAAAAAGGAAAAGACGTTATAGTGCCGAGATGCTAAATGCACGGAAGGAGGCTGCGGACGAATACCCGATGCGGATAAATAGATACCTCGCGCACCAGGGGTTGGCGACGCGTCGCGGGGCGGACGAGCTTATCGCCCGCGGGAAGGTGCGGGTGAACGGCCGCGTCGCGCAGCTCGGCGAGAAGGTCAACAAAGGCGATACGGTCGAGCTCCACGATAAGGACACTTCGAAGAAATATCTTTACTACGCCTATCACAAGCCCGTCGGCGTCATCACCCACTCGCCTCAGCTAGGAGAAAAAGATATAAAGCAGAGCGTTTCGCTACCCAAAGAAGTGTTCCCCGTCGGGCGCCTGGATAAAGACTCGAGCGGCCTCATCATCCTCACCAACGACGGCCGCGTCACCGACCGGCTCCTGAATCCCGAATACGAGCACGATAAGGAGTATCGCGTGCGCGTCCAAGAACCGCTCCGCGAGAGCTTCAAGAAGACGATGGAAGCAGGTGTGGATATCGAGGGCTACCTCACCCGGCCCTGCGCGGTGCGCAAGACCGGTCCGAAGAGTTTCAATATCACGCTCACCGAGGGGAAGAAACATCAGATACGCCGGATGGTTGCGGCTCTGCATAATCAGGTTGTTGAACTCGAACGCATGCGCATACTAAATGTGCGGCTTGACGACTTGAAACCGGGCGCGTGGCGCCCCATCGAAGGTGAAGAATTAAAAACGTTCCTCGCGCATATCGGAATGAAATGAAGTAATGAAAAACGGGCGCCGCTTCGCGGCGCCCGTGTTGGGACTGAAACGCCAGTCACGGCATATACAACTTCCCCTCACGTTCGGCAACTTCTTCCGGCGCTTCGGGATAGAGTCGCCCGAGCAGCCGTATCGCTCGATTGAGCGAGATGACCCAGCTGGCTGGCCGTGTCCCCGGCTTCGCATGAAGTTCGGGCGGCGAGTAGGCGAGGACCGCATCGCAGCCGGCGATCACCTCGAGCGCCCGTGCGGAATCGTACGTGGCCAGGATCACCTCCTCGAGCGTTTCGGGCATGAGGGGGAGTCTCAGAAGTTCGGAATCGAATCGGAAGGGACCGGGCGTCTTCTCCGATTCGGGGAGCATCAGCTCCACATACGCCTCGGTCGGCAGGCTGAAGCTCTTCTCTTTTGGGTCGAGCAGGAGCTTGTCGTCTGCGAGGATGCCGAGAAAGTACCGGGACTTGATGTGGAATTTGGAACCGAACCCTCTCAGATCAAAGGGCCCTCCCCTGAATACGGGACCGTACTCCTCCTTCTCCCGCCGCACGACGATGAAGAATTGCCCGTTCTTGCCGGTCAGCTTTCCTTCGAGGTCGCGGAGTGGTCTCGAGACCTCGGTATCGTCGATGACGCCGTACGCGCCGATGAAGAAGTCGGTGATGCGGTCGCCGCTTGTCACCTCGCCCTTCAGGATGCTCTCCCGCATCTCCTTGACCTTCTTCTCGAGCAGCTCGTTCTCGGTCCGGAACGTTTCGGCGATCCGTATCTGTTGCTGTCTCATTCCCGCGATTTCCATCGTTACCCGCTTCGCTACGCCTGCCTTGTGCTCGGTCATGGCTGACTCCCGTATTCGATATGAAGAGAGCTTTCTGCGTTCTTCCGAGCATAGTAATACGCGCTGATGACTCCTCTGTCAACGCGTTCTGAAACCCGCGCTTGCGGGTTTTTTTATTGGAATTGACTTCCCTTCTGCCTTCAGGCTTAATGACGGCAGACCAACAGCAAGGAGTTCGACATGACATTACCCATAGACCTGGTACTGGTCCGTCACGGCCAATCCGAGGGGAACCTCGCGAAGCGCCTCTCCGAAGCGGGGGACCATAGCGCTTATACCAAGAAGTTTCTAAACCGACATTCCTCGAGCTTCCGCCTAACCGAACTGGGACGCCACCAGGCGCAACAGGCGGGCAAGTTCCTGCAAGAAGAGTTCTGCGAAGATGGCATCGGCTTCGACCGCTACATCACCTCGGCATACAACCGAGCAAGAGAAACTGCCGGTCTTCTTGATCTGTCGGGAGCGGATTGGTTCCGCGAACCCTATCTGGTCGAGCGCAATTGGGGCAAGCTGGATATCTATCCCGAGAACGAGAGAAGAAAAAAATTCGCCGCAGAACTACGGCGCCGCAAAGTAGAGCCGTTCTTCTGGGAACCGCCGGACGGCGAATCATTTCTCTCGCTCTGTCTGCGTATCGACCGCGTCCTTCTCACTCTTCACAACGAGTGCGCCGATAAGCGTGTCCTTATCGTTTGTCACGGTGAAGTTATGCGGGCTCTGCAGATAAAGCTTGAACGTATGACGCAAGAACGCTTCAAGAAACTGACCTTTTCACAGCGGAGCGAGGATCGCATTCACAACTGTCAGATCCTGCATTACACGCGCAGAGACCCTTCAACAGGCAAGCTTGCTCAGCATGCGGACTGGGTGCGATGGATTCGGCCGACCGAGACGCCAGTCCGCATATCGAAATGGAAGAAGATCATTCGGCCCCGCTACACGAACGAACAACTCTTGAAGAGCGTCGCTCGCACGCGTGCCATGATCACTTGAATCTCCTGAATCACTTTCTTCCCTCTCCCCGGCGCATCTGCGCCGGGGTTTTTATTTGAGCACGAAGCCGAGGAGGCCGTGCTCTTTTATTTTTTGCTCGTAGCCGGGATACGAGGCGTAGATTTTTTTCATTTCTGCTACCGACTCGACCGACGGCATCACCTTCTTGTGGTCGACTTCCTTCACCATCGCATCAATGCTCGGCCAGTGGAATCTCTTGGTTATCTTCTTCACGAGCCGCTCCTCTCCGCAGACGAAGGTGAGCGTGTCTCCTGCCTCGATAGGCTGGTACTTGACCGTCGCGGCGCGCGTCTCGACAGACTTGGCGCCGATCTTCACCTCGTCAAAATTATCCTTATCCACGGCCCGGAATCGAAGGGTGTAGTTCTTCATTACTCCCCAGTATACCGAACGCTGTCCGCGCGCATTGACAGACCTCTCGCTCGGGAGTTAACTGCCGACAGATGCAAACCGAGGGAGAAAGGCATGAGCAAATCGAAAAAGCGGACCGCCCACTTCTCGCCCTGCGAGGAGAGCGGGATGATGCACCGAGATGACGACGAAGACAGATACCTGGAAAAACTTCTCGAGATGCGGGGCGGGACCGAGAAAGACTTCCGTGAGCTCTTCGAGGAGGTCCACCGGGCGATACTTGCTGAAGCAGCAGAGAAGAAAAGAACGCTTCAATGAACACGTTCGTCCAACTGATATCAGAAGCGTTGAAGAAAAGACCGGTCGCCCTGATGAGCTTCTTCCGAGGGCTGACTCAGGGACGCCGAGCCCCCAGAACGCTCGAGCCGTATGACTGGTGGAATTACGTCGCGCCAGTGTGCCCGCCGACAAGCGTTATCAAAGCCGTCCGGGAGACCGGACGCTCGACGGACTGGCAGAACGTCTTCTGGGACGGAGTGGCGGCGGCGGCCATCTTCTACCGCACCCGGCCGGTGCCGACCGAGGAGAACGAGGATGGATATATCACTCACGTCCTCCCAGGGTCGTACGTCGTGTCGAAGATACATTGGCTGAAAAGGTCTCCGACCGCAAACAGCCGCCCGAACCAGGGTACTAAGAAGCCCGCGCTCCGCGCGGGCTTTTTTATCCGAGGTAGAAGAGGTAGACGCCGACGATGACGGCGATGAGGCCGTAGAGACTTACTGAATCGAGGAGCTTCTTGGTGACCATCTTCTGCATCATCTCAGGGAAGAAGATATAGGACAGCCCCTTAATAAGGACGAGCCAGGTAACCACCGTGACGATAGTGCGCCACGAACCGTCCCAAATATTGTTCTGGATAAGCAGGAGCGAGGATAAGAAGACCAGGATGACACCGGTCAGATACACGACAGCCGGATGACCAAAGAAATCTTTGAGCATGTGCGGGAGCGTCTTCCCGCGGAAGATGGCCATCAGGCCCCCGACGACCAGATAGATGCCCAATATCTTCGCAGCAACGAGTGAAATATCCATAACGAATCAGTAATGGCTAATACCTCCATTCTAGCATCAAGAGGAACGCACCATCACCGCGCAGGTGCCGTATAAAAAAACGGACGAGCCCTGGGGCTGTCCGTCTCTGAATCGCCGGTGCGTCACTTGTCGAGAACGATCATCCCCTCGCTCGCGTGGCCGCGCAGCTGCCTGAGCACGACGGCCCGCGCCTCGGGCGGCAGAGCGTCCAAGCAGCGCGGCGGCGTCGTCACGATATGGAAGATGGGCGGCCACAAGTGAGTTCGCCACACGAGGTAGTTGTCCTCGCTGCGGCTCGGCTCGCCGTACTCCCAGGATTCGAATCTCCACTCCGAACGCCGCGCGGCGAAGTGGGTGATGAGCCGCTCGTAGTCCGTCCGCATGTTTTTCGCGGCCGTCCGGAGGAACTCCTCCACGAAGGAGTCGTCCGTGCCGGCTCCCCCTTGGAACACGCAGGAGTACTCCGGAGGCCCTCCTTGTCGGTCCTTCACGAGATACAGCGTCGCCGAGAAGTCGGCGGTACAAACGAGGAAACTGAACCCGAAGCTCGCCTTATCGAAAAAGGCGAGGGTGAATCCCTGAGTATTCCCCTCGGTCGCCGACCGTCGTACATTCCGTACCGCCAGAGCCAATGTCTGAGTGCTGAACATCGTTGCCTCCTTGCAAAGGTTGCCACGGGACCCCGTGGCTGATTCGTTCGATCCGTGTGGATAGTAGACGCTTCTCTGGGAAATGACAATGGGCTGCTCCTCACTCCCTGTCAATCCCCATCATAAAGACTTTGGTCATTTCTCAAGCGGGATGGACTTCTTCTCGTACCCGAACGGCTCGCTGTGCATCAATTCAACTTTTGTCGGCTTCAGTACGTACCAGACATGCCCTTTCTCCAGTATCTCGCCTGCCGCCCGCGGAACAGGCAGCCCTCGCTTCGCCTCTAGCTTTTTTTCACATTCGAAAAGTGGCCCTTCTACTTTCTCAACGACGCCCTCGATCTGGAGCGCTCTTTCTTTATTCGTCTCGTGGCTCGCGGTAACAGCGCAGGCGACCCGACTGTTCCCTTCTATCGCCCGCGAGTGACGGGTCCCGGGCATCGAGACCCAGTACAGGTTGAACCGCTCATCGTGCACATAGATAACATCCGCGACCCAGACGCCGCCCTCGTCAAGCGTCCCGAGACTCATCAGGTACCCATCTTCCAACACCTTCCGCGCCAACTCCTTCAGTCCGTCGTTGTCCATACGTTCATTCTACACGCCCCGCCTTGGGCGGAACGAAATACAGGAACCAGGCGAACCAGAGGAGCCACGGCGCCCCGAGCCAGTCCCCTTCCAGAAGCGGCTGCACTCCTAAAAATCCCAGGAACCCCAACACTCCCACATATCTCCGCGTGCTCATGCGGGTATTGTACTCCACCCCCATTCATCCCAAAAACTACCGGGATTTAGGATTTTTTGAAATATGGACTTACGACGTCCATAACTTCCTTGGGGATAACTTTTCTAGGTGAAATATACTCAATGATACAATACATCTACAATGAAAACGTTGAGTTTCAGCGACAAATTACTATCGATAAAAGATGTTTCTGAAATACTTAATCTGAGCGAGATAACGGTTAAGAGATATATCTATGATGGCAAACTCATGTCATTCAAGATCGGAAATGCTCGCCGAGTAAAAGTCGACGATGTTAAAGATTTCATAAGTAATTCCGAAATACAGAAGAAGTTCGTAACGAATACCGATCTTAAGATCATTCCTGGCTACATGGGGATCAAGACACAAATTCTCGATCACATCCATTTGGAGATAAACAAGATAGCAAACAAAGGAGATGTTATTCTCGATATTTTTACTGGATCAGGATCAGTCGGATATGAACTCAAGCGTGATTTTACTGTGTACTCAAACGATATCGAACCTTACGCCTACATAGTCAGCAAACTACTTATTGATAATACGATGAGTCGAACTGAGATAGAAGATTTCGATTTTAAGTCGTTTGAAGAACATTATGAAGAAAATCTAGAAGTTCTATTAAAAGGTCCCCCTACCGATTTACAGGGCTACTATAAAAATCATGAGAAATTCCCCTATACTCTTTTTACTAACTATTTCTCTGGTACGTACTTTGGTAAAACTCAGGCAATGCAAATTGATTCCTTACGCTACGCGATAGATAAAACCAAGGAGAAATATAAAACTCTACTTCTCAGTTGTCTCATATTTTCTTGTTATCAAACAGTGACTAGTGTGGGAAGCCATTTTGCACAACCAAAGATAGCTAAAGCGAAAAATAAAACCGATATAGAAAAAAAACGACAACAGGACGTTAAAAAATATTTCTTGAAGAAGTTTAGCGAAATCAAGGAAAATTTATATATCGATAAAAAGAAGAACCGTGCTTTCTGCGATGACTTCAAAGATCTTTTGACTTCGAAAGAAATACCTATTGGTAAAATTTCCGTTACTTATATTGATCCGCCCTATACTATCGATCACTACTCTCGTTTCTACCACATCCTCAATACGTTAGTTCTTTATGATTATCCCGGTAAGGTTGGAAAAGGACTTTATCGTACCGACAGGTATCAATCGAAGTTCTGTATAAAGAGTACCGTTTTAGAGGAATTTGAAGCCCTAGTCGGTAACCTTTCAAGATTGAAGTCTAAAATCGTCATGAGCTACTCGGATGGATATCGTTCCCTTCTAACAACAGACGAAATACTAGGGGTTCTAGGAAAGCACTATAAAATGCACTCAATAAAGAGCCCAATAAAAATTGAATATAGCTATAGCGGCTTTGGTCGATCTGCCTCCAATAAAGCAAATGAGCTTTTGTTTGTTGCGACAGAACCAAAGTAATATGGAAAAATATCTAGGAAATAAAAAAAGAATTCTGAAGAACATCGGCGATATTGTAGACTCACTCAATGTCGACAAGGGGGTGTTTTTGGATGTTTTTGCCGGAACAAATAATGTTGCCAAATTCTTTAAGAAAAAAGGATTTAAGATCATTACAAATGATATAAATGAATGCTCGGCAATCTTTTCCAGAGCGACAATTGAAAACGATCGGGTACCCAATTTTGGGAAAATTGTTAAGCGATATAATCTTAGGTCGATTTGTAATGACGCACTTGTAAGGAAATATTTCTTACTGAACAGCAACGGGTATAAATATTCGTGGAACGATTTCAAAAGCACGGAAAGAAATCTTGTTTACGCACTGACCTTTTTGAGTTTCATCGATAATTTTAGGCCTCTCTTCAAGGAAGAAAAAGGTTTTGAAATTTATCCTCTAATCTTTAACAATTACTGTCCAGGTGGTCGGCGGTCTAGCTATAAAAGCCCTTCGGGTATAATAGCGAAACGTATGTTCTTTACTGATGAACACGGAAAACATATCGATTTCATTCTCAATCTCTTAAAGTATTGGAAGAATAAGGGTCTCATTTCTGAAAGCGAATTTAATATCTTACTTTCTACGCTAGTCCATGCCGCAACTCTTTTTTCAAACACGTCAGGTGTATATGAGGCATTCTATAAAACGTGGTTTCCAAATACTCGTCAGGAATTCCGCTTGCCTGTGCCAGACCTTGAGACCATCAGGAAACCAAAAGGTAAAAGCTACTGTATGGACGTCGGTTATTTTGTTCTCCATTTTAAGAAGTCGGTTGATGTCTTGTATATCGATCCACCGTACAATACCCGTCAGTATGACTCTAATTACCATCTCTTAAATACTCTGGTAAAATTCAATGAAATCAAAGATTTAAAAGATTTTGAAAAGCAAATAACTGGGGTACGCGGCCAGAATCGGGAATACGTTTTTCGATCACCTTTCTCCTCCCGGAAGACCTTTACTCAAGCAATGGAAAATTTAGTCCAAAATATTGACGCGAAGTACGTCTTAGCGAGTTACTTCGATGGAGATGACAATTTGTGGAACGAGGAAGGTAATGCGACAGGTATAAAAATACTGTCAGCTATCCTTAGCAATCCTATTTATTTTAAACAAAAGTCATTGAAAGTATTCAAGATCCCGCGTCAGAACTTTCAAAGTAGGAGCGGTCGAAAAAAGAAGATCGTCAACGAGTTAGTTTTCTGTGCGGAAAGGAAATGAGTTAATTGAGATTAGCTTTGTCGATCCGCTTCTCGGTGCCGGTAAATGTGTTCTGGGCATTAAAGTGGTCGCCACAATCTACGAATTTCACGATACCTTTTGTCTTCGCGGTATGACAATTAGGACACAATACAACCAGATTACTTGGTCTATTGTTTTGTGTAGTCGCAATCTCATCAATTGCGTGATCCACTTCTGCAATTCCAATACCGTATTCATCGTTACCATCAAAACCGCAAAACTGACAAATGTCTTTAAAATAAGATCGCATCAAAGCAGAGACTTTCGGATCGCGTACATGTCTTACAGTGGTGACTCGACGTCGGCCCTGCCCTCTCGGCACAGTAACGATGGGTGTCCTCTCTGCTGATCGCAATTGAGCTCTTATTTTCTCAAGTTTTTCTTCATCGGTTAACGCGAAAGTTTCATATTTTATTTTCTGAATTTCACCTTTAACTTCCTCTTCGTAAATTTCCTCTAAGGCCACTTTGCGATTTGGTGCGTACTGATATCCGCCCTCAACTTCTTTAATTTCTGCTTCCGTCCGCAGAAGTAGTCTGAATGAATCCTCCGCAATATTGGAACGGAAAGGTGTATATAGTTCTTCAAAAGTAAGGACGCCGCCTTCACGGACCCTAATGAGAGTCAGAAGTAGAATATGTGCTCTGAGGAGAGAGGCAGCTCGGTAGTAGCCGTCGTTCTGATTACCCAATGACCCCACGCTCACAAGATCTACATAAGATAGCCAGGTCGGGCGGGCAACACGTTTTGTCTTTATCTTCCCCCCGGCACTCTTCATTTCTTTCTGGAGGTCGGTTATTTCTTTAAAGAGAAGCTTTCTTTCAGCCTTGTTGAGCGCGCGAAAATGCTCTAGGGTAGCATCATTATTGTTGATAGCAACAACCGATACGATTGATTCAAGATCATCCGTATGAATATCCGGGACCAACGCAAGAAGATTTTGTAAATTTCCGAAAACCTCATGGGCTCCAGTTTCATAAAGTTGTTTATGAAAAAGATATTCGAATTCGAATGGATTGACGTTTTTTTTGAAGAAATCTTGGTTTTCGGTGAGCCGCTCTTCGACTTGTCTTAGAAAACGTAACCCCGCCCGACTGGGGCGACCAGCAATATTAAGCAATCTATATTCCGTAAACTTCTTCCTAGACCTCTTGTACCAATTTTCACCAGCAGTGTAGTGATGATCGTGAGCGTACTTCAAAAGTTGGTACGCAAAATGGAGGTTCTTCACGTCCGTCTGCCAATAGGTCAAGCGGCGCCAGGGGTCTTCAGGCGCATGTACAACCTGCGTTATCAAGTCATATTTAGTTGGATCTTTTGGCCACATATCAATTTTATCTATCGAAAAATATCCATGACGGTTTTAGCGGTCTTGAGTTTCTCAAAATTTGCGTAATGAATACCTTGCATATATCCACCTGGAGCGTTTCCATAGGGTATAGACTTCTCTAATTCTATTGCTGGTTCAGAGAAAATCAGCTTGTATTTTCCCTCTTCTCCATAAGGTTCAATTCTCTCGACGGTGGCGTAATGAGTCACTGCTGAAATAGGTGCCGTTTGATACGCAGCGATGTATTTGATTTTTTCCAACATGCCACCTGACACACGAACAGCATACCAGGAGTTTTCTCCAAGAAAAACGCGCTCGAAGCCATCTTTTTGTGCCGGGACAACTATCATATTTTTTTCGTGATCCGCGCCGGCTACCTTTTCAGGTCGCGCAATTGTCTTTGGTATTTCAAACGCCCTCAAACCGACTAGAGGGAGAGTTTCATAGATCTCATGTAGAAAGACATTCATGTCTGCCCTTTCCGATTCAGAGATGGTAGGTTCTTGTGGACTATTTCCATTTTCTAGTATGCATCTCTTGGCCTCAATTGCCCTTTTTACCAGAGCATATTCAAGCCATTTGGCATGTGTTGAGTTAAGTTTATTTGCCGACACGAAAATTATGGCTTTGTCCCAGAAATCCTTATTTTTGATGTGCGATTCAATTCTATTTTTCACCGAATCGGCCTGACCTACGTAGATGGTTGGTAGTTGATCTTCTGGACCAGCGTAACCGCTAAGTATATAGACACCAGCATTGCTTATTTCTCTCCTGTTTTTTACTTCATTCCACTTCGTACGGGGAAAGGTGAAAAATATACCGGTTGAACTGAGACGGTCGATGATACGAATTCCCTCTGGATCTCCCTCAGGAACAAAGATATGTATTGTAAATGGATTAGAAGCCATATTTATGTCCCTATACTACTCCTAAATACCCCCAAAAACCACCCAAAATTACCTATTCAAAACTGTGATTGTTAGCTGTAATATCGTCGCGAAAGCTACCCATACCAGGTACGGGATATTGGCCAGGGCGACCCATTTCAAGCGCGGGTAGACGGCGACGAGGGCCCAGACGAGGGTGGCGAGGCAGAGGAGGATGTCGACGGCGGCGAGCGCGTTATTCTGGAGCGTGAATTGGAAGTAGGTAAAGGCGAAGTTGAAAACGAGGTTGAGGGCGAACGGCAGGGCGACTTTCCACGGGAGCGCTCCCGTGAACGCTTTATAAAAGACGGTTCCGTACGTCACCGCGATAATCGCGTAGAGCAGAGTCCACACCGGGCCGAAGACCCACGCGGGCGGCGCCCATTCGGGCCTGACGAGCGTCTGATACGAGGCGTATGCGCCCATATCTAGGGCTGGATTTCGACGAGGGTTGTGCCCTGCACTTTCAAGTACTTACTCACCCCCATCGACGGGCGAGCCGTCATCGGCTCCCCCGCTTTACGCCCCCCATAATTCACGATGAGCTGTCCGTTCCGTATCTCGGTCGTCTGCGGCGCGATGCGGTCGCCGAGCAGCACGGCGTTCGTACCCCGGTAGCTGCCGTCTGCAGCCACGAGCGTCACGACGACGTAGTAGAAGGTCCCGCTCCCGCCGCGGCTCTGGGTGAGGAGGAAGGCGAGGTCAGGCGCGCCGTCGCCGTCGAGGTCTCCCGTCGCGACATTACCGAAATACTGGGTCACGACCTTCGAGGCCGCGCCGGGCGCGGCCTCGGTCTCTGCGCGGCCGTCAACGAGCGTCACCGGCTGGCCCTCGATGATGAAGGCCGGCGGGGCCACCGGCCCCCTCGTATTCAGCCAGTACCATGCTCCCCCGGCCACGACGGCGAGGGCAACGACTACTCCGACAATAGTGGATGTTTTCACAATTGCTTATTTCCACTCCTGCAGCACTTCCCACTTGATGGATGCGATGACGCCGACGGTGATGAGGAAGGCGGCGGCCGCCACGAGCCATCCGATGAAGGGAATGAATCCGAGAACCTGGAAGATGACCACGCCGAGCAGAATGGTCTTCCACGAGACTTCTGCCTCGACACCCGAGAAACGACTCTGCACGAAGCTCCCGATGATGATGGGCGCGATGACCCAGGCGAACAGCGTCAGGGCGAAGAAGCTTATGAAGCCGAGCACGCCGAACGGCATGCCGAGCAGGGTCACCATCAATATGACCGACACGACAGGGAGCGAGATGAGGACGAGGAGCCCTCTGCCGAGCTCGGTGAGCGGGCGCGCGAGCGCCCGCGCGACCACCTCTCTACTGTACCGACGAAGCGCGAGACCGACGACAAGCGCGCAGGTAAGAAGAACGAGGAACTTGCCCAGTATCCAGGCGGAAATAAGTCCCGCGACGAGGGCGGCGGGCACCGCCTTCTTAGCCGCACGCGGCGTATACTGCACCTCCCCGCGCACCTCCGCTCCCTCCTCCTTGATGAGCTCCTTGCGCGATTTATAGGACAGGTCTCCGTAGAGAATAGCCGAAGGGCCGAGGGTCACCTTGTCCGCGTTCGCGATAGTGACCGCGCCCATGATAGGCGCGTTGATGTAGATATTCCCCCCGCCGATCTTGAGACTGCCGGCGACCGGCGCATCTATCCGCAGAGTGCCTGCGCCCACCACCACGTCCCCGCCGACACCGGCGCCGCCGATGCTTACCTGCCCGCCTCCGACGATGACGTCGCCGCCCACCTTACCCTGTATGACGACATTGCCGCCGCCCGCTCGCACGTCGTCGGCAACGTCGGAGAGTATCGCGACGTTACCGCCGCCGGCGAACACGTCCGCTCCGACATCTCCGCTGATGGTGACATTGCCTCCCCCCGCCACCACGTCGCCGGTCACCGCTCCGATGCTCGTCACGCTGCCGCCGAAAATGTATACGTCGCCGGTGATGCGCTCGCTGGAGAGCACCGCCGGCTGTTCGCCCGTGCGGAACTCGGCCGCGAGCGTCACCGCCGGAGCGATAAGCGCCACGGCAACTGCTCCATACCAAAAGGTCTTTTTCATAAGGATATGAGGTTAGCCGCTCTGTTAATGCCTACAGTATATACCCACTCGAGAGCGTCGATATCAGACTTCGACGTACTTTCTCTTACTCCCGTGTGAAAAAGAGGACAGGCGGTCTCCCCGAAGGGAAACCGCCTGCGATAGGTTGGTCAGTTCTTCGTCGCATCGACGCCCTCGAGTTCTGCCGCGAGCTCGTAGACTGCGGTCAACGAAGGCTCGCCGGTCGGGTACTTCTCCACCTCGACCTCGCCGGACTCGATCAGCGCCAAAGCTGCGGAGATGAACTTACGTGGGACCGGGATTTTGCGCATGACCGCCGACCATTCTTCAACGAATTCAGGATTCATTTTCGACCTCCATTGCTAAGCCCAAAAAAGAATACACCGGGACCCGAGCCGCGTCGAGTGGATGTGAAAAAGAACAGGCGGTCTCCCCTTTCGGAGAAACCGCCCGTGTGGTGCTGGGTATCTCTACCCATTCATGCAACTGCCGCCGATTAGGCGGCCGGTTCGACGGAGGCCGTCGAATTCCTTCCGAGCCCGCCGAAGCCGGTTCAGGCCGTGGCCGGCGCCGTCATCGTGACGGTGCAGCCCTCGGATTCGAGGAACTGCTTCGCGAACACGCCTGCCGCGGCCTTGGTCATCGAAACGGCCCTGGACTTGCCGGCCTCGGGCCAGCAGATGACGGATTCGCCGATCTTGAAGCTCTCGGGGCTCTCCACCTGGGTGCCCTTGAAGTCGCCGTGGTGGGGGGTGCGGAGCTGCTTCTGGATGCTGTTCGCGTCGACCCTGATCGTGGCACCATTGAGGGTGATGGGAACCAGCACGGGGCGTTGCTTGCCTTGCTTGTACATGGAATTGCTCCTCTGTTGTCGTGGTTGGACGTTCACTTCTGCCCCGTCCCTGGAAAGGGCGGGCAAAACGCGAAATCGACCAGCTGGTCGATTGGGAGATACTATACCTCTATAAAATTACTGTCAATACCCCCTGAAAACCGGCTGGCGGGGGCAGCCTAGACCGCGCGGGAGACGTCGGCGTAGATGGAGAGAAGGGCGAAGAGGAGGGCGACGGAGAGCGGGCCGAGGAAGATGCCGATGGGGCCGAAGAACATAAGCCCGCCGAGCACCGCGAGGAGGACGAGAAGCGGGTGGAGCTTCATCCCCCGCCCGACGAGCTTGGGGCCGAGCAGATTGTCGATAAGCCCGACGGCGAGCGCGCCCCAGATGAGGAGCCCGAAGGCCTGGAGCGCGGTGCCGGTCAAGAAGAGGAAGAGGATGGCCGGGGCGAGGACGAGCGCGGTCCCGATGCCGGGGATGAGCGCCGCGACCGCGGCGACCGTCCCCCAGAGAATAGCGTTCGGCAGGCCGAAGAGCGTGAAGCCGATGGTGGTGAGGATTCCCTGCACGAGCGCGATGACGAGATTCCCCTTGATGACCGAGTTGACCGCGAGTTCGAGCCGGTCGAAGACGCCCTCGTCCTCCCGGTCGCTTAAGGGCGAGAGCTCGATAAGCATCTGTCGGACGCGCTTCCCGTCGCGTAGCAGGTAGTAGAGCGCGATGAAGAAGATGAAGAACGAGAGGAGGAGCCGCGAGATGCTCGAGAAGATGTCCTGCGCGTGTCCCGCGATCCACTGCAGCGCCTCCTTCGTGTACGTATCGATATTTGTCGGAACGGTGCGAGTGAACTCGGAGAGTCCCGGAACGGCTCCGCCGAACGTCTCGTCGACCCGGAGGAACAGCTGTGCGACGACATCCCGGCCGCTCCCTCCCTCAAGCGAGAGATAGAGGTCGTGTGCCTGATTCCCGACCAGGACGCCGACGAGCGAGAGCGGCAGCAGGATGACGAAGACGCTGATGATGACCGTGAAGAGCGCGGCGGTGCTCGGCCAGCCGCCAAGCGCGCTCGATATCCACCGATAGAGCCCCTGGAGCACGACGGCGAACACCGCGGCGAGCGCCAAGGGCTTCAAGAACGGCCAGAAGACCGCGGCGGTAAGCGCGAACGCCCCGACGAGGGTCAGTACCAGGAAGTACGGCCGGAGTGTCTGTACCTGCATCATGGGGGTAAGTATATCAGTTTTATTCGGGCTGCCAGACTTGGATTCGAACCAAGATACTCAGATTCAGAGTCTGAGGTCCTACCATTAGACGATCTGGCAATACAGAAACTGTACGTCAAAAAGTCGGTTTGTTCAACCGCGCAGGGAATCGTCCCGCTCTCCGCGGGACGATTCCCTGTGCGAACGACCTTCTGGTTAGAAGCCGGACACGGCCGCCGCAGAAGCGGCGGCATCCGCGTCAAGCGCCGCGGAGGTGTCCGGTATCTGGCTCAAGTCGGCCGAGATGTCCGCGGTCGTGTTGCCGCCGGTGAGCGCCGGAATCGTCGTCTGCTCTACGGCCGAGGCCCGCGTCCCCGCAGGCTGTTCCTCCGGTGTTCTCGTTCCGTAGTAGTAGTACCAGAGACCGAGCGCGATAACGACGACCGCAGCGATGGCGTACCAGGCACCGTTACCATGGCTCGGTCCCGGCACCTGACTCGTCGCCGGTTCCGGTGTCGGTGTCTGATTCATCGCCGGGTTCGGCATTTGTCCCGTTGGTTGATAGTCCATAGTGGTTTCAGTTAGGAATTATTGATTTGCAGTGGTCGTCGCAGTCGTGTCTTCCTCGTCGTCGTCATCGACTTTAGGAACTTTGTTCAGCGTCTGCAGAGCGTTCTGGACCGCGGCGCGCGCGTCCTTCATCGGGCCATCGCGGAGCGCATAGAGGTCCTGGAACAATGTCGTATGGACGTTTTGGAACGCATCTCGCAACCGTTGCATCAATTCTGACTGCCCGTTCGGCGTTGTGGTCGCGGACGAGACGGTCACCGTCGTCGTGTCGAGCGTATACGTCTTAGACGCCTGCGCGATTACCGCCGCGCGCGCGTCCTCGATCGCGACCCGTGCCGACTCAATGGCCGCAGTGGCGGCAACGACATCCTTCCCTGCGCTTGCGGCGAGGTCTGCCCGGTCCTGCATCTTCTGCACGATTTCGTCATAGCGATCAAGCAGCCGCATGAAGTGGTCGGTCCACGTCGTATTAAGGCTCTCGAATTTCTTGGTAAGACGTTGTGCGGTCTCCTGCTTCACCTTGTCTTGAATGTCCTCCAGGCGCTGTACCATCTTTCCGCGCTGTGTCTCTATCCTCACCCTCGCTTCCTCGCGCTTTGTCTCCAAAAGAGACTTCACTTCTTCACGACGCGCTTCCAGAACAGTCTTTGCCTCTTCACGCTTCGCCTCCATAAGAGACTTCGCTTCCTCGCGGCGCGCTTCCAGGGTGGCCTTTGTCTCTTCGCGCTTTGTTTCCACAAGAGTCTTTACTTCTTCGCGCCGTGCCTTCAGAGCATTCTTTACTTCCTCGCGCTTCGCCTCCATAAGAGACTTCGCTTCTTCACGCACGGCCTCTGCGCGCTCCTTTGCTTCTTCCCGAATATCCTGTACGCGCTCCTTCGCGGTCTGGGTGACCTCTTCCGCGCGTACGCTGCGCGTCTCTACGCGCGGGGCGATGTTCGTCGGCTTCGGTGTATCCTCGGCGAACGCAACACTCGCCGAAAGAAGAAGTGCTGAAGCGCCGACAACACCGATGATTCTGAATGTACGCATAGTCATATCGAATTTACATTGATAAACCCCGTTCCTCTGTCGAGGGTAAGTATACACCACCTCCGCTACGGGTAGCTTATGGTGCTATAAACAGGCGGTAGATGAAGGAGACGAAGGGGTCAACATCGGAGCCGTAGACGATAGCCGCGCCAAGCGCTCCGGTGACGGTGATGCCGGCGAGGGCGAGGAGCGCGAGCACGGGCAGGAGAGGAGTGTCGAGGATGAGGTGCGCGAGCCGCTTCTTCGCACTCCAGCCCCAGGCGAGGAAACGGTTCGAGCTAGCGATACGGTCGAACCATCCATTCCGGTCGAAGACCCGATTGAGGTACGCCGCCGCAATGACGAGATAGAGCGCCGTCGTCAGGACGGCGAACGGCGCATGAACCTCGATGAGCGGAGAGAGCACGCTGTCTCCCTCGAGGCCCTCCGCCGCGAGGACACCCGTGACAAGCGCCGCGAAGGCGGCGAGGACGCCGACGAAGAGCAGGAACGCCTTCACTGGGAATACCCATGCCTGCCGGCGCAGCGCCGGCAGGCAGTATGCGCCAAGCTCAAGAACCGAATACACGACCAGCAACCCTATCGGAAAGTGCACGAACAAGGGGTGAATGTTCATACCGGCGCGCTCACTTCCGCTTGCGGCGGGAGGTGGCGGCCTTGAGAAATTCGGTAAACAAAGGGTGCGGAGAGAGCGGACGCGCCTGAAACTCGGGGTGGAATTGTGTCCCGAGCATGAAGGGGTGCGCCGTGCGCGGCAGTTCGGCTATCTCCATCAGCACGCCGTCAGGTGAAGTGCCTGAGAAGACGAGACCCGCGTCCTCGAGCTTCTTTATGTAGGCGGGATTGATCTCGTAACGGTGGCGATGACGCTCCTCGACGAGCTCTTTCTTATACGCAGCACGCGCAAGGGTTCCCTTCTTCAGATAACAGGGATAGGCGCCGAGACGCATCGTGCCGCCGTACTTGTTGTCGGCGAGGTGCTTCTTCTGTTCGAGCATCACGTCGACGACCGGGTCCTCCGAGTTCTTCTGTATCTCGGTCGTGTGCGCGTTCCGGAGCTTCAGGACGTTGCGCGCGTACTCGATGACCATCAGCTGCATGCCGTAGCAGAGGCCGAAGTACGGGATGCGGTGTTCGCGTGCGAACTGTATCGCCTTCAACTTCCCCTCGATACCACTCTCACCGAAGCCGCCCGGGACGATGATGCCCTGATACTTCGCGAGCTCTTTCAGCGCTTTCGCGCCTCCCTTCTCCAGGTCCTTCGAATTCACCCACGTGATGTTCGCGTGGCGATTCAACTTGGCTGCCGAGAACTTAATAGCCTCAATGACCGAGAGATAAGCATCGGCGAGCACGAAGTCGCCTGTATCGAAATATTTCCCGACAATCGCTATCTTAACTTCTGGAATCTTTGGGTTCGTGGCGGCGAGCGCGAATTTCTTCCATGCGGCAAGCGACGCCTTACGCTTTTCGGGCAGATGAAGCGCGTCGAGTAGCTGATCACCGAGTTTATCCTTCTCAAAATTGAGCGGTGCCTCATAGATACTCTTGATGTCGGGTGCCGAAATGACATGCTCTTTGCGAATGTTGCACCACACCGCGAGATGCTCTTTCCGCTTCTCATCGAGCGGGTGCGTGGAGCGTGCGATGAGGAAGTCTGCCTGCACGCCGTGGCTGTTGAGGTCGCGAACCGCTGTCTGAGTCGGCTTCGTCTTCATCTCGCCGATGGTGCCCGGCACCGGGAGATACGACACCATAATGAAGAGCACGTCTTCCGGATGCCGCATCTTCATGACACGTGCCGCTTCAATGAAAAGCGCGTTCTGGAAGTCACCTACGGTGCCGCCGATCTCGATAACCGAGACGCGGCTCCCGTTGTAGGCGGCCGCGGCTTCCATCCGCTCCATGATCTCGTCGCGCACATGCGGGACGGCCTCGACGAACTTGCCCTTGTAGCCGAGCGAGCGTTCGCGATTGATGACCGACTGGTACACCATACCCGATGTCATATAGTCGTCGTTGGTCAGGTCGCGGTTGAGGAAGCGCTCGTAGTTGCCCATGTCCTGGTCGGTCTCGAGGCCGCTCCGGAGCACGAACACTTCGCCGTGCTCCGTCGGGTTCATCGTGCCAGCGTCGACGTTCAGGTAAGGGTCTACCTTCACCAGATTCACCGGATACCCTTTCTGCTGGAGCAAGAGGCCGATGGAACTGGTGACGACGCCCTTACCGACACCGCTCATCACTCCGCCAAGCACGAATATATATTTATGACCCTCTTTTGCCATATCAGACCCGGAGATACCGACGGATAGCGAGCACCGAAGCGAGCGAACCGAGCACGATGCCCGAGAGTATCAGGACAAGGAAGATGAAGGCGAAGTGGTCGCCGTAATAGCTCGCCACGCTCCAGCCGCTGAACCAATTCGCGGTCTTCACTCCCGCATACCAGGTCGCCGGCCACAGGAGGACCAAGACCAGCGTGGAGGCGATAAGGCCGGTGATGATGCCTGTCACGATGAAGGGCCCCTGGATATACGCGTTAGAGGCGCCCACGAGCCGCATCACCCCTATCTCGTCTTTCGCGGTGTAGATGGCGAGGCGAATGGTCGCGAAGGCGATGAGGATAGAGGCGAGAGCGAAGAGGGCGACGACCGCAAAGCCGATATCGCGCGTCGCCTGTATCGCGAGCGAGAGGCGGTCGATGACCTCCTTGTTCTGGGCATAATTGATACGGTCGATGAGCGAAGCGCCGCCGACCGCAAGCGTCGGCGAAGCCTCGAGGAAGTTCACGATGCTCTCATACTGCGACGGGTCCTTCGCGCGTATCTCAAGCGAGGCATCAAGCGGATTGCCGCCGAGCTCATCGAGCGCCTGGAGCGTGAGCTGGTCGGTCGCATGTCGGGAGCGGAAGGCTGCGAGTGCGTCTTCGGAGGAGGTGTAGGAAACGCTGGTCACCTGCGGCAGCTTCTCGATCTGGTCCTTCACCGCGAAGATGTCGGCCTCGCTCGCGGTGGTGACGAAGTAGACGGAGACGTCGACCTTGTCCTTGATGGTCGTGAGCGTATACGAGAGGAGTGCGGAGAGGAAGATGAGCGAGGCGATGATAGCGAGCGTCACCGTCATGATAAGCACGGTCGCCGCCGAGACCGCGCCGCCGCGCATGAAATTCTTAGCGCCGCTCACGAGCATCCGTTTGAATATCATCCACGTCATACCTACAGTATATACTTTCCGCCCGCATCGTCGCGTACGAGGCGGCCGCGGTCGATGGTGATGACCCGCTTGCCGATAGCGTCGACGACGCCCTTGTTGTGCGTCGTGATGATAACGGTCGTTCCGAGCTCGTTTATCTTCTTCAGTATCTCGACGATCTCATAGGTGTTGATGGGGTCGAGGTTACCGGTCGGCTCGTCGGCGACGATAAGGTCCGGTTGGTTGATGATGGCGCGGCCGATGGCGATGCGCTGTTTCTCCCCGCCCGAGAGCTGGTCGGGAAAATGTTTCGCTTTATCGGCGAGATTCACCAACTCGAGGATGTAAGGCACGTCGCTCGCTATCTCGTTGTCGGAGCGACCGGCGGCCTCCATCGCGAAGGCGATGTTCTCGTAGGCGGTCTTGTTCGGGATAAGGCGGAAGTCCTGGAAGACCATGCCGATCTTACGCCGATAGTAATGCAAGGCCGAGCTCGGCAGGTCGTTCACATCGACCGATTCAAAAAAAACATTGCCCTCGGTGGGGCTCTCTTCAGCGAGAAGAAGTTTCAGGAGTGTCGTCTTACCCGCGCCCGAGTGGCCGACGATGGAGACGAACTCCTTGGGGGCGACGGAGAGCGTGACCCCCTCGAGCGCTGCCATATCCCCGTATCTCTTCGTCACCTGGTCGAAATAAATCATGTCTCGCTCCCTATTGTACCCCACCCCCGGCGGCGGCGTCTATAAAGTCGTCGAGGTCGCCCTCAAGGACCTTGTCGGGATTAGAGGATTCGTGCTCGGTGCGGTGGTCCTTGACCATCTTGTACGGATGGAGGACGTAGGAACGTATCTGGCTGCCCCACTCGTTGGCGGTCGTGGCGGCGATGGAGCGACCCTTCGCCTCAGCCTCACGCACGGCCTCTTCTTTGGCAAATATTTTGGCCTTCAGGAGTTCGAGCGCCTTCTCGCGGTTGGCGAGCTGGCTGCGCTCGCTCGAAATGTGTACGGAAAGGTTCGTCGGCGTGTGCAGGATGCGCACCGCCGTCTCGCGCTTGTTCACGTTCTGGCCGCCCGCGCCTCCGGCGCGGGCGAACTGTATTTCCAAATCATCCGGCTTGAGCTCCACCTTGTCAGCGGCGACCAGGGTCGGCAGCACCTCGACCAGGGCGAAGCTCGTCTGTCGCTTCGCATTCGCGTTGAAGGGCGACTGGCGCACGAGCCGGTGTACGCCCGCCTCGTGCCGCAGGCGACCATACGCGCCCGGACCGGAAATTTCCAACATGAGATTGCGGTACCCGCCGTGGTCGTTCTCGTTGGCGTGGAGCTCGCGTACGCGCCAACTCTTCTTCGCGGCATACCCCTCATACATACGGCGGAGCATACGCGCGAAGTCTTCGGCATCGTCGCCGCCCGCGCCTGCGAGGATGGCGAGAGTCGCGTTCCCGGCGTCGTGCGGGTCGCCCCCGCCGCCCTCTTTCAGGCTTTGGTACTCCTGCACGAATGCCTGTGCCTGCGCCTTATCCGCCCAGAAATCGGGCGATGCCATCATCGCTTCGAGCTCCTGCAACCGCTGTTCCCGCTTCTCGTCCATACGGCCGAGTATAGCAAGATATTCTGGAGCCACCCCGGAGGATCGAACTCCGGACCTTCGCGTTACGAATGCGATGCTCTACCAACTGAGCTAGGGTGGCACTTCCATCATTTCTAACACGGAAACCCTATCTAAAAAAGGACCCGGTTTGGAGGGGATTGACAGAATTCAGCAATAGATTATAATACAGCTTGCTGTCCCTTCGCATTTTTAAAGGAGCACTACCATGCAAACGATCAACTGGACCGCCATAAGGCGGCACGTCAAGAGAATCGCCCTCGCAACCGAGAGGACCCAGAGCGAGGTCGCCCTGGCACTGTGCAGGGCGCATGAAAAGCTCGGATTCAGGATCAACTTTCCCGAGCTGGCCGGAAGCAACGGCAAGCTCGACTTCACCGAGAAGACAAGCAAGCGGCAACCGTTGGAACAGCCGCTGAAGCTCTTCTGACGGGCGCCCCAGACCCTTCCGCTCCCCTACGGGGACCACGCGGAAGGGTCTTCTCTATTACCGTATTTGCTTTCTTTGAGTGATGTAGGAGAACAGTACCGCAAAGATGATGAGCAGCACGACTGCATTCCACGGATTACTTTTCTCCCGAGGGGGGAATCCGGCCTCGGGCAGACTGGGAGCCGCCACCAGCACCGTGGCGATCGCATAATCCCGCGCGGTCAAGCCGTTGGCGTCGCCGCTCACCGTGACGGTGTTCGTCGTGCTTCTCGTGAGGTTCGCGCGACAGGTGTAAGTCCAGGTCTCGGTGGCTTCAAGCTTCGAGTTCCCATTGGTGTCGCCGGAGACATAGGTCACGGGACTGCACTTGTCGTCCGCGATGCTGACGTCGCTTAACGCGACCGTCCCCGGGTTCGAGATCTTCTCGGTGTAGGTGACAGCGCCTCCGCCAGCGAGCAGGGTGAGCGGGCTTGGGACCTTCGTCACGTGGATGAGGGGCGGTACCACCGATGCGCCGACGACGACCGTGGCGCTTGCGATATCAACGGCGGAGATGCCATTGGCCCAGCCGGTCGTGGTGACGACGTTCGTATGCGTTGCCGAAAGCGTCGTGGAGCAGCGGTACACCCAGGTTTCATTCACCTGGAGCTTCTTGTCCGCATTGGTGTCGCCGGACGCGAGGACTATCGGAGAGCAGGTATCGCCGACCATCGTGATATCGGTCACCGGGACCGTGCCGATGTTCTTGAGCGTATAGGTGTAGGTGACGGGACCGGAGCCGCCGGGTAGCGCGAGCGGGCTGGCCGTCTTCACCACGTCGATGAGCGGTGGTACCGGCGGGACGGCGGGCGCGCCTTTGTCGTCGTTCGTGATGGTGCAGATCTTCAGGTCGCCGGAATTGAGATTGAGGCGGCCATTACTGTCACACGCACCGGAGAATGTCCGAACATAATTGAGACTGGAAGTCTCGGTCACGGTGTACACGGGTGCGGGTGTCGAAAAGACGTTGGTCACGCCGGAGACGACCGAGGCGCCGTTCACGAACAGCGGGAAGTCGGCGACCGTCTTGGTCCCGCCGTTGTCGTTGATGACCGTTTTGATGACGGTGATCATGCCGGGCTGCGGTGACTCACCGGACGAGGCGGCCGCGGTCGTGTTGACTGTGTAATTCGGAGAGTCATCTCCCACGCCGGCGTTGAGAGCCGCATCGGTCCAGGCGGTGCCGACGGTGATGACGTTTGTTACGTCGGTAATGTCGTTCGTCGGCGTGAAAGTCGCGGTCTGGATGAGTGGGTTGCCCGCGTCTATCGCTCCGATCGTCCCGTTAGCATTGGTCAAATTGACGTCGGTTGCATCAAACCCTGTGGGAGCCTCGGAGAAGGTGAGGGTGACCACGGCGGTTTCGCCGACCGTCAAGACTGCGTCGCTCATGGTGACGGCGACCGAAGGCGCAATCGTATCAACTGTGTAGTTCGGAGAGTCATCTCCCACGCCGGCGTTGAGAGCCGCATCGGTCCAGGCGGTCCCGACGGTGATAACATTTATCGCGTCCTCGACACCGTTCGTGGGCGTGTAGGTCGCGGTCTGGATGAGCGGATTGCTCGCATCTATCGCTCCGATCGAGCCACTCCCGACGGTGACATCGGCGGCGGCAAATTCGGTCGGGGCTTCGGAGAAGGTGAAGGTGACGAGTGCGGTGTCGCCGATATTCAAGGCAGAATCATCCATAGTAACGACGACCGTCGGCGCGGTCGTGTCCGTAACGGTGATAGTCGGGGAACCGGCAATAAGCGGCGTAACGGGGCCCGGATCGCCTGCGTCGGCAGTGCTTACTGTCAGGGCGGTCGCTCCCATTGTGACGGCGGACGTTCCCTGATAGGTAAGAGTAATGGTGTTGCCGACCGCACAATCCGCCGTTATATCAACGGTAATTACTTGCCCGCTGGCAACGGTCGTCAGAGAAGACGGGGACGAGTCAACGGTACAGCCGCTTGCAACAACGGACCACTTACCATCGGCATTCACGTCTCCTGCGGTGGCGACAGAATGGAGGTTTGGCGCAGTGAAACCCGTCGGAATAGTAAAAGTCGGGCTCGCGGCACCAAGAGTCATTCCGGCTCCGGGAATCGTCAAAACGACGGCAAAGACATGCGACGTTGATTGTTCAACGCTTACCCCGGCGCCTTGGGCGCCGCCGTCTTTCCCGATCGTCGCCGTGCCTCCGCCGGTCGCGGCAAAAACCTTCGGAACGGAAGAAGCGAAGCTGCCGACTAACGCTACTGCGGCGACCAAGAACAAAACAGAGAGTCTTTTGAAATGTTCCATAGTGAGCCTCAATTAGATTATGGGCACCCTTACATCCTACTCCTCCCTATCGGTGAATACCACGAGGCGCTTAGCATAGCTTTTTGAGACTGGGTCCCACACTCCCTCGCAGGTGACGAGATTCAGGTGGGCCTTCCCGTCGCTTGAACCGAACACGTCCTTTGCATCAGCCTTTGGATCATAGAGCCGGCTCTCGCGTACCACGAACGTGAGTATTGTCCCTTTTTCGTCCTCGACCGATAAGACGTCCCCTTTCCGCAAGGTGGATATCTTATCGAACGCCGCCGGTCTGTTGTCCTTCCATCCATAGTGTCCGGCGATGACGGCGCTGCCCTCAGCTCCCGGACGAGGGCCGAGGCGGAACCAGGCGACGTCGTCCGGACCTTTCGGCACGTCCATTGACCCGTCGGAGGCGACACCCACATATTCAATAGCAGCGTCTACGTTGATCGCGGGTATCTTGAGACGGACCGGGAGCCCCGGACTCACTTGTCCGGGAGAGACGACGTCAGGCACGGAACTGGGCGGCGTGGTACCGGGCAGAAGGATGAGAAGAACGGAAAATGCGATCGCCACAACCGCGCTGATATACGCTAACCATTCTTTAAATGAGATTTTCGATTGCATAGTGTTATCACTGACAAGTATATAGCAAGGAATCCCGCTTGGACGGGATTCCTTGCTGCGCTGAATTCACGACCGCAGCTACATCTCGCGTCTCTTCAACGTCAGGGCGAGTGATATCACTACAACGATGAGGATAGCGACCAGCAGAGCAGTATCCAACGAAATATTTGTTAATTCGGGAGGAAGCCCCGTGTTGGGAAGACTCGGAGCAGCCACAACGACCGTGGCGACGGCGAAGTCGGTCGCGGTTAGGCCATTCGCGTTGCCGCTCGCCGTGGCGGTGTTCGTTGTGCTGGTGGTAAGACTTGCCTGACAGGTGTACACCCAGGTCTCGTTCACATCGAGCTTCGAATCTCCGTCCGTGTCGCCGGACACATATTTAGTTGGACTGCACTTGTCGTCGGAGAGAGTGATGTTACTGAGCGCGACCGTCCCAGGGTTGGACACCCTTTCCGTGTAGGTCACCAACCCTCCTGAGGCAGAGAGTGCGAGCGGGCTCGGGACCTTCGTCACGTGGATAAGGGGCGGCACCACCGATGCGCCGACGACGACCGTGGCGCTTGCGATATCAACAGCGGAGATGCCGTTGGCCCAGCCGGTCGTGGTGACGATGTTAGTATGGGTCGCCGAGAGCGTCGTGGAACAGCGGTGCACCCAGGTCTCGTTCACATCGAGCTTCGAATCTCCGTCCGTGTCGCCGGAGATGAGTTTTATAGGACTACAGGTATCGCCGACCATCGTGATATCGGTTACGGGGACCGTTCCGGTATTGCGCAGGGTATAAGTGTAGGTGACGGGGCCTGGACCACTCGGCAGGGCCAGAGGGCTCGGCACTTTCACTACATCGATGAGCGGCGGGACGACCGCTGCCGGCGTACCTTTGTCGTTATTCGTGACGACACAGACTCTGTTGTCGCCCGGACTGAGACTGATACGCCCGTTACTGTCACAACCACCGGAGAACGACTGCGTGTAGTTAGCGTTGCCGGTCTCGGTCACGGTATACGCGAGCGCGGGGGCCGGGAAGCTGTTGGTCACTCCGGAAACGACCGGCTTACCGTTGACGAACAGCGGGAAGTCGGCGATGGTCTTGGTCCCGCCGCTGTCATTGACGACGACCTTGACGACGTTAATCGTCCCGTATTCTTGGCCTCCGCCCCCTGAGGGGGCAGAACTTGCACACCCCGAAATATTAGTAACGCCGGCTGTCGACAAGGTCCCGGTGAGCGCCATCATCCGGCCGACAACCGTTGCGCCGGTTACGAGAGATACGTTGCTGTTCGCAATGAGCGTTCCCGCAAACTGCTTACCGGGAGCCCCGTTAATTGTCGCATCTGAGGCTATCCTCCAAAACACATTGCAGGCGCTCACGCCGGAACCCAGGACGACCGTCGCGGCATCCGTGAAGGTGAGAGAGCTATTAATCTGGAAAATCCAGACATCCGTGGCGCTGCCGTTCAGCGTAAGCGTACCCGTGACTGTAGCATCGCCTGAGCGGGTATAGAGGCCCGGCGCTGGAGTCATGTCGGCAGGAACAGCGGGGTCCCATGCCGTGCCGCCCGAGCTTCCCATAGCGGTCCACGCAGCCGTCGCGTCGGTCTTAGCGGTTCCCGACAGACCGCCAGTACCAAAGTACTGTCTTCCCCCCACTGTCCACGACCCGCTGACCGAGAGACCTGGATTCACGCCGAGGTCGGCGGAGACGGTAGCGCCGGAGCCGTCGGCGGTCATCGCCGAGCCAGCGAAGACCGAGAAGCTCGCCGCCGTTCCGAGGTTCGGCGCGGTCGCCACTACCGCATGCGCGGCAGAGGGTCCCATAAGGACGAGTAATAAGGAGAAAACAGACGCAACAATCGAAACGCTTTTATATCCAAGTGTTTTCATACCTCTATTGATTATGTGTAAGACCTTCCTGATGGAGTCAAATGCCGAACGAATGCAAGTCGGCACGCGCACAGAACGCTACCTTTCAGTATACACCCTCAAGGCGACCCTGTATTTGTCAATATCCGTGTTGTTGATAAAAAACACCCGCCCCGCTAAAGCGGGGCGGGTGTCCGAAAGCCCTATTTTGTTTGATTCTGGAGTCCCTATTAAAGCACGCTAGAACCTATTTTACACAAAACCCGAAGCAATGATTACTCGCCCGCTCGCAGAGCCTCGCGGGCTCGCCGCCGCGGACGGCGGCCCCGAGCCCTGCCGCTCTCTATGCTTTGTTTTTTGGCGGGGGGATTTCTTTGGAAAAGGAATGGAGCGGCAGGGCTCGGGGAACGGCTCATCTTCCCAGCCTAACGGCTCACATGGGAAGAAATGAGCCGTTCAATGCGAATTCATTCAGTATGGTCTCTGGCTGTTTGAGCCGTTTCGGAGCGTCCATTGCTATGGGAGATTCACCCTCGGCATCCGCCTCGGGCTGTTTCCGCTAGGGCTACGAACTCCTTGTTCCTTTGTGCCGCCTGTTCCTCGCACTCCCTCCCTGCGGGTCGGGAGCTCGGGGCGGCTCTCGTTTGGGGGAAGGAAGGCATCCTTCCCCCAGCTCGGGCTCCTCCTCGTTCCTTCGGAGTCCGCCCTTCGCACAACCCCCTTCCTCGTTTTCATTAGTGTATGTTGTGGTGTCGCTTCCGCTTTTTACTTTCAGTGCCTTCGACTGGGGAGGAGTTCGTCCAAGCGCATGGACGCTCCTAGCGGAAACAGCCCGAGGCAAATGCAAATGCTGTCACAAATCTTTTCCTGCTGGAAAAGTTCGCGACCCCGTCTCGCACCGTCGTGCTCCGACCTTGCGAAGCTCCAAATATTCGCTTCGCAACCCCTCGTCCGTGCGCTGTGCCCGTCCGTAGCTTCAGCGAAGGAGGGCGCACGCGAGGACTCCCTCTTCAGATTTTTGAATACACGACTCCGTGTCCAGTCTTGCCGACTTGTCGGATTCTCCCTTCCTTTTCGAGCGCCGAGAGATACCGAGTCGCTGTTGCGTCGGAGACATGCAGAAGTTTCTCCACTTCGTCGTTGGTGACTTGTGGTGAGCTTGTCGAACCATTCTTGTTCTTGGTATTCAGTGCGAGCATTATCTTGTCTCGCTTCTTGCGTTTGCGGTCTTGAGTGGCTATGCGGGCTTTGTTTAAGAAATCGCGGATGGGATGTGCTGGCGTTGGTGTGCTCGCCGCCGCAGACGGCGGCTCGGGAGCGGGAGTCGGCTTGTCCTGAGCGGAGTCGAAGGGCTCAGGTTCCGGAGGCAACGACTCATTGGGCGGTATTTGAGCCGTTGGGGTTGAGGGCTGAGCGACCTGATTTTCTTGACGGTCATCCGTCATAGAAAATGGAAGTGGCCCTTGTGGCCCCGTTTCGGGGGCTGGGACTGCTTCGGCGGGAGCAGTAGGAGTTTCAAGAGGCGTCACTGGCTCTGTCGCAGGTGCAGGAGCTTCAATAACCGCAGTCGGCGATTCTGTGGCTGGCTGTGAGGCGCTTTCTTCTGGGGGCATAGATAGATTCTAACGCATAGCCGGGTGCTTTGAGCGAATGGCTCAACCCGTTGAGTTAATCGCTTAGGGCCTATTTACTTGCTGGTATAGGACACACCTTGCCCGATAGTGCCGTGCTGAATGAGCTTCCCTTCTTTCTCTAGCTCGTCCAAGTACCGCTCGGCAGTTGCGTTGGATACTTCAACAAGTTTCTCAACATCATTGTTCTGGATTTTTCCATGTTCTTGCACGAACGTGAGAATCTTCTGCTTATTCTCGGCTTTCTGCTCCACTTGCTTGGCGATAAGTCCGTCGCTAGCTTTTCGCCGCGCGATATACATTCCGAGCGCGATACCAGCGAGAGCAACGATGGTTAAAAGAAGATAGTTCATATTGGACTGATTGTACTACGAGCTTGAGCTTTGGTAATTTCGTCGATTTTTAGCGAGAGCTTGTGTGCGTTGCCATGCGCGAGCATACCTTGGTACGACGCGACTGTTGCAGGTTTTGGATTATCGGCAAGGACGCGGAACATTCGTTGCTTCGTGGCAGTTCTAAGAACGCGATGGTCGGAGAAATGTATCCAGCCGAGAAAGTCGACTCCCGAACTAGCCGTTGCGATTGAAACTTTATCTGGGTGTAGCTCGAGTCGAAGATGCTCCTGAAGAAGAAGTCTAATCTGTAGTAACAAAGATTCGAGATGATCAGGGTCGTGGGAGAGGCACACAAAGTCGTCGGTGTAGCGAATGTAGTGTTTTGCCTTCAGTTCGTGTTTCATATACTGATCGAATTCGTTCATATATACATTCACCAAGAGTTGGCTCGTGAGGTTGCCCAGAGGGAGGCCAACGCCAGGTCTCCCTTTTGTGTGAAAGCTGTCGATAATGACACCAAGTAACCAGAGAACTTCTGGCGATTCAACATAAGTATTTAAAATTCGCTTCAGAATTTGATGGTCGATATTCGCAAAAAACTTGCGTATGTCACACTTGAGTACCCAGATTGTTCTCAAATTATTCTTTGAAGACGCATGTGAGAAGGTCTGGTATCGGTTGAACGCACGATGTGTTCCTTTTAGGACGCGCGAGGAGTAGGAATCATAAATAAAACGTGCGTCGAAATAGGAATATATCAGACCATGTACAAGGTGGTGCACCACTCGGTCCCGCACTTTTGCTTTATGAATATCGCGAGGTTTAGGATCAGAAATTTTGAATGCATAATAACCGCCATGTTTGTAGGTTTGCGTGCTTAATTCCCGATGAAGCGCAACCAGATTATCGACGAGTCGCGTTTGAAACTCAGCAACGTCAGGTCGTTGCCGCTTGCCTTTGAGAAATCCTTTCCACGCAGAAAAAAGCGTTTCTAAGGTTATACTGTCGTGGTAGTTAATTTTACATTTTTTCATGATCAATCCCGCATTTGTCGCCCCCCCCCCCCGATAAAACTATCTGGTATCGCGACCAAGATGCTTGCATTCTATGTCGAATGGCATCAGATTTTCTCTCGGCACATACTTAAAGACTTACGCTACTCTCTCGGTGTCCGGATCGACTTGCTCTTCGCGCAAGTTCTCGAAGGAATCTCGCTCGCCCAGTTTGCACCGCCAGGACTGAAAGTTGATTATCTTCTCACCACCATCGGTAAGAATGATACGTTAAAATTTATGCTCTACGCGCTGTACGAGTTGGACGGCGTGAGTGAATCGCAGTTTCTCTCACTCTCCCTCAAGGCCGAAGAGATAGGACGTATGTTATATGGATGGAAGATAAGTAGTGAGAAACGAACCGCCGAACGTGCCGCACCAGCGGCTGCCGTTCGGCGGAAAGCGTAAAAGAGTATCGAGGAGGACAACCCGGTAGTTCCCATTCCAATCGTTGGTGAGCCAGTTCGCGTTGCGGTTCCACTTCGACCCGTTCCAGTTCGCATACGGGACGTTCCAGTTGCCGTCCTTGTCGCGGAGCTTCGCGCGAAGCGCCATCCACACACCACCTCCCTTCACTAGTGAAGAAAAGCTGACCCGTCTTTGGTAGCCGTACCTACCGTAACGCTTCGCACAGACTCAATCGTTGCTTTTTCATAGGAAGCGTCCCGCGCTTTCCATAAGACCTGGCCGCTGAAAATTCTGGAGACGCTGTCTCGACGTAGGTGGTGCGCAAGCGTACCCGTACACCTATTCACCTACGTATGATTAATATACCAGCCCATGTGGGGGTCTCAAAAAATTCAAAGGACAAGATCAGAAATCAAAAGTTTCAAAAACCAACAGCAACGTTCATTTCTCGAGGAGGACAACCCGGTAGCTCCCATCCCAATCGCGGGTGAGCCAGCCCGCGCGGCGGTTCCACTCCGACCCGTTCCAGTCCGCACACGGGACGAGCCAGGAGCCGTCCTTGTCGCGGAGCACGGAGCCGGGGAAGAAGTAGTACTTGCCGTCTTTTATGTTTGCACCCTTTGGGTTCTTGCCCGGGTTTTCAATGAGCCATTTCCAGTATTCAATACCGGGAACGTAGTACTGGTCGCCATAGGTGTCGATGACGTGTTGCATCACTTCGTGAACTTTTTTGCCGTTGAATGCTTTAAGGTCAGGAACAAATGCTCGGAGCGTCTCAAAGTTCAGTCCTTGGGTCTCTGGATTCAAAGTGTATTCGCCACGTTTCGTTGCATCAACATCTTTTGAAAGCGCTTCATAGTTCTGCGCTTGCGGACTGGTGGTGTGGCCTTCTGGTTTAAGATTAGCAGTGTCCCAGCTCCACGAGTCTTTGAAAGTGCCGAGCATAAAGGGTTCGTTCGCGCGGGAGAGTCCTTCGTCGTCTGGCATCTGGGGTATCGCTTCTCCACTGTCGAGTTGTCGGCGCATCCCTTCGGCACGCTCGACCAGACTGCGGATTTTGTTCTGCAGAGCTTCTTTTCTTTGTCCGCCACTGCCTGCGGGTTCACCATCTTTATCTTCGAACGTATCCCCTGCAAGTCCTTGTGAATACTCGGCAAGAGCATCATCGAGCGTGGGCTTTACGGCATAGAGACGGCGCTCGAGAGCAGCACGGAGCTCAGCTTGAGGCTGTTCAGTCTTGGCTCTCGGAGTCTGTGCTTTCATTTCTACGCGTGAGGATTCAGAGGACATAGTAGAAGTATATCAGTTGCTGTTTTTGGAGAAACAATTCAAATTTTTTGCGGACAAAGGACAAGAACAAAGGTTCAGTGGTGCAGAATATGTGCAATGTTCAAAAGCAACGTTCATTTCTCGAGGAGGACAACCCGGCAGCGCCCATGCCAATCGTGGGTGAGCCAGTGCGCGTGGCGGTTCCACTTCGACCCGTACCAGCTCGCACACGGGACGTTCCAGCGGCCGCCCCTGCCGCGGAGCACGGAGCCGGGGAAGAAGTAGTACTTGCCGTCTTTTATGTTTGCACCCTTTGGGTTCTTGCCCGGGTTTTCAATGAGCCATTTCCAGTATTCAATACCGGGAACGTAGTACTGGTCGCCATAGGTGTCGATGACGTGCTTCATAACTTCATGCAGAGGTTTGCCATTAAAGGCTGATAGATCTGGAACAAATGTTTTGAGCTGTTCGAAGTCCATTCCCTGCGTCTCTGGGTTGAGCGTGTACGCCCCGAACTCCGCAGCATTAGTATCACCAGCTAGAGCACCATAATCCTGTGTGGCGGGATCAACCGCTTCAACTTTGTCTATAGCACGCGCAGCATCAGCGGCGTTATACCAACCCTCAAACGTTTTATTGAGAAATGCTTTGTTTTGAGTCTGTGCCTCCTCGACATCACTGTTCTCTGCTCCAAAGATCTTCCCTGCTCGCTTTTTCATATCTGCAGAAAATTGGTCTTCGGGGCCTTCTTCTCTCAGGAGATCTTGAGCTGCTTCTGCCATACGTCTGCCGCGCACCTCAAAAGGATCGAGTTCAGCCACTTCTTTGAGAGACAGGTGCACTTCCTTACCCGATTCGCTCCGGAGACGTTCAGTTGCTCCGTTCGTTCCTCGAAGCTGTTTTGCTGCGTCAAAGTTGAATACGTCTCGCGGGAGACCGAGCGATTCGGCTGTTTTGGTACGAAGGAAGCCTTTCGACGCAAGAATTTTTGCTGCGAGGACTCGATCGGCTTCGGGATATTCCTTAAAGGTGAGGCCGGTGGCGAGGCGTGCGTCGAGGAATTCTGCAAACGACTTCTCTCCGCTCAATTGACGTTCAGACCCCCACGATTCGAGTATCGCTTCGACGGTACCTTGTGTCATCACAAATTTTTTAAGACCCGGTTTACGGCCACTGGCGTCCAGAGCTCCCACGAGCCGCGCAGTGTCGGCGTTTGTCGTATCTGCATAAGCAATCTGTATCTCCTCCATCGCTTCACAGAGTTTTGGGAGCGTGGTCGCGAGGTCATACCGCGACAACGTGAGTGAACCATCTGGATGCATAAGTCGAGCGAGCATAATGTCATAGGCCTCTTCCTTGGGTGTGTACTTGACCTCGAGATTGTTCTGTTCAAATTCACGAGCGATTTCAGGAGGCAGTTCTTGTCGTTCAGGATTCTTCTCGGATTTAAGATTGGCAGTGAAAATCATTTGGAACCCAGGCGCAATGGTGATTTCGCCGTTGCCCGGAATGGTGATTGTGTCGCCGACCTTAGCGTTCGCCACACCCTTAAAGAAGACCATTTGTTCTCGCGGGAGAGCCGTGAATTCGTCGAACACGGCTACCGAACCATTTTGCATTGCGCGAGTAAGAGGGCCATAAATATCAACCGTTTTGATTGCACCCTTGTCGCCTTCTGCACGAATGCCGGTCTTCCCCCAGATGTGCGTATCACGCGTCTGCGGGGTGCAATACACCATTTCGGCAGTTCTACCAGTAAAGTGTTGTGCCGCATAACGAGCCAGAGAAGTCTTGCCTGTGCCTGTTGGGCCGTGGAGAAACATGGGCTTCCCGTGGATCATACGGCGACCAATCTCGTCTAGGTAGCCGTCAACGGTATCAGTATGCGCAATGTGTCCTTCGAGAGAGAGTCCCTTACGTAGTTCAACAAGCTCGGTGGCGCGAGCGGTCGTAGGGTTCTCTCTCTCCATTTTGGACAATTCTGCTTGAATCTGGACTTTTTCTTTTTTGATTTGTCCTAGGAGCGACTCTTGTACGCGTTTTGCGTGTGGGTTGTTCGCGCCTTCTCGCATTCGTCGAAGCTCAAATCCTGAAAGATCTTGCAGTCTTTCTGTACGGCTCGTGAGCTCGTCATAGACTGGGCCAAGTTCATCTCGAATTGAACGCTCATCAACACCTGCTTCAGCTTCTGCTTCCTGCTCATCTGCTCGTAATAACTCCTTGGCCCGAGTCAAACCTCCTTCTTTTTTTGTGGGGATGGAGAAGCCTGTCGCTTCAGTATCAAGGCGTTTTTTATCGGCCTCGAGCGGAGTTGTTATCTCGGAAGATAGGCCAAACTGTTTAGCTTCTTTAAGCACATTCCGTAACGCCTGGCGCTCCCTGGAGAGGGTGTGGAAGTTTGGTCGTGGGGACTGTTCGGACATAGGGAAAGTATACCTCGATTTTATTACACGTCTGCGAGGTGTTCACGCAGGGTCTCGGCAAGAACTGATGCTAGTTTGTCGGCCGTTTCTGCAAGTTTCGCCTCTGGCGCATAGGTAGTTAAGGCTGGAGCACCGCTCTCTGTTATGCCGATACCAATGACAACAACACCCTGGCCTCGCAGACGCTCGAGAATAGTGGCGACTCGCGGAGCCTTATCACTACCGCCATCGGTAAACACTATGACAATTTTCTTTAATTCGCCTTCTTGAATCGCACGAAGAGTCTCATCACCTATAGACCGACTAATACTTTCAAGTGGTACAAAGTCGGTGGTGCTGCCGGTGAACGTGCCGACCTTTGTGGCCACACTGATACGATCTTTTTCTGAAAGATCTTCGGACATTCTCTTCAGCGGCACCGCGTCCTCGCCTGAGGACTGGAATGTATAGACTTCTGACTTCACCGATAACGGTTTTTCTAAGTTGACCGCTTCTGCACGAGCCAGCTCGGCAAATTCGTTAATCGCCTCCATAAATAACACCACGGCTTTTTGTTGCTCAATGCCTTTGCTCCCATCCCCATCATTCATAGATGTTGATCGATCCCCAATCAGCGTTATTTCAACTGTGCCGAACCGCTTGCCTTTTTGTACTTTGATTTCTTGCGTCTCCCATACTTTTGGCTCGAAGTTGCCGACTTTTACTTGTGTGACGAGCTCGGCAGGATCAGCAAGTTCATCGCCTTCTTCAACAGGGTACTGCGGGGCGGGACGTTCCTTCTGTCGTTTGGCGATGATGCGTGCGATAAGATCGCGCAGATCGTCAATAACGCTCTGGTTCGTCTCTGGGTTGCGTATGTTGTGCATCTGTTCTGCGAGTTTGCGATACCGCTGTAAATCCTCTTTCTTTACTCCCAGAGCATTTGCGTATTCTTGATCCGCAGTATCGAGTGGGTTGCCTTTTGCTTCTTTCCATTCCTTGAGGGCCTTTTTTATTTGATCAATAGGGACGGCGTGCGGCATCTGTTCATCAGCCTTGTCATACGCCTTCTCAAATCGCTTATTAGGGTCATCGGCTGGCTCGCCCTTCCCTTTCCCCTTCGTCGGTTTATCCGACTTGCCTTTTTTTGGTTTCGCTCCCGACCCTTCCTGAGACGAGTCGCTCGGCTTCCCTTCTCCCTGTTCTTCTCCTTTATCACCATCACCCGGCTCTCCCTCTCCTTTCTTCTTTTTATCTTCTTCCGTGTCTTGTTCGAGTAGCTGTTCTACTTTTGGCCAAATAAAACGCTCTTGTATCCTCAAGCGCGAGGACATAGGAGTATCGGGGTGTTTGATGACATCCATGAGAGTGGTGCCGTCACGTGCAGCAACTGCCTTAATTTCATCTATTGCGGAGCGCACCTCTGGAGCAACCGTACATAGTTCATCTGGCACTCGAGCTTCTCGGAGCATCGCCATCGGGAGCTGGAGATGCTTGGGCTCACCAGTAAAGTCGGTATTCTCGAACAGATCCTCCTTGTACATCTTTTGCTCTATAACCGCGAACTCGTCGCTGGTCTTATCGACAACTGTTTCATTTTCTCGAATATCAGCAATGCAGTTGTCCATTACTTTGTATGCTCGAGACTTTTGAATTCTTGTGAGATAGCGATCAAAGGTTCGCGCCCCGTCCTTTTCGGACAATAATTTCTTTTTTTCAAGCAAATGCTCTATTTCGTGCATCGTTGCAAACGCTGTCATTTCTTCAGAAAAGCCCTTCCCTTTATAAAAACGCGGACTAATGTACAGATCGTCCGTTTTAAGGTCGATCGCAAAGGTGTCGAGACCTGGCGGTGCCGGTTTCAGATGGACTTGTCCGCGCGCGACGTGCTCGAACAAGTCGCGATTCTTTTCGACGAATTCAAGAGCCTCCCTTTGATCAGGGTTGGCACCTGTGTGTTCGGCCGAACCCCCCTTTTGTTCTTCACCTTGTTGGCGAAGAACAGTCGGACCAGTGAGGATGCCTTCTCTTCTGCGCATAGGGAAAGTATATCACTAGAATTCACCCTCGCCCTGCCGCTCCCCTCCTTCGTCCGCCGGCTGGCGGACTACGGACGGGCAGGCACGCATTCCGAGTCCCTCCGTACCGGACAGAAGAGAGAAATGCGCGGGTAAACGAATGGCTCAACCTGTTGAGCCATTCGAGTCTGACTTTGAAACTGGAGCCGAGAGTCGGGATTGAACCGACGACCTCGTCCTTACCATGGACGTGCTCTACCAACTGAGCTATCTCGGCCTGTCGCACTCGCGCATAGTAGCGGAGTTTCCCGATACTTTCAATTTTTGATGTTATATACTTCCCTCATGGAGGGTCTCGCACACTACGAGAAAGAAGAACGCCCGTGGGGCAACTTCGAGCGCTTCACGCTGAACGAGCAGACGACAGTGAAGCTTATCACCGTCAAACCGGGAGAGGCGTTCAGCCTGCAGAGCCACGCGCACCGCGACGAGTTCTGGCGCGTCCTCTCGGGAACGGGGTTCGTTATCCTCGACCAGGACCGGCATACGGTCCATGCCGGAGAGAGCTTCTTCAGCCCGGCGGGACACGCACACCGGATGGAAGCGGGGCCCGAGGGTCTCACCTTCCTCGAAATCGCATTCGGTAATTTCGACGAAGGTGACGAGACACGCCTCGAAGACCGGTATGGGCGCGTGCAATAATTCTTCTCCTTTTTAATTCTGGAAGTTCACCTGAAAGGGGTACATACCCATACCGCACATGCCCTGGAGCGGACCGGGCTGCGGGTTCGTTATGACGATATCCTTCGTTCCGGTCGACGGGAGACGAGCGCTGACGCCCATAGAGGGGATACGCACGGCAGTCGAGCAGTCGAAGGTACCCGCAGTGTGGAAACGGATAATGGTCGGGATGCCGGCCTTCGCGGTCGTCGTGCGCGGCGTGTAGCCGCCCTTCGCGGTGATGTCGATGATCTGTTGGCCGCCCTCGATGCGGACATTGTCGACCGGGACGTCGTTTCCCACGCCCGGCCGGTTGAGCGAGAGCATAACCGCCCCCCCGATAAGAGTGGCCGCGATAACGAGGGCGAGATGCAAGGGCTTCATGAGTGACCGAATGATACCTAGAAATTGAACATGGGGGAAATGAGCCCGATGACCACCAGACTATTGATGATATTGAAGAGCGCGAAGAGTATCACGATAAGCCCGGCCGACTTGAAGAAGATGCCCGCCTTCGCGCTGTTCCTTATACTGAACGAGCTGAAGCCGATGAGCGCCAAGACCGGCAGCGTGCCGAGCGCGAAGGCGAGCATCGTGAAGCCGCCGGCGAGGAAGCTGCCGGTCGTGAGGCTGTAGAGCTGCATCGCCTGCGTGAAGCCGCACGGGAGGAAGAAGGTCGCCACGCCGACGAGGAGCGGGGTGAGCCAGTGATTGAGCTCCGAGACGCCGAGCGCGTGCCGCGCCAGGAACCTCGGCATAGCCGGCTGGAACCGCTTGAACGAGGGGAACACGTCGAGCAGGTTGATGCCGAGGATGAGCATCACAATACCGATGAGGAGCCCCAGAATAAATGTGCCGGCGGTACCGAGCGTGAACGCCGCACCAAGCGCGCCGATGACCCCGCCGAGGATGAAGAACGATACGATGCGTCCCGCATGGAATAAGATCTGGGGGCGCACCTTGTCCCCTTCCCGCGCGAAGGTCGCGGACATCGAGAGCACGAGGCCTCCCACGACCGCCATACAGGTCGAGAGAGAGGCGACGACGCCGATGAAGAATGCGGTGCCGTAGGAGACGTCGCTCGCGTTCACCAGATTCACGATGCCGAGCTTCTGGAGGAGTACGAAGAGCAGCGCGAACCCGAGCGCGACGGGCACCGCAACCGCGAAGTCCGACCAATTCTTTTCATGCTCGAATTTTTCCGTCGACAGCGAGTATCCATGCTTTTCGAGCACGCGCGAGAGCTCGCGCGCGACCTCCTCGGGCGTCCGGTCGCCGAAGTCGCCGCACACTTCTACCGTGCGCGTAGCGAGACTCGAGGTCGCGCGCGG